>ERZ1370068.6583-contig-5556_pt1 | contig 62778 bp, 64 predicted proteins | sample MGYA00561227_ERZ1370068 | MGnify/ENA primary metagenome ERZ1370068 (study PRJEB38410, sample SAMEA6850437) | metagenome | study: Metagenomic assessment of the ecological functions of the soil: analysis of the soil microbiota associated with the...
GATGTACTTCGTTCAGTTACGTAGTATCCCCCGCGGATGATCGCCTACCACAACCTCCTGCAGTTCAACCGGGGATGGACGTCTGATCGTCGACCTTCCCGGAGGTGCAGCCCGGGCAAGGTCATCGATGCAGTCGAGGCCACGGGAGCGCGACTCGATTCGCTGGTCGTCAGCCAGGAAGGCACTCTGCGCAGGCTCGAGCTCGAGGTCGTCCTCGCGCGACACACTCATCCTCCCGGGCTCGTCTCGCAGCTCGCCGAGCCGAGAGGCGTCGTCGAGGTGCGGTGGACGGACTGAAGGCGCGGCTCGCGTCGCGCAACCCGAACAAGGCGCGTGAGCTCGAGCACCTGCTGCCGGACTGGAGGATCGAGCCGCTCGAGGCCGACGACTACCCGCCCGAGGACGGCGAGACGTACTACGAGAACGCGCGGGCAAGGCCCTGTTCGGTCGAGCCACGCGCACGACCGGACGAGTGGTGTGATCGGTGAGGACTCGGGAATCGAGGTGGACGGCGCTCGGCGGTGGGCCGGGCGTCCATTCGGCTCGCTCGGGCGGCGACGATCCTGTCGGCTGGCTGCTCGAGCAGCTGGCCGGAGCGGAGGACCGGCGCGCGCGTTACGTGAGCGAGCTCGTGGTCGTGTCGCCGTCCGGCGAGGAGCTTCGCGGCACGGGCACGCTCGAAGGCCGGCATCGCCGCCGAGCCCCGCGGCGGCGGAAGGCTTCGGCTTCGATCCGATCTTCGTCCCGAACGGCGAGGATCAGAACCGTTGCCGAGCTGGGCAACGACTGGAAGCGGAGAACTCTCACCGCGCGAATGCGGCACGTGCGCTGCTCGCTGCCTTAGGCGAGACCGGCTAGCTCCTCTCGACCTGGCCGCTGCTCGGCGCGGCGCGCGAGCCACCAGTTCAGATCTCGGCGCCGAGCACGATCACGTTCGCCATCACGTAGAGCCAGACGAGCAGGATCGCCGGCGCGCCGAACGCACGCAGCGCCGGATTCAGGTCCGCGTAGCGCTGATAGAGCGGCGAGCACCTGGAAGCGTTGCCTCCGAGGAGGATCGCTGGCGAAGATCGCGCCCGGCAGGACCTCGCGCGACGCTCAGGTCGTCGTTCGTCAGCACGTAGTAACAGGACACGAGGAACAGCGAACACGCCGACGAGCGAGACACCGATCGAGAGCGCGTACGCAGTCGCCGCGTTCGAGATCGAAGCCGGGCGGCGTATTCCTGCAGCGCCGCCACGCCGAGCGAGCCGGCGAGCAGCGCGACGAACAGCGTCACCAGCGAGCCGACCATGCAGCAGGATGGCGAGCCCCTTGCCGTGCAGGAACGACCGGTTCGGACGGCCGTACACGATGTTGAACGCCGACTCGAGCACGCTGAAGAGCGAGAGCGACGTCCAGAGCAGACGCGACGCCGCCGACGATGCCGAGCGTCGCCGCGTTGTCCTGAACGGCGTGGACGAGGCTGACGATCTGGTCGATCGGCGTCCCCGGGAGCGTCTTCTTGATCTCCCTGACGAGGAACGAGGACTCGTCCGCGCGCCCGGTCAGGCCCAGCAGGGCGAGCGACGAGGAAGGTCAGCGGGACGAAGGAGAGGAGCGCGAAGTAGGCGATCATCGCGGCGAGGTGCGGGCCGCGGTCGGCGAAGAACTTCGCACCAGATCCCGTCGGCGGACTCGCATGCGGCGCAGTATCTGCGAACGGCCAGCGCCAGCCGTCATGCCTCCTCTGGTCGGCGCGCTGCGCGACGCCTCATGCTTCGCGACGATGGACGCCAGCAGGCACTCGCCGACCTGACCGAGATCTCCTCCGCAGATCCAGGCCGCCGGTCGTGTTCGACGACCAGGGCAAGGTCGCCGCGTTCGACGCTCGCCGAGAGTCCCCGCGGGCGGATGAGCTGGCGCAGGCGGCCGGCGGGCTGCTCGCCGCCGCCGACGAGGTCAAGACCGGCGAGAGCGCGCTGCACGCAGCTCGAGGTGCGCGACCGGCGAAGGCAGCGTCTTCGTGCGTGCGCGACGGCAAGACGGTCAATCGCCGCCACGACGGGCAGCAATCCGACGGCCGGGCTCGTCTTCTACGACCTCAAGTCGGCTCTGCGCAGCGTGAAGCCGGCCGCGAAGCCAGTGCAGCCGGCGAAGAAGAAGCCGCGCGGCCGCGCGCGAAGAAGACGTCCACCGCGACGTCCGCCAAGAAGAAGACGGCGGCGCGCAAGCCGGCGACCGAGGAAGAAGCCGGATGCGTCGTAGCATCGCCGCACTCCTGGGATCATCGGGCGGCATGCTCGCCGGCGCCGCGTTCATCCGCCGCCAGGTCGCGCATCGCGAGCGGGCCGACCTCTACTTCGAGGACGGCTCGATGCTGTCGCTCACGAACGGCTCCCCGGCGCGGACCGAGCTTGCTACCGCTCGCGCGCGGACGTCATCCGCAAGACCCGCAGCTACTTGACCGACGACGAGCTGAAGCTCGCGCTCCGCGAGCACGCCTATCTCGAGGGCGACTTCCTGCTGCGCTCGGGAAAGCGCTCGCGCTACTACCTCGACAAGTACCGCTTCGAGACGCGGCCCGACATCCTCGCGCCGCTCGGCGAACGGATCGCGCGCGCGGTGCACGACTTCGAGCCGGAGGCGATCGCGTCTGGCCGGGCCCGGAGCTCGGCGCGGTCGCGCTCGCGGCCGCGGGCTCGCTCGCGTCCGGTCTTCCGTTTCTGATCGTTCGCAAGGCCGCGAAGGACTACGGCACCTCGAACCGGCTCGAGGGCGTGTACGCGAGCGGGCGAAACCGTCTGCCTCGTCGAGGACGTCGTCACCTCCGGGCGGCGCTTGCTGGAAGCCGTCGAGGCGCTTGCGTGACGCCGGTCTCGACCGTGCAGAACGGCGGTCTGCGTCGTCGATCGCGAGGAGGGCGGAGCCGATGCGCCTCGCTCGCCAGGCCGTGCGCCTGCGGCCCATTTTCAGGGCGAGCGAGGTGCTCGAGGCGGCGCAAAGACCCGCAAAACCGCATGGTTGAGCCAGTCCGATGCGACTGTTAGGGTCTTTCGCCGTGGTCCGACTCGTCGACAGGAGGAGTGGGACTTGACGAAACAGGAGTTCGTTAACGAGGTCGCGAGGCGCGCCGACCTCTCGAGTCGCGATGCGGCGAAGGCCGTAGACGCCTTCCTCGACTCGATCACCGACACGCTGTAAGGGCGGCGGCGAAGTGGCTCTCACGGGCTTCGGGAAGTTCACGACCCAGCGACGCGCAGAGCGTCAGGGCGTGAATCCCCGCAATCCGACGCAGAAGGTGACCATCCCGGCAGCCACGGTGCCGAAGTTCTCCGCAGGGAGCCAGCTCAAGGCAGCCGTCAAGGGCGGCTGGCCGCAAGTACCCTTCCTCCAAGAACCGCGAAGGCCGCGTCTCGCGGCCTTCGCCGCTCTTTGGAGGGCAGTACTCTCAAGGCGTGGCCGCCGTCGCGACGACGAACTTCGCCGACCGCCTCGCCGAGGCCGTCGAGCGCAAGCGCTCGCAGCTCGTCGTCGGGCTCGATCCCGCGGCCGGATCTCTTGCCGGTCGAGCTGAAGCGGCGAGGCCCATCTCGGCCGCGCCGCAGGCCGCGGACGCATGCGCGCGTTTCTGCCGCGGGCTCGTCGACGCGGTCGCGCCGTACGTCGTCGCGGTCAAGCCGCAGGTCGCCTTCTTCGAGGCGCTCGGCCCGACGGCGTGCGCGCGCTCGAGGACGTCTGCGCCTACTGCGCGCGCCGCAGGACTGCAGGTGATCGCGGACGCGAAGCGCGGCGACATCGGCTCGACCGCGCGCGCGTACGCGGCCGCGTTCTCGAGTCGCCGAACGGCAGGCCGCCGCTCGCGGACGCGCGTGACGGTGAACCCGTACCTCGGCCGCGACTCGCTCGATCCGTTCCTCGCCGCGTGCCGCCGCGACGGCGCCGGCATCTTCTGCGTCGTCAAGACGTCGAACGCCGGCGGCGCGGAGGTGCAGGATCTCGTCCTCTCCGACGGCCGGCACGTCTGGCACCAGGTCGCCGGAGCTCGTCGCGGAGTGGGGCGCCGACCTCGTCGGCGAGCACGGGCTTTCGTCCGTCGGGCGCAGTCATCGGCGCGACGCATCCGCGCGCCGTCGGCGAGGCGCGGCAGCTGCTGCCGCGCGCGATCCTGCTCTTGCCCGGCGTCGGCGCGCAGGGCGCGACACCGGCCGACGTCGCCCGTGCGTTCACGAGCGGCCCGGCGAGCGCGCTCGGTGAACGTCTCGCGCGACGTGATCTACGCCTTCCGCGTCTCCGGGATGGACTGGCGGAGCGCAGCCGCAGCCGAGGCGTCGAAGTACGCCCGCGAAGTGTGGGCCGTGTCCGGCTGGTAAGGAGCAGGCCGGTGGATCCGCGCAGGCGTGAGCAGCTGACGCGGTATGGCGCGCCGGCCGCGTTCCTCGCTGCGGTGACGATCGCCGTGATCCTGATCAAGGCCGGGCTCTGAACGGCGGCTCGAGCACGACCGTCGGCCATTACGTCTTCCGACGGCTCGGCACGACCACCGCGGCCGACGACCACGACGAAGCTCGTCCTGACAGCGCCGGCAGGGTCGACCACGCGACCACGACGACTGAGACCACGACACCGGGCGCCGAGTACTACGTGGTCGTCAGAGCGGCGACACGCTTGGCTCCATCGCCCGAGAAGTACAACACCACGGTGGACGAGCTGATGACGCTCAATCCGGGCATCGATCCCGACGGCGCTCCACCGTCGGGCAGAAGATCCGCATCAAGTAGCGCCTCAGTAGCCCTTCGCGCTCGTGATCCTTGCGGATCTAGCCGCCGTCGTCTTCGCGGCGCTCGCCTTCACCGCTGCCACGCGCACGCCAGCTGCGCCGCCGGTCGTCGGCGCGCGCGTTCATCGTCGAGAACCCTGCGACCGGCGAGATGCTCGCGCAGCACGGCGCCTGGGCGCGCGTGCCGATCGCGAGCATCACGAAGCTGATGACTGTGCTCGTCACGCTCGAGCATGCGAAGTGGAACGACGTCGTGCGCGTCCGCTCGGATGCTGCCGCGGTCGGCGAGTCGACCGTGCACCTGCGCGCAGGTGAGCGCATCACCGTCGGCGACCTCGATCACGGCGGCCCTGATCCAGAGCGCCAACGACGCGGCCGTGGCGCTCGCCGACTACGTCGGGCACGGTGACCGCGCCGCATTCGTCGCGATGATGAACGCGAAGGCGCAGGAGCTCGGGCTCGACCGAACACACTTCGTCCGCCCGACGGGCTCGACGCGCGCGGCCACTACTCCAGCGCGTACGACGTCACCAGGCTTGCGGAGGTCGCGATGCGCGTCCGCGCGATCCGTTCGGTCGTGCGCTCCGGACCGACACGATCGCGGGCGGGCGCACGCTGCACACGTGGAACGACCTGCTCGGCGTCTTCAAGGGCCTGTACGGCGTCAAGACCGGGTCACACCGGCGCGGCGGGCTGGTGCGAGGTCGCCGCGGTGCAGCGCAACGGTGTCACGCTCTACACGACACGTGCTCGGAAGCCCGACGCGTTCGCAGCGCAACACCGATCTCGCCTCGCTGCTCGCGCTGGGGCATCTCGCGCTACCGGCCGGTGTGGGTCGTGCCGCGTGGGCGCGTGTACCTGCGGGCGCGGTGTCGGCTACGGCAAGGCGGCCGTTCCGATCGTCGCCGCGCAGCAGGTTGCACGTGACCGTGCGGATCGACCGGCCGCTCGTCGAGCGCGTGATCGCTCCGACGGCGCTCGCGCTCCCGGTCGCACGAGGACAGCGCGTCGGCGAAGTGAGGATCTACTCCGGCGGCGCCTCGTCGCGCGTCAGCCGCTCGTCGCCGAGCGTCGCGTCGCCAAGCCGGCGTTCGGCGGCGCGATCGGGCTTCTACGCGGGCAGGACGCTTCAGTCACGTGGGAGACTGGTTCTCGTGATCGTGACGGTCACGCTCAACGCCGCGATCGACCGGACGCTGACTGTGCCGAACTTCCAGCTCGGCCAGCGGCACCGCGCGAGCCAGGGGCTCACGCTCGCCGGCGGCAAGGGCATCAACGTCGCGCGCGCGCTCAAGCGGCTCGACGTTCCCGGTCGTCGCGACCGGGCTGGCGGGCGGGCGCACAGGGACGCGCATCGTCGAGGAGCTGACGTCGGAGGCGATCCTCGAACGACTTCGTGCGCATCGCAGACGAGTCGCGCACGTCGACGCGCGGTCGTCGACCCGACGGCGGGCGACGTACACGGAGATCAACGAGTGGGGCCCGCACGTCGAGCCGGACGAGCTCGCGATGCTGCTCGAGAAGATCAGCTACCTCGCGCGCGGCGCGGACATGGTCGTCTTCGCCGGGACGCTGCCGCGCGGCGTCGAGGACTCCTTCTACGCGGAGGCGATCCGCGATCTCAACCGGCCGCAACGTCCCGGCGGTGCTCGACTCCGAAGGGCCGCCGCTTCGGCTCGGCGTCGAGGCCGGAGCGTTCCTCGTCACGCCGAACCAGCGCGAGGCGGAGGACTCGTCGGCCAGGAGTTCGGCGACGACGAGGACTACACGATGGCGCTCGACCGGATCGCCGACATGGGTGCGCGCAACGTCCTGATCACCTCCGAGCACGCGCAGCTTCGGCCTCTTCCGCGCGGACCGGAAGCGGACGCGCGTTCCGCGCCGATGCGCCGACACGTCGAGCCGGTCTCCGCCGTCGGCGCCGGGGACGTCCTGCTCGCAGCGTTCCTCGCCGCGCGGCTCGCGGAGCAAGCCGCTCGAGGATGCTCTGCGCGCGCGGCGTCGCCGCAGGCGCGGCCTCCACGCTCGAGGTCGGAGCCGGTCGCTTCGAGCCGCGCGAGGCGTCGAAGCTGCAGAGCGTCGGTCGACGTTCGCGAGCTCGAGCCCGTCGGCCAGCTGACGTCAGGGCGGGGTGCTGCGTGACGCGATGGGAGTCGAGCTAGAGACAGGCGCAGGTCGAGCGGCTGCTCGAGCTCGACCGGAAGTTCGGCGTGAGAGGGCCTGACGTTCGACGACGTCCTGCTCGTCCCAGCCGAGTCGTCGCGTGCTGCCGAACGACGTCTCGCACCGCGACGCGGCTGACGCGCGACGATCACGATCGAGATCCCGATCGTCTCGCGCCGCGATGGACACGGTCACCGAGGCGCGGCTCGCGATCGCGCTCGCGCGCGAGGGCGGAATCGGGATCCTCCACCGCAACCTCTCGATCGACGCGACCAGGTCGCCGAGGTCGACAAGGTCAAGCGCTCTGAGTCCGGGATGATCGTCGAGCCGGTCACGCTTCCGGCCGGACGCGCTCGTCGTCCGACGCGCTCGAGCTGATGGCGACGCTACCACATCTCCGGCGTCCCGATCACCGACGACGACCGGCGTGCTCGTCGGGATCCTGACCAACCGCGACCTCCGCTTCGCAGCCGAACACGCGCGCAGCCGGTGTCGGCGCTGATGACCGTCGCGCGAACCTCGTCACCGCGCCCGTCGGAACGACGCTCGACGAGGCGAAGGCAGATCCTGCATCGCCACAAGATCGAGAAGCTGCCGGTCGTCGACGCCGAGGGACGGCTCACAGGGTCTGATCACGGTCAAGGACATCCAGAAGCGGATCGAGTTCCCGCAGGCGACGAAGGACGAGCAGGGCCGGTTGCGCGTCGGCGCCGCCGTCGGGCGTCGGGCCGGATGCGCTCGGAGCGCGCCGGTGCGCTCGTCGACGCAGAGGTCGACGTGCTCGTCGTCGACACGGCGCACGGCCATTCGGCCTCGGTCGTCGAGATGGTGCGGCGGATCAAGTCCGAGTGCGACGTCGCAGGTCGATCGCCGGCAACATCGCGACCGCCGAGGCGGCGGAGGCGCTGATCGACGCGGGCGCCGATGCGGTCAAGTGTCGGTATCGGGCCCGGCTCGATCTGCACGACCCGCGTCGTCGCGGGCGTCGGCGTCCCGCAGATCACCGCCATCTACGAGTGCGCGGAGTACGCGCTCCGGCACGGCGTGCCCGTGATCGCCGACGGCGGCATGACCTCGTCGGGCGACATCGCGAAGGCGATCTGGCCGCCGGCGCCGACACGGTGATGCTCGGGTCGATGCTCGCCGGCACCGACGAGAGCCCGGGCGACGTGATCCTCGTCAGGGCGAGCGCTTCAAGGAGTACCGCGGCATGGGCTCGCTCGGCGCGATGAAGGCGCGCTCGCTTCTCGCAGCGACCGCTACTTCCAGGGCGACGTCGAGGACGTCGACAAGCTCGTCCCGGAGGGGATCGAGGGCGCGTTCCCTACAAGGCCCGGTGCGGCAGATCCTCCACCAGCTCGTCGGCGGCGTCCGGCAGGCGATGGGCTACTGCGGCGCGCGCGACGATCGAGGCGCTCAAGCTCGAGTCGCGCTTCGTCCGCATCACCGGCAGCCGGCCTGCGCGAGAGCCATCCGCACGACGTCACGATCACGAAGGACTCGCCGAACTACCGGCGCCAGTGATGGGCACCGTGCATCCGCTTCCGGCCCCGGAGCCGTCGGCCGAGGAGCGGCCGGTGCTCGTGCTCGACCTCGGCGGCCAGTACGCGCAGCTGATCGCGCGCCGCGTCCGCGAGTGCCCGGGTCTACTCCGAGCTCGTCGCCGCACACGCTCACCGCGGCTGAGGTCCGGCGCGCGCAACCCGCGTCGCGATGATCCTCTCCGGCGGCCCGGCATCGGTGTACGCGCGACGGGCGCCCCGCGCGTCGACCCGAGGCTGCTTCGAGCTCGGCATCCCGACGCTCGGCATCTGCTACGGCGCCCAGCTGATGGCGCTCGAGCTCGGCGGCGACGGTCGCGCGAACCGGCGACCTCCGAGTTCGGCAAGACCGAGCTCGACGACGGCGCGTCGGCGCTGCTTCACCGGGCTGCCGCGCGCAGCAGACCGTGTGGATGTAGCCATCGCGACACGGTCACCGCGCCGCCGCCGGCGCGACGGTCACCGGACGCTCCGCCGTCGACGCCCGTCGCGGCCTTCGAGGATCCCGCGCAGGCGGCTCTACGGCGTCCAGTTCCATCCCGGAGGTCGTCCACACGCCGTACGGGCAGGACGTGCTGAAGAACTTCCTCTACGGCATCGCCGACGCGCCGCCGGCCTGGACGCCGGCCGCCGTGATCGAGGAGCAGGTCGAGCGCGATCCGCGCCGCAGGTCGGGCTCGAGCGCGTCCTCTGCGCGCTCTCCGGCGGCGTCGACTCCGCGGTTGCCGCGCTGCTCGTCCACAAGGCGGTCGGCGACCAGCTCACCTGCGTCTTCGTCGACCACGGCTTCATGCGCGCGAACGAGGCCGAGCAGGTGGTCGAGACGTTCGGCGGCCACTTCCACGTCCCGCTCGTGCACGTCCAGGCGCAGGAGCGGTTCCTCGCGCGGCTCGAGGGCGTCGACGAGCCGGAGGAGAAGCGCACGACCGGATCGGCGAGGAGTTCATCCGCGTCTTCGAGGAGGAGGCGGCCAAGCTCGGCGACGTCACGCTTCCTCGTCCAGGGGACGCTCTACTCCGGACGTGATCGAGTCGGGCGGCGACCGACGGCGTCGCCGCCAAGATCAAGTCGCACCACAACGTCGGCGGCCTGCCCGACGGACATGCGCGATGGAGCTGGTCGAGCCGCTGCGGCTGCTCTTCAAGGACGAGGTGCGCCGCGTCGGCGAGGAGCTCGGCATGCCCGAGCGGATGGTCTGGCGCGCAGCCGTTCCTCGGGCCCGGGCTCGCGATCCGGATCATCGGCGAGGTCACGCCGGAGCGGCTCGAGATCCTCCGCGGCGCCGACGCGATCCTGCAGGAGGAGGTCCGCCGCGCCGGCCTCTACCGCGACCTCTGGCAGACGCTTCGCCGTGCTGCCCGCGATCAAGCTCGGTCGGCGTGCAGGGCGACGAGCGCACCTACGCGTATCCGATCGTGATCCGCGCCGTCACCTCCGAGGACGCGATGACCGCCGACTGGGCGCGCCTGCCCTACGACCTGCTCGAGACGATCTCGAGCCGGATCATCAACGAGATCCCCGGCGTCAACCGCGTCGCGCTCGACATCAGCTCGAAGCCACCGGCGACGATCGAGTGGGAGTGAGGCTACCCTGCGGGCTGTCGTGGCCCGGATCCTCCTCGGTCTACTCGCGCTGGTCGTGCTCGGTCGCGCCGACGTCAGCGTTCGCAGAGCGAGCATCTCGGCGACCGCGACGTCGACTTTCTCTCGCTGAAGGTCAACGCGCGCGGCGAAGCGCTCGTCAGCTATCGGAGGACCGACGGCGCGCGTCGCGATGTCCTGATCTGGGGCGCCGTGAACGCACACGCCCCGGATGATGACCGGCCACAGGTCAGCTTCCGCTACGACTACAGCGGCGGCTGGAGGTCGCATGGCACCGCGGAGTACGCCCGCTCGTTCAGGACGCGTGCCGCGCGTACGACGGTCCTGAGCTCGTTCTCCGCGTCGCCGCGTGCAAGGCGCCCGACGGGTCGTACTGGGCGCTGCAGAGCTGGCGCCGGCTCGCACCGATGCGCGGTGTCGCGCCGTTCCGCCCCGAGCAGGACGCCTACGAGCTCCATGTCTCGCACTGGTCGGGCCCGCTCCCGGTCTCGAGGTCTCGCCGAACTGGACGTACTGGCGGCACGCTGCAGGGATCTGTTCGGCCGTCTGACCTACCGCGGCGATGCCGGTGTACGGCTTCCGGACGCCCTCTCGCGACGAAGACCGATCCGTACGCGCGCTTCGTCTACATCGACACCTTCAACTCCGTCTACGGCCCCGGCTGGAAGCGCGATACAGGGATCGTCACGCATCGAGCGAAACGGGGCCTTCTGTTACAGCTTCGTCGCGCAGAGCGCCGCCACCGGGTTACCCGTCGCGAGAGCCGCGCGGCCCGGGCAACGGCGAGCGTCATCGAGTGCCGGGTCATGGGTCCGGGAGTGACGCCGGTGGTGGAGTGGGAGGGCGAGGGCCTGCACCGCTACGACGCTGCTGCGGACCGGGTGCTTCAACAAGCGCTTCGACCGGCTGGTCGGGCCGGACGACAGGGTCTGCACGCCGCGAGCGCTAGAGGATCAGCGGAATCCTTCGAGCCCTTCCGGTTCCTCCGCCTGACCACGTCGACCCAGTCCACGCGCGCGCCGCGCGGCCCTTCGCGGGCGAAGCTCGACGAGCCGCTTCGACCGCGTCGCGCTCGCCCTCGAACACCGCCTCGACGCTCCCGTCCGGCATGTTTCGCGCCCAGCCCGCTGACCCCGGCCGTCCTGCGCGCGGCGGCGGGTCGTCTCGCGGAAGAAGACGCCCTGGACGTGACCCTCGAACGACGACGCGCCGGCGGCTGCACGGCTTCTAGGCTGAGTGCGATGGAGACGGAGCTTCGTCGAGCGACTTGCAGCGGCGCGGATCGGCGAGACCGTTCAACCAGTACGCGCGTCTCGGCTCCGGCGCGAGCCGCCTCGCCGCCTATCTCGAGCGAGAGGAAGCGGAGCGCGGCTCGCTGCTCGTCGCGGAGGCGCCCGGCTACCGCGGCACGCGCGTCTCCGGGCATCCCGCTCGACCTCGGAGCGCCAGCTCACCGGCACCGGGCCGGCCGAGGCGACCGCGACGATCGTCCACGCGGATGCTCGCTGAGCTCGGGATCGACAGAGCGACGTCCTCCTCTGGAACGTCGTGCCGACGCATCCCGGGCACCGAGAGCGTCGAACCGGCCGCCGACGCGAGCCGAGATCGAAGCAGAGCGCGCCGTTCCTCGCCGAGCTGTCCGAGTGCCGGCGGGCGATCGCGATCGGCAGGCTCGCGCACGCGCCGGCATCGGCGGGCCGTACGTCCGCCACCCGTCGCACGGCGGCGCGGTCAGCGTTTCGGTGCGGGCTGGCTGCGGCGCTCGCGATAGGGTCGGCTCGGTGGAGCGGCTTCCCGATCCGCCGCGAACACCGTCCTGCTCGCGGCCACGCTGACGTGCCTCTCGGGCATGGTCCAGCTCGCCGTCGCGGTCGCGACCGGTCACGCTCGTCCTCGTCACCGGGCATCGAGGGGATCCTGGGCCTCGGCCCGCGATCTTCCTCACGGCCGGCGCGCTCGCGGCCCTCCCCGCCGGACGGCTGATGGACCGGTCACGGCCGGATCCCCGTTCTCGCGGGTGGCTGCGTGGCCGGCATCGTCGGCTGTCTCGTCGACAGCGCTTGGCTGCGGGCTCGAGTCCGCGCCGATCGTCGTCGCTCGGGTTCGCGCTTGTCGGCATCGCCCAGGGGACGATCCTGCTGCGCGCGGGCCGCAGCCGCCGACATGTATCCGCCCGCGCGACGCGCCCGCGGCATCTCCTATGTGCTCTTCGGCGCGCTCTTCGGCGCGGCGCTCGGCCCGCTCGTCTTCCGGCCGCTCCTCGCCGGCAAGGAGCTCGACACGGACGCGCTCGATCGTCCCGTGGCTCGCCGCCGGCGGGATCATGGTCATCGGGCTCGTGCTCGTCCTCATGGTCCGCCCCGACCCGCAGACGATCGCTCGCCAGCTCCACTTCGACGCCGGCGGCAGCCGACGATGAGACGTCCGCGCCGCTCCGCGAGATCATCGCGGCGACCGGGCGTCCTGACAGCGCTCGTCGCTGCGATCGCGAGCTTCGGCGTGCATGGTCTCGGTGATGAACCTGAGCGGCTACATCGTCGATCGACCACGGCCACCACCAGACCGACGTGTTCACCGTGATCAGCCTGCACATCGTCGGCATGTACGCCCTCGTGCTCGTCGATCGGTCCACCTGATCGACCGGATCGGGCGCCGTCCCGGCCAGATCGCCGGGCCTGCTCCTGATGGCCGTCTCGACGCTGCTTCTGGCCGTGGCTCGACGAGCGTCCTCTGGATGTCCGTCTCGCTCTTCCTGCTCGGCCTCGGCTGGAACATCTCCTATGTCGCAGCCGTCACCGAGCTCGCCGACCGCGCGCTGCCGGCAGAGCGCGGGAAGCTGATCGGGTTCACCGACGCAGCTCTCGAGCCTCACCGCCGTCGTCCTCGTACTCCTCGGCGGGCGTGGCGTACAGCGCGCTCGGCGTCGAGGCGCTCGGCCTTGCCGCGACGGCCTTCGTCGCCCTGCCTGCGGCCTGGATTCTGGTACGATCCGCCGCCGGCGCACCTGACGTGCGCCCTCTTTCTGTGAAATGAGAACCGCCGACGACACTTTGAAGACATGACAGCGCAAAGCCGGGCGAGGTCAGTCACGGGACTGGTACGTCGTCGACGCCGAGGGCAAGACGCTCGGACGGCTCGCGACCCAGATCGCCGACACGCTGCGCGGCAAGAACAAGCCGCAGTTACACGCCGCACGTCGACACGGGCGACTTCGTCGTCGTCGTCAACGCCGAGAAGATCGCGGTGACCGGCCAGAAGCTCGACCAGAAGCTGTACCACCGCCACTCCGGCTACCCCGGCGGCCTCCGCACGCGGACGCTGCGCGAGCAGCTCGAGCGCCGGCCCGACCGAGGTGCTGCGCAAGGCCGTCAAGGGGATGCTTCCGCGCAACCGCCTCGCGCGCCAGCAGATCAACAAGCTCAAGATCTACGCCGGCCCCGTGCATCCGCACGAGGCGCAGGCCCCGAAGACGTTGGAGGTCAAGTAGTGGCAGAGCAGGCGCAGTACCTCGGCACCGGCAAGCGCAAGACCTCGGTCGCCCGCGTGATCCTGCGACCCGGCGACGGCAAGACGTGGTTCAACGGCCGGACGCTCGAGGACTACTTCCCGCGCATGACGCACCGCGATGCTGGCGCTCGCGCCGCTCAAGACGGCGGGCGTCGAAGGGACGTTCGACCTCCGCGTCCGCGTCCACGGCGGCGGGCCGTCCGGCCAGGCCGGCGCCGTGCGCCACGGGATCGCCCGCGCGCTCGTCGAGGCCGATCCGGAGCTGCGCGCTGCCGCTCAAGCGCGAGGGCTTCCTGACGCGCGACGCACGCCAGGTCGAGCGCAAGAAGGCCGGACTGCACAAGGCCCGCAAGGCGCCGCAGTTCTCGAAGCGCTAACTCCGCTCTGTGCGCCGGTATTTCGGCACGGACGGGGTCCGGGGTGTCTTCGGCGCGGACCTGACCGTCGAGCTCGTCGAGCAGCTCGGCAAGGCGGCGACGCTCTGGTCCGGCCGCGGGCGCGTCTTCGTCGGCCGCGACACGCGCGGCTCGGGCCCGAGCTCGAGGAGGCGTTCGCTCGCGGCGTTGTTGCCGCGGGCGGACAACGCCGTCCTGGCGGGCGTCCTGCCGACGCCGGCGGTCGCCCTGCTCGCGCTCGACCTGGGCGTCGTGATCACCGCCTCGCACAACCCGCCGGAGTACAACGGCGTCAAGTTCTTCGACAGCGACGGGCAACAAGCTCACGGACGCCTTCGAGGAGGAGATCGAGGCGCTCCTCGACGCTCCGCGCAGCGTGGCGGCGGGTCGATCGACCGCGTCACCGTCGCGGAGGACAGCTACCTGGAGCACGTCGTCGAGCGCTTTCGGCACCGACCTCAGTCGGGCTGCGGATCGCGGTCGACTGCGCGAACGGCGCGTACTCGGAGGATCGCGCCGGAGGCGTTCGAGTAGTCTCGGCGCCGAGGTGACCGCGGTCGGCGGCGTCAGCCGAACGGCGAGAACATCAACGAGGGCTGTGGCGCCACCGATCTGTCGCTGCTCCAGGCGACCGTTCGCGCGCGGCGGCCTCGACCTGGGCGTCGCGTTCGACGGCGACGGCGACCGCGATGCTGGCCGTGGACGCGCGACGGAAACGCCGTCGACGGCGACCAGATCCTCGCGATCCTCGCACTCCACCTCGGCGTCGACGATCGGTCGCGGTGACGGTGATGACGAACCTCGGCTTCCACCGCCTGATGGACGAACGCGGGATCCGTGTCGTGACGACCGACGTCGGAGACCGGTACGTGCTCGAGGCGCTCCGCCGCGAGCAGCGGCGTCCTCGGCGGCGAGCAGTCCGGCCATGTGATCTGCTCTGCGTGACCATGTCACCGGTGACGGGCTCGCCGCCGCGCTCCTCCTCTGCGGCGCGATCGACGGGAACGACGCTCGCGGAGGCCGTGGCCGTGATGCCGCGCTATCGCGCAGGTGAAGGAGAACGTGCGCGTCGCCCGCCCCGAGGTGCCCGCAGCGGCGCTGGCGGAGGCGGAGCGGATCAACGCCGAGCTGGCCGGAAGCGGCCGCGTGCTCGTCCGCGCCTCGGGCACCGAGCCGCTGATTCAGCGTGCTCGCGGAAGCCGAGATCGCGAGGAGAAGGCGCGAAGACCTCTGTGGTAGGATCGCCTCCCTCGTCCAGAGGGAGCTCGGTTAGCCCTCGACGCTGCGAAAACGTCTTTGCAGCGGAGAGCGTGCCAAGCTCTTACGCATTCTCGGGAGTTTTTGCGAGTTCAGAAACGGAAAAGGGGGCTTGAGATGTGCGGAATCATCGGATACGTCGGACCGCGGGAGTGCAAGCCCCTTCTGCCTCCAGGGCCTAGAGCGCCTCGAGTACCGCGGCTACGACTCGGCCGGGATCGCGCTTCGTGAGGAGGGCGGCCTCGAGTACGTCCGCGCCGTCGGGAACCTCCAGAACCTCGAAGGAGGCGGCAGGGCCCGAACGGGTCGACCGCGACCCACGGGCTCGGGCACACGCGCTGGGCGACGCACGGCGGCGTCACCGAGGCGAACGCGCACCCGCTGGCCGGCTGCGACGGCACGAAGCTCTCGATCGTCCTGAACGGGATCGTCGAGAACTACCGCGAGCTCCGCGACGGCCTGCTCGCCGACGGCCACACCTTCGCGTCCGAGACCGACGCCGAGACGGTCGACGCACCTGATCGAGCGCCACTACGACGGCGACCTCGCCGAGGCGGTCCGGCGCACGTTCACGCGAGCTCGAGGGGCACTTCACGTTCGTCGTCATCCACCGCGACCATCCCGACGTGCTCGTCGCAGCGCGCCACCAGACGCCGCTCGTCGTCGGCGATCGGCGAGGGCGAGATGTTCCTCGCCTCGAACGCCGCCGCCTTCCTGCGCGAGACGCGCAGCGTCGTGCTTCCCGGACGACGGCGACATCGTCGAGATCACGCCGGCCGGCGCGCGTCTTCACGCGCGCGGACGGCGACGGTGGTCGAGCACGAGCCGGTCGAGCTCGACTGGGACGACGAGGGCGCCGAGAAGGGCGGCTACGAGACGTTCATGCTCAAGGAGATCTACGAGCAGGCCGAGGCCGTCGCCGAGACGATCGGCGACCGCGTCCGCCACGGAACGCTCGTGCTCGAGGGCCTCGGGCACTGGAGCGAGGAGCTGCGCGAGCTGCGCCGGATCGTGATCCTCGCCTGCGGCACCGCCTACCACGCGGGCGTCGTCGGCGCGGTACGTGATCGAGGAGTGGGCGCGCATTCCGGTCGAGCCGGACATCGCCTCCGAGTGGATCTACCGCAACCCGGTGATCGACAAGGACACGCTCGTGATCGGGATCTCGCAGTCCGGCGAGACGCGCGACACGATCGAGGCGATGAAGCTCGCCCGCGAAGCTGGGCGCCCGCACCGTCGCGATCACGAACATGATGGGCTCGCAGATCACGCGCGAGGTCGACTCGGTCGCTCTACACCCGCTGCGGGCTCGAGGTCGGCGTCGCCGCCTCGAAGACCTTCACCGCGCAGGTCTCGCTGCTCTACCTCGTCGCGCTGAAGCTCGCCCAGATCCGCGAGACGCTGCCGCGCGGGCGAGATCTCGTTCATCCTCGACAAGGTCTACGAGCTGCCCGAAGAAGATCGAGCAGTTCCTCGACGGCGACCACCCGATCGAGGAGATCGCGCAGCGCTTCTACGACAAGCCCGTTCTTCCTCTACCTCGGCCGCCACATCGGCCTGCCGGTCGCGCTCGAGGGCGCGCTGAAGCTGAAGGAGATCAGCTACATCCCGACCGAGGCGTACTCGGCCGGCGAGATGAAGCACGGCCCGATCGCGCTGCTCGACGAGGACGACGCCGGTCGTCGTCGTCGCGACGCGACATCCACGTCTACGACAAGCTCGTCTCGAACATCCAGGAGGTGCGCGCGCGCGGTGCGCACGTGATCGCGATCGCGACCGACGGGAACGAGGACATCCAGCACCACGCGGACGACGTGATCTACGTCCCGAAGACACCGAACTTCCTGCAGGCCGTGCTCGGGATCATCCCGTTGCAGCTGCTGGCGCTACCGGATCGCACGCCTGCGCGACCTCAACGTCGATCCAGCCGCGCAACCTCGCGAAGACCGTCACCGTCGAATAGCGCGTGAGAGCCGCGCGCAGGTCTGCATGCGCACGACCTGTCGCTAGAAGAAGTCCGGATCCTCTTCGACCACGGGGTCGTTGCGGTCGATGATCCCGTAGCGCATCAACGTCCAGAGAGCAAGAGCGTCACGAGTGGCGGCAGGAGCAGCAGAAGCGGATTGACGAGGGCGAGCGCGAACCAGAGCGACCGGCACCGTCGCGTAGGCGCTCCAGCGGAGCAGACGATCGTCGCGGACGCGGGCGACCATCTACTCTCAGGCGACGGTCTTCCGCCGCCGCAGGCGGGCAAGCTCGTCGTTCTCGTCGTGGGCTGACGCGTTCCGGGCACGCTGTCGTAGAGGGACTGCGCCGCGGCGAGGATGGTGGCGGCGCGCCCCGCGAGATTCGCCTCGCGCAGCGCCAGTTGGTACTCGCGCTCCTCGAGCGCGGCTTCACGTGCTGCGAGCGGATCGACCCCGGCGGCGCCGACGTAGGAGCGGTTCGGCAACGGGCTCGAGGTCTGCTCGACCTTCGCGATCGCGACGTCCAACTCCGTCGGCTCCAATTCCTCCAGGCCGAGATGCGCGCGGAGGCCGGTGCCGAAGTCTGCGGGTGCTTCACTCATGTCCATCCCTAGATGCCGTGGTGACCCAACAACTTGCGCGAGTAGGACCTCTCGACGTGCCGCGTTAGGACCCGTCGACGTGCGCGATACGCTCTGCGCCGTGGAGGCGCCGGCCCACAGGACGCCCCTGAACAGCATCTCGCGCGTCCGTGTGACGCGTGTGCCGGGCGGGGAGGACGGCGACGTCGTCGCCGTCGAGGAGCCGCTCGAGATCCGGATCGGCGGCGTGCCGGTCGCCGTGACGATGCGGACGCCGGGCCACGACGAGGAGCTCGCGCTCGGCTTCTGCCTCTCCGAGGGCCTGCGGCCGCTCGGCGCCCGCGTTCCGGACGACCTCGCGGCCAACGCGATCGACGTCGACGCGCCCGGCGCCGACGTCGGCGCGGCTGCAGCGGAGCTTCTACACCTCGTCCTCGTGCGGCGTCTGCGGGAAGGGCGCGCTCGAGGCGGTCGCGGTCGAGGCGGCTCGCGGTCGAGAGCGACTGCTGACGCGTCCCGGCGCGCTCGTCGCGTCGCTTCCGGAGCGACTGCGCGCCGGGCAGGCGGCGTTCGAGGCGACCGGGCGGGCTGCACGCCACCGGCCTCTTCTCGCGCGAAGGCGAGCTGCTCTGCGTGCGCGAGGACGTCGGCCGGCCACAACGCGCTCGACAAGGTGGTCGGTCGCGCGTTCCTCGACGGGCGGCTGCCGTTGTCGGCCGGCATTCTCTGCGTCAGCGGCCGGCTCTCGTTCGAGCTCGTCCAGAAGGCGGCGGTCGCCGGGTGCCCGCTGCTCGTCGCCGTCGGCGCGCCGTCGTCGCTCGCCGTCGAGCTCGCAGCCGATCGCGGGATCACGCTCTGCGGCTTCGTCCGCGGCGGCTCGCTCAACGTCTACACGGAGCCGTGGCGGATCGAGCGCTGACCGGCGTCCTGCTCGTCGGCGGCGCTTGCTCGCGGCTTCGGCTCGCCGAAGGCGCATCGCCCGTTTGCGCGGGGAGACGCTCGCAGAGCGGGCATGGCGGACGCTCGGCGAGGCTTGTGAGGAACGGATCGCCGTCGGCAAGGGCGATCTCGACCTCCCCTTCGAGGTCGCTCGTCGAGCCGGCCGAGCCGCAAGCGCCGATCACGGGCGTGGTGACGAGGCCTGCGCGCAGCCGTCGCACGAGATCGCCGTCTTCCTGCCGGTCGACTGCCCGCTCGTGACACCGCAGCTCCTGCGTGAGCTCGGCGAGCACGCGGCCGTGCCGCGAGACGGGTCCGCTGCCGGGCGCGTACACGAAGGACGACCTACCGGAGCTCGAGCGGCGGCTCGCGGCTCGTGACTACACGTTGCGCGGTGTCAACCTGCGGGTGCGCGAGGTCGATCTGGATCAGCTTGCAGACGTGGACACGCCGGACGCGCTCTCAGCGCTCGAAGAGCACCTCGCCGCTCTCGACGAGCACCGGGCCTGACTCCGTCTCGACCGCGAGCCGTCCGTCTCGCGCGATCATCTGTGCCGTGCCGGCGACTCCGTCGACGGTCACGCGGCGGCCGCGCGAGAAAGTCGCGGCGCCGAGGTCGTCGTAGAGCGCGTCGATGCCGCCTTCCCGCCACGCGTCGTAGCGCAGCTCGAGCTCGAGCAGCAAGTCGGCCAGGATCGAGGTCCGCGTTCGTACTCGCGGCCGGTCACCGACCGGAGCGACCCGGCAGCCGTCTTGGTCTCGCTCGGCAGCTCGTCGGGCCCCTGGTTCACGTTCAGTCCGATCCCGAGCACGACCGCCCCGTCCTTCAGCTCCGCGAGCCCGCCCGCGACCTTCCGGCGGGCGAGCATGACGTCGTTCGGCCACTTGATCTGCGCGGCGAGGCCGGTCGCGCGTTCGACGACCACCGCCGCGGCAACTCCGGCGACCAGAGTCAGCCTCCGCCGCGCGACGCTCCGGCGGGCGGGCGCAGCAGCGACCGAGACCAGGATCGAAGCTGCCCGCAGGTGCCTCCCAGCGGCGGCCCATGCGGCCACGTCCTCCGATCTGCTCGTCGGTGACCGCGACTGCGCCCTCCGGCTGGGACGAGGTCGAGCATGCGCTGCGTCGTCTCGCACGAGACCAGGTAGAGATACGGCCGCCCGAAGCGGCCGCGAAGCGAAGGCTCGAAGTACGCGGCTTCGAGCGGTCTCAGACTCCGCTCCAGCCGGACGGCGGAGACCTTGTACTCGGGCGTCCCGATCAGCGGGTCGCCGACGTCGTGCGTGAGCCGGTTCACCTTCGCTTCCGAGAAGTGGAGCGCCATCCAGACGAGGCCCGGGATAGACGCGGTCGGAGAACTGCGCTCGGGCCTGGAGGTCGCCGCGGCGCGACACGAGCCGCACCCACTCGCCGTCGGCGACGCCGAGCGCCGACGCGTCCTCGGCGAGCGATCTCGAAGAACGGCTCCACCTGCTTGTCCTTGATGCCGCTTCTCGCGCATGGTCATCGTCCGCCGAGTTGTAGTGGTACAGCGTTCTGCCCGGTTGACAAGCGACGAAAGGATACTCGGAATCCGGCTCCTCGATCGGCGGCTGGTACTCGACGGGATGGAACTTCCCCTGCCGCCGACGGACGCGAGGGTGCGCCTCGCGTAGGAACTGCGTTCCCGGATGGTCGCGCGTCGGGGCACGGCCACTGCATCCCGTGCCTGCTCGATGCCGGTCGTAGCGGATCCCGTACCAGTTCGGCGAGAGGTCGGCGAGCTCGTTCCAGACCGACTCGGCGTCCGGATACTCCGGCCAGTCGCAGCCGAGCGCGCGCGCCAGCGCGATCACGATCTCGCGATCGCCGCGCGCGTTGCCCGGGCAGCGGAACGGCCTGCGCGCACGCGGTTGATCCGCCGCTCGGTGTTCGTGAACGTGCCGTCCTTCTCGGCGAAGCTCGAGGCCGGGAAGACGACGTTCGCGTACTTGCGTCGACGTCTCGTTCAGGAAGAGATCCTGGGCGACGACGAACTCGAGCTGCGAGAGCCCCTCCTCGACGTGGCGCCGCGTTCGGCTCCGTCTGGGCCGGGTTCTCGCCGATCGAGGTAGAGCGCCTTGATCCGCCCGTCGTGGAGGCCGGACATCATCTGGTCGAGCCGGTAGCCGGCGCGTCTCGGGCAGCTCGACGCCCCAGGCCTCCGGCGAACTTCTCGCGCACCTCCGGGTCGTCGCCAGGGCTGGTAGCCGGGGAAGTAGTGCGGGTTCGCGCCCGAGTCGTTCAGGCCCTGGACGTTGTTCTGGCCGCGGAGCGCGTTCAGGCCGGTCGACTCGTAGCCGAGGTGGCCGGTCATCAGGACGAGGTTCGCGAGCGACCAGATGTTGTCGACGCCGCAGGCGTGCTCGGTGATCCCGAGCGTGTAGAAGATCGCCGCGTGCCGCTCGGTCGCGTACTCGCGGGCCGTGGCGCGGATCGCCTCGGCCGGCGACGCCGGTGACCCGCTCGGCCTCCTCGGGCGTGTAGCGGGCGACGACCTCGCGCACCGACTCGAAGTCCTCGCAGTGTGGCCGCGATGTACGCGTCGTCCTGAAGGCCCTCCTCGAGGATCACGTGCATGATCGCGTTCAGCAGCCAGACGTCCGAGCCGGGGCGCAGCTGCAGGTGCCGCTTCGCGAGCTTCGTCAGCCAGATCGCGCGCGGGTCGGCGACGACGAGCGTGGCGCCGTTCCGCACCGCCTTCTTGATCCGCAGCGCCAGCACCGGGTGCGCCTCGGTCGTGTTCGAGCCGATCACGAGCAGGAAGCGGGCGTTCTCGATCTCCGGGATCGAGTTGGTGGTTGCGCTCTCTGCCGAACGACCTGACCAGGCCGTAAAGGGTCGGAGCGTGTCAGGTGGCTTCGCACGAGTGGACGGAGTGCGTCTCGAGCGCCGTCCGGGCGAGCTTCTGGATCAGGTAGTTCTCCTCGTTCGTCAGCCGGGCCGAGGCGAGCACACCGACCGCCTGCGGCGAATGGCGTTCCATCACCCCCTTGCAGCCCGTCGGCCGCGACCTGGAGCGCGTGCTCCCAGGTCGGTCGGCTGGAGCTCGCCGTCCTCGCCCCGGACGAGCGGCTCGGTCAGCCGGTCGGGGTGGTGGACGAAGTTGAAGGCGAAGCGGCCCTTGACGCAGAGGTTGCCGTCGTTCGAGACGTAGCTCCGGCTTCGACGTCACCTTGACGATCCGCTTCGTCTCCGGGATCGACGTTGAGGTCGATCTGGCAGCCGACGCCGCAGAACGTGCACGTCGTCTTCGTCTTGCTCGAGCGCGCGCTCCTCGCACGCCTGCGCCCTCGAGGAACTTCTCGTAGATCGCGCCGGTCGGGCAGGTCGAGAGGCAGCCGCCGCAGAGCTCGCACTCGGTGTCGAGCCAGCGACTTGCCCCAGGTCGGCACGATCCGCGCCTCCGGCCCGCGGCCCTCGAGCGACAGCGCCGAGCACTGCATCACCTCCTGCGTGTAGCGGACGCAGCGGTTGCAGAGGATGCAGGTGTCCGGCTCGTAGCCCATCAGCCGGTTGCGGTCGTCGTACGGCTCCCGCTTGGCGTCGGGGAGGATCGAGCGGCGCCTCCGCGCCCAGCTCCGCGGCGAGGTCGATGAGCTCGTTCGGCCGCCCGCCCGGATTCGTCGTTCAGGTGCTCGGAGAGGAGCATCTCCGTCAGCGTCTTCCGCAGCTGCGGCACGTTCGAGTTGGTGGAGACGACCATTCCGTCGGTGACGCGGGTCGCGCAGGCCGGCAGCGGCCGCGGCGCGCCCTCGACGCCGACGACGCACATCCGGCAGCCGCCGTACGGCTCGAGCTTGTCGTCGTGGCAGAGCGTCGGGATGAAGACGCCGTTCCGCGCCGCAGCGTGCACGAGCAGCTCGCCGTCGCCGGCGCGTCGACCCGTTTGCCCGTCGAGCGTGAACTCGATCATGCGGGCATCTTCTCGAACAGCTCGGGCCAGTGTGCGAAGGCGCTCCGGACCGGGATCGGCGCGCGCCTGGCCGAGGCCGCAGATCGAGGTCACGCGCCATCGCCTCCAGCCACTCGTCGACCTGGTGCCGCGGCATCGGCGTGCGCCCGTGCTCGAGCTCCTCGCAGACGTGGTGGAGGGCGCGGTTGCCGATCCGGCACGGGGTGCACTTCTGGCACGACTCCTCGGCGAAGAAGCGCAGCGTCTCCGCGAGCAGGCGGAGCGGGGAGTACGAGGCTCGGGAAGACCTGCACGCGCGGCCGAGCCGACGCCGCAGCCCCACTCGGCGAGCGCCTCGCGCGTGAGCGGCACGTCGAGTGCGGCCGGAGGGAGGATCGCCGCTCGCAGCGCCGCCGGGCACGATCGCGCCTCGGCTCGGCGGTCAGGCCGCCGGCGTAGCTCGTCGATCAGGCTGCGGAGCGTGACGTCGAGCGGCGCCTCGTAGCAGCCCGGCTTCGCGACGGCGCCCGTGACCGACCAGAGCCGCGCCGGCTGCCAGCCGCCGCGGAGGATCAGCGCGACGTGGGCCAGCGTCTCGACGTTGTTGATCAGCGTCGGCCGGCCGAGAGTAGCCGGACTGGCCGGGAACGGCGGCTGCAGCCGCGGCATCCCGCGCCGCCCCTCCATCGACTCGAGCATCGCCGTCTCCTCGCCGCAGATGTACGCGCCGGCGCCGATCGACGAGCTCGACCGGGATGCCCGCGCGCCGCGATCGCCTCCTGCAGCACGCGCGCGGGAGGTGCGCGTACTCCTCGCGCAGGTAGATGTAGGCCTCGTCGGTCTCGCAGAAGCGCATCGCCGCCGACGAGCCCTTCGAGCAGGAGCTGCGGGCGCAGCTCCATCACGTAGCGGTCCTTGATCGTCCCCGGCTCGCCCTCGTCGGCGTTGACGATCACGACGCGCGGGCCGGGCTCGCTCCGCACGGCGTCCCACTTGCGCCAGGTGGGGAAGCCCGCGCCACCCATGCCGGTCAGGCCGGAGGCCTCGAGGCGCGCGAGCACTTCGTCCTGGGTCAGGCTCGCCGGCGTCGCGGAGGTCGTCGGGCTCGAGCAGGAAGCCGTTCGTCGGAGTGCGTGACGCCGCCGACGACGTCGTCGCCGTGCAGCACCACCGGCGCCAGGTCGCAGTGGCCGAGGCATGGGACCTCGATCGCGCTCCGTGAGCAGGCTGCGCGACCCGGCGCAGTCGCAGACCGGTCCGGTGCAGACGCGCACCGCGTCGACCGGCACCTGCAGGAACGAGTAGAACGAGACGACCTCGTGCACGTCGCCGCGGCGCAGGTTCATCCGGTCGGCGAGCGCGTCCGGAGAGCTCGGGCGTGATCGGCCCGACCTCGCGGCGGATGCGGCCGAGGTTGTCGAGCAGCCGCGTGCGCTCCGGCGGCAGCTCGTCGAGCAGGCTGGCGAGCCGGAGCACGTCCATGGGTCGAGTCTACGAGGCGGGCGGTGTCAGACTCGTCTCTGGCACGTGCCAGACTCGTCTCTGGCACCGGACGTGTCCGGTTCGGGCGGGCGCGCCGGTTGACCAGCGTGGTTAAGCCACGATATACATCTGTTTGATGAAGACTCGCCCTCGCGGTCCTGGCGCTCGTCGTCGCGGCGCCTGCGCCTACGCTTCCGGGGGCGAAGGCGATCCGGTCGTGTGCCAGCCGCTGGGCCGTACTGGCTGACGCAGACGCTCGCGCTCACCGGCGGCTTCGCGTGGGTCGCGTGCAAGGAGCAGCAGCGTGTCTTGCGCGTTCCGCTGCAGCTCGGGCGGCAGCCGATCGATCCCGGTCGCGGGCCAGCCGATCGCCGTCCTGATCGGCGTTCGGCGCCGTCTGGGCCCTCGACTCGGGCGGCGGACGATCTCCCGCGCATCGATCCGCGGACGCGCTCGGATCACCGCGCGCCTTGCAGACGGGAGCGTCCGCGCCGTACAACCTCTGGGCCGGAGCCGGGTCGCTCTGGTCGGTCGACGACCAGACGTCGGCGAGGTCATCCGCATCGATCCGGTCGCGCGCAAGGTGACGCAGAGGATCCCCGTGGGTGACGGAGCCGGCCGACCTCGTCTTCCGCGGCGAGCGCGTCGTGGGTGATCAACCACCGCGACCGCGGCCTCGTGCTGATCGACGCCGCGACGAACCAGCCCCGCCGCCTCACGACTGTTCCCGGCGACGCGCCCGAGCGGATGGCGTGGGTCGGCGGGTCGCTCTGGGTGACCGGCCGCGGCACCGACCTGCTGCGGCTCGATCCGGAAACAGGCGCTGTTCAGGCGACGATCGAGATCGGCGTGGGCGGAATCGACGTCGTCGCCGCCGCCGGCGCGCTCTGGGTGCCTGCCGCGCGCAGCGGCTGCCGACCGGCGAGGCTTTCCCACCGATGACGCTGGCTCCGACGCGATCGATCCCGCGACCGGGAAGGTGACGACGCCGGTGCAGACGTCGCGGCCGCATCGACGTGCACGGCCTCGTCCCGTACCGGACGCGGTGTCCTGTTCTCGCGGACAACACCGGCGGCGGTCTCTACGCCGTCCCGCGCTCAGCTAGTCCGCCGGTGGTCGTCGCAGCTTCTTCGTCTGTGAGCGCCGCTTCTTCGTCTCGAGCCGCCGTTCGCGCGAGGCCTTCGTCGGCTTCGTCGCGACGCGTCGGCGCTCGACCTTCAGGGCCTGCCGCAGCTGCTCGACGAGCCGCTCGATCGCCAGCTCGCGGTTCCGCAACTGGCTGCGCTCGTCCTGGGCGATCGCGCGCAATGTCGGTCCGGCTTTGCGCGAGCACGCGCCGCTTCTGAGCGTCCGAGAGCGCCGAGGAAGCCTCGACGTCGAAGATCGCCTCGACGCGTGTCTCGGACGTGTTCGCATGCTGGCCGCCCGGGCCCGCTCGAGCGCGAGAAGCGGAGCTCGACCTCCGAGACGGGAGTACGACCGAGCGCGTGACGCGGATAGACTCACCGCGGCATGGCCGCCATTCTGCTCGACGTCGACGGCGTCCTCCATGTCTCCGGCGAGCCGATCCCGGCGCGGTCGAGGCAGTCGCGCGCCTGCGCGCGCGACGGGCCACCGGCTGCGGTTCGTCACCAACAACTCGACGCGCTCGCGCGCGACGCTCGTCGGAGGAGCTGCGCGCGATGGGCTCGAGCTCGAGGACGACGAGCTGCAGACGACGCCGACGGCCGCGGCGCTAGCAGCTCGGCGGCCGGCGCGTCTACGCGCTCGTGATGTCCGCGATCGTCCCGGACCTCGCCGGGATCGAGCTCGTCGGCGAGGGCGCCGACGCGGTGCTCGTCGGCGGCTGCGACGAGACGACGGAGCCGAACCAGGTCTTCAGCCACATGAACCTCGCCCGCGCGTTCTCCGAGATCGAGGCCGGCGCCGACCTCTTCTGCCTGCACAAGAACCCGTGGTGGCAGACCGACGCGCGGGCCGGTGCTCGACGGCGGCGCGTTCGTCGCCGCGCTCGAGTACGCGACGGGCGTCGAGGCGACGGTGATCGGCAAGCCGAGCGCCGCGCACTTCGCAGCCGCGCTCGCGGCGCTCGACGCCGAGCCCGAGCTGACGTGGATGGTCGACGGACGATCTCGACCAGGACGTGCGCGGCGCGCAGCTCTTCGGGATGAAGACGCTGCTCGTGCGGACAGGCAAGTTCCGCCCGGACGCGCTCGAGCGCTCCAGCACCGTTCCCGACGCCGTGCTGAGCTCGATCGCGAACGTGCCCGACTGGATCAACCGCAGCGCTGTGACCCGCGTCGGCGTCGACCTGATCGAGATCGAGCGGGTGCGCGCGCTCGCTCGAGCGATACGCCGAGCTTCAAGGATCGCTGCTTCACGCCGGCCGAGCAGGCGTACTGCGACTCGCGCAAGAACCCGGCCGAGAGCTACGCGGGCGGCTTCGCCGGCAAGGAGGCCGTCGGGAAGGCGCTCGGCTTCGGCGTCGCCCGGGCGTTCGCCTGGAAGGACATCGAGATCGCCGGCCGGCCGAAGCCGTCCGTGCGGCTCTCGGGCAACGTCGCCGCGTGGGCGGAGCGGGTCGGAGCGGGCGCGATCGACCTCTCGATGACGCACTCGCGGGAGCTCGCCTCCGCGGTGGCCGTCGTCACCGATGCTTGAGCCGCTCTACACGGCCGCCGAGATGCGCGCGGCCGAGGAGGGCCGCGACGATACCGCGCCGAGCTGATGGAGCCGGGCCGGTGCCGGCGGTCGCCCGCGAGGTGCTGCAGCTCTTCCCGATGCGCACCGGATCGCCGTCGTCTGCGGCGGCGGCGCGAACGGCGGCGACGGCCGGATCGCCGCGACGGATCCTGCGCGGACGGAGGGCTGCGACGCGGTCGGAGACGACTGCCGTCGAGCGAGGCCGACGTGATCGTCGACGCGCTGTTCGGCACGGGCTTCCACGGCGAGCCGCGCGCCGAGGCGGCGGCGACGATCCAGCGGATCAACGCCGCAGCGGCACCGGTGGTCTCCGTCGACGTCCCCTCGGGCGTCGACGCGTCGACCGGCGAGGTTGCCGGGCGACGGCAGTCCGAGCGACGCGTCACCGTGACGTTCCACGGTCTGCAAGGTCGGGCTCGCGGTCGCGCCCGGCCGCTTCCACGCCGGCGAGGTCGTCGTCGCCGACATCGGGCTCGAGCACACTCCGACGACAGCGTGAGGCTGGTCACGCCCGGAAGTCCTGTCGCTCGTGCCGCGCAAGCGTGCTGAGGACAACAAGTACAGCGCCGGGCTCGGTGCTCGTCGCCGGCGGCCTCCGGGCATGACGGGCGCGATCTGCCTCGCGGGCCGCGGCCTTTCGCGCCGACGCCGGCTACGTGACGGTCGCCGTGCCCGAGCCGTCGCTGCCGGTGGTCGAGGTACGGCTCGCTGGAGCCCGTGAAGGTGACTGGGCCGACGCGCTCGGTGCTCGCCAAGGCGGGCGCGATCGCGATCGGCCCGGGGCTCGGACGCACGCCGGAGGCGCTGAGCCTGCGCGACGAGCTGCTCGCCGGCGGTGAGGTGCCGCTCGTGCTCGACGCCGACGCGTTGCATGACACTCGAGCCCGGCGACTGGGGCACTCGGGCGGTGCTGACGCCTCACGCCGGTGAGCTGGCGCGGCTGCTCGGAGAGGAGTCCGAGTGGGTGAACGCGCACCGGCTGGAGGCGGCGACCCGCGGCGCCGAGCGCTTCGGCTGCATCTGCCTGCTGAAGGGAGCGGACACGATCATCGCCGCTCCCGGCGAGGGCGCGTCGGTCTGCGTCGTCGATGCGCCCGGGCTCGCGACCGCGGGCACGGGCGACGTCCTCACCGGCATCCTCGCCGCGTTCCTGGCCAAGGGTGTCGAGCCGCGCTTCGCTGCGGCGGCCGCTGCGACCGCCCATGGGCTCGCTGCGCGCGCTGCCGGCCGCCAGGCGGGCCTGATCGCGAGCGACGTCGATCGCGGCGCTTCCGTCCGTGCTCGTAAGTGGACGTCGTCACTGGCGCCTTTTCGTTCACCGGCCGGGCGCGATCGCGGAAGAGCTGCTCGACCGAGGACGGAAGGTGCGGACGCTCACCCGCCGAGGACGCAGCCGGCGACCCGCTCGCCGACGCGGATCGAGCGCGCGGAGCTCCAGTTCCGTGACGAGGCCGCGTTGCGCGTGCGCTCGTCGGAGTCGACACGCTCTTCAACACGTCTGGGGTCCGCTTCGCTCACGGGGCGCACGACCTTCGATCGCGCGGTCGACAACACCCGCCTGCTCGTGCGCGCGCCGCAGTGCTGCCGGCGCCCGGCGCATCGTCCACGCTCAGCGTCACGAATCCCTCACTCGCGCGTCTTCCGCCGCCGTACTTGCGCGGCTAAGGCGGAGGTCGAGCGCGACGTCGCCGGCTCAGGCCTTCGTACGCGATCGTGCGTCCGACGCTCGTCTTCGGCCCGCGCGACATCCTCGTCAACAACATCGCGTGGGGTCTCCGCCGCAGCCCGGTCTTCCCGATCGCGCTGGCGACGGGACTGCATGCGTGCAGCCCATCTCGGTCGAGGACACCGCGACGATCTGCGCGGACGCCGCCGTCGGCGAGGAGAACGCCGTCCTCGACGCGGCCGGCCCGGAGATCAGATGTCCTACGAGGAGCTCGTTCGGCTTCGTGGCCATGCGGCTCGTCGGTCTCGAAGGCGCGGATCGCGCACTGGCCGGCGCGCGCCTGGTGCTTCGCCGCTCGCCCGCGCGACCCGGGTGCCGTCCGTCGTGACGTGCTGCTCATACGCCGATGGAGCCTCGCGGGCCTGCGGGCGAGCCTGCTCGTTTCGCTTCCGACGTGCCTCCTGCGCGGGCGCGCGAGCTTCAGGTCGTGGGTGGCGGCCAACGGCGAGGTCAGCTCGGCCGCGGCTACGTCTCGGAGCTCGCGCGCAACTTCCGTCCGTAACGATCCGCTAGGGATAGGCCCGGCTCTGAGCTCACGATCGATCTCGGCGCGATCCGGCGCAACGCGCGGACGCCTCTGCGGACGCTCGAGGGCGCCGAGCTGTGGGCGGTGGTCAAAGCGCGACGGCTACGTGGCCACGGCGCCGCGGACGTCGGCGGCGCTGCGCGTCGGGGCGGGCGCGAGCGCGCTCTGGCGTGTGCATCGGTGCCGGAGGGGCTCGCGCTCCGGCAGGCGCGCTCGGCTCCGTCCGCGTGCTGGTGCTCGGTCCGGCCACGAGCCGCCGCGATCGCGGATGCGCGCGATGCGGGCCTCGAGCTCGTGATCGCCGACGGCGAGGTGCCCGAGGGCGTCCAGCGTTCATCGTCGGTCCGACCACCGGCATGGGCCGCTGGGGGATCGCGGAGCTGGATGCTGCCCGGCCGCGAGGGTCGTCGGGCTGATGAGCCACCTCGCCTCGGCGGACCTTCGACACCGAGTTCTACCGTTGAGCTGCAGGTCGAGCGGTTCAGAGCCGTCGACGGCGCTCTATCCGCACCTGACGCGCCACATCGCAAACAGCGCCGGCGCTCGCGTATCCCGATCAGCCCGCTTCGATGCGGCGCGCGCTGCGGGACTGCGCGCTCTACGGCATCTCTCCCTCGGGCACCGACCCGGCGGAGGACGGGCTGGAGCCCGCGCTCCGCTGGGACTCCGAGCTGGCCCAGGTCAAGCTCCTGCAGCCGGGCGAGTCGACCGGCTACGGCTGCGCCGCTGATCGCGCGACGGCGTCGATCGGGATCGGGATCGTGCCTGGGTCGGGCACGCGGACGGCTTCCGGCGGGGCCTGACCGGGACGGAGGTGCGGGTGGCGGGGCGAGCCGCGGGCCGGTGGTGGGGACGATCTCGGACCGGACGCCTTCGCGGTGGGAGCTCGACCGGCAGCTGCCGGTGGGCGCACCCGGGAACGCTGCTCGGTTCACATGGCGTCACGGCCGAAGCCCACGCGCTTGTGGCCGACACGATCGCCTACGAGATCGTCACCGGGATCCGCCGATCCGTCTCGAACGCGCTGCGCGGTGATCGACAGCTAGCTGCCGTGAGTGGTTACGCGGCGGGGGCGTGAGCCTCGCGACGTCAGCGGATGATGTCGGCGAGCTCCTGGGGCGCGACCACATCGGCCAGTGGCTCGTCGGCAGGTCGACCCAGGTGACGTCGCGCAGCTCCGGCGAGGCCGGCGAGCCAACGCCGGATTGCTGCTCCTTCGGCGTAGGCCTTGTACTGCTCGGACGGTGAACCCCGTGCAGATGACCGTGCTCGGGACGTCGCGACGCGCGTCGTTCGTCAGCTCGGCGCCCTCGCGCAGGACGCGCGCCCGGTTGCGGAACGGCCCGCTGCCGAAACGTCTCGAGCTGCTCCTCGCTGAGCCCGTCGAGGTTCTCGTCCGCCGCGAGCTCCTCCGGCGAGGGCAGGGGCATCTCGACGCCGTCGAAGTCGGGTTCGATGCGCGCCCATCGCCGGGCCGGAGTCGACGTAGACCATCGCCGCGATCTGCTCGGGAATGCGGTCGCTCGCGGCGTAGCCGGCGAACCCGGTGCCGCTGTGCACGGCGAGCACGACCGGAGGCCTCGGCTGCGCGCACCGCGTCGCAGATCGCGTCGACGTGGTCCGGCAGCGTGATCGCGGATCGGTCGGCGTCGGCCGACTCGAGACCGGGCAGCGTCAGCGCGGTGACGTCGTGGCCGTCGGCCCGCAACGCGGCGGCGACCTCGTCCCACGCCCACGCGCCGAGCCAGAACCCGGGAACCAGGACAATCGGCGCGGAAGCCATTCGAGATCCTAGCCCCCAGGGAGGGAGAAGGCCGTCTTGTAGCCCTGGCGCGCGCCGTGGCGGGCGGAGAGCCCGGGTGCAGGGAGCGCCTGGACGAGTGCGAAGAGGCGGTACCACCGCGGGACGAAGAGCTCACGCTTGCCTGATCCCACCGGCGTTCGACGATCCGTCCCGCCACCAGCCTGGGCTTGATGATCGCCCGGCGGAAGAACGCGCTCGTGAGCACGGAGCGTTGCGGGAACCCCTCGGCCTCGACGAAGCCCGGAAGCGATCAGGCGTGCATCTGAACACCCCGGCCCGCGAGCCATGCCCGGTGAGCGGAGCGCGAGAACGCGAGCCGCGCGTGCCTCGAGGACGCGCACGTGTCCCGCCGGCGCGAACGCCACCAATTCCGGCGACGGAGACGACGTTGACGACGTGGCGCAGCCCGCTTGCAGTCCGGGACCGGAACGCCCGGCACGCACCAGACGCGCGCCGAGATAGTTCGTGCGCAGTCACGGCCTCGATCCGTCCGGCTCGAGCGCGAGAAGAAGGCGCCACGCCCGCGGGATGCCGGCGTTGTTCACGAGCAGTCGGATGCGCGGGTGCGCGCTCGAGGACGGCTGCGGCGGCCCGGTCGACCTGCTCCTGATCGGAGACGTCGCAGAGCTCGAACTCGCCGCCGAGCTCGTACGCGAGCGGCTCGAGCCGCTCCTGCCGCCGGGCGACGAGCACGCAGTACCAGCCACGCGCCGACGAGCTCGCGCGCGGTTGCCTCCCCGATGCCGCATCGACGCGCCGGTGACGACGCGCCCGTCTTCAGGGCGCCTACTTGCAGACGCGCACGACGCGCTGGGCCTCGGCCTGGCGGCCCTTCGCGTCGGTGACGATGGCAGTGCAGCGACGTGCCGTCCTTGCGCAGCGCCGCCGCGCTTCCACGCCGCGGAGTAGATGCGCGGCGACGTGCCGCGCCTCGATCCGTGGTGATCGGCTTCGCGTCCTCGTCGAGGAAGCGCACCGAACGCGAGCGCAGCCGGTCGAGGAGGCGATCACGAGGAGATCGGCTGGTGCGGTCTGCGCACTCGTTCGGCTCGGGCGTGACCCAGGTGATCGCGGGGCCGTTGACGACGCGTGATGTTGCCGGAGCGCGAACGCGTGTGTTCGGGAGGAGCTCATCGCCCGACCGAGTCCACGTTCTTCGCTTCCTGGAAGCCGCGGCGGACGCTGGCGAGCACGGCGTTGCCCCGTGCGCAGACTGCGCGTCCGCGCGGCAGCGGGAAGACCGCGATGCCGCTGACTCGGGTCGTAGGCGGCGGCGCCGATCGAGCGCCCGCCCATAGCCGACCACGAGCGATAACGGGTCGACGCCCGGCTGCCGCAGGTCGAGCACGCGACAGGGCGAGCGTCGGTCGGCCGGCGCCACGCGGTTCGTGCATCGAGACCGAGGAGCGGCGGCCGAACGTCACCGACCCAGGCCCGCGAGGAGATACTCGCCGCCGAGCGATCGTCCCGTGAACTGGTCGCGGCCCGAGTCGACCGCGACGTAGTAGCGCCTTCGTGCGGGAAGACCGTCGCAGCGGCGCCGATGTCGAGCGGGAAGTCGATCGTGAGGTTGCTGACGTTGACAGGAGGCCCGCGTATCCCTGACGTCGTTCTCGTCCGGCGAGCCGAGCAGCCAGGGTGAACCAGAGAGCCGGGCGTGAGGAAGACCACGGCGGCGCCGACGCTGACAGCGGGCTCGTCGATTCGGATCCGGTAGAGCGCCTCGGCGCCGTCCTCGTTCACCGGCGCGCCGACGTAGTTCGCCGCGGGGCCGAAGGCGGCGGACGGGATAGCGGTACGCCGAGGCGCGCGAGACGCCCTTGCGCGTGTCGCCCGTCTGGAGCCGGTCCGAGCGGCAGGATCGGCGCCTGCGCGCGAGTCCCGGCCGCGTGACGAGCATCGCGTACGCGACCTTCCGGATGATGTCGCCGCGGCGCAGCAGCAGCGAAGCCGTACGCCTCGCCGAGGCCGGCGTCCGCGGCTGCACGCGCCGTGACGGGCAACCTGCAGCGTCGCCGCCCGGGGCGATCGTGATCGAGCGCCGGGCACGATGATCTCGACGCCGCTCGGACTCGACTGCGGCTTCACCTCGATCGGTCCACGTTCCGGCCCCGTCGCCCGCGTCCGCGACCGCGAGCAGGAGCGACTTCGAGCACGTGACCGCGGGTCACGTTCAGGTCCGCGTAGGAGAGCGACACCGGATCCGTGAAGAGCTTCGGGTCGTTCGCGGTGACGACAGTTGATCAGCCCAGAGCCGCGCCGTGAGCACCGGCGCCTCGACCGTGCGCGCCGTGTCCGCCCAGGCGGTCGCAGCGGTGGATACGAGCGCCGACTTGACCTGGCGCGGCGACCAGCCCGGATGGTGCTGGAGCAGCAGGCGCGGCGGCGCCGGCGACGTGCGGCGCAGCCATGCTCGTTCCGTCGAAGACGGCGAAGGGGCCACCGAAGTTCGCGAGCGTGGCCGAGAGGATCTGGCCGCCCGGCGCGCCGACGTCCGGCTTCAGCTGGTGGCCGAAGCGCGGTCAGCCCGCCGGACGAGAAGCTCGTGACGATGCCGCTGCGGCTCGGTGTTGAGCTCCTGGCGGATCCCGGCTGACCCGGATCGCCGTGCGTCCGCCGCGACGTCGCCAGATAGGACGCGCAGGCGCGGAGCCGTCGAAGTCGGAGATCATCCCGCTCGGGACGGCGAGCTGGATCGGGACGCCGTTCGCCTCGCCGGGCCGGTTGTCGACGAGGACGATCCCGATCGCGCCCGGCGGCGCTGCACGCGCTCGGCCTTCGAGCGCGAACGTGCAGGTCCCCGCGCGAGACGAGCGCGATCGCCCCGTTCAGCGAGCCAGCGGGCAGCGGAGACGCGCGTCGTTCGAGCGTTCCCGGACGGCCCGCAGCAGATCGCGGGGCACCGGAGCGCTGTTCGTGCCCATGATCGTGCCGACGTCGACGAGCTGCTGGTCGGCGTTCGCCCAGGCCGGCGGTGTCGCGGCCGTGCGGACGAACGGGACGTGGCTCAGCGGGTCGGCAGCGCCCGGCGCCGGTGACGGTCAGCGCCGGGCCGTAGACGTGGGAAGTTGGAGACCGCGGCAACCGAGATCGCGTCCGGCGCGTTGCCGGGCGAGCCGACGCGAGCCGAGGCCGAAGTCGTCGCGGTCGTTGCCGGCCGAGATCACGGGCACGACGCCGGCGGCGGCGACGTTCCGGACCGCCTCGATCATCGCGTCGCTCGCCGGATCGACCTGCGGGCCGCCGCCCGAGAAGTTGATCACGTCCATGCCGTCGCGCGACCGCGGCCTCGAACGCGGCGACGATCTCCGGCGTGTTGCGCGTACGTGGCCGCCATCGGCGTCGGGACGTTGAAGACCCGGTAGTTGCCGATCTGCGCGCGCGGCGCGACACCGGATAGCCCCGGACGTCTCCGGGTGGTCGGCGCCGGCGGGCGCACGTCGTGCCCGCGTCGCCGGCCGCGATCCCGGCGACGTGCGTGCCGTGGAACGAGGCCTCCGGGTCGAGCGCCAGAGCGGGCCTTGTCGTCCGCAGCCCGGGCCGAGGAAGGCGCGCGCGACGATCACCTTCGGCGTCGTCCACTTCTTGCCGCCCTTCGGGAAGCCGGCCGGGTACGCGAAGCCTGCCGGGTCGAAGAACCGGTTCGTCTGGTCGACGCCGTCGTCGACGACGCCGATCTTCATCCCCTCGCCGACGCCGCCGGTCGCGCCGCAGAGCGCGTCCGGCGCCGATCACGGCCGGGCTGCGTGTTCGAGTGCGAGGTGTAGCGGTAGCTCGGGTAGACCTTGCGCGCGAACGACGAGCTTCGCCGCCCGCGCGCAGCTGCGGTCGCAGGCAGGTCGACGGCCATGCCGTTCAGCAGGATCGTGTAGTTCCGCCGGACGGTCGCCTCGGGATCGCGCGCTTCAACGTCGCGGCGGCGGCCTGCTGCGCGCGCTGCGAGCTGCGCGACGTAGGCCTTCGACGCCAGCGCTCGACGTGTCAGACGGCTGCTCGAGCTGCGGCCGACGGCGAGCGTGCCGGGCCGTAGCGCGCGCGAGCGGCGGGCCGGCGCAGCGTCGAGGATCACCGTGATCGCGGCCCCGGCGCGTGAGCGGCCGGCATCGGGATCGTCCCGTGCGCGCACGCGTGGGATCGTCGATCTCGCCGTAGCTGCGGCAGTCGGATCGGCTGCAAGCCGGCGGCTGCGGCAGAGGTCGCGGCGAGGACGAGCAGCGCCGCCGAGGGCGATCGATCCAACGAGGCGGCGCACGGACGCGCAGAGTACCCGACATTTCGGCAGCCTGTCATAGACTCGCCGCCGTGGGAACGATTCGACGGCAAGCGCGGCCTCGTTCTCGGCGTCGCCAACAAGCGCTCGATCGCGTGGGCGATCGCGCAGCAGCTCGCGCCGACGGCGGCGCGCAGCTTGCCTTCACGTTCCAGGGCGAGCGGATCGAGGGGAACGTGCGCGAGCTCGCCGCGTCTGTCGACGCGCCGCTCGTGACCGCCTGCGACGTGCGCTCGGACGACGACATCGAGCGCGTCTTCGACGAGGTCGGCGAGGCGTTCGGCGGCAAGCTCGACCTGCTCGTCCACTCGGTCGCGTTCGCGGCCGCGGAGGATCTCGAGGGCCGGTTCACCGACACGCCGCGCGACCGCTTCTGGATGGCGCTCGACATCAGCGCCTACTCGCTCGTCGCGCTGCGCGCGCGCGGCCGAGCCGCTGATGGAGGCGGCCGGCGGCGGCTCGATCGTGACGATGACCTACCTCGGCGGCGAGCGCGCCGTGCCGCACTACAACGTGATGGGCGTCGCGAAGGCGACGCTCGACTGCGTCGGTCCAGCTACCTCGCCTGGGACCTCGGCGAGAAGAACATCCGCGTGAACGCGATCTCGGCCGGCCCGGTGCGCACGCTGGCCGCGCGCTCGATCGCCGGCTTTCACGGAGATGGAGTCGATGTTCGTCGAGCCGCGCGCCGCTGCGCCGCCACATCGACGCCGACGACGTCGGCGGCGGCCTCCGCCTACCTGCTTTCGGACGAAGCGAAGAACGTCACCGGGACGACGCTGTACGTCGACTCGGGGTACCACGCCATGGGGATGTAGAGAGGGACCGATCGCCGAGACCCTGACTCCGCGCTGAAGGAATGGCTCCGCGCCGTCGTCCAGCGATGGCACCGTGACCGAGGCGGAGTTGCGGAAGCTCGCCGAGGAGGGTCGAGCGTGCGAGCTGATCCTCGGCGGACAGCTCCAGCGCTCGGGCAGCGGCTCGGAAGCGCTCTCGTCCGATCCCACCAGCTCGCTCTCGCCGAGATCGCGGACGCCTTGCGCGAGGTGAACGAGCTTCCGCCCCGGATCTCGACGAGCCCGAGGCGCTGCTTCGGGGATCTGCAGCGACGGTCGCGCGCGAGTTCAGGGTGCGCTGGGCTGGTCAGACCGTGAGCCTTCGCAGACCTGCCGGAGGCACCGAGATCGAGGATCGCGTGCTCGATCGACCACGGAGACGATCGTACGGCCCGCGCGGGACGCCGTCCCGTGACTACGGGACGACGACCCTCACGCCGAGCTCCTTCGCGCGATGCCAGGCAGCGCCGACGCGCAGCTCGAAATGCCTCCGGCGGCGCTGCGGTCGAGTAGCCGAGCGGTCGCTCGCGCGGCGCTGCATCGCGTAGTAGAGGTAGACGCTGCCCGCATACGAGTCCGGCGGCAGACACCGGGCACTTCGAGCAAGCCGGCCGGGCGGCGCGGCCGCAACTCGGGCGTAGACGGCGTTCCCTCGTCGGCGTTCAGCGGGTCGTACAGCGGCACCCAGAGGTCGGCCGCGACGAGCAGGCCACCGCGACCGCAGCGACGAGCCGCGAGCGAGCTTGTGTTTCTGAAACACAAGCGATCGCGGCGGCGGCGAGCGCGGCTAGGCAGAGGCACGCGATCGGCAGCATGCGCTCCGGCACCCGGGTGGCGTGCAGGGGCGTATTCCGCCAGAGCAAGCCGTAGCCCGGGCAGATTCTCGCCCAGCGCGAGCAGGCAGGGAACGACGCGTCCGAGCCCGAGCACGAGCGCGAGACCGGCGCGAGGAGGAGATTGTGTTTCTGAAACACAAGCACCCCAGGCCGGCGATCGCGAGCACGGGGAGGAGCCAGCCGAGGTAGGTGAAGCGCTCGAACTCGCCCGGGCTGCGGTGACGAAGTCGCCGAGCGTGGCCGAGTAGCGCCCGACCTCCGAGAACGGCCGCTCGGCCGCGTCGCGCAGCGAGAGCGCCCAGACGACCGCACCGCCGGCGACGCCGGCGCCCGCGGCGATCGCTCCGAGCCACGGCCGCCGCCGGGCGAGCGCGTAGGCGAGCACGAACGGGATCGCGCCGAGCGCGAGGTGCACCTGGCCGGAGAGCGGGATCGAGGCGAGCGCGGCGGCCGCGAGCCATGCTCTGCCGGCGCTCGACGCCGTAGAGCGCGAGCGGGAGGAGCATCGAGATCGGGCCGAGCAGGTGTCCGGTCGACTGGGCGACGCGATACGGCGCGAGCGCGAACGCGAGCCCGCCGACGAGCGCGGCGCCGAGCGGCAGCCCGAGCGCGCGCAGCCAGAGCGCGGTGCAGCCGCCGGCGCCGACGTAGGTCAGCAGGATGAAGAGGTTCCAGCCCGACGACCGTCCCGAACAGCGCCTGCAGCGGGCCGTAGACGGCCGCGAACGGCCAGCCGGCGAAGTTCACGCGCGGCTCGACCTCCGGCTGGAAGCTGTACGGATCGAGCCACGGCGCTCGCCCGCGGGCGAGCTGGTGGCCCGGCAGCCAGAGGTTGTAGGCGGTCTGCAGGTGGTCGCCTGGCGTGACCCGTCCCTCGCGCGGCGCGCCGTAGCCGAGGAAATGATCCGTCTCGAAGACGGCGGGCGAGGTGGCGAGCAGGCCGGCGCCGAGGTAGAGCGCGACCGCCAGTCCTACAACGCCTGCGCGGCCGCGAGCAGCTCGTCGAAGTCGGGCACGTCCGAGTCCTCGTACCGCCACGATCCGAGCACCGTACCGTCCTCGCCGACGAGGAACGCGCTGCGCCGCGGCACGCCTTCCATCCAGCGCCAGACCCGCGCGGCGCCGAAGCTGCTTCGCGAGCGCGCCGTTCCAGTCCGAGAGCAGCGGCACGTCGAGCGTCGAGCGCCTCCTTCCAGGCTCGGTGCGACCAGTGCGAGTCGCGGGAGACGCCGAACGACGCGCACGCCGGCGATCGCTCGAACTCCGTCGCTCCTGTCACGCAGGAGTCGCAGCTCCTGCGTTCACGTCGGCGACCAGTCGAAGAGGTAGAAGAGCAGCAGCACCGGGCCGTCCTCGAGCAGCTCCTCGAGCTCGGCTTCCTTGCCGTTGTCGAACCAGAACACGCGCCGAATCTACTCCGCCAGGCGTAGCACCGCGGCCGCATACCGGCGCGCCACGTCGTTCTCCAGCTCACCCGGGCCGAGCTCGACCACGAACGAGATCTGGCCCAACCCGTTCTGCCAGCGCGACGCGCTCCCCGGCGGCCACTCCCAGTTCCGGTACGGGTTGCCCGGCGAAGCCAGGCGTAGCGGAGCGCGGCCACCAGCTCGGCCCCCACGCGCGCACGACCGCCTGCGGTTGGTGGAACCAGAATCGTCACGTCAGCTTCAGCCGCAGGATCAACATGCGGGCGATCCGGGTCTCGCTGCGTGGCGGCTGCCGGGAAGTCGCAGTTGAGATCGACGCCGTGCGCGTTCGTGCGGCTGCGGCGCGCGTAGCCGTCCGGATTCAGCTGATGGACGAGCCAGAGGTCACTTTCGACTGTGAGTGCTCCAGCAGCCGCGTCACCTCGATCCCTCGCACTCGTCGCCGTGGATGCAGCCGACCACGAGGATCCGCTTGCCCGGGCGGCGAGCGTGCACCACGTCGATCGGCCTCCCCTCGTACGAGCGACCCAGTTGCTCAGCGGGAGCCGCCAGCAGAGCGGCGACGATCAGGGGCGCGCAGCACCACCCGCTGATCGTAGGAAACGGGCGGGAGCGGAACTGGGCAGACACGTTCGAGACGGCACGGATCTGCCGGGGCGGCCGGGTCGCGTGAAGACGAGCTGATCCGCATCGGCCCAGCCGACCACGCGCCAGCGCCGTCCGGCGACGTCGACGCCACCTTGACGAGCGATGGCGGCGCATGACGGTTGAGCACGGCCCCGGTATCGGCGTTCTGACCCGGACGGTGCCGTCCGCCTGACGTACGCGAGCCGGTGCCCCGAGCCCGGCTGCCGGAGCCAGGCCTGCTCGTCTGCAAGGGGGTCAGCAGGCGGTCGCCCCGGCCGTCGCCGCCAGCCACGCGGAGCTTCCTGCGACAGGTACGCGATGCGCGTGTCGGTCCTCCGTGCCGCCCCAGCGCGGGAAGCGGACGCTCGGCCGGGCGAGCGTCCAGCGCACCGTCGCCGCCGGGGTCAGCGCGACGAGCTCGTTTCGTCGCGACGCGCACGACGAAGCGGCCGAACGGCGACCAGCGACGCTTCGCGGTAGCTGCCGAGCACGCCGCTTCGAGCCGTCCTCGCCCGACCACCCATGCGCCCGAGTCGGCAGGTCACGAGCAGCCGCCCGGCGCGGGCAAGCGAGAAGAGCGCCGGCTGCGCTTCTCGACTCCGACCACCTCGCGGATGTCGTCGAGCACGGCGCGTCCGGGCGGGCTCAAGCAGGCCGGCCACGATCGACCAGCGCGAGCGCGATCGCCGCGACCGGCTTCCACGATCGCCGCGGCGCTTGCGGCTCGCGCTCCGCGAACGCCGTCCGCACGACCGCCCAGCGAGCGCTCGCGCGCCTCGTGCTCGTCCGGGATCTCGATCTGCTCGAGCTCCTTCCTCACACGCGTCTCCTTCAACGAGTCGAGCCCGCGGCGCAGGCGCGAGTTGACCGTCCCGCGCGGCAGGCCGAGCAGCTCGGCGATCTCTCCCGGCGTGTACTCGAGCAGGTGGCGGAGGACGATCACGGCGCGGTGCTCCGGCGGCAGCGCTGCGAGCGCGGCGAGCAGCGATCGCGTCGAGCGGCGCCGCGTCCTCGGGCGCCGCGGCGCGTCGACGCAGCTCGGCCTCGGCCGCGCAGCTGCCGCGCGCGCGTCCAGTCGATCGCGCGGTTGACGACGATCCGGTGCAGCCAGGGCCCGAACGGCGGCCGCCGGTCGAAGCGGTCGAGGTTGCGGACGGCGGCGAGGAAGGCCTCCTGTGCGATGTCCTCGGCGGCGGCCGCGTCGTGGACGACGAGATACGCGGCGCGGTAGGCGCGCGGCCAGTGCAGCCGGAAGAGCGCCTCGATCCCCGAGGCGGACCCTCGCTGCGCCGCGCGCACGGAGGCGCGCTCGTCGCGGCCGGCGGCCATCCGCTGACTGTACGGCCGTCGCCGTCGACGGAGGTCCCTGCTCACCGCGATCATGACGAAGCAGGCGTCGTGGGACGAACGCGCGACGTGCGTCTGCTCGATCGCGGCGCCCCGAGCGCTGAACGTGCAGAGCGTCCCCGCGAGAGCGACGGCGTGAAGACCATCGCCGAAGCCCTCGCTGGACGTTGTACGAGCCGACCGGCACCGGCCGCCGACCGGATCAGGCGGCCGTCGAGCGCGTGGACGCGGAGCGAGGGCGTCGTCGCCGCTCGTCACGAACGCGCGGCCGCCGAGGAAGGTCGACATGCTGCGGAGGCGCGTCGCCGCGGAGCGTTGCAGCCGAGCCGCGTGCCGTGGTCGTCGTAGATCGCGAGGCGACCGCGGTCGCCGGACGTCACCCAAACGTGCGGCCCGTGCGGCTCGTAGCCGACGTCGTGCGCCAGGAACGGTGGCCGGATGCGGTCGATCACCCGAGGCCCGCGCGGATGGTCGAGGCCGACGATCGCGATCTCGGCGCTCTTGCTGCCGAGCACGACCCAGAGCCGCCGACCGAGCACGTCGAGCGTGAGGTGCCGCGCCGGGCCGCCGACCGGGACCCGCCGGACGACCCGGCGGGCACGCAGGTCGACGATCGCCACCTCCTGGCGTGCCGAGTCGGTGACATAGGCGAAGCGCAGGTCGTCGGAGACCGCGGTGTAGCGCGGCGCCTCGAACGGGCCTCGGATCGAGTGGACGGCGAGAGCGAGAGTCGATCGAGCGACACCGGCCCGAGCTGGTGTGAGCGACGATCGCGCCGGTGCCGCCGATCGACTCGATGCTGCGCGGGTCGGCGGGCGTGTGCAAGCGGCGGTACGATGCGGCCGCTCGGAAGCCCGACCGCGACGATGCTCGACTCGAGGTCGGCGGTGACGAGCGCGAAGCGGAGAGCCGCCGAGCGCCTGGCGAACGCGGGCGGAACCACGCCGAGCACGAGCGGGGCTGCGGCGGCTGCGAGGAACTCTCGTCGGTCCATGTCTCTCAGTACGACTGCGCGGGCCTCGGGGTCCAGGGACCTCTCGAAGGCCGCTGCGGTGTAGAGGGGATATCACCTTCGAAGGAGGCCGACCATGCTCAGGCTGATCGCATTCGCGCTCGTCCCGTTCGCGCTCGTGGCGGGCAACGCCGCCGCCGCCGGAGGCGGGCCCGTCGCCGGGGTCTGATGACGGCTGGGACGGCACCGTGGATGCGGCGAGCGCCGTCCGCTACGTCGCCATGCCTGCCGCGAAGACGACGATCGTCGCCGCCGTGCGCACGAGCGACGGCCGCGATGCTCCGGTACTCGACCATCAGCGGCGCGCTTCGGCGATTCCGCTCGTCGCCTTCGACGGCACGGCCGAAGGCGATCTCCGCGACGGCACGCACGCTCGTGCTCGCCGACGTTCGGTGCGAGCCAGCAGTCAGACGCGCTTCGCCGTCCTGAGCACGTCGACGCCTGCGGCTGCAGAAGACCGTGACGCTTCGCGGCCTCTGGGCCTTCGACGCGCTCTCGCGCGACGGCCGCACGCTCTACGCGACCCAGTACCTCGGGCACCGAGGCGAACGCGCGCTACAACGTCCGCTGCGGTCAGCCTCGTCACCGGGAAGCCGGTCGGCGGCGCGATCGTCGACAGGCGCGAGCCGGACGAGGAGATGAACGGCGTCGCCCTGGTCGCGCGCACGCGGAGCTGCGGACGGCGCCTGGGCGTACACGCTCTACGCGAAGCCGAACGGCACCGCGTTCGTCCACGCGCTCGACACTGCCAAGCGGCGCGCGTTCTGCGTCGATCTGCCGTGGCGCTCGAGCGTGCAGCGCTCGTCTCGGCGGTGCGCCTGTCGCTCGCGGACGGCGGCCGCTCGCTCGAGCTGGCGAAGCCGCGGCGGGAACCGGCTCGCGGTCGTCGACACCACGCACCTTCAAGGTGACGGCGCTTGCGAAGCCGTAGCTCAGACCGGCGAGGGAACGGCTTCGGTCGCCTTCGCGATCTCCTCGACGACCTCGACGATGTCGCGGTTCGCGTTGAAGACGCGAAGCTGGCGGTCGGCGCCGTTGCCGCGCGCGAGGATCTCGCCGATCCCCTCGAGCTCGCGCTCGGAGCCGAGCTCGCGCGCGTGCGGCTCGATCTCCTTCAGCGTCCGCCGGATCAGCTGCGCGACCGGGATCCGGTTCCGCGCGCCGGTGGCGAGGTCCATCACCGGCGCCTCGAGCCCGTAGCGCGCCGGCGAGCCACTTGTTCTCGGTCGTCAGGATGCGGTGGTACGACGGGATCTGCTCGCCGCCGTCGTAGCTGCTCCGAGAGCAGCTTGACGAGCGCCTGGCAGTAGGCGGCGAGCGCGACCGCGTCCTCGACGCGCGTGACCGCGTCGCAGATCCGGATCTCGACCGTGCCGAGCCGCGGGTGCAGCCGGATGTCCCACCAGATGTGCGTGTAGTCCGCGATGCAGCCGGTGCGCTCGAGCTGGCCGACGACCTCGGCGTAGTCGGCGTAGTCGCGGAAGCGCGGCGGCGGCCCTGAGCGCGGGAAGGCGGCGAAGACCATCTGCCGGCGACGAGGCGAGGCCCGGTCGGCTCGCCGCGCCAGAACGGCGAGCGACGCCGGAGAGCGCGAGCAGCGGCGCCGAGCTGGGGAGGAGGCCGTTCACGACCTGGATCGCCTTCTCGGGATCGTCGACGGCGACGTGGACGTGCATGCCGAAGATCAGCTCGCGGCGGGCGATGTACTGGAGCTGGTCGACGAGGTTGCGGTAGCGGTCGCGCGCGGTGATCCGCTGGCGCTCGAAGAGGCTGAACGGGTGCGTGCCGGCCGAGCCGACGCGCAGTCCCGTCTCGCGCGCGACCTCGGTCACGTACGCGCGCAGCTTCAGCAGCTCGCGCTGGACGTCGCCGGCGTTCCGGCAGACCGGCGTCGCGATCTCGAGCACCGACTGCATCAGCTCGGCGTTGATCCGCGGCTCGAGCTCGTGGCCGGCGATCGCCTGCAGCACCGTGTCGATGTGCTGGACGAGGTCGAACGTCTCCGCCGTCGAGGAGCATGTACTCCTCCTCGACGCCGAGCGTGTACGGATCGGACTCGCCCGAACTTGTGGTCGAGCACGCTGCCGCCCTGCGACGGCGCCCTTGCCGGTGATCGAGTTGGGATAGATCTGCTTCATCGGCGGCAACCGCATCCCGCCTCGACCTCGACTCGCCAGCGCGTGTCGAGCAGGCCCTTGATGACGATCGCCGGTCGACGCCGGCCGGATCGTCGGCGAAGACCTCGCCGTGGGCGCGGGCGACCTCCGGCCAGTCGTCGGCGTGGACGATGAACATCCGCGTCCGCACCACGTCCTCGAAGCCGGCGCCGCGCCGTCCGAGCGCCTCGCCCACGATCTCGAGGCAGAGCCGCATCTGGTCGTAGGCGCCGTCCGGCGGATCACCGTCGCTCGGGATCGGGGCGGTCCCGGCGACGTGGACGTTTCGGCCGCGCACGACCGCGCGCGAGAAGCCGAAGACCGGCTCGCATCGGCGAGTGCCCTGGGATGAGGCGGCGCTCCACGCGGCTAGTATCGCGCCGCCGTGGACGCGCTTCGCCAGATCGACGTCGTGGCCCGCCGAGCACACCGCGGCCGGCGTCGCGACCGCCGGCGGCGTCGTCGGCCGAGCACGGCGACCGCGAGCACCGGTTCGGCTGGGGCCTCCGTGACGAAGCTTCGTCGCCGCGCTACGCGGCGCTCGATCGCGGCCGAGGAGGGCGCGGTCGACCTCGACGAGCCGGCAGGCCCCGAGGGCTCGACCGTGCGGCATCTGCTCGCGCATGCCTCCGGCTCTCGCGTGGGATTCGCCGCAGCCCGTTGCGCAGGCCCGGCGAGCGCCGCATCTACTCGAACACGGGCTACCATGGTGCTTGCGGCGCATCGTCGAGGCGCGGACGGAGATTCCGTTCCCGACGTACCTGCGACGAGGCGGTCCTCTCGCCGCTCGGCGCTCGGCGCGACCCTCGAGGGCGACGCGGCCGGTGGCATGGTCGGAAGCCTCCGCGACATGCTCCGGTTCGGCCGCGAGAGCCCTGGCGCCGACGCTGATCGCACCCGAGACGCTCGCCGAGGCGACCTCGGTGCAGTTCCCGGGCCTCGACGGAGTGCTCCCGGCTTCGGCCGCCAGAGTCCGAACGACTGGGGGCTCGGCTTCGAGCTCCGCGATGCCAAGTCGCCGCACTGGACAGGCGTCGCTGAACTCGCCGCGCACGTACGGCCACTTCGGCTCCAAGCCAGGGACGGCGACGTTCCTCTGGATCGACCCGGAGCGCCAGCTCGTCAGCGCCGCGCCTGGCGGACGTGTCGTTCGACGACTGGGCCGCAGACAGCGTGGCCCGCGCTCTCGGACGCCGATTCTCAGCGAAGGAACTCGAGCAGCAGCGCGGTTGAGCTCGTCCGGCCGCTCGAGGCTCGGCAGATGGCCGGCGCCCTCGATCGTCTCCAGGCGCGCGCCGGGGATCTCTGCGGCGAGCTTCTCGGCCATCGACTTGATGTCGTCGACGTCCTCGGTGCCGACGACGACGAGCGTCGGCGACGCCGATCTCTCCGAGCCGCGTCTCGGCCGAGATCGTCCGGCCAGACCGCCTTCACCTGGCCCTCCACGGGCAGCTGCTGCTCGTAGGAGCGAAGCGTCATCGCCTCCGTCAGCTCGCGCACGTCGGGCAGCCGCGTCGGCCGCGAGCCACATCCGCGCCTGCTGGGCGGCGGCGGCACGCGAGCGTCGCCGCGCTCGATCGCCTCCTCTTCCTCGGCAAAGCCGGCCTGCGCCGATTCCGACCAGTCCCAGGAGCCGAGGCCTGCGCCGATCAGGACGAGCCGCTCGACGAGTTCGGGCCGAGCTGCCGCGAGCTCGAGCGCGATCCGACCGCCGAAGGAGCAGCCGACGACCAGTCGCCGGCGCCGTCGAGAAGCGAGGCCGCATGGTCGACGTACGCGATCGTTCCCGGCTCCAGTGGCGCGTCGCCGAAGCCGGGCAGGTCGGATGCGATGGCGCGGTGGCCGGCGGCCTCGAGCGCCTCGACCTGCGGCTCCCACATCCGGCGGTCGGCGATCCCGGCGTGCAGTGAGCAGGACGTCACTCATCGGCGAACAGGGGCGCGGAGGCAGCTCGTCGAAGGTCTCCTGGTCGCAGCTCGGCCACGACGGCTGGAGTGACCGCACGCACGGATGCCGTCCGCGGGATCCCCATCGCGAGCGCGACCTCGCCGAAGGAGTCGCCCGGGCCGGAGCAGGCGCCGCTCTCCCATTGCCTCCTGCGTCACGTTCAGCATTCCGGAGAGAACGATGTAGAAGCGGTCGCCCGGTCGTCGCCCTCGCGGACGACTGTCGCTCCGGGCGCGACCTCCTCCCGTTGCGAGCCGGCGCGGCGAGCTTGCGAGGTGCTCGCCGGGCAGGCCGGAGAGGAGGCCGACGCTGGTCAGCTCGTGGGCCGTGGCAGGAACGTGACGCGGACTCACCGTGGATACCGTTAGCCGGATGGGGCATCCTCGACGGCTGGCGCTTTTGTCCTCGTCTGCGCGGGGCCGCTGCGGACACGAGCCCGGGAGTGGTCACCTGCGGGCAGTGTGGCAGCGCCGGTCTGGGCGAACCCCGATACCCGGCGCGCAGGCGCTGATCGAGCGTGACGGCGGCGTCCCGTTTCCGGGGCGCCGGCGAGACGATCCTGCGGCTGCGGCCTCTGGGACTATCCCGGGCGGCTTCGTCGAGAGTTCGAGCATCCGCTCGACGCGCTCCGGCGCGAGTTGCGCGAGGAAACCGGCCTCGAGATCGAGGCCGACCGAGTTCCTCGGGCCTCTGGATGCAGCCGTACGACAAGCGCAGCGTGCTGTCGCTCACCTGGCTGGCTGCGCTGTCGGCGGCGAGGAGCGCGCCGGAGACGACCTGACCGGAGCTGCGCTGGTTCGGGCCCGACGAGCTGCCCGGCGTGGACGAGCTGGCGTTCGAGACCTACGTCGAGATCCTGTCACTCTGGCGCGCGCGGCAGCGAGCACGCGTAGACGCGCCCGGCTCGATCCGGAACGCGAGTCGGGGCTCCAGCTCCATCGGCTCGCCATCGACGGCGGCGCTGAGCCGCGGCAGACGGCGAGCCGATCTCGAGGCTCGGTGCAGCTGCGTTCCTCCCAGGTGATGCGCCGGAAGCCGTGCGGGATGTAGAGGTGGAGGAGACCCTCGTCGAGCCGGTCACGTTCGCCGAGCGAGAGCGAGGTCGAGGCTGTGGGGTTGTTCGCGACGAGGACGAGTCGCGCGCCGCACGGGCTTCGCCGTCGATCGTAAGCGCTGCCGGCGGCGACGGTCCTTCACGGTCAGTGCGAGCGGCGCGCAGGCGGGCGAGGGCCTCGCGGCGCCGGCCGGTGGTGCTCGCGCCGGTGCACGAGCAGGGCGTAGAGCCGAGCGAGACGTTGTTCAGGAACAGGCGGTCTCCCGCCGCGCCCGACATCGATCGAGCCGCTCTTCGCCGTCGAACGCCGCCAGTGCGCCGAGCGGATCGTCGCGGTCGAGGCCGATGTCGCGGGCGAAGTGGTTCCGGTGTCCCGAACGGGATGCAGACGAACGGAATGTCCTGCTCGATCGCCATCGCCGGCGACGGCTAGTCCAGCGAGCCGTCCCCTCCCGCCATCCCGAGCACGTCAGCGCTTTGCGCGCCGCGCGACCTCGCACAGGTCGTCTCCCTCCTGCAGGAAGTGCACGTCGATGCCGCGCTCGCGACGCAGCGTCGCGGAGATCCTCCGCGCTCGGGGAGCCCGTGCCTGAGCGCGGGTTGAGGATGAGGAATCGCTGCATCGGAGTGAGGCCCTGTCCGATCCCGGAAGATAGGCCACTCGGCCCATGAAGCCCTATACGCCAGACGCGCGATCATTTCGACCAGATGAGCGAGCGCGGCCTGCACACCATTGCGAGGACGACCTCTCCGAGACCTGGGTCGAGGATTGGGCCGCTGTCGGCCTTGACCGAGATCGAGGCGCTGCTTGGCGGCGCACGCAGCGTTTCTCGGCTTACTCGAAACAGCCGGCGGAGTAGCGGCACGTCACACCGCATTAACCGGCGGGTCACCCGCAGCGCGCTTGCATGCACCGCGCCGGCGAGGAAACTCCCAGCGTCGGTGACACTCGAGCCTCTCTCATCGCGCCCGGCGTTCCGGGCTGAAGCTGATCCAGGAACCGGCGCACCGTCCGGTGTCGCCGGTCCCAAAACCGGAAGAAGAAGCCGCGAGAGGTAGGCTATTCGGTCGTGAGGACCGAGGCTGCGCTCGAGCGCGCCCTTCGAGCTGGGCGCCGATCGCGGTAGCCGCCGGCTCGCCGTCCTTGAAGAGGACCATCGTCGGAATCGAGACGATCCCGTAGCGCTCGGCGAGCGCCTGCTCCTCGTCGATGTTCACCTTCACGAGCTTCACCTCGTCCGTTGCGCTCCTCGACGATCTTGTCGAGCACCGGCGCGACGGCGTGGCATGGACCGCACCATTCGGCCCAGAAGTCCACGATCACCGGCGTCTCGCTCTCGAGGACTTCCTGCGTCGAACGTTGTCTTCCTTGACTGCAGTTGTCATCTCGTTGGTTCCTTTCGCTTGTTAGGAGGCGGTTCCCCGCGCTCAACGTATTGAAAACGACAGAAGCGCCTGGCTGGACTGTTTCCTCGAATCGGCGCGATGTTCGCACCGCTGCCGGACAAGCCCGACCATCCCGCGCTCGAGCTCGAGATCCTCGAGCTCTGGGAGCGCGAGGCGACGTTCGAGCAGCCTGCGCGACGCTGAATCGGCGGCGGCCCGAGGTTCAGCTTCGTCGACGGCCCGGTGACGGCGAACAAGAAGCTCGCCGTCCACACGGCGTGGGGGCGCACGCTGAAGGACGTCTTCCAGCGCTACAAGGCGCTGCGCGGCTATCGACCAGCGCTACCAGAACGGCTTCGACTGCCAGGGCCTCTGGATCGAGGTCGGCGTCGAGCGTCAGCTCGGCCTCAACTCGAAGCGCGAGATCGAGGAGTTCGGGCTCGCCGAGTTCGCGCGCCGGTGCCGCGACGTCGTCGTCCAGTCGTCCGGCCGACCTCACGCGCGGGCTCGATCCGGCTCGGCCAGTGGATGGACTGGGGCAACGACTACTTCACGTTCAGCGACACGAACATCGAGTACGTCTGGCGGATGCTGAAGCGTCGTGCACGAGCAGCGGCTGGCTCTACATGGGCCACCGCTCGACGGAGTGGTGCCCGCGCTGCGGCACGTCGCTCTCGCAGCACGAGCTGACGCAGTCGGGCGTCTACCAGGATCGTGCCGACCCGTCGCTGTTCGTCCGCTTCCCGCTGCTCGACCGGCCGCGACGAGTCGCTCGTGATCTGGACGACGACGCCGTGGACGCTGCCCGCGAACGTCGCGGCGGCGGTCAAGCCCGACGCCGAGTACGGCCGGCGCGAGAACGGCGAGTGGGTCGCCGTCGCGCGCTATCCGGACGAGGCGTTCGTGCGAGCGCGTAGCGGGGCGAGGAGCTCGTCGGCTGGCGCTACCGCGGGCCCGTTCGACGACCTCGGCCCGGCGGCCAGGTCGAGCACCGCGTCGATCCCGTGGGACGAGGTCACGCTCGACGAGGGCACCGGCATCGTCCACATCGCGCCCGGCTGCGGCGGCGAGGACTTCGAGCTCGTCGAAGGTGCATCGGCCTGCCGTGCTGACGCCCGGTCGACGAGGCGGGCCGCTTCTACGACGACTACGGCTGGCTGCACGGCCTCTCGACCGACCGAGTCCGCCGACCAGATCGTCGGCGTCCTCGGCGAGCGCGGGCTTGCTCGTCGAGGCGGGCCTCTACGAGCACCGCTACCCGCACTGCTGGCGCTGCGACACGCCGCTGATCTTCCGGCTCTCCGACGACTGGTTCATCGCGCGTCGACGAGCTTCGCGCCGCAGCTGCTCGAGCGCGAACGCGGACGGTCGAGTGGATGCCCGCGTACATGGGCAAGCGCATGGACGACTGGCTCCGCAACATGGGCGACTGGAACATCTCGCGGCGCCGCTACTACGGCCTGCCGCTGCCGTTCTACCCGTGCGCGTGCGGGCACCTGAACGTGATCGGCTCGAAGGCCGAGCTCGCGAGCGCGCGCGACCGGGGCCTCGAGCAGCTCGAGGAGCTGCGCCGCCCGTGGATCGACGACGTGCCGATCACGCTGCGAGGCGTGCGGCGAGACGGTCGCGCCGCGTCGTCGAGGTCGGCGACGTCTGGCTCGACGCCGGCATCGTCCCCTTCTCGACGCTCGGCTGGCAGAACCCGGAGTACGTCGCCGAGGGCTACGCGACCGGCGCAGCGAAGGGCCTGACGACGGCCGACCTGCCGGACCACGCCTACTGGGAGCAGTGGTTCCCGGCCGACTGGGTCTCGGAGATGCGCGAGCAGATCCGGCTCTGGTTCTACTCGCAGCACTTCATGTCCGTCGTGCCTGACCGGGCAGCGCGCCGTACCGGAAGGTGCTCGGCTACGAGAAGATGCTCGACGAGACGGGCCGCGAGATGCACGGCTCGTGGGGGAACATGATCGACGGCCGAGGACGCGTTCGAGCGCATGGGCGCCGACGTGATGCGCTGGCAGTACTGCGCGCAGCCGCCCGACCGCAACCTCGCTCTTCGGCTTCGGGCCTGGGCACGAGATCCAGCGCAAGCTGCTGACGCTCTGGAACTCGGTCAAGTTCCTCGTCGACTACGCCAACATCGAGGTCTTCCGGCCGACGTGGGACGAGCTGCCGACGCAGAGCGACCTGCGACCGCTCGACCTCTGGCTTGCTCGACCGGACGCACGCGTTCGTGCGCGAGGCGACCGCCGGCTACGAGGCGTACCTGACCGTCGACGTGATCCGCGCCTTCGAGGCGTTCGTCGACGATCTGCGAACTGGTACATCCAGCCGCTCGCGCCGGCGCTTCTGGGAAGGCGATCGCGTCGCGCTCCACGTGCTCTGGCTCGCGCTCGTGCCAGTCGCTGCGCGTCGTCGCGCCGGTGATGCCGTTTCTGACCGATCATCTGTGGCAGATGCCTCGTTCGCGATGTCGAGGAAAGCCGCCGCCTTCCGTCCACCTAGCCGGCTGGCCTGACGCGCCGCTCCCGACGAGCACCTGCTCGAGGAGGTCGCGGAAGTGCGGCGCGTGGTCGCGTCTCGGCCATCAGGTGCGAGCTGCCTCGCGGCTGAAGCTGCGGCAGCCGTTGCGGCGCACTCGTCGTCGAGGGCGCACCGCTCGCCGCGGCCCACGCGGTCGAGCTGCGCGAGGAGCTGCGCGTCGAAGGAGGTCGTGTTCGGTCCACGTCGAGGCGACCGAGCTGCACGTGAAGCCGCACCTGCCTGCGCTCGGCCCGAGGCTCGGCAAGGAGCTCGGCGCGGTCGAACTGCGCTGGCCGCGGGCGACTTCGAGCAGCTCGAGGGGGCGGCTTCCGGGTTCTCGGCCACGACCCTCGTCGGCCGACGAGGTCCTCGTCGAGCGCTCGGGCAAGGAAGGCTGGGCCGTCGCCTCGGAGGAAGGGGTCACCGTGGCCCTCGATACGACCCTCGACGCAGAGCTCGAGCTCGAGGGGCGTGTCTACGACCTGATTCACACGCTCGAACTGGATGCGCAAGGAGCAGGGGCTCGAGCTCACGGACCGCATCACAGTGACGCTGCCGCAGGCGGACGCCGACCTCATCGACCTGCATGCGGAGTGGATCAAGCGCGAGGTGCTCGCAGTCTCGCTCGAGACCGACGGCGTCGCCGAGCCGCAGATCGCCAAGGTCACACACCAGCGCCGCCGCATCGATCGCTGAACACTCGGGGATTGCCTGTTGTCGAGCGGGGTACTACTCTCTTGCTCTCGACGAGGAGAGCGCGATGCACGCGTACAAGCAGTGCGGCGGGTCGATCGGTCCGGCATTCCGGTACTGCCCCTGGTGCGCTCGCGCCGCAGCGCGCGAAGCTCGTCGAGTTCTTCACCGGCACGGGCGGGGAGGGTGGCAAGGCGCTCGGGTCTCGCGTTACACGAGCGAGGGACACGTCCGCTTCCAGTGTCTGGGACGAGAGTGGCGTCGCGGAGGCTGCGGTTTCGATCGACGACGATGAAGCGCAGCGGCTCGCCGCGTTCCTCGGCGTGCGGGAGCGTCTCGGCTCCCTGCTCGACCGGCTGCGGGCCTAGAAGCTGGCGCTGGCTTTCGGCGAGGCGTCGAGCTCGCGGCGCAGCTCGACCGGCAACCGGAAGGTGACGTCCTCGTTCACCATCCGGAACGGCTCGATCCGCTCGACGCCGCGCGCGCGGAACCAGTCGCAGACGCGGGTGACGAGCTTCTCCGGCGCCGATGCGCCCGATGTCACGCCGACGGTGGTGACGCCGTCCAGCCAGCGCTTCGTCGATCTCGGTCTCGTCGTCGATCAGGTGCGACGGCGACGCCGCCGGCCCGCGCGACGTCGACGAGGCGGTTCGAGTTCGACGAGTTGCGCGAGCCGATCACGAGCAGCAGGTCGATCTCGGCGAGCATCTCCTTGACCGCCCACTGCCGGTTGGAGGTCGCGTAACAGATGTCCTCCTTCTTCGGCGCGTGGATCGTCGGGAAGCGGCGGCGGAGGACGCCGATGATCTCGCACGGTCTCGTCGACCGAGAGCGTCGTCTGCGTGATGTAGGCGAGCCGCGTGTCCGCGGCGGAAGCTCGAGCGCCTCGGCTCCGGCCGACGTCCTGCACGAGCACCGTCGCCTCGGGCGCCTCGCCCATCGTGCCGACGACCTCCTCGTGGCCTGCGTGGCCGATCAGGATCACGGTGTAGCCGTCGCGCCGCGTACCGCCGCGCCTGCACGTGCACCTTCGTCACGAGCGGGCAGGTCGCGTCGATCACGTTGTGCCCGAGCTGCGCGCGGAGGCGGCGTTCACCGACGGCGCGACGCCGTGCGCCGAGTAGACGATCGTCGCGCCGTCCGGCGCCTCCTCCTCGGAGTCGACGAAGATCGCGCCGCGCGCCTCGAGATCGCGGACGACGTGGATGTTGTGGACGATCTGCTTGCGGACGTACGACCGGCGGGCCGTAGTGCTCGAGGGCGAGCTCGACCGTCTCGACGGCGCGCTCGACCCCGGCGCAGTAGCCGCGTGGCGACGCGAGGAGGACGACGTTCGACCATCGCGGAGGATCGTAGCTTCGACTCCGCTGGGCCTGCGGACCCGGTGTCCGGAAATGGCCCTGTCGCGTCGGGGTCGCCGCGACAGGACCATTTCCAATGCGTTCACGCGCAGCAGCGGATCGCATCGCCCAGTAGAAGCCACGCTAGTCCTCGTTCGAGTCGCGTTCCAATAGGCCGGACGGCCCATCTTTCAAACCGGGGTGGCTAGCTCTATCATCGGGGTCGCCTATGAGCGCAGAGACCCAGGCGGTGCTGTTCAATGCGGTGCCGTTGCTCATTCTCGCGGCGCTCCATCTGGCCGTGGGCTTGGCGGTGGCCCCGGCACTGTGGCGAGCGTGGCCAGGCGCACGGGATCGGGTTCGCGACGGCGCTGGTCTTCCCAGCCGTGGGTCTCGCCCTTGCAGTCCTGGGCGTCGAGACACTCGTTACGCAAGAAGCGCTCACCGGCGATCCGCTGGTTGGCCTGGTCGGAATCCTGCTCGCGGCCATCCCGCTCGTCGCGATCGTCCGCAAGTGGCGCGATCTCGGTCTGCTCGTGACCGGCGCGCGAGCCGCGACCGATTCTGAACAGGAAGTGTCGCGCCGGGATCGCGCGAGCTCGCAGAAGTCGGCCGCCTCTCGCGCAAGCTGCTCGACGCCGACAGCCCGGGCGGGGTCGCACGGGTTCTCCTGGACGAGCTGAGCGGGCTCTTCGAGCTCGATGTCGCGAACCTCGCGCGCGTCGTCGAAGACGACGGGCGGCGCGCCACCCTCATTTCCGCGCGGGACGGCGGCCGGGGACGGCGGAGCAGCTCATCGGGCAGTCGGTTTCTCTGAGCCAGGAGGCATCTGGCATCAGCACCGTCGCTGCGCGAGGGTGCCGCCTTCGCGGTCTACGACGCGGCGAGCTCTCCGATCGTGAACAAGCGGTTGAACGACATTGCGCAGGTCCAGAGCTGCGCCTTCATTCCGGTGCGGGCTCGCGGCGACGTGATCGGGGTCATCTTCGCCGCCGTCCGCCGTCCGCGGCTGTTCGAGCTCGACGAGCTGCGCGCTGATGGAGACGCTCGCCTCCGAAGCGGGTCTCGCGCTCGAGCGAGACGCGCTCCGCGGATGCTGTCGCAGACGCACTCGAGCGGGAACGGCTGATCGCAAGGATCTCGCGCGCTGTGCGGTCGCGTCGCGACCTCGACGAGCTGCTCAATGTCGCGGTTCAGGAGACGGCAAAGGCTGCGCATGTCGAGCGCTGCTTCATCCGCCTCGGCAGAGCTCCGGCGAGCCGACACCGGTGCTGGCGGAATGGGCGGCGCCCGGTCTCCCGCTCTTGTCGAGGCAAGCCGCCTGCCGGCCGTCAACCTGCGGCTCGCGAGCGCCGCACCGCGGTGGCGGTCGGCGACGTGCTCGACGCGCCTGAGCTGGACGATCCGACGCTCGGGCGACGTCAGCGAGCTCACTGATCGCCACGTCCGCGCCGTGCTGGCGACTCCGATCGTCGCGTTCGATCGGGTGATCGGCGTGCTTGGTCTGCACCGGGCGGAGCCCGGAGGCCTGGACGCGATCCGAGATCTCGCTCGCCGAGGCTGTGGCGCTGGAAGCAGCGATCGCGATCGACACGAGCAGGCTGCTCCGCGAGAGCGACCGCGGCTCGATGAGCGGCAGGCGCTGCTCAAGGCGGGCGAAGCGCTGACGAGCGACCTCCGCGTCGACGTCGTCATCGACCGGCTTGTCGACGAGATGCGCTCGCTGGTGAACGGCGACGCTGCCTACTGCTGGACGTTCGCTCCTGACGGAGAGGAGCTGGTGTGTCGCGCGGTCGTGGGGCTTGCCCGAGTCGGAGGTCGGCCGCCGGATCCCGGCCGCCGGCACGGTCGGCGAGGCGATCGCGCACGGGCACGCCGGTTCTTCGCGCAACTTCTCCGCGACCGAGCAGCCGCCTCCGACGGCGAACTACGCGAGCTTCGAAGCGGTGATGGACGCGCCGATCCTCTCGTTCGGAGAGACTCTGGCGTCCTCGGAGTCTGCTCGCGCGAGCCCGATCGTTTCGACGAGTCGGACCGCACGGCTGATCGAGGCTCTCGCGAGCCTCGGCGTCGGTGGCGCTTCGCAACGCCGAGGCGTACGGGGAGAGCACGCGTCAGACGCAGAGTCGACGCGGGTTCTACCGGATCGCCTCGGTGCTGGGCGAGCCGTTGTCCGCAGAGGCGACGCTCGACGCGGTCGCCCAGGCTGCGGCGGAGGCGCTCGGCGGCGAGTCCGCCGCCGTGCCCGCTCCAGCGGCGACGACACTGCAGCTTGCCGGCGCCTGCAGTCTCGACTCGAGGGCTGGCGACCTATCTGCGGGCGGAGGCCGGGCGCTCTGACCGCGCCCGCTCGCGCCGGCAAGGTGCTCGCACTCGCGCCGGCTCGTCGACGACAGCCGCTTCGCGCCCGGGCTGGCGAAAAGCTGCCGGGGACACAGAGTGCGACTCACCGCTCGCCATTCCTCTCGTTCAGCCGGCGGGTGCCGGTCTCGCGCTGGTGATCGTCTTCTTCCGGGGCGAGACGGTCTTCCGGAGACGCGAGCAGCTCGGGCTTGGCGGGCCATGTCGCAGGTGCAGCCCGCGGCGCGCTCGAGCGGTAGTGAGCTGTACGAGCGCGAGCGTCGTGCCCGCTCGCTCGCGCAGCGGCTCGCGCGTGCGGGCGTCGAGGCTGGCCGGCGAGCTCGGCCCGGACAACTCTCGACGTCGCCGTGAGCCTCCGCCGTCGGCTGCTGGAGGCAGGCGGGGCGTCGATTCGGCTGCTCGAGGGCGACGAGGTGGTAGGGCGCGCAGCCTCGGGTGGAGGAGAGGAGGCGGTCGGTGCGCACGCCGTCGGCTGCCTGGCTGGTCGGCGACATCGTGCGAGACGCGCTCCACGCGGGCGATCGCCGACGTCCGTGACGACGCTCGGATTGGAGATGCGGGACACGATGCTTGCGCCGGCTACGCCACGGCTGCCTGATGTGCCGATTGGCCCGGACGGGTCGGTGCAGGGCACTCGCCGTCTACTCTGTGCGCCCGCGAGTCTGGCGGCCGGAGGAGGAAGAGGTCCTAGCTGGTACTCGCCGCGACGGCCACCAGCGCGCGGATGAACGATATCGCCGACCAGCCCGGAGCGAAGGAGTCGACGGCGTGCGCTTCCCGATGCCTCCTCTCCCCCTCACCCGGGCTGCGCTTTTTCACCTCGTCAGCCTCGGCGTGAGATCAACCTCCTGCCTCCAGCAGGCGTCTGTCGGGTCGGCTCGCGCCGACCCTTTGTCGGCTACCCACACGCGCGAATATCGCGCCGACGAGCGAGCTGGCCTGCTGCGCTCGCGCAGCTTCGCTCGCTCGACGCTGCTCGCGAGCTGCACCGCGACATGGCCCGCCAGCTCAGCTGCTCGTCCGGCGTTCGTCTCTTGGCGAACGATCACCGGCACCCATAGGAATGACGAAGCGGTGAGTCCTCTGTATTCCACGCTCGCCAGCCAGGCGCTGGCGGCAATAGTCGACAATAACGGCGAACAGCCTTGCCGGCGCGAGGCGGGCCGCTGGTCAGAACTGGAAGATAGACGTCGCCGGCCCCGATCGACGCCGACAACTGCAGACCGCTGAACAGGCGGCGGCGGACTGCCGCCAGCGCCTCCGCCGCCTGAGCGACCGCGTCGGCCTCTGCGGACAGCGGCAAGCCAGCGCAGACGTCGGTCGAACTGCGGCTCGTGCCGTCTGACGCGTGCTCTCCTCGCGCGCCTCGGCGTTGCGACGCCGCCAGCCGCCGAGTAGTCGACTCGTCAGAGCGAGTCAGACCAACGCGAGAGCAAACTCCGAGGACGCTCTCGAACGAGAGGATCGGGCGTCATCACCATCAAGCGCTGTGTGCGCAAATCGGGCTGACGCTCGATCGCGAGGCTTGCGACGGGTAGTGCCCGATGCTGATCAACCTCGCCGACCGACCGCCGACGGCGGGATCAGCGACGACCTCCATCGGGCATTACGATGCGCGACACGCAGCCTCTCCATCGGGCGACGTCAGCGGTAGGCAGCGATAAATGGATTCACCAGCAGGCGCATAGATCGAGCCAGTCGTGTCGACGCGGAGATCGCTGCGTCAGCGCTTCGCCGCGTAACGGCATAGCGCTCGGCGGTGACGGTCGCTCTCTCGCGGAGCAGCCTGTAAATGATCGTCGCGTCTCAGCGCGGCGATCCTCGGATAAAGCGTCAACCTCAGCGGCACGCCGATCATCGATCGAACGCGATGATCGATGCCAGCTGCTGGGCGTGGTGATCAGTGAGCTCGCTGACGTCTAAGCAATCAGATCGTGCGTCGGTATCGCCGACTACCGCGGTCGGCATCGCGGCTGCAGATTGGCAGCCGGCAGGCGGCATCGGTAAGAGCCAGGAGATAATAACCCATTCCGCCAGCACCGATCGCCGGGCTGGGCGAAGCGGCGCTCGTATGCGGCCTTACTCTGAACTGCGACGATGTGGCTAGATCGAGATCGCGTTGCTGACCGCAGCGCGCCCAGTCGTCAGCCGTTCGCTCAGCGCGCGTCTCTGAGCGCGATCAGCGGCGCAGACTGCCGGGCGAGCGGCGTCTCCATCAGCGCGGCTCGTCGAGCTCAGGCAACCGCGGGCGGCAGACGGCGGCGAGATGATCATCGCCGCGGCGACGACGCTGGGTTGCGATGGTTACGGCCGCTATTCACGATCGGAGAGGCTCACCGTCGTGAACCACGAGGCGGCGCCTCGCGTGCCAGATGTCTGGCTCAGAAAGGCACCGACGCGATCGATAACGTTAATCAGACGCAGTCCCGCGCGATGATGACGCCGCCCGTCGTGCTCGACGAACTGCGACATCGGTCGAGGCCGCTCGGCTCGTCAGCGCGACCCGCCCCGGGCTGTGGCGTCGGCAGCTGCGCGGCAGCATTCTGCGAGCGCTCTGGCCCGGCACGTACTCTGGGCCAGAATCGGTCGCGGCTCTGCGCCGATCCTGGCAGACCGAGATCGCGCGGTTGACGGCGGGACAACGCGGCAAGTTCCGACCGGGCCGACTTCGGCGGATCGCCGGTAGCACTCTTGCATGTTTCCCGGTTGGCTGAAACCGGCGCTGAGTCGCGAGCGATCGTGCTGGCCACGCTCACCACGGTGCCGGGACCACCGCCGAAATGCCGGAATCGGCGCCGCGAGGATGGCGGCAGCTGCGATGAACCAGCTGCCGCCTGTGCCGCTCGCCGGCGCGAACCCCATCGATAAATGGCTGCCCGGGCTGAAAGATGGGCCGTCCGATGACAGAACGGACTCGGGCGAAAGTTATACGGAACGATGCGATCCGACCTTGCAGTGCGGTGAATGGTCATATCGCGGCTGACCTGACGCGGCGGGACCGTTTCCGGACACCGGATTCACGGGCCCAGCGGACCAAACTACGATCTCATCGGGCGTGTCTGCCGTCTGCGCCGACCACTGCGGCGGAGATCGGCACGCCCAGTCGGACGATGGAAACAACCCTCGGCGTACAGCGCCGCCATGCCGTCACTGAGCAGATCGTCTGGCATCCGTCGTCCGCGATGATGCGACGTCTTCGACTCGGAGATGAGCACCCGAGCGCGACGATCATCACCTCGGCCACACCGGTGTCGCGCCGTCGTGGCTGCCGCCTCGCGGCTCGACCTGGCGTGATCGACGACCTGCCCGCTCGTGACCAGTGCGCGATCCAGGCTAACGACGCCGCCGACAGCCCGCCGCGTCGGCCGCGAACTACGGGAAGCGTCGTCGGAACGATGGGCAGGCGCCAGGCCGGCGGTGCTCGTGGGCGTGGCCGGGCCGGCGCGGCTCGCATCCGCCCGGCGCTATCTTGGGGCGGCAAAGCGTCGATCGATGGACACTCGACTATCGCGCGGCGATCGCCGGCGCTAAAGATCGCCGAAGGAGGACATCTGTTGCGCATTTATCAACCGAGCGGTAATCACTGCTCATAGGGTCATTAATCGTGATCATGCTGACTCCGGGGCTGCCCCGTCGACATGGCCGAGTGGCGGCGTATCACCTGATCGACGACGGTTTCAGATCGACGGCGTGGCTGTTGATCACGTCGGAGTGTTGAACAGAAAGGCGTCACCTTCCGACGCCGGATCTGAGCGCTAACGCGCGAACTGACACTCGCCAGAAGCAGCAGCTATCGGCCGCAACCCGACGAGGCGAGTTCCCGCGCGCTGAGAACGCGACGATACTGCGCATATCGTCGGTCGATCGAAACCACACGTACTCCGCGACGCCTCATCCTGATATGGCGGACATGTCCCTCGCTCTGTGTAACCGCGGATTGACTTGCTGCGCCACCCTCCCGCCGCAATAGCTCGACGGCTTCGCGCTGCGGCACGCAACGCTCCAGGCAATGCCAGCCCGAGACCGTCGACCGCCTGCCGCCTGAAATCAGGAAAATCGACAGCAGGCTGTCCCCAGGTGTTCGGCGATCGTGCGCTGGCTGTGTACGACATGGCGATCTGCGGCTCGGCGACGCCGTCGTCGGCGAGCATAAGCTGATTTTTATCAGCATCACCTACGGCGGCATTAACTGATACTGATCAAGTGAAACAAAATTTTATAACTCTGCAATCGTTCAGGAATGGCAATCAGATCATGAACATAGACTTCCCGTCGAGTGTATCGAGGGCACGTGTTGCTCCTCGGGCGACGGCCTTTCACTGCTTGGCTGCTCGTGCGGACATCCTCCCAGGTCGAGGTCGTGACGGGCCGAGGAGTAGCCCCTCGGGGTATCGAGTCGCCCCGCGGCCTTTGCAGGTCACCCACAATGAGAGCCTCAGGTGAGCACAGGCAGGCTCACGCTCACGTAACTCAGTCGCCTCATTGGGCATTGCTCACTGACGCGCAACTCCTCCGCAACTCGACTGGCGTGGAGTACTGCTGAAGATACCTCGGCTAGACGCCTGGCGGCTGCCGCAGCTTCAACTGTGGGCCGCCCACGCCTGATGGCCAGACCACGCGCTACTCACCACTCCTCGAGCAGGTATCGTCGAGGCTGACCAGCTGGAAGTGGTGAGCAGTATTTCCTCGACATCATGAACAGCAGATCTCACAGTGTCATCAGCTGTGCATCGCCGGCTGAGCAGGCTGCTGCAGGTTCAGTTGACGCTCCAGCAGCACGTGGGTGCGACATGATCTTCCCAAGCTCGGCGGCAGCAATGCTCGGTGCTCAGATCGTCACAGCACTCGGCATGAGATCGGGCAGAATCGACGGTGGCTACGCCCATGTGCCTCGCACAGGCACGTGCGTGCGATCGAGATCAGCGTCACTGGGTAAACAGATCGGCAATCACAGCCCGGCCCCTGATCAACTACGCGTGAGTCGGCACAGAGGCTGACCGAGTTCCAGAACATCAGCAGCTTCGCTGGGTCATCTCGCCAGGCAGGTTCTGGTTCAGGCTGCGCTTGGCTCACTGCTGGCGCATCACGGCGCGGCTTTACATGCGCTCGAGACGCGCTCACTCGACATGATCATTTTACACTGACCATTAAATCCTTGATCTCATCAGAGCATCTTTCGTAATGAGCGCACGGCACACTGCCCCGGCGACAGATGAAGCTGCGAGTAGGACCAGAGGCAGTCACTCGCCCGGTGCGACCGGGAACCACCTTCCCAGCTGGTCGTGGTCGGTCGACGCTCGTCAGGCACTTCGCGTCGCGACGCCCTCGACGACATTCCTCCTTCCCGGCAGAAAGGGATGCTGCGTCGACCACATCGCCATTACTCGGCGGCGCGGCGGACTCTCGCCGCGCTCGCGAATTGTTTCAGCGTCGTCGATCAGGGCGCCGCGGCTCTCGGCTGCTCGTCTGCCGATCTTTGCGCTCGTGACGGCAGCGGTGATCGCATTCAGGCTGGCCGCACTCAGCACGGGTAGAAAGGGAGCGAAACTGCGAGCAGAAGTAACCAACGCAGCGGGAGGATGTTCAGTCATCCCGCTCGTCCAGGCCAGTCCTTCCATCGCTGCCTGTAGGCGGATCATCTCGTTCGCACTCAGCAACCGCGGGCGAAGGTCGTCGGCCGCGATGTCGATCGTCGAAGCGCCGGAAGATGGGGGTATGCTGGCATGGCATGAGTAGGCTGTGCTCGCTCAAGCCCGCACTCGACGGCCAGCGCAAGCGCCGATAATGATGATCGATCTGCCGGGCCTCGGCTGATCGGAAGGCCGTGCAACCAGCCGTAGTGGCTGGCCCGCCTCGTCGATACGAGGTGAGCACGTCCTTATGCATTCGAAACTCGAGTCACTGCCGCAGCCGATGCGTGTGGACGATGCCGGCTGCCCTGGTCGACGTACAGGATCGCGATTGCTGAATCCAGCTCGTCAGAGGACGTAATATATGGCCGACGAGCCTCACCCTGTTTGCGATCGACAGGCACTCGTCGGATGGCCTGTTAACGTTTATCGCCGTTCTTTTCCAGCGCTGGGCGCGTCGACTCTGCCGCCGCCGCGTTCGCAGGCAAATCCGCGTCGTCGTCGATCTGGCGACTCGATGTCGAGAAAAACCGGGCGAACGGCGCAGTCGAGACGATCCTGATGCGCCGGGCTGCAGGCTCGTGCTGCGGGCGAAGGTCTGCTGCGGCGAGAACACTCGTCGATCGTGCCTATCGAAGCCGGCCGTTGCAGCATCATGATGCTCGATGTTGTGTCGCGAACGTGGTAGTCGTTGCCCTGATATCACTGTCGATCTCGCCGAAGATCGGCTTCGGTAGGCGACGACGTCGCGGCACCGGCAGCGCGGCGAGCCGTACTCGATCTCGCTCGAGATTGAGGCTTAACGACGCTCGACCGACACTCGTCAGAAGCCCCTGACGTCGGCTGTCTGGCGCTGATGTGTGCGGCACGTAGCGCTGAAGGGCGATCAGCTGGCGTCGCGCCCCCGCGCCGATGGTGGAAGCTCAACGGTGGCGTGCCGGCCGTCGACAACAGACCTCGACGCAGCAATCCAGCTCGCGAAGCGTTCATTTGTCTCTCGCGCAGCTCCGCGGTTCGAGGATCTCGGCTCCACGGCGCGGATGGTCAGAGCGTCGGCTTTGCGGTGCAAACATCGCCGCGATAGAACGATGTCGCCGGGCTCTGTCGTTCTCATGGGTGGCGCGAAGGAGGTTTGTCTGAACAAGCGAAGAACCGCCGAACGGTAACTGTCAGAAGACACGTTCGCGCGGAGAATATCGAACTTGGTTGCCGATCGGACTTCTGGGCAATGGTGCGGCCCACATCGCCGTGTCGACAGATCGATCGAGGGCTGGCTGTGGCATCGTGGTGAATATCGACGAAGGAACGGGCGCTTTCATTTGCTGCGAATAAATATCGATTCCGATACGATGGTCATCTTCAGGGTGATCGGCTCGCGATCGGTAGCACGGCGGGGCTGCTCGACATCCCTGCACTGACCGACAGCTGCCTCTCGCGACTCGCTCGTTTTGGACAGAACATGGTGAACTCGTCGCGACGCCGGAGAACCTCGCCGGCGATACGCGAAGCCGCCGGCGGAACCCGCCGGGCGGTGGATATAACATCGCCAGCTGACTCGGACAACCGAAGAAGGCGCTGGCGATGTCGCCAGCAGCGAAAACCGTCTCGTTCTGAAGGTGGTCGCATGTTCTGGAGACGCGCTCACTATCTGAATAAATGATCGGCGTCTGGGCGCAGGCTTCATGGGCCGGTGATATCTTCCGGGTCGACAGAACTCACTCGATGCGGCGATTCTAAATCTCAATCGCTCAGGCACCGGAAACTCTCCAGCGCGGAAGAGCTCCGCGACGCTTAACACCGTAACGCAATCGGCGATGCGCTCGAGGAAGGCTGACTGCCGGAACATCGCGCGGCGCACCAAACCACTGACGGGATGGCGGAAGGCAGATAAATCGGATGTCGCCGGCGTGGCATCAGCAAACATTCCATTCGTCATCCGTTCGGGATACAACCGCTTCGCCGGACATCGACTCGACCGCGCGGACGATCGGCGCGGCGTTCGACGGCGAAGAAGCGACTGATCGATGTCGGCAGGCGAGAACCTTTCCTGAACGGCGATCGCTCGATTCTGCATCTGCTGCTCGTGCGCCGGCATGACACCACCGGCGGCGGCGCGACCCTCGCCCACCTGCGCACTCGCGACCGTGGATGTCATGCCGGCGCTGCGATCGACGGCGAGCCGCATGCGCGCGACAGTCTCGTCGCGAGTAACTACGATAAACACCTTCGCTCGACGGTGATGTTCGGTCGAACAGTCACCTCATCCGCGCGGGTTCGCATCGCCTGAACCGGGCTGCGCCGGCTCAGGATCGAGTCTGCCTCCCGACCGACAGCATGATCCGATCAACGAAGCCGATGGAATAAGCTCGGTCGATTCGGTCAGCCGGGTAACCACAGTGCTGCCGCGCGCGCCAAATGAAGGATCTCGTTTATGAATCTCGAACGCCAGCTCGTCAGCAATACGTGACTT
>ERZ1370068.2571-contig-1712_pt1 | contig 62771 bp, 97 predicted proteins | sample MGYA00561227_ERZ1370068 | MGnify/ENA primary metagenome ERZ1370068 (study PRJEB38410, sample SAMEA6850437) | metagenome | study: Metagenomic assessment of the ecological functions of the soil: analysis of the soil microbiota associated with the...
CCAGATGCTTCAGGCGCCGGCGCTCGCCGCGCTTGCCGAGCGCCAGCGCCCGCTCGACGATGCCGAGCTGGGCGTAGATCTCCAGCGTGCGCCCGCATGCGCCCAGGGCCCGCGTCTGCAGCGATGGCCCGGCATGGCGGTCGATGATGAGAACGCGCACGCCGCGCCGGACGAGCTGATTGGCGAGCATCAGGCCGGGGCGGGCGCGCGCGACGTGAGAACGTCCGTATCCATCAGGCGGGACTGCGGCCGCGACCACGCCGGCGGGATGAACGCTCTGCTGGATCTGCTGAAACGCGGGCAGCGCCTCCAGCCGGGCGGCACTGCGCGGCGAGCGCCGGATAGGCGGCCAGCGTGATCGACGCCGGGCATGCGCCTCGGCGACGAAGCGCAGCGCCGTGGCCACCGCGATGTCGGCGTGGCCGAGGCGGTCGGCCGAACCAGTAGGGAGCTGGACGCGCCGGCGCGATCGGCCTCGAGGGCGGCAACGCGGCCGCCATCTGCGCGCGGCAGCGCTCGGCCAGGCCGGGCGACACGCTCCGCGATGCATGCAGCTTTCTCGTAGAAGAGGCTGACGCGCCTTGTCGGCGAAACCGGTACCAGGGCGGCGACCGCCAGCGCCACGGATGGCGGGCCGGCTTCGCGGGCCGGGAACAGGCCTGCGTCGAGCGGCACGAGGCTGTCGGAGATAGTCGAGCATGCCGTGGCTGTCGAGCAGCACCGCGCCGTCGTCGAGCACCAGGGTGCGGCACGCGCGTGAGCGGGATTATAGGGGCGGATTCTTGCTCCGCATCGGCGAAGGTCGACCAGGGCCGATGCTCGAACGGAATGCCGCTAGAGCGTCAGCGCGATGCCGACGCGGCGGACGAACGGAGAGGTCGTATGCGGGTCACGAGCATCTGATGGAGGCTCCTGCAGGAGGAGGCGACGCTGGGTACGACGGCGGAGCGCGGGTCAAGCGCGCGCCGCTCGCCTGCGACCGGCGGCGAGGCCGCGAGGAACATGTTCAGATTGCGCGCCGGCAAAAAGAGGGATGCACATTGGCCTTTCAGGGAAGACACGCAGCATCGGGAGAAGCCCAGATGAACAAGGCCGTCGAGGAGCGACAGGAAGCGCAAGTGGTTTTCGAGTATTCCAGGGATCCCATGTTCCGATCCACCCATGCCGATGGGTTCGTCGGCGGCCTGACGCCGAACGGGCAGGTTCACATCGCCTTTTCACCGAGCGCCCGGTGCTGCCGAAGCGGCATACGTCTTCAAGCTCAATCCAGACGGTTCATTGGGCGCGGAAGTGCCGAACGACAAGGCCGCCAACGAACCGATCGATCACGCGACATGCAGGTCGACGTCCTCATGACCGTGCAGGCGGCGGAGGGACTGGAAGAACTGGCTGGACCAGTACATCCGGAGCCTGAAGGCGCGCGCGAGCAGCGGGGACGCGCAGGGCGGCGGCAGGCTCCACCATGACGCCGATACCCATCGAGGGCGCCGGGTCGCCGCCGCGCAAATAGTCTCCCGGCCGCCGCGCGGCACGCCAGCCAAGGACATGTTCCGTCACGGGCGCCGGATGAGCTAGCCTCGGCGCAGACTTCCGGAACAGCTCGTGCTCGGCAAGGAGGTGGCTCGGATGGCGGTGAAGGGGCTGATCCACTACGCGCTGGAAGTGCCGGATCCGGCGAAGGGAGAGGCGTTCTATCGCGACTTCGGGCTGCGAAGCTCGGAGAGCTCGCGGCAGTGCGCTGCAGGCTCGAGGCCGGGCGCGGGGCCGGCGGGCTGCTGCTGTACGAGGGGCCGAGGAAGCGGTTGCATCACTGTCGCGTTCGCGGCGCCCGGCGAGCACTTCGAGGCGGTGCGGGCGGCGCTGAAGCGGCGCGGCATCCCCGAGATCGATCCGCCGCCGGAAGCGCCGCCGGTGGGGATCTGGCTGCGCGATCCCGACGGCAACCTGATCAACATCCGTCAGGAGGCGCCGACGAGCGATCGCGGCCGAGCCGCCGCTTGCCTACAACGGGCCGGGCAACGCGACGCGGCTGGGCGCGCGCGGCCTGCCGACGTTCGAGCGGGCGGTGCCGCGCCGGCTCGGGCATGTACTGTTCTTCACGCCGGACCCGGTGGCGGCGGAACGCTTCTACACGGGGCTGCTGGGCTTCAGGTCTCGGACCGGGTGCCGGGGCTGCTCTCGTTCCTGCGCTGCGCGACCGACCACCACACGCTGGCGTTTCGGAAATCGAGCCATACGCGGCTTCCACCACGCCTCCTACGAGGTGGGCAGCTTCGACGAGGTCGGCATGGGCGGGATGTGGATGCGCGAGCGCGGCTGGCAGCCGGCCTGGGGGCTGGGGCGCCACGCCATCGGCAGCAACGTCTTCTACTACATCCGGGATCCCTGGGGCAGCTACGCCGAGTATTTCACGACATCGACTCACATTCCTCGAGGACGCGGCGTGGGAAGCGCGCGAATGGGACCGAAATACGCGCTCTATTGCTGGGGACCGGACGTGCCCGGGGATTTCATCGAGAACAAGCGAAGCGCCGGCGGCCTAGTGGTCCCGATCAGGTGAGATACCCCTGCCTTACCATCTCGTTGTCATCCCGGCGCAAGCCGGGATCCATAGACGCGGATGGCGGTGAAATTGGCTCCATGCCGCCGTCGCCGGTGGTTATGGATTCCGGCTTGCGCCGGAATGACACCGCGAGTTGGTGATCCCAGTCGTTCGGCCTTCGCTCTAGCCGGCTCAGGGCGCGAAGACGGAGAAATAGGCGCTTCCGCAGCACGTCGGCGTGCTTGGAGGGAGCGTGCGAGTGGGCTTGCCGCTCTGGTTGGGGGCATTGGCGACGGTGCCGAATTGGTAGAAAGCAGCTGCCGGGATCCGGGTCGTGCGGATCCCTGGGCTTGTTCGGCTGGTTGGCGCCGTAGGCGGCGTGGATCATCTCGTGCAGCAGCACCTCGTTGGCGGTCGACTTGCCCTGGGTGTTGATCAGGATGTAGGGCAGCCATTGGATGCCATTGTTGGCCTCGGTATTTGCCGTCTGGATCGTGGAGCCCAGCTCGATCTGGGCGCTGGTGGCGGTGTCGGTGTTGCGCCGGCAGAAGATCACGGGATGCTGCCGCGGCCGACGGGGACGGCGGCACGGCACTGGCCGCGGACGGTGCCGGGATCGCCCGCGCTGTCGAAGACGGCGCCGGTATAGGGCAGGCCGCGGGCACCGCCGGCGGGATTGGTGGAAAAGATCTCCAGCGCCATCGAGTGGGTCGCCAGCATGGTGTTGGCACCGGCAACGTAGTCGGCGAGGTGCGTGGCGTGATTGGCGTCGCTGGTTGCGAACAGGGCAACGGTGAGGCGATGCATCAGGGGCGCTTCCTTCGAGATTGACGCGGCGCGCGCGGCGCGACGATCATGCCGGCAACGATTCCGATCCGCAACAGAGGCCGCTGACGGCGCCCGCCCCGCCATGCCCCGCACCCCGCCACACCGCACACGCTCACCGCGAGCCAGGCCCGGCGCTCTGTGGCTGCAGGCGCAACGGCTCGATAGTGTCCGCGCCGTTCGGCGGCGGGGCCGGAGGCGGCGCGGGCGGCGGTGGAGCATCTGGGCTACGTGCAGATCGACACGATCAACGTGATCGAGCGCTGCCACCACCACATCCTCTTCACGCGCATTCCCGACTACCGGCGCGACGCACCTGCGGCAGGCGCAGACGATCGACAAGACGGTGTTCGAATACTGGACGCATGCGCTGTCGTACCTGCCGACCCGGGACATGCGGTTCTTCGTCGGCGCCATGCAGCGGCCGCTGGCTGCGCCGCAGCACGCTGGTTACGCGGCGGTGAAGCAGGCGAGATGCGCAAGGTGCTGGGCCCGCATCCGGAAGAACGGCGCGCTCACGATCCGCGACATCGACGACGACGTGCTGGTGGAGAAGGACCATGCCTGGGCGAGCCGCAAGCCGCTCGAAGCGCGGCGCTGCAGCTCGCCTTCTACAGCGGCGTGCTGACCATCAGCGAGCGCATCGGCATGCTTAAGACCTACGAGCTGATGGACCGGCACTTCGGCTGGGAGAGGCGGCCGAGGCCGGCGACGGAGCGGGCGATCCGGAGCTATCTGCTCGACCGCGCGCTGCGCTCGCAGGGGATCGTGAGCCTCGATTCCGACCTGCTATCCGGACGCCCCGGCGCAAGCCGTGCGCATGCGGCGGCTGATCGAGAGCCGGGTGCGCCGCAGGGAGCTGGTGCCGGTCGGGCTCGAGGGAGCGGGAAAGCTGGAGCACTGGGCGCGCCCGGAGGCGCTCGCGGCCACCCGGAGCGGCCGACGGCGCCGGAGAAATGGTCCATATCCTGTCGCCGTTCGATCCGCTGATCATCCAGCGCAAGCGGCTGAAGCTGTTCTTCGACTACGAGCACCGCTTCGAGGCCTATGTGCCGAAGGCGAAGCGGGTGTTCGGCTACTTCGCGCTGCCCGTGCTGGTGGGCGACGAGATCGTCGCCGCCATCGATCTCAAGACCGACCGCGAGAAGCAGAAGCTGCTGGTGCAGAAATGGACCTGGGTCGGCAACGGCGCGCGCGCGGTCGCACAAGAAGCAGATCGAGGACGGCGCTTGCACCGCTTCGAGCGGTTCCAGCTGGCATCGTCAGCGGAGGGGTCGCAGGATTCAATGACGAGTAGCGCACCCTCACCCTGACTCCTCGCCCGCTGCGCGGGAGCGGGGACACGGCCGGCGGGTCGCCTGCCACCGGCTCGAAGCGGCCGGTGGCGGGATCGCGCACCAGGAGGCGGCCGGCGGCGATGCCGAAGCAGGCGCCGTGCAACTGGAGCTTGCCGCGCTCGACCAGGATGCGCACGCAGGGGAAGGTCATGAGGTTCTGCAGGCTGAGCTCGACCGAGGCGAATTCGAGCCGGCGGCGGTAGGCGTCGCCGTCGTCCTTGGCGCGCGGGCCGAGGCTGGCGGCGGCGGGCGCGATCTGCGACATCCAGCGGCCGATGAAATCGCCGGGCGAGAGCGGCTCCCTGCTCGTCGGCGAAGGCGCGGATGCCGCCACAGAAGCGCATGGCCGAGCACGACGATGTGCTTCTACGCGCAGCGCCTGTACGCCAAACTCCAGCGCCGCGCTGGTGCCGTGCTGGGAATCGCGGTGCGGCTCGTAGGGCGGCACCAGATTGGCGACATTGCGCACCACCAGCAGCTCGCCCGGCGCGGCATCGAAGATGGCCTCCGGCGAGACCCGCGAATCGACGCAGCCGACGACCATGATCTGCGGGCGCTGGCCGGTCTGGGCCAACTGCTCGTAGCGCGAGCGCTCGCCGGCGAAGCGGCCGCCGAGGAACGTGCGATGGCCGTCGATGAGGCGTTCGGGAAACATGGGCGCAATTCACCGCAAAGCCAGCGAAGGACACTCAAAGCGGAAGCTGGACGGGTCCGGGCCGGGCCGCGGCTCCTGCACGGTCGTCAGCAAAAGCCCGCCGATCACGATGAACGGCGACGATGGTGGCCATGCCGCGCCGCGCTGGCTGTCGGAGAGAAACGTGATCAGCCGACCAGGAAGGGGCCGAGGGGCGTGGTGACCTTGCCTGCGAGGTTGTAGAGGCCGAAGAACTCCGTTCGATGCGCGGGCGGCGCCAGGCGCGCCATCAGGGAGCGGCTGGCGGCCTGGGCCGGACCCAGGAAGATGCCGATGCCCGCGGCCAGGATGTAGGAACCAGAGCTTGCCTCTCGACGAACAGCAGGCCGCCGCCCAGCAGCGCGATGGCGGCCAGCGCGATCAGGATCGTCGGCTTGGCGCCGATCCAATCGTCGACCCAGGCGAAGCCGATGGCGCCCGCGCCGGCGGTGACGTTGAGGATGATGCCGAAGATCAGCACCTCGTCGATACTCATGGAGAAGGCGCCGGCCGCGCAGGCGCCGCCGACGATGAACAGGGTGTTGAGCCCGTCGATGTAGATCATCTTGGCCAGCAGGAAGCGGATGATGTTTCCGTGGCGGCGCACTCTGCCGCAGCGTGCTCCCCAGTGCGGCGACACCGCCCCTGACGATCGCCCCCAGCGCAAGGCCGCTCGCCGGCAGGTCGGGTACCCACAGGAAGAGCGGCAAGGCAAACAGCGCGAACCACAGCGCGGCCAGCGGCATGACGATGCGGACATGCTCCGCCTGCGCGGGTCGAGGCCGAAGAGCGGCGGGTCGGGCGCGACGAAGACGAGGTAGCTGAGCGCGAGGCAGGCGAGGCCGCCGGCATAGCCGACGCCCCAGCCCCAGCCGGACACGCGGCCGACGCGATCCTGCGACACGAGGTCCGGCAGGATGGCGTTGTAGAAGGCCGTGCCGAGCTCGAAGCCCACGGTCGCGAGGCCCATCGCGCCGAGGGCGAAGAGGACGTAGCCGGCATCGGGGCGGACGAACCAGAGAGCCGCGGTGGCGAAGACGCTGGATCAGGCTGGAGTGCGAACAGCCAGGGCTTGCGGCGGCCACCCTGATCGGCGATGGCGCCCGAGCAGCGGACTCGCAACCGCGATGACGACGGCGGCGATGCCGTTCGCCAGGCTCCACGCCGTCTGGCCGGCGGCATGTGTCCGCGCCACATGGTCGGCGAAATAGGCGCTGAACAGAAAGGTCTGCACGATCGTGGGAAAAGCGGAGTTCGCCCAATCGAATAGGCACCAGGCGACGATGGCGCGCGTGCTGCCTGTCCGCGGGATGGTGGGCACCGAGTCGTGACCTCACACCTAGCTCTCCCGCTTCGCGGCAGAGGGACTCGAACGAGCGTGTCGCACTATCGGGTTCCTCTAGCGCGAAGCGGAGAGGGTTAGGTGAGGGTGTATGACTCGATCCCGCCGAATGCCACTAGCCGGCGGTCAAACTGCGAAGTTGCCGGTTGGCAACCGCCAGCATGGCAAGCGCCGGCGGTGCCGGATTGGCGGAGGTCGGCGACCAGGAGGCGGCGCGGTGGACCGCCGGGCCGCGGGCGGCGCTCCACGCCTCGATCGGATCGGCGCCGTTGGACTTGGCGGCAGTGCCCAGGATGCGCGTCGTCAGGTCGCGCTGGTGACCGTAGAAATCGTCGGTGACGGCGACGACGGCCTGCTTGTCCCAGTGGCTCTCGCTCGGCAGCGCGGCGGCGGCGCGGCGCAGCCAATCGAGGCCGAAGCGCGCGCCGACGGCGAAATAGGTGCGGCCGACCTGCTCCACCGGCACGCCGGTGGTGCTGGCGATGCGCACGATGTCGAGGCTCGGCGGCAACAGGTGCATGATGGCCATGCGCTGCGCCAGCGCCTTCGGCACGCCCTGCTCCGCATACTTGGCGACGCGCTGCTCGATCTCGGCGCGCTCGGCGTCGGCGATCAGGCCCTTGGCCGCGACCAGCGCCTCGACGCCGGCGCCGTAGGTCTTCACCGCGTCGCCGCGATCTCGAGGCGCTGCGGCTCGTTGCGCAAAAGCCAGGTCGTTCCGCGCTCGATCACGCGGCCGCATTCCAGCAGCAGCGCCGACTGCAGGCCGCCCGGGACCTTGCTTGTCGAGCGCCTCGACCTGCTGCCACAACCGCCTGACGTTGAACACCTCGCGGGCGGCGATATAGGCGCGCGCGATGTCGGCGACGCCCATGCCGGTGTTCTCGCGCACCTCGTGCACGAAGGTGATGCCGGCGCGGTTCACCAACTCGTTGGCGATGACGGTGGTGACGATCTCCCGGCGCAGGCGATGGCGGGCGATGCCGTCGGCGTATTTCTCGCGCAGCCGCTGCGGGAAGTAGTTCAAGAGCTCGTCGCCGAGCTGGGGATCGTCGGGCAGGTCGGTCTCGACCATCTCGTCTTCGAGCTGGATCTTGGCATAGGCGAGCAGCACCGAGAGCTCCGGCCGGGTCAGCCCGAGGCCGGCGGATTTGCGCTCGGCGACGGCCTCCTCGTTCGGCAGGAATTCGATCGCACGGTCGAGGCGGCCGCGGCCTTCTCGAGCGTCCGCATGAAGTGGACGTGACGGTCGAGCAGGCGCGCGCTCAGCGTCTGCGTCACCGTCAGGGCCTGGGTCTGCAGATAGTTGTCGCGCAGGACGAGGGCGGCGACATCGTCGGTGATTTCCTTCAGCAGCTTGTCGCGCTGCTTGCGCGTCATGTCGCCGGCAGCGACCTCGCCGTTGAGCAGGATCTTGATGTTGACCTCGTGATCGGAAGCTGTCGACGCCGGCGGAATTGTCGACGGCGTCGGTGTTGATGCGGCCGCCCCTGAGCGCGTATTCGATGCGGGCGCGCTGGGTGAAGCCGAGGTTGGCGCCCTCACCGACGACCTTAGCAGCGCAGGTCGGACGCGTTCACGCGCAGGGCGTCGTTGGCGCGGTCGCCGACATCGGCGTGGCTCTCCTCGCTGGACTTCACGTAGGTGCCGATGCCGCCGAGCCAGAGCAGGTCGATCTCGGCGCGCAGCAGCAGCTGGATCAGCTCGGACGGCGTCATGCTGTCCTTGGCGATGCCGAAGCGCTTCTTGCACCTGCGCCGACAGCTTGATCGACTTCGCCTTGCGCTCGCAGATGCCGCCGCCGGCAGGAGATCAATTTGGGGTCATAGTCGGACCAGGCCGAGCGCGGCAGGTCGAAGAGCCGCTTGCGCTCCTGCCAGCTCGCCTCCGGATCGGGGTCGGGATCGAGGAAGATGTGCATGTGGTTGAAGGCGGCGACCAGCCGGATGTGCTGCGACAGCAGCATGCCGTTGCCGAAGACGTCGCCGGACATGTCGCCGACGCCGACGGCGGTGAAATCCTGCGCCTGGATGTCGGTGCCGACCTCGCGGAAGTGGCGCTTCACCGCCTCCCAGGCGCCGCGCGCCGTGATGGCCATGCTCCTTGTGGTCGTAGCCGGCCGAGCCGCCGGAGGCGAAGGCGTCGTCGAGCCAGAAGCCGTATTCTGACGGAGACGCCGTTGGCGATGTCGGAGAAGGTGGCCGTGCCCTTGTCGGCGGCGACCACCAGATAGGGATCGTCGCCGATCGCGGCGCACGACCTCGGCCGGCGGCTGCAGCTTGCCGCCGACGAGGTTGTCGGTGATGTCGAGCAGGCCGCGCATCATCGTCTTGTAGCATTCGACGACCTCGGCATTGAGGGCCTCGCGGCCGCCGCTCGGCCGGCGGGCGCTTCACGACGAAGCCGCCCTTCGAGCCGGTCGGGACGATGACCGAGTTCTTCACCACCTGGGCCTTCATGAGGCCCAGCACTTCGGTGCGGAAATCCTCGCGCCGGTCGGACCAGCGGATGCCGCCGCGGGCGACCTTGCCGCCGCGCGAGATGGATGCGCCTCCACGCGCGGGCAGTAGACCGGAGATCTCGAACAGCGGGCGCGGCAGCGGCAGCTCGTCGACGACGCGCGAGATCGAGCTTGAACGAGAGGTAGGGCTTGATCTGGCCGGCCTTGGCGCCCTTGAAGAAGTTGGTCCGCTGGGTCGCCAGGATGACGTTGAGGAAGCGGCGGAGGATGCGGTCCTCGTCGAGGTTGGAGACGCCGTCGAGGGCGCGCTCGATCTCCGTCACGATGGCCTTCACGGGGGCCTTCGACGTTGGCGCCGGACGCCGGATCGAACAGCGTGCGGAACAGCTTCACCAGCAGGGCGGCGATCGCGGTGTTGCCGGCGAGCGTGGCCTCCATATAGGCCTGGCTGAAGGGGATCGCGGCCTGACGCAGATACTTGCAATAGGCCCGGAGGATCGTGACCTCGCGCCAGTCGAGTCCGGCGCCGAGGACGAGGCGGTTGAAGCCGTCGTCCTTCCATATCGCCGGCCCACACACGCGCCAGCGCCTCGTGGAAGATGTCGCGCACGCTGCCGAGCTCGATCTCGCGGCCGTCGGCGGCGAGCATGCCGAAATCATGGATCCACACCGCGCGCTCCGATACCGCGCGGCTGCACCGTGTAGGGCGTCTCGCTGATCACCTTGAAGCCCATATGCTCGAGCATCGGCAGCACGTCGGAGAGCGGCAGCTGGGCGCCGGCGCTGTAGAGCTTCAGCTTCAGCTCGGTGGGCGCCGACTCCAGCGGCCGGTAGAGATTCATGGCGATGCCCGTGCCGGCCAGCGCCTCCTCGACCTTGTCGATGTCGGCGACCGAGAGCTGGGCGGTGAAGCGCTCGCGATAGCCGACGGGAAAGGCCTCGGCGTAGCGGCGCAGCAGCGTGAAGCCTCGTCTCCTCGCCCTTGACCTCGACCAGGGCGTCCTGCAGCTGATCGGCCCAGGAGCGGCCGGCCTCGACCAGCCGTTGCTCGATGTCACTGGGTATCGACATCGGGGATGGCGCCGCGCGTGGTCGCGATGATGACCTGCAGGCGGCCGAGCGCGGCGTCGCTCATATGCGTGTAGTAGGCGGAGACCGTGCCGTTGGTAGGCGCGGGCCAGGATGTCCTGGATGCGCAGCCTGAGCTCGCGTGTTGTAGCGGTCGCGCGGCAGGTAGACGAGGCAGGAGACGAAGCGCTCGAACGGATCGCGGCGGGTGAAGAGGGCGATGCGCTGGCGCTCCTGCAGATGCAGGATGCCGAGGGCGAGTGTCGTAGAGCTCGTTCTCGGAGATCTGGAACAGCTCGTCGCGCGGGTAGGTCTCGAGGATATGGGCGCAGGGCCTTGCCGTCGTGGCTGGCGGGCGCGAAAGCCGGCGCGCGCCAGAGCAGTTGGCGACCTTCTGGCGGAGCAGCGGAATCTCGCGCGAATTCTGGCTGTAGGCGCCGGAGGTGAGCAGGCCGACGAAGAGCTGCTCGCCGACCGCGTTGCCGGCGCGATCGAACTTCTTCACGCTGATGGTGTCACATGTGCACGGGCGGTGCACGGTCGAGCGGCGATTGGCCTTGGTGATCATGAGCACGCGCGGCTGGCGCGAGGAACTGCCGCACGTCCGGCGGCAGCTGCTCGAAATTGCGCAGGCCGTCGAACACCGAATACTGCCGTCGTCGCGCAGGATGCCGAGGCCGGTCTGCGGCGGGATCGAGATCGTGGCGGCGTCGTCATCGCCGAGAAATCGTATTCGCGATAGCCGAGATAGGTGAAGTGGTCGTCGTTGAGCCAGCTGAGGAAGGCCTTGGCCTCCGCGACCTCGTCGGCCGGCAGGCTGGGCGGCGCCGTGTCCAGCCCGGCGAGGATCTCCTCGGCGCGGGCGCGCATCTGCCGCCAGTCGGACGTCGCGGCGCGGACGTCGGCCAGCACCTTCTCGAGCGGGTACTCTGATCTCGGCCAGCGATGTCCGGCGTCGGTCTGCTCGTTGATGCGGATCTGCATCTGGGACTCGACGACTTCTTCGCCCCTTGCCGGAGACCGCGCGATTACCGCTGCGATCGCGCACGACGCGCACGATCGGATGGATGACGAGATAGACGGTGAGGTCGCGCTGATTGAGCGCGGAGGTCAGCAGATCCACCAGGAAGGGCATGTCGTCGTTGACCATCTCGACGACGGTGTGGGAGCTGTGCCAGCCCGTGCTCGTCGAGGCGCGGATTGATGAGACGCGCACCTTCGGCCGCGCCGGCGGGCGCGCTGTCCGGCGAAGGTCCAGAGCGAAGGCCGCGGCGTAGAGATTGTCCGGCGATTCCGCTGGCGAGATCGTCGATAGCGACGTTGGCGTAGAACTGGGCGGCGAATTCGGATAGCGCGGTTGCCCGCTCCGCCGGCAGCCGCGCTTCGCCAGCGCCTTCACGCGCTCGATGCAGGTCCGACTTTTGCTGGGCCGCTTTGGACGCCATGGCCGCGCCTCCCCCGGAGATTTGCGGCGAAACTACAGCATCTGCGTGACAAAACAAACGTCGATGGGGGTGGATGGGTTTGACGCACCCCCACCCTCTCCAGCTTCGCTATCAGGGGGCTAACGAGATTGTGCGCTGCGGTGAGGTGCGCCCTCGCCCGCGAGCGGGAGAGGGCCAGCGTGGCTCGGTCTTAGAGCAGCCTGGGTGCGGCCCTTCGGCGCGCTGGGCCGGACATGGGCAGGAGCAGGTGGAAGGTGGCGCCCCAGGCCCGCGCCGTCGCTGGTGGCGTGGATCTTGCCGTTCATGGCGATGACGCTGTTGGCGCACCAGTGGAGGCCGATGCCGCCCTTCTTTCCCTGCTTCGTGCTGAAGCCGCGCTGGAACAGCGAGGCCATGGCCTCCGGCGCGATGCCGCCGCCGTTGTCGCGCACTTCCAGGTGCAGCATGTCGTTGCCGTCGACCGCCTCGCGATAGCCGGTACGCCGATCTTGCCGTTGGATATTCCGCCCATGCGGATCGATTCCGCGGCGTTGACCATGAGGTTGCCGACGACCTGCGTGAGCGTGATGCGATTGCCGAGCACGGCCGGCAGCCGCGCCAGCGCCGGATCGATCTCCCACGGTGATGGGCGATTCCGCCCGCCCGGGATCATGGCCGCGCATTCCTCGGCCAGCTTATCGATGTTGATGGCCTCGGGCTTGCGGCGGCGGCAGCCGGTGAGGTCGACGTCCTGCAGGATCTGCTCGATATGCCGGCTGTGCTGGCCGAGCTCGTGGATCTCGTCGGCCAGGGCGTGCTGCTGGGCGACCAGCTTCTCGACCGCCGCGCGGGTATAGCCTGCGAGCTTCTGCCGCCGATCGGCCGGCGTCGCCTCGTTCGCCAGCTCCGCCAGCGCCGTCTCGATGCGCCCGAGCGAGGTGCTGCGCGCGCTTTCCTCCAGCTTCCAGATGCCGACGGAGATCGGGTTCGGGGCGTTCCGGATGTTTGTGCAGCACGCCCGACGCCATCTCGGCCATGCCGTGGACGTAGGACTGGTTCTGCAGCTTCTGGCGCAGATCGGCGAGCGCCTCGACCATCTTGTTGAACTCGCTGGCGAGCACGCCGATCTCGTCGCGCCGCTGCGCCAGGGCGTCGTCGATCAGCTCGAGGTCGCCGGACGCGCTGAGTTGGGCGACGTGCCGCGTCAGCGCGCCGATCGGCTGGGTGACGATGCGGTGGACGACGTAGAGCAGGACGAGCAGAACCATGATCGTGGCCATCGCGCCCTTGATGGCATCTTCCTGGATGGCCTGGTCGGCGGTCGCGAAATGGTGCGACAGGTCCCACGCCACCACCGACGACCGCGATCGGCGCGCCATTGGAGTTCTCGCCGGTCATGGGCAGGGCGATGATGTGCGCATCCGACCAGATCCGGTCGACGACCGTTCCGGTCTTCACGACCTCTCCGCGCCTGGTCGGCAAGGACCTGCTCGGCGACATCGAGCCGCAGCGGGGAGTGGTAGGCCTTGATGGTCGTGCCGTCCGACCGGATCACGCTGAACGCGATGAGGGCCGCGGACGAGATCGCCGCTCGCGCCCGCGACAGCCTGTCCGCGCTGATGGCCGATGGCGATCTCGGTCGCGCGGATCAGTGTCGAGCACGGTGCGGTTGATCTCGCGCGCGTCGAGCTTGCGCACCGCGCCGTCGATGCGGCGCGCCATCACCTCCGTCAGCAGACGGTTCGACGACTGGGCGAAGTTCAGGATCTTGTCGTATTGATCGCGATACTGGCCATAGAGCAGGATCCGTAGGCGACCAAGCTCACGGCCAGCAGCACGGCCATGAGCCGCCAGCGGACCGACCCAAAGGACAGCGCGGACGCCACGAACGCCTTCAGCCGATTCAGCGCGGACAGGACGACCTTGGTTGGCATCGTGCTCATGGCGCTCTCCCCACGCCGCCCGCGCGACCGGCGAACTGCTACGCGATCAAGAGTCGCTGTCGCCGTCGGTGCGGATCTTCACCACCTCGGCCGTGACCGGATCGATATAGACATCGATCTCCGTGGTGTCGTTCACGACGACTTCGGCCTCGTAGCATCCCTCTGTGTCGATGCCGAGGACGAACTCCTTGTCGATCAGCAGCGCGAGCTTTGCGCCTGACCGTTTCGGCATCCACCCATGCTTCTCCTTCGGCTGGGCGGCGCAGACGACCTCCTCGGCAGAGGCAGCCGGAACGACAGCCGCCGCGACGAGACCTAGGACTACGGCCAGAAAGGCGTTCTTCCACATGGGCCGTGCTCCTCGAGACGATGACGATAGTAATCTTTCGCCGCCGCGATCGCGGCCGCGACTGATCCCGCAGCCTAGTGAAATAGGGTAAAGCGGAGTTGCCGGTCCGTCGCGCCGGACTGTCTTCCAGTGCCGCGCCGGCCAGCCGCCGCCGCTCACGCGGCGAAGGTGCGGCGGGCGGGAAGGCGAGCGTGACGGTCGTCCCCTTGCCGACGGCGCTCTTGATGGTGAGGCGGCCGCTCATGCAGCTCCGTCAGCGACTTCGCCAACGGCAGGCCGAGACCGGTGCCTCTCGTACTTGCGGTTGAGGCGGCCGTCGACCTGGCCGAACGGCATCATCGCCTTGTCCATGTCTTCGGGCGCGATGCCGATGCCGGTGTCGGAGCACGGAGACCGTGAGGCCGCCGTCGTCGTTGCGCGCGGCCTGCACCGGAAACGGCGCCGCCGGAGGAGGTGAACTTCACCGGAGTGGACAGCAGGTTGAGCAGGATCTGGCGCACGCGGTGGGCATCGCCGCGCAGCTGCGGCAGCGCGGGCGCGACGTCCGAGGTCAGGCTGAGGCCGGCGCGCGGGCGCGCTCGTGCACGACCCGCACGGTCGACTCCGATGATGTCGCCGATGTCGATCTCGTCTTCCTGCAGCTCGAACTCGCCGACCTCGATCTTGGGATGTCTGAGGATGTCGTTGACCACGCCGAGCGAGGTGCTGGCCGCTCGAATGGATGTCGCGGATGTAGCTGCGGTAGCGGTCGTTGCCGATCGGACCGTGGGCCTCGTGATCGATCATCTCGCTGAAGCCGATGATCGAGTTCAGCGGCGTGCGCAGCTCATGGCTCACATTGGCCAGGAATTCGGTCTTCATGCGGCTGGCGGCCTCGGCCCGGTGCTTGGCCGCGGCCAGCTCGACGTTGGCGACTTCCAGCTCGGCATACTGGGCCTTCAGCAGTTCGTGGGCGACCACGAGGTCCTGCTCGGCCCGCCATTTGTTCGACAGCGCCGAGGCGAACTGCTGCAGTTCGAGCGGCTGGAACGGCTTGGCGACGTAGAAGAGGCGCCTCGGTCGGCGGCACGATCTTCGCCATGTCGCGCGGATCGGTGTCGGAGTAGCCGGTGACGAAGACGATGTTGAGGCCGGGATCGATCGTGCGGATCTCCTTGGCGGTGTCGACGCCGTTCATGCCTGGAGGCATGCGCACATCGAGGAACGCCACCGAGAAGGGACGGCCGTCGGCGGCCGCGCGCTTCACCGCGCTGATCGCCTGCTGCCCCTGCTGGCTACAGCTCGAGTTCGTAGGTCTGATCGGATTTCTGGTGTTTGTCGCCGAACAGCTCGGCCTCCAGGTCGTCGAGCCCGGCGTCCGGCTGCTTCAGCTGGCCATTGGCGAGCAGGACGCTGCTGTAGGCGTTCAGAATGCTCGGCTCATCGTCCGCAATCAGGATGCGGTACGGGATTGAACTCATGCACCATCCTCCATCCGCGCTCCCGGCGGAAATCTCGCAGCGTCAGGATAGGTGCTGTGTGCAAAGTCTCTCTTAAAATACCCCGAAAAGCCTTCCGTTCTCCGGCCGCTACGCTCATCCGTCGCCGGCGGATTGGTTAAAGGCGCGGATCGCCTCGAAGGTGCGCGAGGCGCACCTGCCGCCGCACCAGCACCAGCAGCATCCAGGCCGAAACAATCGTGAACAGCACCGGATGCACCAACCAGGACAGCACGGCCAGGGCGAAGTAATAGGCCCTGAGGCCGCCGTTGAAATTGATCACCGCCAGGGGTGAGGACGCGCCCGGCCGGGATCGGACAGGGGCAGGCTGCCGGCCCGGCGCCAGGCTGGCGGGCATCGCGCCGACCAGCGCGCAGGCATGGTTACTGTTGTCGCAGCGACCAGGTGAACTTGAAGAAGGCGTGAGACGAAGATGCCGGTCAGCAGCAGGAGCTTCAGCTCGAACAAGGGCTTGGTCGTCATGACCGTGAAGCTCAGGCTCATGACGGCATCGAAGGTCTGGTTGACGGCGGCCGAGGATGCCGACGAGAGCAGCGACCAGGAGCATGGTCGTGGAAGCGAAGAAGGTGACGCTGTGGATGAGTGGCCGATCGAGGATGGCGTCGATGACGCGGTCGTCCCGCTTCAACATGGCCGCCATCCAGGCTCCGCGCACCAGTCCCATGTGCTGGTTGAGCCCGAGGGGGCGCTGCAGGATCCAGTCGACGATCAGGTTGTAGCCGGCCCACAGCAGGAAGAACCAGGCCAGCGCCGCGATGTCCAGCGGCGGCACCGAGAGCAGGAACCGGACGAGCCGTCATCCAACATCGCGCGAGACCTGGGGTGAGACCGATGGCATCCCGCGCCGGCCCGATCCGACGCGACCATGACCCCATAGCACAATGTCGGGAATTATGGAGCGGGCGAAGAGATTCGAACCCTCGACCCCAACCTTGGCAAGGTTGTGCTCTACCCCTGAGCTACGCCCGCGCTCATACTCTCCGCCGACCCGTCAGGACCGGCGGCGGCGCCATCATACGGATCGGGCTGTCATTTGCAAGGCTGCTGCGGATGTTTCGCCGTTGAGGCCAGCGGCAGCGCGCGTTAATGGTTAGCGCCATGACGACGACCATCCCGGACCAGCCCCGATCAGTTGTTCGCCCACCTGGAAGGCTGGGCATCCGCACCCGGACGGTGCAGCACCCGCCGGTGTTCACGGTCGAGGAGGCCAAGGCGCTGCGCGGCGATCTCCCGGCGGCCATATCAAGAACCTGTTCCTGCGCAACAAGAAGGGCGAGATGTGGCTGGTGGTGGCCGAGGAGAGCCGGCCGATCGACCTGAAGGCGCTGGGCGAGCGGCTCGGGCGCGGGGCGGCTGTCCTTCGGCAGCCCCGAGCGGCTGATGAGCTATCTGGGCGTGGTGCCCGGCGCGGTCACGCCCTTCGCCCTCATCAACGATCGCGGCGGCCAGGTGAAGGTGGCCATCGACCAAGACGGTCCTGGACCACGATCCCGTGAACTGCCATCCGCTCGCCAACGACATGACGACGGCGATCGCGCCCGAGGACTCTCCTGACTTTCATCGAGAGCAGCGGCCACAAGCCGATGATACTCGATCTCGAGAATGGCGCGGCCTGAGCCGCCAGGCCGAGGGTTGCCATCGCCGGTCCGGTACGCCATTTATGAGAGCCAAGAGCGAAGAGATAGAGATGAGCGTCATATGGAGCAATTGATTGGCATGGGTGGGCCGGCAGCGGCCGCCGGCTCCGTCATCAAGGAGAGCAACACCGAGAATTTCGTCGCCGACGTCATCGACGCCTCGCACGATGCGCCGGTCATCGTCGATTTCTGGGCGCCCTGGTGCGGCCCCTGCAAGCAGCTGACGCCGACGCTGGAGAAGGTCGTGCGCGAGGCGCGCGGCGCGGTCCGGCTGGTCAAGATCAACACCGACGAGAACCAGGAGCTGGCCCAGCAGATGCGGGTGCAGTCGATCCCGGCGGTGTTCGCATTCGTCGAAGGGCCGGCCGGTGAACGGCTTTTGCCGGCGCCCAGCCGAAAGCCAGGTGAAGTCGTTCGTGCAGCGGCTGATTCAATCGGCCGGCGGGCAGGTCGGGCCGTCGCCGGTGGAGCAGGCGCTCGAGCAGGCCGAAGAGGCGCTCGCCCGCGACGACGCGGGAACGGCGAGCGCGATCTTCGCCCAGGTCATGGCGCACGATCCCAACAATGCGGCGGCCATCGCCGGTCTCGCCAAATGCCATATCGGCGCCGGCAACTTCGCGGAGGCCAAGAAGGTGTTGGATCGCGCGACCGGAGACCTGGCCACGAACGCCGCGATCGCGGCCGCCCGCACGGCGCTGGAGCTGGCCGAGCAATCGAAACAGAGCGCCAGCCAGACCGGCGAACTCCGCCAGCGCCTGGAGCAGAACCCGAACGATCATCAGGCCCGCCTCGACCTGGCGATGGCGCTCTACGGCGGCGGGCAGCGCGATCAGGCGATCGAGGAGCTGCTCGACATCATCCGGCGCGACCGACGCTGGAACGAAGAGGCGGCCCGCAAGCAGCTGGTGAAGCTGTTCGAGGCGCTGGGCCCGACCGATCCGCTGACGATCTCGGCCCGGCGACGGTTGTCGTCGCTGCTGTTTTCATGACCATCGGCTCGTTCGGTCCGTCCTTCGACACTCTGCCGGCGACCCTGCCGATCTTTCCCCTGCCCGGCGCGCTGCTGCTGCCGGGCGGCAAGCTGCCGCTGCAGATCTTCGAGCCGCGCTATCTCGCGATGACGCGCGATGCGCTCGCCAGCGATCGCCTGATCGGCATGATCCAGCCGCTCGCGGCAAGGGGCCGAGAGGCGAGGGCCTGGTCAGCCATACCGCCGAACTCTATCCGATCGGCTGCGCCGGCCGCATCACGGCCTACAGCGAGACCGACGATGGGCGCTATCATGATCACGCTGCACCGGCATCTGCCGCTTCGCCATCCAAAAGGAAATTCCGACCGTCGGACGGCTACCGCCGCGTCGTCCCGGATTTCGAGCGCTTCCGCACCGACATGGACGCCGCGGCGACGGCCGACGTCGACCGCCAGCGCCTGCTGAAGGCGCTGCAGGCTATACTTCGCCTATCAGAAGATCAGCATCGATCCGGGGGCGATCGTCGATATTCCCGACGACAAGCTGGTCACCGTCCCTGGCGATGGTCTGTCCGTTCGAGGCGAAGGAGAAGCAGGCCCTGCCTGGAGGCGGCCGATCTGGCCGAGCGCAGCCGCGTCGCGACGGCGTTGCTGGAGCTGGGCGCCTTCGCCGGCCAGGACGAAGGCCCCCGCCACTAGCCGGGAGCACGGAGCAGGCATGAGCGAGAAGAGCGCAACCATCGATCCCAAGCTGCTGGAGTTCTCGTCTGCCCGCTGACCAAGGCGCCGCTGACGTTCAATCGCGAGACCATGGAGCTGATCAGCCGGCAGGCGGGCCTCGCCTTCCCGATCCGCGACGGCATTCCCATCATGCTGCCCGACGAGGCGCGGCCGCTCGACGACGCGGAAAAGAACCGGCGGGATTGAGCCGTGGCCGAGCCGCCGACATCCCTCGGCACCCGTCACTGGCCGACGGAGATCCGCCTGCGCCAGGCGGAGAAGATTCTCGAGATCGACTTCGACAACGGCGTGACGTTCCGTCTTCCGGCCGAGCTGCTGCGGGTCGAGAGTCCCTCGGCCGAGGTCAGGGCCATGGTCCCCAGCAGAAGCAGCTGGTCGCCGGCCGCGCCCAGGTCGGGATCACCGGCCTGGAGCCGGTCGGCAACTACGCCGTGCGCATCCTGTTCGACGATCTTCACGATACCGGTATTTATTCCTGGTCCTATCTCTACGAGCTGGGCGAGCGGCAGCAGGAATTGTGGGACGCCTATCTGAAGGGGCTCGCCGCTCACGGCCTGTCGCGCGAACCGGCGCGCCACTGAGAACGGCCGGAGGCGCTAGAGCCGCTCGCCGCGGACGAAGTCGCGGCAGGTCGCCGACCATTCCATGGCGTGGCGCATGAACAGGCGCTTGAGCGGCGGCACGCGGTTGACGGCGGCGAGGCCGAGATCGCGGACCAGGCGCACCGGCGCGACATCGTTGGAGAACAGCCGGTTCATGCCGTCGGTGACCGCCATCAGCACGAGATTGTCGAAGCGCCGCCAGCGCTGATAGCGCTCGAGCGCCAGCCCGTCGCCGATGTCGAGCCCGAGCCGCTGGGCATCGACGATCGCCTCGGCCAGGGCCGCCACGTCGCGCAGGCCGAGATTGAGCCCTGGCCGGCGATCGGATGGATGGCGTGGGCGGCGTCGCCGAGCAGCGCCAGGCGATGATCGACGTAGCGCTCGGCATGGACGAGCGTGAGCGGGTAGGCGAAGCGGCCGCCGATGGGACGCAGGCGCCCGAGCGCGAGGCCGAAGCGGCGCTCGATCTCGGCCGCGAAGGCGGCGTCGTCGAGCGCCATCATGGCCGGCGCCAGCTCGCGCCGCTCCGGTCCACACGATCGACGAGCGATGGATGCCGTCGTCATCGACCATGGGCAGCATGGCGAACGGGCCGGCCGGCAGGAAATGCTCGTGCGGCGACGCCGCCATGCGGGCCTCTCATGCGCGACGGTGCAGACGATGCCGGTCTGCGCATAGGCCCATTCGGTCGTCGTGATGCCGGCGGCGGCGCGCACCGGTGAGTTGCGGCCATCGGCGGCGACCGCCAGCCGGGCCGAGACGCTGCGGCCATCGTCGAGATGGAGGACGGCCGCATCGTCTCGTCGCTCGACCGAGGTCACACGCGCCGGCGCCGCGTGGATCACGGCCGGCAGCTCGGCGAGGCGCTGCAGCAGTGCCCGCCGGACGACGCGATTTTCGACGATGAAGCCGAAGGGCGGCGCGTCCTTTCGAGCGCCGCCGGCTGCGAGATCGCGATGGTCGTAGTGGAGGAAGAGCCGGGAGACGCCGCCGGTGGCGGTGCCGTCGGAGACGCGGATATCCAGGATCGGCTGCGCCTCGGCCGCCATGCCCGCCCAGGCGCCGATGCCCGCCAGCACCTGCTTGCGATCCGAACGCAACCGCCGAACTGCGGCCATCGAAGGCGGCTGCCGTCATCGCCGCCGGCGCCTCGGCATCGACGATGGCGACGGCCAGACCGGCGCTGCCGAGTGCAGCCGCCAGGTCATGCCCGACCATGCCGCCGCCGACGATCGCGACGTCGGTCGCGAGATCCGAGGGGGGCGATGGCGCCTTCGTCACGGGTCCACCTTCCCGCCGGCGCGGCGCGCTGTCCAGGACCTGCGCGACCCTTTGTCCGGGCGGCATGGAAACGATGCGGACGTCGCACACCGCTTGCAGCAGAAGCAGATTTCCGCACCATGGTAGGGTGATTCGGCGTGCCGTGTTAGCGATTCGTTCGATGCAGCAAGTAGTTGCATGCGCATTCTTCAACCGTTAGAATCGTTTCTGTTTTGTCCCGCTCGGTCGGTTGAGCGTCGCCGTCGCGGTCATCCGGCACAGTCGGGGTGGTGATGTCGACGGATCGGCTGGAATCCCTGCTGACGTTTCATCCGTTCACGCGCCTGAACTCGCTTCTGCAGGGCGCGGCGCCAGGCGGGCCGGGACAGCCCTTGCTGTTCTCGGTCGGCGAGCCGCAGATGACGCCGCCGGCGATGCTGAGCGAGATACTCGTGCGGGAAGCGGCGCAATGGTCGAAATACCCGCTCGCCCAAGGCACGCCGGATTTCCGCGCCGCTGCCGCCGACTGGCTGCGGCGGCGCTACCATCTACCGGCCGGCATGATCGATGCCGAGAAGCAGCTGCTGCCGGTGGCGGGATCGCGCGAAGGGCTGTTCATGATCGCCTTGTCGGCGGTGCCCGAGTGGGCGGGCGGCAAGCGGCCGGCGGTCCTCATCCCCAATCCCTTCTATCACGTCTATGCCGGGCGCGGCCGCGGTCGCCGGAGCCGGAACCGGTGTTCATGCCGGCCGGCGCGGACAGCGGATTTCTGCCGGACATCGATCGGCTGACGCCGGAGCGTTCTCGAGCGCACGGCCCTGGCCTATATCTGCTCGCCCGCCAACCCGCAGGGCGCTGTAGCCTCGCCTCGATTATCTGCAGCGTTGGATCGAATTGGCGCGGCGCTACAATTTCGTGGTGGCGTTCGACGAGATGCTACGCCGAGATCTACGATCGCGCGGCGCCCGTCGGCGGCCTCGAGGCTTGCGCGCGGTTGGGCGGCGATCTCCACAATGTCATCGTCTTTCATTCGCTGTCCAAGCGCTCGGGCGTGCCCGGCCTGCGCTCGGGCTTCGTCGCCGGGCGATGCGCGGCTGATTCAGCGCAACGCCCAGCTGCATCAACTCCATGGCGGCGTCGCCGTGCCCTATCCGATCCTGGCGGCCTCGACCGCGCTCTGGCGCGACGAGGCCCACGTCGAGGAAGGGGCGCCGCGCTACCGCGCCAACTTCGAAGCGGCCGCGGAGATTCTGGGCGAAGCAGTTCGGGTTCGCGCGCCCGGCCGGCGGCTTCTTTCTGTGGCTCGATGTCGGCGACGGCGAGGACGGCCGCCCGCCGGCTGTGGGCCGAAGCCGGCATCCGCGTGCTGCCCGGCGCCTATATGGGTCGGCCCGATGAGAGCGGCCGTCAATCCGGGACAAGCGCTACATCCGCGTCGCGCTCGTCTACGATACGGAGACGACGGCTGCGGGCCTGCGCCGGATGCAGCAGGTTCTGTCTGCGGCGGCCGCCCCGCGCGTCGGCTCGGCGCCGGCCAGGCAGTGCGGCGCAGGCCGCGGCGCCGGCATGAGCGACTTCGCAAACCAGATCAGCCGCATGACTCTCCTGCCACCGGGTGCGCGCGAATTCCTGCGGCGACGATTGATCGAGGCCGGCGGCTGCACTGCTGATCGCGCTCGGCGTCGTGTATTGGGCGGCGTTGATGAGCTTCCATCCGTCCGACCCGTCGTTCAACAACGCCACCGGATTGCCGCCGCTCAACCTGCTGGGCAGGCCGGGCGCGATCCTGTCCGACCTCGCGCTGCAGAGCCTCGGCTTGGCCGGGTTCATCCTCAGCCTCGTGCTCGATCGTCTGGGGATGGCGCGTCATGCGGCTGCAGCGGCAGGCGCGCTGGTGGCTGCGGCTCCTGCTGCTGCCCTTCGTCTCTCGTCATGACGGCGGTAGCACTCGCCGCCTTGCCGAGGCCGACGAGCTGGCCGCTGGCAAGCGGCCTGGGCGGCGCCACCGGCGCCACTGATCATGGATATGCTGGGCCGCCTCTCCGGCGCCAGCCCGGCCGCGCTCGGCGGCGGCGTCAGCCTTGCTGGCCGCCGTCGGCACTGCTTCTTCGCCTTGGGCGTTCCCGCGCGGACCTATGTTCATAGCGCTCGCCTGGCTGCGCGCTCTTTCCGAGCGCATGGCGGAATTGCTGCTGCGACTCTATGCGCGACTGCGCAGCGACGGCGGCGACGGCGCAACGCGGCGCGCCGAGCGCTCGCATCAGCAGCGCCTCGAGCGGCAGGAGCCGCAGTTCGATCAGGAGCGACGACGCCGAGGACGTCGCGATAGCGCCGCCGCCGACAACGAGATCCGCGGGAGCCGCGCGCGGCGGGCGCGCCGCTCGTCGCCAAGCCTGCCAAAGGCAAAGACGAGCAGGAAGGCGACGGAGAACCAGGCGACGCTCGACCTGGTTCCGGACGAGCGCTACGACCTGCCGCCGCCGCTCGACCTTCTGGACAAAGGTGCCGAGCAACGCGGCGGTGCAGAAGATCAACGACGATTCGCTGCAGAAGAACGCGCGGCTCCTGGAATCCGTGCTCGAGGACTTCGGCGTCAAAGGCGAGATCGTGCAGGTGCGGCCCGGTCGGTCGTGACGCTCTACGAGCTGGAGCCGGCGCCGGGCACGAAGACGAGCCGCGTGGTCGGCCTGGCCGACGACGTCGCCCGCTCCATGAGCGCCGTCTCCGTGCGCATCGCGGTGGTGCCCGGACGCAGCGTCATCGGCATCGAGCTGCCCAACCGCGGTGCGCGAGACCGTCTATCTGCGCGAGCTGCTGGAGTCCGAGGCATTCGAGCGCACGGCCGCGCAAGCTGGCGCTCGTGTTCGGCAAGGACATCAGCGGCGCGCCGATCATCGTCGATCTCGCAGCGCATGCCGCATCTGCTGATCGCCGGCACCACCGGCTCCGGCAAGTCGGTCGCCATCAACACGATGATCCTGTCGCTGATCTACCGGCTGTCGCCCGACGCCTGCAAGTTCATCATGATCGATCCGAAGATGCTGGAGCTGTCGATGTATGACGGCATCCCGCATCTCCTGGCGCCTGTGGTCACCGAGCCGCGCAAGGCGATCGTCGCGCTGAAATGGACGGTGCGCGAGATGGAGCAGCGCTATCGCGCCATGTCCAAGCTCGGCGTGCGCAACATCGAGGGCTACAACCTGCGCATCGCCCAGGCGCGCGACAACGGCGAGACGCTGACCCGCAAGGTGCAGACCGGCTTCGATCCGGAGACGGGCGCGCCGATCTACGAGGAAGAGCTCGATCCCGCTCGATCCGCTGCCGCTGATCGTCGGTCGTCGTCGACGAGATGGCCGACCTCATGCTGGTGGCCGGCAAGGACATCGAGGCGGCGATCCAGCGGCTGGCGCAGATGGCGCGCGCGGCCGGCATCCACATCATCATGGCGACCCAGCGGCCGTCGGTCGACGTCATCACCGGCACGATCAAGGCCAACTTCCCGACCCGCGTCAGCTTCCACGTCACGTCGCCGGATCGATAGTCGAACGATTCTGGGCGAAACCGGGGCGGAGCAGCTGCTGGGCCAGGGCGACATGCTCTACATGGCCAATGGCGGGCGCATCACGCGCGTCCATGGGCCGCTCGTCACCGACCGCGAGGTCGAGGCGGTCGTGCGGTTCCTTAAAGATCAGGGCGAGCCTACCTAGATAGACGACGTCACCCGCGAAGAGGACGAGCCGGGAGTTGATCTCGACTCGGACGACGGTGGCAGCGGCGACGCCCTCTATGACGAGGCCGTCGCGATTGTATGCCGGGAACGCAAGGCTTCCACGAGCTTCATCCAGCGTCACCTGCAGATCGGCTACAACCGCGCGGCGCGCATCATCGAGCGGATGGAGAAGGAAGGCGTCGTCAGCGAAGCCAACCGGGTCGGCAAGCGGGAGGTCCTGGCACGCAACATCGATGGGAATGAATGATCGTGATGACACCGACGGATACGACCTTCTGCCGACGCGGCGAACGTCCTGCGCGGCGGCCTCGCGCTGCTCTCGGCCGCCGCCCTGCCGGCGGCCATCGGCGGCGCGCCGACGCGCCTGCCCGCGCGGAACTGTCGGACCAGGATCCTGGCCGATGTCGCGCGCATCGAGCAGTACATGGACAACATCATCACCATGCAGGCGCGCTTCCAGCAGGTCGAGCCGGACGGCAAGCTGTCGCTTCGGCTACATCTATCTGCGCAAGCCCGGACGCCTGCGCGTCGAGTACGACCCGCCGGTGCCGATCCTGCTGGTCGCCGACGGCGGCCTGCTCAGCTACTATGACAAGGACGACTCGACGAACTGAAGCAGATGCCGCTGGAGCAGTCGTCGTGCGTGGTTTCTCGTCCGCTATCCCGATCAAGCTGACCGATGGCATCACCGTCTCCGGCATCGCTCGCAGCCCCGGCGGATTGGAGATCAGCCTCTATCAGACCGATCAGGCCGACGCCGGCTCGGTATCCCTGATCTTCGTCGACAATCCGCTGCACCTGACGCAATGGATCGTGACCGACGGGCAGAACAAGGAAGTGCGCGGTCGGCCTCCTGGACGTGCAGGTCGGCATCGACGTCCCGAACAACAAGTTCGGCACGCCGCGTCCTTGCAAGCAAACGGACAACTGCGCCGGCGGCGCCGGCAATCGCGGCGGCGGCGGCGGGAAAAGCAACTAGCGGGTGCGGCAAAACGGGCGCGCCAGCAAGGTCGGCAGCGCCCGCTCGCTTTCGCCTTCGACGCCGATCATCATGGTCGGCGTTCGCCGCGTCGGGCTGCGCGTTCGAAAGAAGCGGTCCCAGAAGCTGAAAAGCGTGCCGTAGTTGGAGTCGGTATCGACGCGAGCGGCATGGTGATGCACCCAGTGGATGCCCGGCGTGATGACGGCTATCGACAACGCCCGCTCGACTCCCGCGGGGAAGCCGCAGGTTCGGAGTGATGAAAGATCGTCGCGCACAGAAGCAGGGATCTCGAACAGAACGATGCTGGCAAACGGGAACCCCAGCAGCAATACGACGGTGGCGCGGGCGCCGGCCGACAGCAGCACCTCGCCGAAGTAGAAAGCGGATGGCGCTGGTCGGATCGAGGAAGCGGTCGAGGTGATGCACCTCGTGGAAGCGCCACAGCAGCGGCCATTCGTGATTGGCCCGGTGCCGCCAGTAGATCAGGAAGTCCAGTAGCAGCACATCGAACGCAGGTCCCGACCAGCCGGACCACCATCCGGCCGGACATGAGAGGCGGTGCGCCACGGCCCACCCGGTCATTGGAAGCACGATGAGCGGCGACAGGGAGGAAGTGTTGATCAGCCAGAACGCGCCGTTGCGTCCCAGGCGCGGCAACCCGGTCGGCCGCGGGCTGAACGGCGGGCGCCAGCCGCTCCGCCGCGAAGAACAGCGCAAACCAGACGAATACGACGCCGCCCTTGGCGATCAGGGTCCAGGCGGGGAATGTCGGTCAACCTAAACATCGTTAACCCTATTCCGGGCGCGCCGGCGACCGCCTCGGCGCGGCGCCAGGCCCCGCCCTCTTGTCGCTGGATTGGCCAGGTGCCACATTGCCTCTACTCCCAGCACGCGAGGGCCTATGAGCTCGATCTCGTCCGCACCGCTCATCGGCATTCCGGTAGACGTCCGGCGCCTGGACGACCAGCCGGTTCCATGCGGTCGGCGAGAAATACATTACCGCGGTCGCGGACGCCGCGGGTGGGTTGCCGTTGCTGATCCCGGCGCTCGGCCCTCGCTTCGATCCACCTGATCTGGTCGGACGCCTGGACGGGCTGCTGTTTCACTGGGAGCCCGTCGAATGTCGCCGTCCACCACTATGGCGGCAAGCCTGACCGGCCCGGACAGCCCGCAGGATCCCCGCCCGTGACGCCACCACCTGCCGCTGCTCCGCGCCGGCCTCGAGGCGCGGCCTGCCGATTTTCTGTATTTGCCGTGGATTTCACGAGCTTAACGTTGCGCTCGGCGGCATCGCTCCTGACCCACGTGCACCACGAGCCCGAACGCATGGACCATCGGGCGCCACAGGGTTCGTACGATGAGCGCTACATGCCGCCGGCATGCCGTCAGGCTGGTGCCGGGCGGCGCCTTCGCCCGCATCCTCGGCACGACCGAGATCGAGGTGAACTCGCTGCATTGGCAGGGCGTCGATCGCCTGGCCGACGGACTGAGCGTCGAAGGGACCGCACCGGATGGGACCATCGAAGCGGTAGCAAGTCCGGAACGCCAGAGGTTTCGCCCTCGCCGTCCAGTGGCACCCCGAATATCGGGTGCTGGAGAAAACCCGTCATCGGTCGCCTTGTTTCAGGCCTTCGGCGATGCTGCCCGGGCGCAGATCCAGGCCTCGGCGGACGCGGCGGACAGGCCAGGCTGCCTGAGGGTGCGAATTTCAGCGCATACCAGGACCGTTAAGGTATGCATAGGTTGCATTGCTGATTTCTTCGACGGGTAATTGAAAATTCAAAGGGAGAGTGCCATTCTAATGGTACACAGTGGTCGTGACCGCAACGGCCACGATCGCCTGGAGTGGCCTCCCCTACCACCACCAGGCTCCGAGGAGGAACTGAAGAACGCCCGGTCCCCCCTGACCGGGCGTTCGCCTTTCGTACATGCAGACCGCGAACCAACGGCCGCATTGGTGCCGGAGTCGCGCTTCTCCTATCGTGCGCGCCATGACCCTTCGTCTCGTCACCTGGAACGTCAACTCCGTGCGCCTGCGCATCGCCGCGCTCGAACGACTTGTCGTGGCGGCATTCAGTCCGGATGTGTTCTGTCTGCAGGAAACGAAGGTGATGGACGACAGCTTTCCGCTGGCGCCACTGACCGCCCTCGGCTATCGGCACACGCTCGTCCACGGCATGAAATCGTACAACGGCGTCGCCATCCTGTCGCGGCTGCCGCTGAGGAGCACTGACCTCGAAGTCGTGGTGCGAACGGCAGGACTGTCGTCACGCCATCGCGCTGTTGCCCGGCGACATCGAGCTGCATAATGTCTACGTTCCCGCCGGCGGCGATATCCCGGATCCCCAGGCGAACAGCAAGTTTGCCCACAAGCTGCAGTTCCTCGACGAGATGACGCAGTGGTTCGAGGGCGACGGCCGGCGCGCGCGAAGGCCGTGCTGGTCGGCGACCTCAACATCGCGCCGCTCGAGACCGACGTCTGGTCGCACAAGCAACTGCTCGACGTCGTCAGTCACACGCCGATCGAAGTGGCGCGTTTCGCCAAGCTGCAGGCGGCCGGGCGAGTGGGTCGATGCCGTGCGTCATTTCACTCCGCCGGACCGCAGAAGCTCTTCAGCTGGTGGAGCTACCGCGCGCAGGATTGGGCAGCATCGGATCGCGGCCGCCGCCTCGACCATGTCTGGGTGACGCCGGCGCTGGCGGGATCGCTGACGAAGGCCAGCGTGCTGCGAGAGGTGCGCGGCTGGGACCGGCGCCGTCGGACCATGTTGCCGATCATCGTCGATTTCGCGTGAACCCCAGGCTCAACCCCTCGGCGGCGCGATAGAGGAAGCGACCGGGCTCTATGCCCGCGGGCAATTCGATCGCCTGCAGCCGCGCCGTCAACAGCGCCTCGATCGCTGACGACGATGCCGCCCGGCCGCAACAGGCTTGCGATGAGCGGCGCGACCTCTGCGGCCTGACGCCGGCTCGCCTCGGCATCGCCGGACCCCAGGTCGGGTGGATGAGAGGCAACCGTCGCGCGCCGATCCGCGTTCGCGCCTGCGGCAGCGTTTCCCGGACATCGCCGATGATCAGGAAACGGGCCGGGGGAATGCAATCGGGGTGAGCGCGGCGACCTGACGCTCGCACACGTAGATCTCGCGCTCCGGCAGGCGTTCGCGCAGGTGATCGGTAGGTGCGACCGTTGCCGAGGCCGAGCTCCAGGACCGGCCCGGGCAGATCGCGAACGAGCTCCACCGCGTGGTCGAGGCAGGCGCGCTGCGCCTGCAGGCGGCGAGATGAAGGTTTCGAGGCGGCTCACGACGGGGGGCTCTACTGAGGGATGCGGGAGCGGGCCTCGCGAAGATCGGCAACGTCGTCTTCTCCAACCGGTGGGCGAGCTCGCGCATCATCCTCGAGGCCCATGGTGGGAAAATCGATGACCATCCGCAGGAACAAGTCCTTGGCGATCTTCAGCGTCGTCACGCGGCTGAGGGCCTTGATAGTGGCCGTACGCGGCACGTCGCAAAGGATGCCGATGTCGCCGATCAGGGCATTCTTGCCGAGGGAGGCGACGACCAAGGGACCGCGGGGCAGATCGACGATCACCTCGGTCGAGCCGTCGACGACGATGTAGGCGGCATCGGCGGCGTCGCCTGATGGAAGAGCTCCTGGCCCTCATCGAAGGTGACGCGCTCGCTGGTAAAGGCAAGCAGCTTCAGCTTCGCCGGATCGACTTTCGCGAACATCGGAATTCGACGGAGCAGTTCGACATCTTCGTGGATGCTCAAGTGCGTTCTCCTTCTTTCGCGCTACGTCGCCGCCGTAGCATCGCATGGCACCACGTAACCCGCGCCTACTGCGCCGCCATCTCCTCGTCGACCACGCGGCCGTCGCGCATGACCAGCACCCGGTCGAACTTCCGGGCAGAGCTCGGTCGGTCCATCATCCATATCACACCTTTCCCGGGCCGCGCCGCAGGTGTTTTCCATGACCTTGGCCTGCCGGCTGCATCGAAGCGCGGTGGCCTCGTTCAGAATCCAGAATGTCCGGGCGCTTGACCAGGGCCCGCGCCAGATCGATCTTCTGACGCTGTATGCGGAGCACTCGGCGCCTGCCGGCGAAGCCGAGGTGTCGAGGACCTCGGCACGGCGCGCCCGGATACGCTACGCCGGCCTGCGCCTGCCTGCCGTAGAAGGCGGCCGAACAGGATGTTGTCCTGCAGCGTCGAGGCGGCTGTTGTAGCGCGCTCTCGTCGTAGAACTCGACGGCGCCGCTCAACTCGGACGGCAGGCGCTCCGCAAAGGCGCGCCGCGCCGCCAGCAGCCGCTGCTCCATCGCCTCGTCGATGAGGTCGAGGCGATGGCGCGCCTCGACATAAGGGCAGCGACAGCGCGATCAGCTTGGCGCGGTCGTCGGCGCCGAGGGCGGCTACGTCGGTCTTCTCGCATGCGCGCCAGCAGCGCGCGGAACTCCGGCAGGTCATCGGCGCTGATGAACGAGAACTGCTCGAAGAACGGGTGGCCCGGCGGCAGGTCGGCGAACAGTTCGACCATGGTCTCGGCGATCCGCCGGCCCATCGACAGCAGAGGCACGGTGGCGCCGGCTTGGTCGGGAGCGTCGCCCTGAGATAGTCGTTGCCGGACATCTGACTAAGCTTCAGTCGATCGCCGACCGGCGTACCGAGACAGCAGGTTCTCGGCCAACGACAGGTTCTTGCTGTAGCGGGCGCGATCGAATGGGCTCGCACCAGCGCCGCCAAGCGCCGGCTCGGCCAGCCGACCATGTAAGGCGCGGCGCGCCTTGAGTATTTCAGCCGCCAGATCCTTGCGCGCGGCAGGATCGATGGTGCCGCGCAGGCCGAATTGATAGACGTCGCCGCTCAGAAACTCGACGATCGGCGATGACGTCCAGCAACTTGCGCAGGAGATCCTGGGCGTCGGCGGCCCCCGCCGCCTCGTAGTCGACCCAGTCGGCGGCGGGATCGAGCGGCGGGTTGCCCGAGCGCTGTGGCCTCAGGACCGCCAGCTGACGTTTTGCGGCGATCGCTATCGTCCTGCACGGCATCGCGCAACGGTCCGATGCTTGAGTCCATAGGATCAGGTTGTCACGCACGCTGAGCGGAAAGAGGTAGGAGTCCGAGGCGACATAGGAAATGCGACGACCGGTGATCGCCTCCGGCAGAGTCGCTGATATCGCGGCCGCCGAACGGTAAGCGATCCCGCGCTTGGCTTGACCGAAACCAGCCAGTACCAACGCCAAGTTTCGCGACCTGCCGGCGATCGCGACATGCTCGGTCGTCGCCACCGAGAAGCGACGCCATCCAACAACTTGCGGTCGCCTTCGTCGACCACGACGAGGTTGGCGGCGACGATATCGCCGGCCAGCGGCTGCGACATCCACGGTCATGTCCTGCGCCTCGGGCGGCAGCATGCCATCGGGCTGGAACTGCCTCGACCACCTGCTCGTACTTGATCTGACGTCCTGCAGCTGCTGGTACCAATCCAGCAGTTCGCCTTGATCGGTCCGGGCAGGTCCTTGTAGGCCGCAATGACCGCGACGAGACCGCCGACGTCGAGACGGCCGGTGATCGCCAGGTAGCCGCCGACGAGATAGAACAGGAAGGGCGTCACCTGGGCGAGCAGGTTGTTCAGGAACTTCACCGCGAACTTGCAGCTGGTAGAGCTCGGAAGCGGATCGCCGAAGATCAGGCCCAGGCGACCCACGATATCCGCGCGCTCGCAGTTCGAGGTGTCGTGGACATGGATCACGATCGCGCCATCGACGCATTCGGCGATGCGGCCGGCGAGCTGGCGCGCCGTCAGCTGGCGTTCGCCTGCCCAGGCTGCAAGACCGGCTTGCGCAGCGGCGGGATGATCGGCCAGCTAGCAGGACGATCGCCGACGGTCGACCAGCAGCCGAGATAGACGCTCTGCGTCAGGATGAAGACGAGCGCCGTCAGCGCCTGGCCGCCGAGGAAGGCCGGCTGGACTGAAGGCATCGCCGATGAAGCCGCCGAGCGGCTCGACCTCGTCCTGATCATGGTGGCGATTTCCGCCTGCTTCACCTTGCGGAAATGCGACGAGCGGAAACCGCAGCACCTGATCGAACAGCTCGTAGCGCAGGCGCGCGCAGCATGCGCTCGCCCATCGCGACCCTTCAGCGTGTTGATCTGAAGCTTGAACCCGCCATTTATGAGCACGAGCACGAAGAAGGTCAGGCTGAGGGCGATCAGATAGAGACCCTGTCCATCTCGAAGCCGTGGAAGATGGATGATCTTCCGTCTTCAGCGCGTCCGCGACCTGGCTTCGATAGCGAGCAGGCGCCGACCGCACGAGAGCCGGGTCGATCGACGTCAGGAAGTCGGGCAGTTCGAACCGGATGCGCAGATACCGAGCCGTCGCGTCGGCGCGAATCGAGATCCTTTGCCCTGGATCGGGCTGTTGACGATCGTCTTGGGCAGGTCGAGCGACAAGAAATAGAGGTACCTGCGACACCAGGACGAGCGCCAGGATGAACAGCTGCTCGCGCCAGCTGTGCTTAAGTATGTATTTGAAAAGATTGGAGTCCATGACGATTCCAGTCTCGGGGCGAGCCCGGATGCCCGACCGGCGCGACGCCCTAAGGATAGAGCATGTTCGCAATGACGGCAAACGAGCAGGCGGGGCGAAAGCGGAACATTTCGTTACAAAGCGTGACCCAAACTCCACTATTTCCAGTTTCTGCCCTGTGGCATAGTTACGTGGGGAGTTCACTATATCGCAGCAAATGGGGCGCATGATGGTTGAGCGCCGCGGTGGCACGCGCAGTAAGCTCGCGGGTGTTGATTTACAGCCACGATCCGTTCTGGCCTCGGCCATCTCGCGGCGCTGCCGGGCGATCGCGCATGCTCTGGTCGAGCACAACAAGGACCTCTCGGTCCTGATCCTGACGGGCTCGCCGATCATCGGCAGCTTCGATTTCCGCGCCCGGGTCGATTTCGTGCGCATTCCCGGCGTCATCAAGCTGCGCAACGGCGACTACACCTCGCTGAGCCTGCATGATCGACATCGAAGAGACGCTGGCGATGCGGCAATCGATCATCCATCACACCGCCGACATCTTCGATCCCGACATCTTCATCGTCGACAAGGAGCCGCTGGGCCTGCGCGGCGAGGTGAAGAACACGCTGATGATGCTGAAGGACCGCGGCGTGCCCGCTGGTCCTGGGCCTGCGCGACGTGATGGACGAGCCGGGCCTGCTGGCGCCGGAGTGGGAGCCGCAAGAACGTGCTCGCCGGCGCTGCGCGATCTCTATGACGACATCTGGGTCTATGGCCTGCCGCAGATCTGCGACCCGCTGGCCGGGCATCGAGCTGCCGCGCTCGGTGCGGCAGAAGATGACCTATACGGGCTACCTGCATCGCAGCCTGCCGACCAAGCCGACGCCGCCGACGCCGCTGCCTGAAGATCTCCGAGCCGTTCATCCTCGTGACGACGGGCGGCGGCGGCGATGGCGAGGCCATCATCGACTGGGTGCTGCGCGCCTACGAGACCGATTCCAGCGCTGCCCTATCCGGCCCTGCTGGTGCTCGGCCCGTTCATGCATTCGGACCGGCAGGCCGAGTTCCTGCTGCGCGCCAGCCGGCTGAAGCGCGTCGAGGCCATCACCTTCGATGCCGCAGCTCGAGAGCCTGATGGCGCGCGCCATCGGGGTCGTCGCCATGGGCGGCTACAACACCTTCTGCGAGATCCTGTCGTTCGACAAGCGCGCGGTGATCGTGCCGCGGACTGCGCCGCGCATGGAGCAATACATCCGGGCGGCGCGGGCGCAGGAGCTCGGCCTCGTGAGCATGCTGACCGACGACGACCAGCACGATCCGCGCGTCATGGCGACCGCGCTACGGCAGCTGCCGCAGCAGAAGCTGCCGTCTCAGGTCATCGTGCCCGGCCTGCTCGACGGCCACCGCAACGTGTCCCGCCTGGTCGACGGTCTGCTGGCCCAGGACCGCCAGGCCCGCGTCAGCCTGGCCCCACGGCAATCGCGCTAGGTCGGCGGCGACGCCCGAAGCCATTGATCGATCGTCCTAGGGCGTGCCATCGTCGTTGACAGTGCCTCCCGTCACGGCGGGCATGCCGGTTCGACACGTTGACGGTCCCGTGGCGAACGCAGTTCTGTTCATTCTCAAAGGCTATCCGCGTCTCTCCGAGACCTTCATTGCCCAGGAGATCCGGGCGCTGGAGGCGCGCGGCCTGGACATCCGCATCGCTCTCGCTGCGGCATCCGACCGATCGCGCGGTGCACCCGATCCATCGCGAGATTCGCGCGCCCGTCGCCTACCTGCCGGAGTATCTCTATCAGGAACCCCTGCGCGTCCTGCGGGCTTGGCGCCATGGGCCGGCGGCTGCCGGGCTATCGAGCGGCGCGGCAGGCATGGCTGCAGGACCTGCGCCGCGATCCGACGCCCAACCGCGTCCGTCGCTTCGGTCAGGCTCTGGTGCTGGCGCATGAGCTGCCGCACGACGTGACTTGGCTGCACGCCCATTTCATCCACACGCCGGCCTCGGTTGCCCGCTATGCCAGCTTGGCGACCGGCCTGCCCTGGAGCTGCTCGGCCCATGCCAAGGATATCTGGACCACGCCCGCATGGGAGAAGCGCGAGAAGCTGGCAGCGGCGGCATGGGCCGTCACCTGCACGGCCCAAGGCCGCGATCACCTGGCGGCGTTGGCGCCGACGGCCGACCGGGTTCGACTCCTGTATCACGGTCTCGATCTCCGCCGCTTCGGCGCGCCGGACGCTGCGCCGGCCCGCCGCAAACGCGATGGCAGCGATCCTGGGGATCCCCTGGTCATCCTCTCCGTCGGGCGTGCCGTCGAAAAGAAGGGCTTGGCCGATTCTCATCGGCGCCCTGGCCAAGCTGCCACCGCACTGGCCTGGCGATTTCGGCACATCGGCGGGGGCCCTCTCGCTGCCGATGCTGAAAGCGCAGGCGCGGGAATTGGCCATCGCCGATCGCATCGAATGGCTGGAGCGCGCAGCCGCAGGAGGTGGTGCTGCAACGCCTATCGCGAAGCCGATCTGTTCGTGCTGGCCAGCCGCATCGCAGCCGACGGCGATCGCGACGGACTGCCCAACGTGCTGATGGAGGCGCAGAGCCAGCACCTGGCCGTGATCGCGACGCGCGCCGGGGCCATTCCCGAACTGATCGAGCCTGATGTAACGGGACCCTGGTCAGAGCCCGATGATGTCGACGCCCTCGCCGACGGTATGCGTCGGCTGATCGCCGACCCGGCACGCCGCGCCGTCCTGGCCGACGCCGGGTTCGAGCGGCTTCGCCGGCAATTCAACTTGGAGATCTGGATTGACGCGCTGGCCGGTCGCTTCAGTCTGGCGCCCGCTGCCGCTTCCGACCTGTGCGCACATGCGCATAGCATTCTATGCCCCGTTGAAGTCGCCGACCCATCCGGTGCCGTCGGGCGATCGCCGCATGGCGCGCCTCTGATGGCGGCGCTCGGGCGCGCCAACCATCGCATCGAGCTCGCGAGCCGCTTCCGCAGCCGCGACGGCGTCGGCGATCCCGCGCGCCAGCAGGCCCCGGCCGATCTGGGCCGGCATATTGGCGCTCCGCCTTGTACGCCAGTATGAGGCGCGGGCGGCGGCAGAGCGACCCGAGCTCTGGTTCACCTACCACCTCTACTACAAGGCGCCGGACTGGCTGGGGCCGGTGTGAGCGCGGCGCTCGACATCCCCTATGTCGTCGCCGAGGTCTCTCATGCCGGCAAGCGGGCCGGCGGTCCCTGGCCATCGGTCACACCGCCGGCGCGGCCGCCATCGCCCATGCCGACGCCATCATCAGCCTGAATCCCGCGGACCGAGCAGGCCTGCTGGCGTCGCCGATCCGACGCGCGATCCACGTCATGTTGAATCCGTTCATCGACGGCGCCGACTTCGCCGCCGCCGCCAACCGCCGCGACGAGTTGCGCAGGGACATGGCGCAGCGGTTCGGCTTGACGGCGAGAAGCCGTGGCTGCTCGTGGTCGCCATGATGCGCGACGGCGACAAGCTGGCGTCGTTTCGCGTCCTGGGGCGGCTCTGGACCTGCTGCGCGATCGCAGCTGGCAACTACTGGTCGTCGGCGACGGTCCGGCCCGGCCGGCAGTCGAGGCGACGCTTGGCCTCGCTGGGCCGCGCGTGCATTCACTATGCAGGCCGGCGTCTGGCCGAGGAGCTGCCGCAGTTCTATGCGCCCGCCGACCTCCTGGTCTGGCCGGCCATCAACGAGGCCTACGGCATGGCGCTGCTGGAGGCGCAGGCGGCGGGCGTGCCGGTCGTTGCCGGGGCTACCGGCGGCGTTCCCACAGTCGTCGCGGGGGATCGGACGGGTTTGCTGACGGTGCCCGGCGATGCCGGCGATTTTGCCGCGGCCGTCCGCGCGCTGCTCGACGACCCCGCGCGCCGCCGCAAGATGGGCGACACCGCCAAGGAGCTCATCGCCGAGGATCATGACATCGGCACGGCGGCGCGCATCCTCGACCGCACGGTCCACGACGCCGCCAACCGCCACCGGCGTCTTCAGTGACCGCATGCCCGCGCTCTTCCTGCTGAGGCATGGACCGACCGAATGGACCGCGCGCGCCGCCTGCAGAGGGCGCTCGGACATCCCGCTGAGCGCGCGCGGTGCAGCCTGGTCGCGACCTGGCAACGCTCCCCGACCGCGTCGTGCACGGCGAATGGATATCGAGTCCGCTCGCGCGCGCCATTGAGACGGCGAAGATTCTCCGTGGCCGCCATCGTCCCGCGGGAGATTTGCTGATCGAGCCCCGGCTGGCGGAAATGAGTTTCGGCGAATGGGAGGGACAGACCCTGACCGAGTTGCGCTCGATCCATGGTCGGGCGATGGCGGAATGGGAGAGCAGGGGACTTGATTTTCGGGCGCCCGACGGCGAAAGCCCGCGTGACGTCCAGGAACGACTGCGGCCCTGGCTGGAGAAATTGGCTGCCGGAAACCTGGATGTCCTGGCGATCACGCACAAGGGGGTCATGCGAGCGCTGTACGCCCTTGCCAGCGGCTGGGACATGCGTCGAAAAGCCGGCACATCGCCTGGCCGACAATGCCGTTCACGAGTTCGAACTCGACCACGCAGGACTTCGCATCGGCAGATTGAACACATCATTGCAGCCGCAAGCGCGACCGGCCGAGGTGTCGTCATGACTCGCCCGCGGGTGTTTTTCTACGTGCAACATCTGCTGGGCATCGGACATCTGCGGCGGGCCGCTGCAATCACGCGCGCGCTCGAGCGTCACGGCTTGAGCGTCGCCTTCGTTGCGGGCGGCGAGCCGGTGCGGGATCTCGACCTCGGCGGCGCCGACTTGGTTCAACTGCCGCCGGCGCGGGCAGGCGACAGCGGCTTCGGCTCGATCGTCGATGACACCGGACGGCCGATCGACGATGCCTGGCGCGATCGCCGTCGTTCAGCGCTCCTGGCGGCATTCGAACGCTGGGCGCCCGAAGCCGTCGCTGATCGAACTCTACCCCTTCGGACGCCGGCCCTTTCGATCTCGAACTACGACCGCTGCTCGAGGCGGCCGTGGCGCGGCGACCGCGGCCGGCGATCGTCTGTTCGGTCCGCGATATTCCGTCAGCAGAAACGATCCGCAGCGGACCGCCGAGATCGTCGATATCATCAACCATCGCTTCGATCTGGTGCTCGTGCATGGCGATCCCCGGCTGATCGAATTCGGCGCCACCTTTGCGGGCGCCAACGCGATCGGCAGGCAGTTGCGCTATACCGGCTATGTCGTCGGCGAACCGCCGGCGCCTCGGCGAAAGCCGCATTGGGGCGGGCGAGATCTTGGTGTCAGCGGGTGGCGGCGCGGTCGGCGCACCGCTTCTGCGGGCAGCCATCGGCGCGCGCCCCTTGACGCGCGTGGCCGACCACGCCCTGGCGGCTGATTGCCGGACCCAATCTGCCTGAGCGGGATTTTCGAGACCTGGCGGCGAGCGTACGGCCGAACGTCACGCTCGAGCGCTTTCGCGCCGACTTCCAGACGCTGCTGCGGAATTGCCGCCTGTCGGTATCGCAAGCCGGGTACAACACGATCATGGAACTGCTGGCGGCGGGCACGCGTGCGGTCGTCGTTCCCTTCGCCGAGGGCGGCGAGACCGAGCAACCCGTGCGCGCAGCGGCTGCTGGCTGAGCGCGGCCTCCTCACGGTCGTCGACCCCTAGCGCTGACGCCCGAGAGTCTCGCCGCCGGCATCGACGCCGCCGATCGCGGGGCACGCCCAGCCGTGTCCTTGGACATGTCCGGCGCCGATGGAACGGCACGGGCGATCATCGACGCCATCGCGCGACGAAGATCAGGACCGGTCGACGAGCCTGCCGATAGGTGGCGGCCATCGCTCATGACGGATTGGGCCGATCTCGAAGCCGAACTCGACAGCTGGGGTCGCGCGGGGCAGAGCGCAACCCTTTGGTGGCGCGACGACGATGCCGTCACCTCGACCTCCGTCCTGCAACGCTTGCTCGACCTGGCGGCAACCGCCGCTGGCCCGCCCGTGCCCCTGGCTCTTGCGGTGATACCGGCGCAGGCCGACGCCGCGCTTGCCCAGGCGCTGTACGCCGCCGATCATGGTGTTGCACTGCAACACGGCTATGCCCATGCGAACCAGGCGGCGGCGGGGGCAAGAAAGCCGAGTTTGGCGTGGGTCGCGATCTCTTCGCGGGCGCTCGATGAACTGCGCGGCGGCGCGCAGCGAATGCGTGAGCTTTTCGGCGATCGCGCCCTGCCGGTCCTGGTGCCGCCATGGAATCGCATCAACCCGGCGTTGACCGGCCGCTTGGCCGGCCTCGGCATCCGCGGCTTGTCGACCTATGGCGCACGGACGGCGAAGACGGCGGGACGATGGCATCATCGTCGTGAATACCCATGTCGATATCATCAGTTGGCATGAGGGTCGCCACTTCCTGGGTATCGAGGACTGCCTACGGCTCGCGGTCGGCCACCTGGCAGCGCGGCGGGAAGGGCGGGTGGATCCGAGCGAGCCGACCGGCCTGTTGACCCATCATCTGGTCCATGACGAGGACGCCTGGTCATTCCTGTCGGTGTTTTTGCAGCGCACCAAGCGCCATGAGGCCGTGCACTGGATGGATGCCCCGCCAGCTATTCGGTTGCAGCAATGATGGGTCTGCGTAGACTCCGGTCCGCATGAGCATTCACCGCTATTCCCTGCAAAACCTGCTGCCCGATTATCTGCGCGGCGGGGCCGGCTTGGTCATTGGCGCCGGCGGCTGGCTGCTGGCGCCGGGCGTGCTACAGGTTATTATCATTTTTGGCGGGTTGACGGTGCTATTCCTCCTGTTCACGATGCGGACCGTCGCGCGCCAATACACGCGGATCGAGATGACGGACGACGCCATCATCAGCGGCGGAACAAGGCGCCTTACGCTGCATTGGAGCGATCTCGATCATGTCAAGCTGCGCTACTATTCCACGCGGCGCAATCGATCCGGCGGCTGGATGACCTTGAAGCTGGCGAGCGGCAGGACCGCCATCTCCGTCGATTCCAACATCGACGGTTTCGATGCGATCGCGGCGCGGGCGGCGCGGTCGATGGTCGAAAACCGGGCGGCTGCCGACGACATCACGCTCGCCAATCTGGCCGCGCTCGGCCTGACGACGCCCCTGCAGGCAATGCCGGCCGGTCCCGCCGAGGCGTCGCGATGACCGATCTCTTGCGCGTCGAGGACCTGGCCGTCTCCTTCAACGTCGAGGGCGGCCAGATCGACGCCGTCAGAGGCGTGTCATTTCGCGTGCCGCAAGGCGGCACCGTCGCGCTCGTCGGCGAGTCCGGCTCCGGCAAGTCGGTGATCAGCCAGACGATCATGGGCATCCTGCCGCGCGCCGCCCGCATCGTCGGCGGGAAGATCCTGTTCGCCGATCCCTTGCGCCCGGGCACCGTCACCGACATCGCGGCGTTGTCGACCGACGGCCCGGAGATGCGGGCCATTCGCGGCGGCCGCATCTCCATCATCTTTCAGGAGCCGATGACGTCGCTGTCGCCGATCCACACGATCGGCGATCAGATCTGCGAAGCGCTTCATCTGCATCGCAAGGCGGGCGCACCTGAGGGACGCGAACTGGTGACGGACATGCTTCGGCTGGTCGGGTTCCCCGACCCGGCCAAGGCCCTGACCACCTATCCCTTCGAGCTGTCGGGCGGGTTGCGCCAGCGCGCGATGATCGCGATGGCGCTTGATCTGCCGGCCGGCGCTCCTGATCGCCGACGAACCGACCACGGCGCTCGACGTGACGATCCAGGCGCAGATCCTGAAGCTGATGCAGGACCTGCAGGCCGAGCTCGGCATGGCCGTCCTCGTCATCACCCACGACCTCGGCGTGGTCGCCAACATGGCGGAAGAGATCGTCGTTCTCTATCACGGCAGGGTCATGGAGAGCGGCACGCTCAACGACATCTTCAGCCGGCCGGCCCATCCCTATCTGCGCGCGCTGCTCCATGCCGTGCCGCGTTTTCACATGGAGCCGGGCGAGCGGCTGGTGCCGATCCGCGAAATCGAGTCGGCGAGCGCCCGCCTGCTGGCCGCCAAGGAGCCGTGGCCGGCGGATGCCGACGCGGCCGGTCCGCTGCTGTCGGTACGCAACGTCAGCCGGCATTTTCAGCTGCGCAGGAGCGGCTTCTTCGGGGCCGCGCGAACGGCGCGGTCATCGCGGTCGACGACGTCAGCTTCGAGATCCGCCGCGGCGAGTGCCTGGGCTTGGTCGGCGAGAGCGGCTGCGGCAAGACCACATTGTCGAAGATCATCATGCGGGCGCTCAAGCCCGATAGCGGATCGATCCAGTTCAATGACCGCGGCAAGATCGTCGATGTGCTGGCGCTCGAGAAGAAGGCGCTGATCGATTTTCGCCGCCGCATCCAGTTCATTTTCCAGGACCCGTTCGGCTCGCTCAATCCGCGCATGACCGTGTATGACATCTTGAGCGAACCGCTCGTCATTCACGGCGTGCGCGACGCCGCCTGGCGGGACGAGATGGTCAAGGAATTGATGCATGTCGTCGGGCTCGGCAAGCGCCACCTGCAGCGCTATCCCCATAGCTTCTCCGGCGGCCAGCGCCAGCGCATCGGCATCGCCCGCGCGCTCGCCCTCAAGCCGGACCTGCTGATCTGCGACGAACCCGTCTCCGCGCTCGACGTTTCCATCCAGGCGCAGATCCTGAACCTGCTGAAGGACTCTGCAGGCCCAGCTCGGCCTCACCTATCTCTTCATTTCGCACAACCTGGCCGTCGTGGATTACATCGCCGATCGCATCGCGGTGATGTGCGCCGGCCGCCTCGTCGAGCTGGCGCCGAAGGAACAACTCTTCCAGCGGCCCGCTCATCCCTATACGCGCGCCCTGCTGGCCGCAGTGCCGCAACCGGACCCGAAGTTCCCGCTCGATTTCACGCGGCTGATGGAAGACAAGGCCTCGATCTCCTGCGCTGGCCGGCGCCGTTCACAATCGACGAGGCGCATCGGCCGAGTCCGGTGGCCATCGGCGACGGCCACTACGTTCAGGCCGAGAACGGCGCCGCAATCCCGGAGCATGCGTCATGACGCTGGTACCCGCTCGCTCGCGCGTCCGCTCGCTGTCGGCTCTGTGCGCGATAGCGCTTCGACGGCGCTCGCCGGCGGCCGTGCTGGGGCCGACGAGCCGGCCATGCCCGCGACGTTCGTCGAGCCCCGGCGCTCGCGGACAAGGTGGCGAAGGGCGAGTTGCCGCCGGTCCAGGAGCGACTGCCGAAGGTGCCGGCCGTCGCTGCCATGGCCTGGCCTGGCCAGACCATGGGCAAGCATGGCGGCGACATTACGCTGCTGATGGCGACGCCGAAGGATACCCGCCTGATGGTCGTCTATGGCTATGCCCGTCTCGTCGCCTACGACCACAAATACGAGCTGACGCCGGATATACTGCAGGCGTTCGAGGTCGATCAGGGTCGGATCTTCACCTTCCATCTGCGTCCCGGCCACAAATGGTCGAACGGCGATCCCTTCACGACCGAGGATTTCCGCTACTACTGGGAAGATGTCGCCAACAACAAGGATCTGTCGCCCGCCGGCGCGCCCGTGCAGATGCTGGTCGAGGGCGAAGCGCCGAAGATCGAGGTCATCGACGAGACGACCATCCGCTACAGCTGGTCGAAGCCGAATCCGCAGTTCCTGCCGGCCCTGGCCGGGCCGAGCCCGCTCTACATCTTTCGGCCGAGCCGCTATCTCAAGCAGTACCACGGCAAGTACGTCAATCCGGACGACCTGAAGAAGAAGCTTGCCGAGTACGGGCCAGCACAGCTGGGCGGCGCTCCACAACCGCATCGACAACATGTATCGCAACGACAATCCGGAGCTGCCGACGCTGGAGCCGTGGGTGCTCACCACCAAGCCGCCGTCGGAGCGCTATGTGTTCAAGCGCAATCCTACTACTACCGGCGTCGATGCGCAGGGCCTGCAACTCCCTATCTCGACAGCGTCGCCGTGCAGGTGGCCGACAGCAAGCTGATCCCTGCCAAGGTCGCCGCCGGCGATGCCGATCTCGCCGCCCGCCATCTGCGCTTCGACAACTTCACGCTGCTGAAGGAGAGCGAGGCGCGCGGCAAGTACAAGGTCCTGTTGTGGAACTCGGCGTGGGGATCGCAGGTTGCGCTCTACCCCAATCTCAACGCTGCCGATCACGAATGGCGCAAGCTCGTCCGCGACGTGCGCATTCCGTCGCGCGCTGTCGCTCGCCATCGATCGCGGCGAGATCAATCAGTCGGTCTACCGCGGACTCGCCACGGAAGGCGGCAACACCGTGCTGGCGCAAAGCCCGCTGTTCGACGAATCCTATCTGTACCGCATGGACCGCCTTCGACATCGACCAGGCCAATCGGCTGCTGGACGATATCGGGCTGACCGACCGCAACAGCAACAACCTGCGCATGCTGCCGGATGGCCGGCCGCTCGAGATCGTCATGCAGACCACCGGCCAGAGTCCGGAAGAGGGCGATGTGCTCGAGCTGATCGCGGATACCTGGCAGCAGATCGGCGTCGGCCTCTACATGAAGCCGTCGGAGCGCGACTCGATGCGGAACAGCGTCTTCGACGGCGAGGCCGTCATGTCGGTCTGGACCGGGCTGGAGAACGGCTTGCCGACGCCGGACATGATGCCGTCGGAGCTCGCCCCGACGACGCAGCAGCAACTGCAATGGCCGATGTGGGGCCAGTTCGTGGAGACCAAGGGCGAGTCGGGCGAAGCGGGTCGACATGCCGGAAGCGCAGAAGCTGGATGATCTCCTGAAGCAGTGGTCGGCGGCCAGCCGATACGGCGAGCCGCGAAGCCATCTGGCGCGAGATGTGCTGAAGATCTTTACCGATCAGGTGTTCACCATCGGCACGGTGTGCCGGCGTGCCGCAACCCGTCGTCGTCAGCAATCGGCTCCACAATGTCCCGGAGCAGGGGATCTACAGCTGGGATCCCGGCGCCCATTTCGGCATCTACAAGCCGGACTGCTTCTGGGTGGACAGCAGCGCCCCGACAACCAACCAGGCGATGACCGCGATGTCGAAAAGCGGATAGGGGACGCACAGCATGTTCGCCTACGTCATCCGGCGCCTGTTCATCATGATCCCGACGTTGCTGGCGATCAGCTTCCTGATCTTCGTCATCATCCAGGCGCCCGCCCGGCGACTATCTGTCGACGGTGATCGCGGAATGCCAGTCCCGCGGCGAGTCGTGGCTGCCGGGACAAGATGACGTTTCTGCAGGACCAGTTCCATCTCGGCGAGCCCTTCATCGAAGCAGTACGGCTACTGGGTCTGGGGCCTTCTGCAGGGCGATCTCGGCTACTCCTTCGAATATCAGCTTCCCGTCAGCCAGGTAGTCGGCGACCGCCTCTGGCTGACCATGATCGTGGCGTTCGCGACGGTGCTCTTCACCTGGATCGTCGCCTTCCCGATCAGCGGCTCTACTCGGCGACCCACCAGTACAGCCTGTCGGACTATGCCGTGACGTTCTTCGGCATGCGCTGGGCCTGGCGGTGCCGAGCTTTCGCTGGCGCTCGTGCTGCTCTACCTCGCCAACGTCTATCTCGGCATTTCCATCGGCGGTCTGATGGATCCGCAATATATCGACCAGCCCTGGAGCTGGGGAAGCTCCATTCGATCCTCTCAGCATCTGTTGATTCCGACACTCGTGATCGGCAGCTCCGGCACGGCCGCCATGATCCGGCGGCTGCGCGCCAATCTGCTGGACGAGCTGCACAAGCAGTACGTCGTGACGGGCCGGGCCAAGGGCCTGCCGCCCGGTCGGCTGCTGCTCAAATATCCGCTGCGCATGTCGCTCAATCCGTTCATCGCCGATATCGGCTCGCTGCTGCCCGAGCTGGTCTCCGGCGCGGTGATCGTCTCGCAGGTGATGTCGCTGCCGACGACCGGTCCGATGCTGCTCCAGGCCCTGCGAAGCCAGGATATGTATCTCGCAGGCTCGTTCCTCATGTTCCTCGCGGTGCTGACGGTTATCGGCGTGCTGCTGTCCGACCTGGCGCTCGCCGCCCTCGATCCCCGCATCCGGCTCGGCGGAGGAGCCACGAAGTGACCCGGACAACGCCATTCGACCGGACAAGGCGGGCATTCCGCACACCGTTTCGAGCGAGCCGTTCGACCCCATTCGGTCGAGCAGCTGTCGCCGGAGCAGGAGCGCTATTTCCTGGCGTCGCAATGGAAGATGATGTGGTGGCGCTTTCTTCGCCATCGCCTCGCTGTGGTATCCGGCATCTTTCTTCTGCTGCTCTATGCGTCGATCCTCGTCTGCGAGTTCCTGGCGCCCTATGGGACCGAGACCAGAGACCACAAGCGCCTCCTATGCGCCGCCGCAGGCGCGTGCATCTGTTCGACCAGGGCGAATTCATCGGCCCGTTCGTCTATGGCTATGACTTCAAGCGCAACGAAATCACGCTGAAGCCCGAATACGCCCCCAATCCGGCCAAGGTCGAGAAGCTGCGTTTCTTCTGCCAGGGAGAGAAGTATGAGTTCTGGGGGCTGTTCGAGGGCCGGCTGCATCTGTTTTGCCCGGCCGAGAACGCCAATCTCCATATTCTCGGCACCGACAAGCTCGGCCACGATCTGCTCTCGCGCCTCATCTATGGCGCCCGCATCTCTCTCACCATCGGGCTGTTCGGCGTCACGATGCAGCTTCCTGCTGGGCATCGTGATCGGGGGCGTTGCCGGCTACTACGGCGGCTGGATCGACAATCTGATCCAGCGCGTCATCGAAGTCTTGCGGTCATTGCCGCATCTGCCGCTGTGGCTGGCGCTGGCGGCGATCCTGCCGAAGAACTGGAGCGCGCTGGTCGTCTATTTCGGCATCACGATCATCCTCGCATTGCTCGACTGGACGGGCCTCGCGCGCGCGGTGCGCTCGAAGCTCCTGTCGCTGCGCGAAGAGGAATTCTGCGTGGCCGCGCAATTGATGGGCGCACGGCCGAGCCGGATCATCGGTCGCCATCTCCTGCCGAGCTTCATGAGCCACCTGATCGCATCGGCCACGCTGTCGGTACCGGCGATGATCCTGGGCGAGACGTCCCTGAGCTATCTCGGGCTCGGCCTGCGGCGGCCGATCGTCAGTTGGGGCGTGCTCTTGAACAACGCGCAGGACGTCGACACCGTCGTGTTGTATCCCTGGCTCATGGCGCCCGCGATACCCGTGATTCTCGTCGTGCTCGCCTTCAACTTCTTCGGCGACGGGTTGCGCGACGCCGCCGACCCGTACAAGTAGGCGGCGAGATCAGGCGTTGCGACGCCTGAGCCACAGGCTGGTCTCGAACGCGCCGGGCAGCAGCGGGAGCTGAGCGATGACGCTGTCCTCGACCCGGTCCGACAAGCGTGTCACGACATAGCGGCTGGCGAACAGCGGCTCCCATCTTCCGTCGAGCAACGCCGCGACGCCCGACTGCTCATTGTAGCCGCGCCAGCCCCAGGTCGCCGGATAGTCGTCCGGCAAGAAAACGTCATGCAGATGCAGGAGGACGCCGGACGGCAGGATCGGCAGCACCTCGTTGAGCAGGAAGTCGACGTCGGTGCCGGGCATCAGGATGTGGCTCGAATCGATGAACAGGATGTCGCCCGCTGCCAGCTGCTGAAAAGGCGCCAGGCCACAGGCCGGCACGGTCTGCGACAACCATTCGACGGGCAAGCCGCGCAGCAGCGCGCGGCGCCGGGTCGATGGCGAGGATCTGCGTGGCGAGGCCGCCATCGCCGACGGCACGCGCCATGAAGCGGGTCGAATGACCGCTGCCGACCTCGATGATGCGCCTTGGACGATTCCGGCGCACGACGGAATAGGCCATAGCCGCATCGAGACGCGGAAACCAATCCTGGTCCCAGCGCGGCGCCGGCGCCGGCTGGCGGCCAATCGCACGCAGCGCGTCCGCATGTTCATCGAGCGCCCGCAGTTGAGCGGCGAACTCCGCTGCATTGACTTCGAACAACTGCTCGATCTGCTGATAGGGCGGTCTGCCCCCGGGCGGGGAGAGGCGATGGGCATAGCGATAGGGTATGAAGAACCCCTGCCGCCGCCCGAGCAACGTCGACAGACCCAGCCACAGCCGTCGCGCGGTGCTGCGGACCGGCATCGTTCAGGACGGGGCGCCGCCCGCCCTCGCCGCCGTCATGGACGCAAGACCATGCCCTCGCGGGCAACCAGCGTGCTCTGGCCGCATTTGCTCGGCGGCGGCGGCGATTTCGTCCATGACCGAATCATCGTGGCTGGGGTCGTGATGGAAGATGACCAGCGTCTTGGCCGCGGCGGCATCGGCGAGGCGGATGCCCTCCTGCCAAGTGGAATGGCCCCATTTCACGAAGCGCGGGAATTCTTCATCCGTGAAGGTCGAATCGTAGATGAAGATATCGGCGTCGCGGACGAGGTCGATCACGTTGCGGTCGGGCTTGCCCGGTATGTGCTCGGTGTCCGTGACGTAGCAGATCGAGCGACCCCGAATTCGATGCGATAGCCGGTCGCGTCGTTCGGATGCCTGAGCAGAGCCGTGCGGATGGCGACGCAGCTGCGCGGCGTCAGGTTTTCGCCGGCCGTGAAGTCATGATAGCTGGTCTCGGCGGTGAAGATATCGATCGGAACAGGGAACAGCGGTTCTGCCATCATCGAGCAGATGACATCGCGCAATGTGCGCTGGGCGGCCAACAGATGGCCGGCCCACATTCGAATCCGGTTCGACGGCTCGAAGAGCGCGCTGAAGAACGGAATCCCCGCGATATGGTCGAGATGGCTGTGGGTAAAGAAGAGGTCGGCATCGACCGGGATCTCTTTCTTGAGATGCTCCCCAGCTGTCGAAGACCCGTCCCGCCATCGAAGATGAGCAATTGGCGGCCGCAGCGGACCTCCAGGCACGAGGTGTTGCCGCCATAAGCCGCCCAGGCCGCGCCGGGACAAGCGATGCTGCCGCGCACGCCCCAGAAGCGGACAAAAATCGCTGTCTTCCGGCACCAGCGGCTCCCGGCCGATCAGTCGAAGACGAGAAGGTTAGAGGGCGCGATGGGGACTGGCAATGAAATGACCTGTGACGGCCGTCACGAAACCAGCCGATAGCCGCCCGGCTCGGTCACCAGGATTTCGGCATGAGAGGGATCGCGCTCGATCTTCTGGCGCAGACGGTAAATGTGTGTCTCCAACGTATGGGTGGTGACTCCGGCGTTGTAGCCCCAAACCTCTCCCAACAGGGTATCGCGCCCCACCGGCCGATCACCCGCCCGATAGAGGTACTTCAGGATGGAGGTTTCTTTCTCGGTCAAGCGGATCTTCTTATTCGTGGTCGGATTCAACAGTAGTTTCACGCTCGGGCGAAAATTATAGGGCCAATGGTAAATGTTGCGTCTTCGCTTTGCTCATGCTGGCGCAGCTGCGCCCGGATGCGGGCCAGGAGCACGCCCAGCCGGAATGGCTTGGTAACATAGTCGTTGGCGCCGGAATCGAGGCCTAGTATGGCATCGGCATCGGTATCGGCGCCGGTCAGCATGATCACGGGCGCGCTGACCGCGTTGCGGCGGAGCACGCGGCAGACTTCGCGACCGTCCATGTCCGGCAGGCCGACATCGAGGATGATGGCGTCAAAGCGCTCCTTCTTGCACAATTCGATCGCCGAGGCGCCGGAATCGGCTTCGGAGGTGGTGAATTCCTCGTGCAAACGCAGCTGTTCGGCGAGCGACTGCCGCAACGGCAGATCGTCGTCCACCAGCAGGATTCTTCTTGCCGCCAGGGGCACCTGGAGACCGCGACGGCGATGAGCGATTGGCAGTCGTCATTGCGCCTCCCATGGCCCTCGGCCAGCCCATACGCATGTCCTTGATACGCAACAAGATCGCCCTCGGATGCCGATGGTAGGGGTGACGTCTGTTGGCGTGGAACCTATGTGTCAGATATCACCCGGAACCAATCGGGACAAGCTTCGGATCGGCTGCAACCCCATGCGGCCGCATCCGGATTCGGGCTTTCTAGCGTCGCCAAAGCATCCCATATTGGGGCTGAACCCGCGGCTTGACCGGGGTTGGCGTCGACGGGCGTAATGCCGCCGGGTCGGTGCCGCGACGGAAGGTTAATTCGACCGATCACGCCGATGAGCAGCGCGCAGACGAAGATCACTCCAGCGGGATCCAACGATCCCGCCGTCCTGGTTGCCGTCGATCGGGCAACGGCGGAGTTGCGACGCGGCGGCCCGGTCGTTCTGCATGACTTGACGGCGCGGGTGTGGCTGGTCGTGGCGGCCGAGACGGCCGAGGACGAGAGTGTTGGCCGGCTGCGCGCCATGGGCGAGGGCGATCCGCATCTCGTCCTGACGGCAGAGCGGGCGACTGCGCTCGGACCTCGGACAGCAGAGCGCGAAGGTCGTCTCTTTCCTGTTGCCGGCCAGGTTGCCGGCCGACGTTCTCTGGCACCTGGCGGATCCCACGGCCCCCGGCTGGCCAGCGCGCCGGCCGGCCTGACCGGCAGTGAAGTTCCCGCCGATGTCGCAATGGCGGTCGTGGAGCTGGCGAAACTCGCGCGGCTGCTGCCGGCCGCCATCGTGGCGCCCCTGCGGCTGCAGTCCGCGACCCACGCCGCCGATTGGGCCCGCTCGCGGGATCTGCTGGACGTCTCCGTCGGGGCCATCGACAGCTATCAGCTGGCAGCCGCCCGCGGCCTTCGAATCGTGAGCGAGGCCCGGGTCCCTTGGCGGGCGCGGAGAATACGCGGGTGATCGCCTTTCGGCCGGGAGACGGCGGGACCGAGCATCTTGCCATCATCATCGGCGAGCCGCCGCGCGATCGCCCGGTGCTGACGCGGCTGCACTCCGAATGCTTCACCGGCGACCTCCTGGGAAGCCTGCGCTGCGATTGCGGCGACCAGTTGCGCGGCGCCATCACGGAGATCGCGCAACACGGACACGGCCTGCTGATCTACCTCGCGCAGGAGGGGCGCGGCATCGGCCTGGTCAACAAGCTGCGCGCCTACCGCCTGCCAGGACCAGGGCGTCGATACGTTCGATGCCAACGAGCAACTGGGGTTCGACGCCGACGAGCGCGTCTATCTCCCGGCGGCCGAGATGCTGCGTCAGCTGGGCTTCCGGGAGGTCCGCTCGATGACAAACAACCCGGCCAAGATGGCCGGACTGACGCGCTGCGGGATCGCAGTCGTGGAGCGCGTGCCACATGTTTTCCCGGCGAACGCCCACAACGACCGCTATCTCGAAACGAAGGCGGTCAAGTTCGGCCACCTGTTCTGAGCGCCGCCTCGAGACATTCCGCGTCAGCGCAGCCGGCGACCTGCAGTGGAGGGGCCGCACCTATCGCTGCGCCCTCGGCCGAAGCGGCGTGCGCGCCGACAAGCGGGAAGGGGATGGAGCCACCCCGGTCGGTCGCTTTCCGATGCGGCGCGTCCTCTATCGACCGGATCGGTTGTCCGCTCCGACCACGCCGTTGCCGGTCGCTCCGCTGACGCCCAACGACGGCTGGTGCGACGATCCAGCGGATCCGCTGTACAACAGACCCGTGCAACTGCCCTACGCCGGGCGTCATGAGGAGTTGTGGCGCGCGGACGATCTCTACGACGTCATCGTCGTCATCGGCCACAACGACGCGCCGGTCGTCGCGGGGATGGGTAGCGCAGTTTTCATGCACCTGGCCAGCGCGGACTATCGGCCGACCCAGGGCTGCGTCGCACTGGCCCGGCAGGATCTCCTGGACATCCTGGCGGGCGCAAGACCTGACACCGTTGTGGAGATCGCGGCCGCGGCCGTCCGTTAGGCCGGCGACGAGGCGGGGGCCGGTCGCCAAAGATCGCCGTACCGATGCGGACGTGGGTCGCCCCCAGCTTGATCGCGATCTCGTAGTCGGCGCTCATTCCCATGCTCAGCGCGTCGATCCCGTGGCGGCGCGCGAGTTCCGCCAGCAGGGCGAAATGGAGCGACGGTTCGTCATCCGCCGGTGGGATGCACATGAGGCCGACCACCGGCAAGCCAGCTTCCTCGCGGCAGTATCGGATGAATGCGTCGGCGGCGGCCGGCACGACGCCCGCCTTCTGCGGTTCCTCGCCGGTGTTGATCTGCACATAGCAGGCCGGGCGGCGGCCGCTGCGCGTCATCTCCGCCGCCAGAACCTGCGCCAGTTTCGGCCGATCGACGGTTTCGATGACGTCGAACAGCGCGACGGCCTCCTCGCCTTGTTGGTCTGGAGCGGACCGATGAGATGGAGCTCGACCTGCGGCCAGGTCTCGCTTCAGCTCCGGCCACTTGCCGACCGCTTCCTGAACCCGGTTCTCGCCGAAGACACGCTGGCCGGCTGCAAGTGCCGCCGTCACCCGCTCCGCCGATTGCATCTTGCTGACCGCCACCAGCGTTACCGCCGCGGGTTCGCGGCCGGCGTCTTTGGCCGCGCCGGCGATGCCGGCGCACGGCTGCCAGATCGGCAGCGCCGGCGGCCTGCGAGTCGCTGTCGATATCGGCAGGATAGGAGCCACGGCTCAGGCAGATTACCGGCAGCGTTCAGCCATTTGTGGCAAGTCCGCGGGAGAACGCGCGCATCTGTGAGACGTCAGATGGTATGGGTGACTGCAGGTGCAGGCGCTGGGGCGCTGCATCAGGCCGGCCGGCTGACGGAGGCTGGTGCCGGCCGCCTGGAACGCATTGGCCGAGCAGCCCGGCAATCCCGGATGCGCTTCATTTCCGTGGCGTCGTGGCGCACCAGTCAGGGCGGCACGAGGACGCCATTGATCTGATCCAGCAGGCAACCGCCATCCGTCAGCGCCCGGCGTTCTTTCTGGCACAATCTTTGCCCACGTCCATTCCCGCCCGAAAAGACACAGCGGTCGTACCGAAGAGGCCGGCAGACGATTGCGGAGGGCGCCCGATCACGCGGAGGCGTTGTTCCACCTGGGTGCAGCCTGCTGAGCGGCGCGGCGTAGAAGCGACATCGCCGTGGTGCGATCGAGTGGCTATCGACGCGCCATCGCTAGCGAGCCCGCGTTTGCCGATGCCCACGTCAACCTTGGGTTGTTGCTGAAGGAGGCCGGCGGATTCCGGCGATGGCCGTCAGCCACCTGGAAGTCGCCAATCGCCTGCAGCCCAACGATCCCCGCGTCCTCAATACCCGGCATGGTCCGAGAGCAGATCGCGCAATTGATGCCGTCGAAGACTTCCGACGCGCGCTATGCTCGGACGTACGGTCTGCGTAACCGCGGCGATGAACCCGGCTAGAGTCCTAATCATCGATCTCGCCCGCGAGGGACGTGGTCGGCGACCTCGAGGGATCGGCGCGACGCTTGATCGAATATTGCGGCCTGGAATGGGAGAGCACGTGCCTCGAATTCCATCGCACTGATCGGCAGGTGAAGACGGCCAGCCTCGAGCGGGGCACGGCAGCCGATCTATGACCGTTCGATCGGCCGGTGGAAAAGATTTGCGCGGCACCTCGCGCCCCCTTGCGCGAAAGCGCCGGGTATTGAGCAGTCGGGCTGACAGAAAAGAAAACGGGGAGGGCGAACGCCCTCCCCGTCAAGCTTGAATCCAATCGCCGTAGCGATCAGAAGCTGATCAGAGTACCGAGACCGAAGGAGAAGCCCGTGTAGTCGGAGTCCCGACCCGCCTCGGCCGCCACCAGCTTCATAGTCGTCGTACTCGACCACGCCATCGATCTGGATGCCCGGCCCGAGCGGCGTAGGACGCCGTCAGGGCGAAGATGTTGTAGTAGTCGGTGATGTCGGACGTAAGCGTAACCGTCGGCTGACGGTTCCGCCTGGTTTATGGACCCAACGAAGGGCAGTACCCGGCTGCCCAATCTCATACTGGCCGTGCGAATAGCCGAAGCCGACCGTCCAGGCGTCCCAGTTGTAGGTGATGCCCGCGCTGTAGATCAGGTCGTCCGCCCATCGCCGGCCCCGGTTCTGGCGATAGCCGAAGGCACCGCCGATCGTGAAGCCGGAGAAGCCGACCTGGGCGTAGGCATTGTAGTCTCTCCGCTCGTCGTTGGGATTATTTTCTTTGTCAAAGCTCCAGGTTGCGCCGCCGCCGACGATCAGGTTGACGCCGTTGAAATCGTGCGTGAAGTTGCCGGCGACCGAAAGGTTCTCGGAATTCTGACCCGCGTCAATCTTCGAGCGCGTGCCGAACCCGTTCAACGTGTTGCGCGTGTCTTCCGTGCCATCCGGCGTGAACGACGCCGCGAAGCTGAAGCCGGCGAAGTTCGGGCTGAAGTAGACGATCTTCGTCGACTTGTCGTCGAGGCCGTAGCAGGTGCCGTTCGTGGCGCCGTAGCCGCCGATGCCGAGATTGCCGTCACCGCCGACGCCGGCGTTGGAGAAGTTGAAGTTCGGCGAGTCGGCACCGAAGATTCCGAAGCAGTGGGCGCGACGTAGCAGAGCTGCGCCATGGCTTCGCCCGTATCACCGAACCGGATCTCGCCGAAGCCGCCGCTGAAGTAGGCGTAAACGGCATCGATCTGGTCGCTCGAGGTCTGGCCCTCGAGCTTCGACGCGCGCGCACCCACGGTCAGGCCGTTGTCGAGCACGGTTTCGCCGAGGAAGTAGACCTCGACGTCCTGCTTGAACACGTAGTCCCTGGACCGGCCACTGTCGGCTGAACCCGTCCGCGTCGCTCGAAGTTAACGCCGGCGGCGCCCATGTAACGGCCGCCGATGGAGAGCTTGACACCGTCGGCCGCGTACGCAGCATTGCCGAACGCCAAGCCTGCCGCGACCAACGCGGTAGTTCCTAGAAGAGCCTTCTTCATTTGTCTGTCCCTCGTTCTCGTGCAGGCCGATGCGTCCACCGGCCCCCTGAAACACATCGTCCTTCGGAGCGCCCCAAAATCCGGAATTCCCTAACCGGACGGCAGCCGGACTAGCGCCCAGCTGCGGTCGGAAATCTACGGGGATCGGCAGCAGGGTCAAGACGAAGTCGCCGATCGGCATCCTTTTTCCGCCGTCTGTGGTAAAAATGCCACAGGGCGTCGCCGCCGATATGTCCCGCAACCTATTGATTATGAACGCGTTTCCAGACCTCCCTCTGCCGGACTTTAAGTCTTCTTGCGGCCGAGAGCGTTGATGAACAACACGGGCATATAGCCTCCTGGCGATCAGCAGCTTCTTCCCGCCGCGGAAGTCGGCAAGCTTCAGGTTCTGCTCCTGGTCGAATTCAAGCTGGAAAAAATGGCCCTCGATCTCGAACGGTGTCCGCGCGAGATCGACGCGCCCATCGACGAGGATCTTGTAGGCAGCGTCGAACCCGTGCCGCTGGCGCTGTAGTACATGTCGACGAATTCCAGTTCGTCGAACAGCTCCAGCAAGGCCGGGAATGAAAATCGCCAGAAGTCGGACGGAAATCCATGAAAGGCCTGCACCCACGGTACGGCGATGTAGCAATAGCCGCCGGGCATGAGCAGCCGCTGGATATTGCGGGCCGCCAGCCACGGCTTGCGGACATGCTCGAGCACATGCTGGCAGACGATGAAGCCGAAACGCCGGCCATCGAGGACCGCATCCAACTCGGTCGAAATCCATGCAGATATCCGCGACCCGGTCGACGTTTGCGCCGGCTTCGATGTCGAGCCCGATGAATTCCTTGTCCGGGAATAACTCCCGCCACCGTCGCGACGATCGGTCGACGATCGCCTCCCTTGCTGCCGATCTGCAGGATCGGCGGCTGGGCCAGCGCCCGCATGCGCTCCACTTCCTTGAAAGTCGTCGAACTGACGACCTCGACTCGCGGCTTCTGCATTCTGCGATCCTGCGCGTTGGCCAGTCGCCGGGGCTATGCCAGGGTCATTAGGTGCGCCGGGGGCGGCCAGTAGGCAAACCGCGCCATCGATTCCGGTGCGCCGTCGCATAGCGCCGTGATCAGGTCGTGGCTCAAGAGCCGCCGTCCCTGCCCGACTTCGCCGGCGCGGAAGAATCGGTCCGACTTCTTGCTGCGCTCGCGAAAGCCATGGCGAGTCTCCTGCCGTTGAAGGACGGAAAACGCGCTCCGCTCGACCGCGCGGGCAACCCGCTCGGGCCCGGCACGCATGCCCAGGAACCCCGCGACATCGCCGAACGCGCGCAGCGGCTCCCTCGCCATGTCCTCGTAGCGGACAATATGCAGCGCATGGCTCGGCATCGCCGTCCAGCTCCTCACATGCTCCGACCATGATCCGTGCAGCTCGTAGACGAAGTTGTCCTGGTTGCCGATGCTCTGATTGCCTGGCCGATTCATGGCGGCAACGGCCTCCTCGAGCGAGACGCCATAGTGATGGCTGTAGGATACGGCGACATCGAGCGGATCGCGAACGACATAGATGGCTCCCGGCCGTATGCTCGAGCGTTATCAAGGGGACCCGCGATCCTCGACCAGTGCATTGTGCGTCTTCACGATAACGGTGTCGGGAAAGGCCGCGGTCATGGCGGCATGCGCCTTCGGGCGCAACGCCGCGACTTCCTCCTTCGTCAGCGCCGTCGGCGGGCGCGGATCGAACATCCGGTACCAGCGAGCGTCGCTGTCGATCAACGTGAAGTCCTGCAATCGATTGATGTCATAGGGCTCGTCGGGATTCCGCAGGAGGTTGTGAAGGAAGGCGCGCAGCCACGTGCTGCCCGACCGCGGGTAGGAAGCGAGCCACAGGATCTTCCCCACGCTTGGTCGCCTTCGGTCAGCGCGGAGCGTCGAATTCGGGCCGGGCACCCGCCGCCCGGTTCCGATCCGCAACGCCGCGCTTCAACTCTTCCGCGACTCTCTCGATGACGGGCGCCCACTCTCCGGCCGTCGCCTGGCGGAACAACCGCACGCTCGGATACCAGGGCGAGATCGGATCGATCGAGCATCCAGCGCCAGTCCGGAACGGCCGGCAGCATCGCCCAGACGGGCACATTGAGAGCGCCGGCCATATGCACGGTCGAATTGTCGATCGATATCACGAGATCCATCGCCGCCGTCTGCGCCGCGAAATCGTCAAGGTTCTTGAGGGGGTCGACCGATTCGTCGTGGAGGATCTCGATCCCGAGGTCGCGCCGAACGGCCTCCAGATCGGCTCGACGGTCGCCATACTGGAGATTGACGAAACCGAAGGCAGACTGCGCCAGTATCGGCGCCCAGGCCGCCAGAGGGATCGAGCGAACTCTGCACGACTCGCGCCGGTCCCTCCCCGCCAAGAGATTCCGACGAGCGGTCGGCCGCCGAATCGATCGCGATAGCGATCCCGCAACAAGTCGACTTGTGTCGGATCGGCCTTGAGATAGCCCGCGCGAGAGGAAAAGCTCGCCAGGTCGGGGCGCAACCATCGGCACAGACTGCCGATTGGGGCTTGGTAGTCGACGGCGACTCGCTCGATGCACGGACAAGGCCGACTTGTCGCGCGGAAGCAACGTCAGCCACCTCTATCGACCTGTGCAGTAACGGATGCAGGTCGACCATCGACGCTTCACGAGACAGATTGGTTCCACGTTCGACGAGGTCGGGTAGCATAGAAGCGAACATGATCTGATCGCCGATACCCTGCTCATCCCGACACGACGATTGTCTTTCCAGAAGTCGCCTCGCCTTTCCACATCTTGAATTGGCGGAATGGTACATGGGCGCGTCGCACGCCTCATGTCCAAGCCGTATTCATAGCCGCGCCAACCGGGCTCGAACTCACCGAGCAGGAGGTGCAGCATTCCCTTGTTCCATTGCGCCTCTGCATAGTCGCTCACCAATGCCACCGCCTTTGTATAGGCGGCGAGGGCTTCGGAGAATCGGCCCTGCGCATGCAGAAGGATGCCAAGGTTGTTGTACGCCTTGTGATAGTGCGGCCGCAGCCGGATCGCCGTTTCGTAGGCGGCGATCGCCTCTTCGCGCAGACCCTTCGCGTTCAGAGCCAATCCGACCGAGTTGTGCGCCTCGGGAAGATCGGGATCGAGTTCGAGGGCCCTTCGACAAGCTCTCCAGCGCCCGCATCCGAGATCGCCCATGTCGACCTGGGCAGCTGCCAGATTTGCCCAATTCTGCGCGCTGTCTGGCTGCAGTCCTGTTGCAACCCGGTGAGCCGCCTACCGCCTGTTCGCGGCCGGTCCAGACGGTAGAGCGCGATGCCGAGGTTGGCATGGCGCATCGGCGTTGCCCGGCGCCAGATCCGTGGCGCGCTGAAATTCCGCGGCCGCCTCGCTCCAGTCTTCCGCGGCGGAAAGCGCATTGCCGAGATTGAAGTGAAACTCGGCCGCGGTCGGCGCATAGCTCTACCGCAATTCGACATTCGTCGAGCGCCTCGTCCCATCGTTCCTGCTTGGACAATACCGTCGCAAGGTTGTTGTGCCCGTCGGCGTATTTCGGCGCCAATGCCACCACGCGCCGATGCATCGTTTCGGCATCGGCGAGGCGGCCGGTTTCGCTGAGGACATTGCCGAGGTTGGTCAGCGCATCCGGATAGTTCGGCATGAGACCGACGGCCGTGCGGAATGCGGCTTCGGCGTGCTCGAGATTGCCGAGCTCCCTGTGCATGACGCCCAGGCTGTTGTGGGGTTGCGGCTTGCCGGGATCACTGGCGATCGCCTTGCTGATTTCGTCCATGGCGCGCTGGCGCTCGCCGCGCTGCCAGGCGACCAGGCCGATCATATGCAGGGCATCAGGCTGTTCGGGATCGACCTGCAGCAGTTGTCGGCATAGTTCTTCCGCGCCCCGCAGGTCGCCGCGAGCATAGAGGCCGGCCGCTCTCGCAGCAGCCGCGTGGTCAGAGCCCGACGGCTTCGCCCGCGGCTGCTGAGAGTCCGGTAGCATCCTGCCGATCACCCGTCGTCGCGCAACGGCCAGTAGCCGAAGCGCGTCATCTGTTCGCGATGGATCGACGTCATCGTTTCGATCTGCGCGGGCGTCAGCGCCTTGCGCCACTGCCCGGCCTTGCCTTCGCGAAAGAACCGTTGCGAGTTGGCCGTGCGCTCGATGAAGCCGTGCCGCTTCTCTTGTTCGCGCAGCACCTTGAATGAACTGAGTTTGATGGCCTTGTCCAGGCGATCGCGCGCCACCTTCAGGCTCAGAAAGGCTGCCACTCCCGCAAACGTCCGGTGCGGCGAACTCAGCATGTCCTCGTAGCGAACGATATGGAGGCCGGGCGTCGGCCGGTGGGTCCAGCTCGATGACATTCTCCGACCAAGAGCCATAGCGCTCGTAGCAATGGATCTCCTCATTCACCGACTGCAGTCCCGGCGTCGCCATCGCTGCGATCGCCGCATCCATGGTCAGGCCGTAGTGGTCGCCATAGGAGATCACCACGTCCAGGGGATTGCGGACAACGTAGATCGCGCCGGCCGTATGCTCCATCGTGATCATCGGCGTGCCGCGGTCTTCGACCAGCGCATTGTGGGTCTTCACGAACACGGTATCGGGATGCGCGCGCGTCATGGCCTCGTGCACCTTCGGCCGCAGGGCCGCGACTTCTTCCGCCGAGATCTGCTGGCCCCGGCCGCGGATCGAACAGCTGGTACCAGCGCATTTGCGCGTCGCTCAAGCGTGAAATCGGTCAGCCGATTGATGTCGTACGGCTCGTTCGGATTGCGCATGAGGTTGTGGAGGAAGGCGCGCAGCCACGTATTGCCCGACTTCGGATAGGAGGCCAACCAAATCAGCTTGCCCATGATCATCAAAGCATTTCCGTTGACCGAACGTCCCCCTTGCGCTTCCGGCGCGGGCGAACCGCTTCTACATAGGGCATGGGCCGAAAAAGCACAAAATCTTTGCCCGCCCGGGCGATCGGCCGCGCCGGCCATATTCTTGACCCGCTGCAAGGGGTTTGCTTTAAGTCTGCGCCTGAACGAAGATGCGGTCGTCATTTCATGCGGTAGAGGCGGAAAGACGATGCAGGAATCTGGAATCACGGCGCCATGGCTGCGGTCGGCGCCTGCTGTTCGCCGTGTGCGGCTGATCTTGGCGGGATGCGGCCTCGGCGGCAGGCCCCGCTATCCGACGTCACGACAGCCCGGCCAAGGAAGCCGGTCTATGACGAGCAGCAGTCGGTCTTCCGGACCAGGCGGGCTGAGCCGTCGGCGGCACCGAGAAGCCGGGCGAGTGGCCGATTCGGGCGGCGGCGGCGCCGGCGTCGGGCGTCAACAGCTTCCTGTGGCGGGCGTCGCTCGACACCGTGTCGTTCATGCCGCTGGTCTCGGCCGATCCGTTCGGCGGCGTCATCATCACCGACTGGTACTCGCCGCCGCAGTCGCCCGACGAGCGCTTCAAGGTCAACGTCTATATTCTCGGCCGCGCGCTCAGGGCCGATGGCATTCGGGCCTCGGTATTCCGCCAGCAGATAGAACGGGACCACCGGCTGGGTCGACGCCCAGGTCGCGCCGAACACGGCGACGGACCTTGAGAACGCGATCCTGACGCGCGCCCGCCAGATGCGCATCGCGCAGCTCGGCGAATAACCCGACCGCCCACTCGTCCGCGCCGGTCTGTCCAGGCGGGTTGCGGCCGACCGGCCCGCTGGACAGGTAACGCTTCTGATGTCGCGGTACAATTTCAAGGAAACGGAAGGCGCGTGGCAGGCCCTCTGGGCCGAGCGCCGCTGCTTCGCCGCGCAGGAGGATGCCGGCCGGCCCCAAGTACTGCGTTCTGGAGATGTTTCCCTATCCCGTCGGGGCGCATCCATATGGGGCACGTGCGCAACTACACGATGGGCGACGTGCGTCGCGCGCTACAAGCGGGCCAGCGGCTTCAACGTGCCTGCATCCGATGGGCTGGGACGCCTTCGGCCTGCCGGCCGAGAACGCCGCCATGCAGAACGAAGATCCATCCGCGCGAAATGGACCTACGACAACATCGCGACGATGCGCGCCCAGCTGAAGTCGATGGGCCTGTCGCTCGACTGGGCGCGCGAGCTCGCGACCTGCGATCCCGACTACTACCGCCAGCAGCAGGCCATGTTCCTCGATCTGTTACGAGGCCGGCCTGGTCTATCGCAAGGAAGCCAGCGTCAACTGGGACCCGGTCGACCAGACCGTGCTCGCCAACGAGCAGGTGATCGACGGCCGCGGCTGGCGCTCCGGCGCGCGTCGGTCGAGCAGCGCAAGCTGACGCAGTGGTTCTTCAAGATCACCGCCTATAGCGAGGAGCTGCTCGCCGGCGCTGCAAGGCGCTCGACCGCTGGCCCGCGAAGGTGCGCGCTGATGCAGGAGAACTGGATCGGCCGCTCGGAAGGCGCTGCGGGCGTTCGCTTCAAACTGACGCCGACCGCAGAGCAGACGGGCTGGAGATCTTCACCACCCGGCCGGACACGCTGTTCGGGGCCTCGTTCATCGCGATCGCCGCCGATCATCCGCTGGCCGCCGAGCTCGCCGCGACGGATCCCGGGCTCGCCGACCTTCATCGAGGAATGCCGGCAAGACCGCGATCACGTCGCCGAGCGCATCGAGACGGCCGAGAAAATGGGCTATCGACACCGAGCTGCGATGCCATCCATCCGTTCGATCCGAGCTGGAAGCTGCCGGTCTATGTCGCCAATTTCGTGCTGATGGAGTACGGCACCGGCGCCATCTTCGGCTGTCCCGCCGCACGACCAGCGCGACCTGGATTTCGCCCGCAAGTACGGACTTGCCGGTGACGCCGGTCGTCTGTCCGCCCGGCGACAGATCCGCCAGAGCTTCGCCATCGGCCGACACCGCCTATGTCGGCGACGGCACGTGCTGATCAACTCGCGCTTCCTCGACGGCCTCGACGTGACGGCCGCCAAGACGAGCGCGGCGATCAGCGGCTGGCCGAACGCTCGGCAGCCGGTGCAAGCGCACGGTGCAACTACCGGCTGCGCGACTGGCGGCGTCTCGCGCCAGCGCTACTGGGGCTGCCCGATCCCGATGATCCACTGCGAGGCCTGCGGCGTCGTGCCGGTGCCGGAGGCGGACCTGCCGGTGCGCAGCTGCCCGACGACGTCACCTTCGACCGGCCGGGCAATCCGCTCGACCGCCACCCGACCTGGAAGACACGTCGCCTGCCCGCAGCTGCGGCAAGCCGGCGCGGCGCGAGACCGACACCATGGACACCTTCGTCGACTCGTCCTGGTATTTCGCGCGCTTCACCGACCCGCGAGCGCGAGCCGCGCCGACCGACGCGCAGCGGTCGTCGATCGCTGGCTGCCGGTCGACCAGTATATCGGCGGCGTCGAGCACGCGATCCTGCATCTGCTCTACTGCGCGCTTCTTCACGCCGCGCCATGAAGCAGACCGGCCATCGTCGGTCTCGGACGAGCCGTTCGCCGGCCTGTTCACCCAGGGCATGGTCGTGCCACGAGACCTATCGCGACGCAGCGCGGCGAGTGGCTGCTGCCGGCCGAGGTGTCAAGATCGAGCGCCGACGGCGACCGCGCGCGCGCATCGCGCGACCGGCGAGCCGGTCGAGATCGGCCGATCGAGAAGATGTCGAAGTCGAAGAAGAACGTCGTCGACCCCGACGACGATCATCGTGACGCTACGGCGCCGACACCGGCGCGCTGGTTCATGCTCTCGGACAGCCCGCCTGATCGCGATCTGCGAGAGTGGACCGACGGCCGGCGTCGAAGGCGCGCCAGGAAAGTTCACCCAGCGGCTGTGGCGATTGATCACGGGCGTCTGTCGGCGCGTTCTGCCGGCCCCGGCGGAACGCCGAGCGCCGTCAATGTGCGACGCGCGTTGGTGAGCCGCTGCGGCGGCGACCCACAAGACCATCGCCGGCGTGACCGACGACATCGAGACGCTTCCATTTCAACAAGGCAGGTCGGCGCGGATCTACGAGTTCGTCAACGCGATCACCGACTTCGCTGGCGTCGGACGGCGCGCAACAAACGGTCCCCGGTCGCCCGGGCGCTGCGCGAGGCGTTCGGAGCGCCCTCGCCGCCATCGGCCCGATGATGCCGCATCTGCCGAGGAACTGTGGCAGCGCCTGGGTCACGACGCAGTTCGCTCGTGGAGACGCCGTGGCCCGACGCCGACCGCCGCGTTGACCGTCGACGACAGCGCGACGCATCGCCGTCGCAGGTCAACGGCAAGCTGCGGGCGACGATCGAGCTGCCGCGCGACGCCGCGCAGGCGGTTGCAGAGTCCGCGGCCTCGGCCGGAGGACGCCGTGCAACGTGCGCCTGCGGGCAAGCCGCCGCGCAAGGTCATCCTGGTGCCCAATCGCATCGCTCAATGTGGTCGGCTGTGGATTACGTTCGTCTGTCTGGGTCTGGTGCTCGCGGGCTGCGCTATCACCCGCTCTACGGCGAGCATGGCACCGACAATGCTTCGGTCGTCGACGAGCTCGCCTTGATCCATATCGAGGCAATCCCGGATCGCGTCGGCCAGCAGATGTACAACAGCGCTGCGCGAGCGGCTGAACCCCTATGGCAAACCGGAGCAGGCGAAGTATGCCTGCGAGCATCGCGCTCACGGAGACGCGGAGAACTTGTTCCTGAAGGGACGAGACTGCCACTCGCGCCAATCTGACGCTGAAGCGCCGTTTCATCCTGCGACGGCTCGGGACGACGGCACTGTCGTGGTCACGCGGGTCCAGCCGCGCCGTCAGCAGCTATGACATCTTGTCCTCGCAGTTCGCCCGGTGACTTTGCAGGACGATGCGCGCGAACGCGGCGCCCGCGCGCGATCAGCGACGACATTCGCACGCGTCTCGCCCTCGCGCTGCAGCCCCACGACGGCGGCTGAGGATCCGCCGCCGACCGATGAGGATCGCCGGCCGGAATGTCGACTCTTTCCTGCGCGGCGTCGACGCAAGCGGTCGCGGCGGTTCTCTTCTACGGACCCGATGCGGGCCTGGTGCACGAGCGCGGGACCGGCCTGACGGCCGCCGTACGCTGGCGACGCGGCCGATCCATTCCGGGTTCTCCGAGGTCAGCGTGGACCGACTTCGAGTAGAAGCCGTCGCTTCTGAACGACGAGCGCGTCCGCCCTCGCTTCGGCGGCGGTCGCCGCGTCGTGCGGCTTCGCAATGCGGGCGACGGGCAATCGGCCACCATCGGATCGTTCCTGAGTCGCCGGCGGGCGGCGGATTGGTGATCGTCGAGGCGGACGACCTGGGGTCCGCGCTCGTCGCTTCGCCAGCTGTTCCGAGAGGCCGACCGTGCCGCCGCCCTGCCCCTGCTATCACGACGAGGCCGGCGACCTCGCCCGCTTCGTCGGCGATGAACCGGGCCGCGCCGGCTTGCAGTCGACCGACGAGGCGCGGGACTATCTCGTCGGCGCTCTCGGCGGCGATCGCGGCGTGACCCGGCGCGAACTGGAAAAGATCGTGTCCCACGATGGGTCCGTCGGAGTCAGCGCGGCCGCTCGAACTTGCGGATGCCATCGGCCTCGGCGTCGGCGACAGCGCCGCTCTGTCAGTGGATGACCTGGTGTTCGCGCTCGGCGACGGCGATCTCGGGGCCGTCGAGCGGCTCGCCGATCGCACGCTGGCGGAAGGCACGACGGCGGTCTCGATCCCAATACGCGCGGCGAGCCGACATTTCCCTGCGGCTGCATCTGGTGGCATGCGGCGGACGATCGCGAGCGTGCGATCCGTACCTTGAGGCCGCCGGTGTTCTACAAACTCGCACCGCGCCTCTTCATGAGCAGGTCCGGCAGTGGGCGCCGGCGCGGCTTCATCACGTGATCGATCGTCTCACGCGCGCCGAGATGGATTGCAAGAGCACGGGCATGCCGGCGGAGGCTCTCTGTCGACGCGTGCTGGTGGAGGTCGCCGCCCAAGCGCCGCGACGACTGCGGGCCGGTTGATCGGCGCTACTGGAGCCTGCGGCGCCTCAGCGCGCAGCTTTGCGAGGATGAGATCAAGCTGCTCCAAGCTCTGATACGCGGACGGTGACGGTGCCGCCCTCGCCGCGCGGATCGACAGAGACCGTCAGGCCCAGGCGCGCCGTCAGGTCGCGTTCGAGCGCGCGCGTATAGCAATACGTAA
>ERZ1370068.6876-contig-5830_pt1 | contig 62765 bp, 107 predicted proteins | sample MGYA00561227_ERZ1370068 | MGnify/ENA primary metagenome ERZ1370068 (study PRJEB38410, sample SAMEA6850437) | metagenome | study: Metagenomic assessment of the ecological functions of the soil: analysis of the soil microbiota associated with the...
TGTGCTTCGTTCAGTTACGGCTGTTGCTCATCTGCCGCATGGTGGACGCCTCGGAGGTCGCGTTCGTCGCGGTCTTCCTGGCCTCGGATAAGGCCTGGGCGGTCTCCGGCGAGCTGGTGGCGGCAAGCGGCGGAGCCGGGCGGTCGGTATATTACTGAGCCGACCCACCAGGCTGAAGTCGGGTCACCTCCGGGGAGATCTGGGGATGGACAAGGAGCGCAGCGGCGAGAGGATGAAGCTCGGTGCGTTCTTTCACCCGACCGGGAACCACGTGGCCGCCTGGCTGCACCCTGACGCGCAGATCGACGCCGGCACGAATTTCCGACACTACGCCGAGATCACGCAGACCGCTGAGCGCGGCAAGTTCGATCTGATGTTCGTCGCCGACGCGGTGGCGACGCTCCGGGAAGCGGGGATATCGCCGCGGCCTTCGCGACCTAGTACCTAGTTGCGTAAGTTAGCGTATGAAGATCGCGGGTGTTTCGAGAAGACGACCTGCTTGGTCCACTCGAAGGGGTGAGCGTCCTGATTGTATGCGGTAATGAAAGCGTCGATCTGATCGCGCACCTGCCGTGGGGAGGTGAAGCTGGCGCCGGCCAAGGCGTGGCTGGAGAGGATGGAAAACCAGACTTCGACTTGGTTGAGCCAGGAGGCGTGGGTCGGGGTGAAGTGAAAATGGATATTCTTGTGACGCCCCAGCCAACGATCGTGTTTGGGCTTATGGGTGTTCAGGTTGTCCAAGATGACGTGAATCTCGCGGCCTGGGTGATCGACGACGACGCGGTTCATGAAATGCAGGAACTCGACGCGCCGGCGCCGCCGGTAATGGCCGGCTTTGACTAGACCGGTGACCACGTCCAGAGCCGCGAACAGGGTCGTGGTGCCATGACGTTTGTACTCATGGTTGAAGCCCGTGAGCGCTTTGCCGTTGGGCAGCTTCAACCAGCCTTGGGCGCGCTCCAAGGCCTGGATGTGGGGCTTCTCGTCCACCGACAACACCACGGCGTTCTCCGGAGGCTGCAGATAGAGCGCGACAATGTCCGCGGCCTTCTGGGCGAACGCCGGATCGGTGCTGATGCACCAGCTCCGCCGTCGCTCCAGCGAGATCTCGTGCTCCCGCAGCACCCGCCAGATCTGGTGCTTGGAGATATCGCCCAGATGCTTGCCCAGCAGGGTGCCGTTCCAACGCGCATAACCGGCCGGCGGCGGCGCATCCAAAGCCCCGAGAATCCGCCGCTCATCCTGGCGTCGTAGTGCCTCGGCTTGCCGCTGCGCGGTGCATCGGCCACCCCGGCCAAGCCGTGCCGCGCAAAGCGGCCGCGCCACTTGCTGACCGTCGCCGGGCGGGTCGCCAACCGGCTCGCCGCCGCCTTATTGGTCAGCCCGTCGGCCAGTGCCAGAATGATCTGGGCTCGGAACGCCAGGCGCCACTCGGTCTTCCCCGCGGCCAGCCAGGACCGCAGGGTCGTACGCTGGTCGCCCGTCAACGTCACTTCCGCCGCTCTCATTCCGGCAGACTACCATATTCGCTAACTTATGCAACTAGGTGGCCCAACGCAGCCGCGCGGACGACCGAGCGATCACGTCGCGCCGCCTCATTCAATCACCTCGCGGCGGCGCTCGACCCTTATACCGCCAGCTCACACCAGATCGGCGTGTGGTCCGAGGCGCGGTCTTTGGCGCGCGGCTTCTTGTCGATCTCGCAGGCGGCGATCCTGTCCGCGGCGTGCGGCGACAGCAGCAGATGATCGATGCGCAGCCCCTCGTCGCGGTGCCAGCGGCCAGCCTGATAGTCCCAGAACGTGTAGCGATGCGTCTCGCGGTGAAATACGCGATAGGCGTCGGTCAATCCGAGATAGAGAAGGGCGCGAAACCGCGAACGCGCCTCGATCCGGCACAACGCGTCGTCGCGAAAGGCCACCGGATCATAAACATCGTCGTCGGTCGGACCAGATGTTGTAGTCGCCGGCCGAGGACGAACGGGATCTCACGGCGCATGCAGCTCGCGGGTGTGGGCGACCAGACGCTCCATCCAGGCGAGCTTGTAGCGTGAATTTGTCGGTCCCGACCGGGTTGCCATTCGGCAAATAGATCGAGGCGACGCGGACCTCGCCAAAGGAGCCCTCGATATAGCGCGGCTGCTCGTCCTCCTCGTTGCCGGGCAGGCCGCAGACAAGCTCTTCGGCGGGACTGCTTCGAGAGCAGCGCCACCCCGTTATAGGCGGCGCTGTCCGATCGTCTCGACGTGATAGCCGAGGCCCCTTGACCTCCAGTGTCGGGAAATCGGCTGCCGGGCATTTCGTCTTCCTGCAAGCACATGACGTCAGGCTGGGCTTCCTCGAGGAACGCCAGCAGGTGAGGCAGCCGCGCCTTGACAGAATTAACGTTCCAGCTGGCAATCTTCACGCCGGATCTCGGCTAGCAGCGCATCAGCCGATCGAAAGGAATTGCCACAGCCGCACGGAAGAGGCCGCATTCGGATTGTGGATCTGGAACGAAGCACCCATCAGATCCTCGACGAGAAGTCGACCTCGGCGCCGTTCAACAGGCCGAGCGAGACATCGTCGACAACGACGGCGACGCCGTCTCGCTCGAACACAAAATCATCCGCGTGCCGCTGCTCGTCGAAAGCGAAGCCGTACTGGAACCCCGAGCATCCGCCGCCGGAGACGGAGATCCGCAGGAATGCATTTTCTGCCTGTTCCTGATCCCTCAAAATCGCGATGCGACGCGCGGCATTCTCGGTCAGAACGATCTCGCGGTCGGCGATATATTCGCACTCTCGGCCATGTCGCTCAGCGCTCCCGCTCGCCGGCTTGCCCCGACCATCCGACAATCTATGTAGCATGCGACGGGTCACCGGTAGCGCCTCTCCAGCCGTTCGTCAAAGCGCTGGAGCGCCTGATGGACATCTCAGTCCCACGCTCGCGGCGCATCAGGCACCCCAGTGAAGGAGCCCCTCGGGCTGACCGGGCTCAGAAGGCGGAGTTGAACAGTGCTGGGCGCCCTCGAAGGCGGTCTTGGTCGAGCGCTGAGAAGCGGGGCAGCACGACAAGCTTGCTTGCCTGACGGCGCTGGGCGCAGGTGCTGTGGCTGTCGACCTGGATGATACACAACGCCAACCATCTCCGGCCGAGCCGGGATGGGCTCAAGGTCGGCGGCCACCAGGCATCGAGCGCCTCGGTCGCAACGCTTGATGACGGCGCTCTATTTCGATGTGCTGCGGCCGCAGGATCGCGTCGCGGTCAAGCCGCACGCATCGCCGGTCTTCCACGCGCATCCAGTACCTGCTCGGGCAGTCAGACCCGCGACAAGCTCGAGCGGTTTCGCGCGTTCGGCGGGGCGCAATCCTACCCGTCGCGCACCAAGGACGGCGAGACCGTCGATTTCTCCACCGGATCGGTCGGGCTTGGCGTCGGCGATGACCCTGTTTGCCTCGATTGCTCAGGACTACCTGCGTCTGAAGCGCCTGGCGCCGACGCGACGACCCGCCCGGCCGCATGATCGCGCCTGGCCGGCGATGCCGAGCTCGATGAGGGCAACATCTTCGAGGCGCTGCTCGAAGGCTGGAAGCACGATGTCCGCAACCTCTGGTGGGTGATCGACTACAACCGACAGAGCCTCGACGCCGTCGTCTCCGATCGGCTGTTCGGCCGCATCGACGCGCTGTTCGAGATGATGGGCTGGCGCGTCGTCACGTTGAAATACGGGCGGCTGCTGGAGGCGGCCTTCGCCGGCCCCGACGGCGCATCATTTGCGCGAGTGGATCGATGCCTGCCCCAACTCGCTCTATTCGGCGCTGGTCTACAAGGGCGGCGAGGGCTGGCGCGAGCATCTCCGCCGCGACCTCAACCGCTATCCCGGCATCCGCGCGATCCTCGACAGCCACGACGATGCCGCGCTGCACGCGGCTGATGACCAATCTGGCGGGCCACGACATGGGCTCGGTGCTCGACGCGTTCCACGCCGTCACCGACGATCAGCCGACCTGCTTCATCGCCTACACGATCAAGGGCTACGGGCTGCCCTTCGCCGGGCACAAGGACAACCATGCCGGGCTGATGAACCGGGACCAGATGGCGTTGTTTCAGCGCGACATGGGCGGTGGCGCCGGGCGCCGAATGGGAGCTGTTTCGCCGGACTCGACGTGCCGCGAGGCAGGCTTTCGGCATTTCTCGCCGCAGTGCCGCTAGCGCCGGGTCCGGTCCACGCCGGCACGATGCCGCCGCGGTGGCGGTGCCCGCCGAGTCTGCCGGTGCCGCGCGGAGGCCGGCTGTCGACGCCAAGAAGCCTTCGGGCGAATGCTCGGCGGATATCGCCGCCGGCGATGGCGAGTTCGCCGAGCGCATCGTGACGACCTCGCCCGACGTTACCGTTTCGACCAATCTCGGGCGTCTGGGTCAATCGCCGCGGCATCTTCGACCGCGCCGAGCGCACCGACACCTTTCGCGAGGAAAATGTCGTCTCGGCGCAACGCTGGACGATGTCGCCGCAGGGGCAGCACATCGAACTCGGCATCGCCGAGAGCAATCTGTTCCTGCAGCTCGCGGCGCTCGGCCTCTGCCGGGCCGCTCTTCGGCGCACGGTTGCTGCCGATCGGCACGCTCTACGATCCCTTTATCAAACGCGGGCAGGACGCGCTCAACTACGCCTGCTACCAGGATGCGCGCTTCATCCTGGTGGCGACTCCGTCGGGGATTACGCTCGCCCGAAGGCGGCGCCCATCAATCCGTCGGGGAGCCGTTGACCGGCCTCGCCCAGCCCGGGCTCACGAGCTTCGAGCCGGCCTACGCCGACGAGCTGGCGATCCTGCTGCGCTGGGCCTTGGAGGAGATCCAGCGCGAGGACGGCGGATCGGTCTATCTCCGGCTGTCGACCCGCCCGATCGAGCAGCCCCGGCGTCCGATCGATCACGGGCCTCGCCGAGGCCATCATCGCCGGGGCCTACTGGCTGCGCGAGCCGGGCCAGATGCGGCGCTCGCGATCGCCTATAGCGGTGCCGTCGCCCCCGAAGCGCTCGCGCGCATCAGGCGCTGGCAGAAGACCTCCCCGAGACCGGGCTCCTGGCGATCACCTCGCCCGATCGCCTGCACAGCGATTGGCGAGCGGCCCGCATTCGGGGGCGAAGCCGGCGTGGCCGAGCGGCTTTTGGCACGGCTGCGCCCCGGCGCCTCGCTGCGTCACGGTCGGCGACTGTCACCCGGCCACCCTATCGTGGCTCGGCGCGGTCGCGCGGCAACCCGATCGTCCCGCTGGGCGTCGACCGCTTTGGACAATCCGGCGACGTCGCCGGATCTCTACCGTGCCTACGGCATCGATACCGAGGCGATCGCTCGACGCCGCGGCCCGCGCGTGCCTGCTTGCGCTGCCCCGCTGAGATCCCGCGAGCGTCATCTGTCCCTGCCTAGCAGGGACAAAACGTGTTTTTGACCCGAAGAGCCCTTCCCGCCGACAAAAATATGCGTTGAAATCAGTATCTTGGATACGATTCGACCGAGCTGGCCAGCAGGGAGAGCTGCAGGGGAACCGAAACCGGCTGGCGCGGAATTGGCAGCGGAATTCGGCGCTACCGCCTTGGGTGTATGCTATTGGCATGTTAAGCCAATTGATAATTGATAATTTGAGCATGAACGGCTTATATAAGGCGCAGAACCTGGTCTCTGCAAGAGGAGCGGCGAGCTCGAAGCGCTTGATCGATCGTAATGATTTGCCGCCTATTGTGCCGGCCTCATCCGTAATATCCTGACACGCCATGGCAAATTATCGAGTAGTGCGGTTCCCAAATCGCGGCCGCGGCATTGAAGCCACCGAGATATTCCGCGAGGGCACGATCGTCGTTACCACGCCCTTGTTGTGGCGCTACCAAAAGGCGAGCTCCACGACACCTTGGCCCGACTATGCGTTTCGCTGGGGCGATCAAGGCCGCCCTCGCCTTTGGCGACGCCTCGTTTCTGAACCACTCAGAATCCGCAAACTGCGATTCTCAGCGCGGACCAGGTGAACAGGACGATCGTGGTCAGGACCAACCGTCTTGTCCGGCGCGGCGAGGAGCTAACATCGAGATTACGGCTGGGACGGGCCCGGATTTCGTTAGAGATCACCGGGCGATCGCCGGCACTCGAGCCGGATTCGGAAAGCCACCACCGCTGCTGGCTACTGGCCGAGTCGTATCGCGAAGCCGATAGGCTGAAGGAGGCGGCGCAGGCCTATGCCATGCGCGCCGCGATGAGCGCGGACGAGGAGGCACTGGTACGCCCGGGTGCAGGAGGCGCGGTGCCTGCGCATGATGGGGGACGAGGGCGGTTTTGTACGCCAGGCGTTGGCCGCCTTCGATCAGCGCCCGCAACGGGCCGAAACCGCTCTCACGATCCTGGCGCGCTTCTGCCGCGAGCGCGACATGAACGCGGCCAGCATCCTCTTCTCCGGATGCCGGGCTGGCTGTGCCGAGGCCGGGCGAGGACGCCCTCTTCGTCGAAGATTTCGTCTATACAGAGGGCTCAAAGAAGAGTTCGCACTCGCCGCTTATTATGCGCCCGAACCCGCGCGCCGAGACGCGGCGCGGAAGTGTGCAACTGGCTGGCCTTGGCGCGCGCAGTGCCCTCGGGCTCGCGCGCAGTCTGGCGCGCTCGAACCTGCATTTCTACGCCCGAGCCTGCCGGCACGATAATGCCGTCCCTCGCGGCGTGTCCGGTCGGCTTTGCCGCACCCGAGGGTTATCGTCTGGCCAATCCTTCGGTCGCGCTCCAGTGGTGGGCGGATCGTCTTGTTGCAACCGGCTGTAGAGCAGTCGCCACCCGGCGCGGACGCGGCACTTTCTGTTGCAATTGGCGGAAGACCTGGCGGTCCAATCCTCGGTGGAGGTCTTGGCGCCGCCCGAGACGCCGGAAGCGGGGGTTCCAGGATCCGCGGCTCTTCGCCTGGCGCGACGGGCTCTGGTGCTGCGCCCGGACGCTCACGCCGGCAGCGGAGGAGAGTGCGAGCAGTTGCTGGCGTGCCTGGATGGCCGCGGTCCAGGTCCGATCCGGCTGACCCATTCGGCGTGTGCTCCGCGCCCAGAGGCCGGCATCAGCAGCACTGGACGCCCCGGGTAGAAGCCTACCCGGGGAGGCCGGGGCAGAGGGGCTGCAGTTCATCACTGGAGTGCGACCCGACCCGGGTGGTCGACGACGAGGCGCGCCCGATCCTCGAGACCACCCCGGCCATCGCGGCCGAGCAATTCGACGGTTGCACGCCGGCGATCGACTTCGATGCCAGGCCCCTGGCAGGGAACAGGTGGCCGCTGGCTTGCCTTGATCCACGAAACAGAATTGCGCGAAGGCGAGCAATATGATCGGCATCGCTGGGTGTGGTTCGACGAGGCGCAGCGTATTGCGCGGGGTGAGCCTGCCGTTTGTCTTCGGCCGCGAGGGGATCGAGCGGGGCTGCCGGGCTGGCCCTCATCCTGACGGCAAGCATCTGCTGATTTCCTACGGTGTTGGCGATGGCGAAGCCTGGCTCGCAACGGTAGATGCCGACGACGTCCGCCAGGTATTGGAGGATGCCGAGCACCTCTCTTGGGGTAAGGGCTGTGAGGCGCTGGCCGCGCTGAACGAGGCGCTGTGAGTCTTGCAATGGATGAGCACGTATAAGGCGGTTAGAGGCGGTGTCCTTCGACTTTTTCGATACAGCCTGGCTAAAGTTCAGTTACAGATATTTTCACGACATTGGGATGACAGGCGCGCCGCAAAATATGCTCTTCGGTACTGTGAAGACTGACGGGACGGGTCCCGGTGGAAGCAAGTAGTTAATATCGGCTCGGTTAAGGACGGAACGGATTGCGGAAGATAATTGTCGCTTTACTTTTTGAGCCCACTACCCTTATAGCAACTGCTGGAGCGGAGGGTATGGATCATGGCTGACGAGACGCCGGAGCAGCATGACCCCGAACGCATCGGGGCAACCTCCGCATGATGACGGAAGAGACGAAGCCTCGACGGACAGCCGGACGTCGCCGGATCATCATCACGGGTCTGCTCACCCCGCCGGCGGTGATGACGCTCGAGTGCGCAGCTCGGCAGCTGACGCCGCGTCACGGCGATTCCATAAATATTAAGCACCACCACTGGTAAGCGGTAAGGCTAAGGGCGGGCTAATGCCGGACCAGAAGGGTACTCGGTGTGGCGGTGCCCGAGGTGAATGCTCTTGCTTGGCGAATATGGGACGACGAATTCTTAGTTTATAACACCGCCTCCGGACAGACCCACCATCTCAACTTTTCGCCGGAGAAGCGCTTCGCTGTCTCGAGGCCGAGACCGGCGAGCGGGAGCGAACTGGTCCGTCGCCTGGCGGAACAATCTCGAGATCGCGGAGGACAGCCCGCCATTGCAGTTGATCGACCATTTGATCGACGAACTGGACGAACTAGGACTGATCGCGCCATTAACTTGATGAAGATCGGCGGCCTGACGCCGGGATCAGCTGCAGCAGCGGCTCGGCGGCTCAGGCCTGCGCGTCAGAATCGGCCCGTTCTATCTTTTTGCGCACCACGATCCCGGCTTATATCGCGGATTTCGGCTTTGCCTATGCGGATTTCCCGATCTGCGATCAAAACGAGGTCAGCGATTTCCGCGTTCGCGTGGCACCGGCTCCCGGCTGGCGGCCGTGGCGTGAGGCGCGGGCCGGAGTTCTGAGGTCGATGGCTTTAGCCCGTTCGAGCGTTTCCCCGGCGGCTCACCATGCCGCATGCCGAGTGGGGCCTCAACGGGTGCATTTTCTGCCACGCTCATCAATTCCTGATGTTTCATTCCGCGGTGGTCGAGAAGGATCTGGACGGGCTGCCATCCTGGCGGGCCGCCGGGCTCGGGAAAAAGTACGCCTCTGCGCTGCTTCTGCTGGCGCGGGGTTGGCGGTTACTGTCCGACGAGTTCGCTCTGCTCGATCCGGCCCGCGGTTGGCTGCCTGCCGATACCCCGACCGGTCGGCGCTCAAGGGCGCCTCTATCGAGTTGGTCGGAGAAATTGCTGCCGCGAATGCCGGATCAGGCGCGAGTCTTCGCCTACACACGAAAGGGTACGCTCGCACATTTGCGCCCGCCCACCGACGCGCGTCGAGCGGCAAGCGGAACCGGCGCGGCCGGGCTGGGTGGATGTTTCCGACACATAGCAGCGAGCGCCGAGACCAGGCTCGCGGCCATTACGCAAGGCCGCCGGATTTCTGCGCCTCGAGGAGAATTGTTTCTAACTACAGACGAGCTCGGCCGCACCGCGGTTCGATGCGTTGAGCCGACTGATCGACGCAGCGGAGTGTTACGAGCTGCCTTTTGCGCAGGCTGTGCGAGGGCGGCCGAGCTCGTAGACGGTCTCGCCGCGCCTCAGCCCGTGGCGGACTTGCCGCTCGATGCCGCCTGACAACCTACTGCTGCGCGCCTTCGCCGATCCCACGTTGGTTGCCGAGCTAGAGGTCGAGCGATTGGGAGGTGCTGCTGGCGCAGGCGCGTATGGCGAGCCTCGACGCGCGGCTGTCATATCGGATCGAGGATGCCGGGATCCCTCGCCGCGTTGCCTGGCCCGCGTCCGCACCGCAGTTTGCAAGCGGCCCGGGTTGGCAGCCGGAGCGGTCGGCGGGCGCTCGAATGGAGGTCAACCGGCTGCATCGCGCGCTGACCGTCGGACCGGCTATCCGATGCTGCTGCTCAAAGGGCGCCGCCTATGCCATGGCACGGCTGCCGTTGGCGCGCGGCCGCACCAGCGCCGACATCGACATTATGGTGCCCCGCGACCGGCTCGATCGCGATCGAAAAGCACCTCCTGGCGCATGGCTGGGAGCCGGCTGAACTCGAACGCTTACGACGCGCGCTATTATCGCAGCATGGAGCCACGAGCTGCCGCCGTTGCGCCACCGCGATCGCGGCAGCACGCTCGACGTCCACCATACGATCCTGCCGCCCCGGTCGCGACTGCGTCCGGATCCGCTCGGCGTTCTGGCGCTTCGGCGGTGACCACTCCGAGACGGTTCGCTGGCGCTCTGCCCGACCCATATGGCGCTGCATGCGCGCAGTGCATCTCTTCCAGGACGGCGAGATCGCGGGCGGGCTTGGCGACTTCATCGATTTCGACGAGCTGTGCCGGCATTTCGGACAAGGACCTGGCCAGTTGGCAGCAACTTCGCCCGCCGTCGGCTGAACTCGGCCTCGTCCGCCCCTTCTACGCTCTGCGCTACGCTTCGTTGTTGCTCGGGACGCCCGGTGCCCGGGGCGGTCATGGCAAGATGCGGCGCGGTCCGGCCAGCCACCTGCACCTGTGCGCCGCTGCGATGGACCCGCTGGTGGGCACGCGCGCTCGTCCGGACCTACCCGAAGTTCAGGTCGCCGTGGCGGCGGGTAGCGCGCTTGTGCCTCTACATCCGCTCCCACTGGCTGCGTATGCCGCCGCTGCCGCTGGCGCTGCACCTGATGCGCAAGGCATGGGTGCGGGGCTTCGCCGCTACCCAGTGAGGATCCAGCGCCGCGTCCAGGTCAAAGTTCCACCCTCGCCCCTCGGTTGCGCAACGCGACCGCCTGGGTGCGGGCGCTGATCGCGGTGGGCGGCCTGGTCCACCCCAGCGCTTGAAGCGCCAGCTGCAGGCGGAGGCCCTGTTGGATCAAAAATGCGGCCTCATTCGTGAAGTTCACCGCCTCGGTCATCATCGCTTGCACGCGCTCGACGAGAGACCAGGATCGCGCAGGACGCTGCGCGGTTTGAGCAGGTGGCCCACCTCGGCCGTCAGTTTGTGGACGGCCGGATCCGCTGCCGCCAGCCGATCGAGGCGCGCCGGAATTTCAGCATGCGGTCTAAATCCGGCGGCGTTGTCCTTTGGTCTCGGGAAAAGCGAAATCCGGAATCCGCCGACGCCCACGGCGTCTCGATTCAGCCTGCGCACGCTTCGGCGAAGAAGGCGGGCGCGAGCCGAGCGAGCAGTGTCGCCTTCCGCTGCTCCCGAGCAGCCGGCGGAGCAGTAGCGCCTCCTGGGCGGCCACGCTCATGCCTTGATCATGCACGGGGTTGAAGCGGCAAGATCGCGTCGCTGAATGGAAGCAGCCCGCGCGGGAATGTTTCGAGCCGCTCGAAGTGCCGCCAAACGCTTCCCGAAAAGCCGGAAGCGGCAAGGCGTCGCCGAGGCGTTCGGCGGTGCCTGATCGCGTCGTAAAGCGTCGAAGGTCCGTGAGCTGCCGCGTAAATGCCAGAAACCAATCGCCGTCCCCAGGCGGTTTGTCGCCATGCCGGCCGCCGATGGTCACCATCCACCTGCCGCCTCCAGCGGCAACATCAGGCCGCCGCGGGCGCTCTCCGGATGTTGGGAACCGTCCGCATGGCTTTCCAATCGGATGGGGCATTGTCCGGGATCGCGAAGACTGCCGTGGCATAGCCGATATCGACACCGATGGCGGTTTCCTCGGGCATCGGCTGCCCGATGGATTCGAGCAGGCTGCGTGCGGATTGCCTATCGCCCGGGCATCAACGACCAGGATCAGTCGCGCAGCATTTCCGCCTTCTCCGTCGGCGTTCTGCAAAGCAGACCGCGATGACGCGCCGCGCGATCCGCCGAGGGTACGAGATCGCGACACGCGGCAACGCGGACGCAGGCGTGATGTTGGCGTGCCGTTCTACGCGCCGACGCACCACGAGCTCGATCAGCGGGCGGGACATCGAATACAGCGACAGACAGCCGAGATCGCGCTGAGGAAGGGATCGTAACCCGGCATCTCGATGCGAACATCGAGGGCGACACGAAGCGGCGCCGCCCCGGCGCGCGGCGAGATCCCGTTCGAAGCCGGGAAACAGCTCGCCGAGCGCGCGCTGACCGCCCGTGCCAGCAGTCGCATGAACGTTTGCCCGGACTGCGGCGTCCCGGGCCCGGTGCGCGGCGTCCGGCGGCAGCGTGTCGCGTTCCAGTCACGACCACCCGGTCGAAATGCTCGGCGAGCGCCCCGCCGCCGCCAAACCGCCCATACCGGCGCCGATGACAACAGCCTGCTTACCGACAAAGTGTGGGGCGCCATCCCTGTCTCCGGTGACTCGTTGCCCGCCTGAGGCTCGGTATCCGCCCTTTCCTCGTCATGCCCGCGAAAGCGGGCAACCAGGGGCAACCGACGCTGCGCCTGAGGCCCCCTGTTCAAGCCAGGGGCAGGCTTCTGGGCCCCCGCTTTCGCGGGGGCGACGCGGGAAGAGAAGATCGGACCTCATCTGTCTCGTTCGCGCCGCCAGGGCTGATTACCCGACGCCGGGCGGCAGGATCTCCTTTCGCCGAGCACTTCCGAGCGATAAAGCTCGGAGATCGACGCCCAGCGCAGCTGGCAGATTTCCTCGGCGACCTGCAGGGCGCGCGCTTCGAGCTGCGGCGTGTCGAGGTGCCGGCCGCACAGCTCGATCTGGCGGCGGCTGTGCTCGACATCGGCGGCGTCGTGCTCGGTAAAGAACTCGATTTCGCGCGCCGTGCGCTCGAAGCCGTAATGCTTTTCGAAGGCGGGCAGCAGGACCTCGCTGATCAGCCCCGGCATCTGCCCCTCCTGGGTCGTCTGCATCGCCAGGGATGACGCCGACCGGCTCGGTGGCGGTCGTGTGATACATGTAGAGCGAGCGCGCCCACCAGGCCGGCGGCATCTTCGTGCTGTACACCTCCTCGTCCGAGAGGCCCGCGGCGCGGCAGAAGCGCAGGATCAGCTCGTTGTGGTCATGCGGCTCGTGACCCGGCTCGGGGATCGCCTTCAATCCTTCTTCCTCGGCGATGTTCTCGGCGATCATCTTGCGCACTTCTTCGAAATGATAGCCGCGCGCATAGAGCAGTCCGAAGCTCGCCAAGGCTCGCGAGACGAAATGATAGTGCAGCGCCTGATAGCGGCCCAAGGCTTTGAGCGGCAGCTTGCCTTCGCCGAAGGCGAGGAAGAACGGATGCCGCTTGGTGTGCCAGCGATCGCGGATCGCCAGGATCCGCTCGGTGATCGGGCCGGATGATGGTAAATCGCCGTCGCGTGCCATTCTCGTTGCTCCTCTCAGAGACAAGGTCTTGCCAAGCGGGCGGCGGAACCGGCAAGGTCGGCGCCGCCACAGCAGGAGGACGCGCGATGATACAGGAATTGCTGCCCCAGGCGGAACGGATCGCGGCAAAGCTCAAGGCGCGCGGCGAGACCATCAGCGTCGCCGAATCCTCGACCGCGGGACTGATCTCGGCGGCGTTGCTGGCGATCCCCGGCGCCTCGGCCTATTTCCTCGGCGGTGCGGTCGTCTATACGCGACAGTCGCGCACCGAGCTGCTCGGCGTAACCGAGCAGGAGCTGACCGGCATTACGCCGTCGACCGAGGCCTACGCGCTGCTGTTCGCCCGCAAGATCCGCGGCAAGCTCGCGACAACGTGGTCGGTCGGCGAGACCGGCACCGCGGGCCGACCGGCAGCCGCTATGGCCATGCCGCCGGGCATTCCTGCATCGCCGTCATCGGCCCCAATGGCGAGCGCTCGATCACCGTCGAGACCGGCAACAGCGACCGGCTCGACAACATGCGGGTCTTTCGATCGCGGCGCTCGACCTTCGTTGGAGAAGGGCCTCGGCTGATAGCGGACGCGGCGGCTCGCGCTAGCGTCTCAGGAGCGCAGTTGTCTGGTCTGCTGACCGGGAAGACGATGGTCCGGAACCGGTGCGGCTAACCGAAAGGCGGCGTATCTCGCGGGTAGGTAGGCTCCGCGTCGGGCGGCTGCTCGTCGGTGCAAACGCCTGCGGCACCGGCTGGACCAGGGTTTCGTTCGTCTCACCACCATCCGCTTCGGACCTGCCCGATCTCGAAATCGGCCGGCGTCGTCGGACGCGGCGCCCCATGCGGACCGCCTTCCCCGTTGGCATTCATGATTCGAAAATAATGCTCCGCGTGCTGATACAAGTTTTCGGCCGCGATCCGGTCGCCGCTGGTCGCTGCTTCGCGCGCCAGCGCAACATAGCGCTCGAAGACCTGATAGGCGTTGCCGCGGATCTTTACGTTTGGGCCGTTGCTGTCGAAAGTCTGGGTTCGTTGGGGCATTCGCGGACGGTTGTTGTAGTGCGGATTGTTCCCGTTGCCGCGGCCGCGCGATCGCTTGTTTGGTCCTGGTCTCATGATACCTGTCTGGTTGCGGGTGGGACACCTCTCGGACCGATGTCCGGCGGGAGCGCACCATGATCCTTCTCGAACCGTTGCGGGCCAGGTTCGCCCGCTCTGCAAACACTGGAGAGTCCCTCGAGCGCCGCCACCCTAGACGGGAAGGCAGCCCATTCCAACAATTTTCTGCCGTAGACGCGGCCGCCCGGGCTACGACGCAACGCACGATGCCCGCGAGATCGCGCTCCGCACCTCTCGGATCGACAATCCGTTCGCCCGCAAGATTGCCGCAACGGCCGGGCCCTGGCCCACCCCGACCTCACAGGCAAAGAGGCTCCTGGCCCCATCAGCCGCGGAGGTCGGCCGCAAGCAGACCGATAACAGCCGAGCCCGTCCGGGCCGCCATCGAGGGCACAGCGCGGGTCTAAAATGGGCGACCTCGCGCGGTAGATCGGCGAGTGCCGCGCTGGCGATATATGGCGGGTTCGAGATGATGACATCGAAAACCCCGAGATTGCGGCCGCCCAATCGCCGATCAAGAAATGCGGCACGGGCGGGCAACGCCGAGCGCGGCGAGCATTGCCACGCGCGGTCACCGCTGCGCCCGCGACGACATCGACGCCAAACCCCGTCGCAGCCGGGAATTCCGAGAGAAGCGCCAGCAGGATGCAGCCGGTGCCGGTGCCGAGATCGAGGAAGCTGAGCGGTGCTCCGCTGATCGGGGATCGATCGCAATCACTGCCGTCACGACGGTTTCCGTCTCAGGTCGCGGATCGAGCGTGTCGGGCCGACAGGCCAAATTCCATACCCCAGAACTCGCGGCGGCCGAGATGCGACTCAAGCGGTTCGCGATCGACCATCCGAGCCAGCGCCACCCGAACCCGGTCAGCTCGCTTGCTCGTCTACCGTGCGCTCCGATGAGCCAACAGATCGGCAGGCGGCGAGAGCGAGGGTGGAGGCCGACCAAGCGCCGCGCCCAGCGGCGGCTCACCGAACCAGCCTGCGTCAGCGCGGCGGCGGCCTCGGCGAGCAACGACCCCAGCGTCTCGGTCAACCGGCGCTACCCTCGACTGTTGCCAATCGCGCCGCCTGATCCTCGGTGTGGATCGCATCAATGATCTCATCCAGCGCTTCCCCGCTCATCACCTTGTCGATTTTGTAGAGGGTCAGATTGATGCGGTGATCGGTCACTCGGCCTTGCGGAAAATTGTAGGTGCGGATGCGCTCCGATCGGTCGCCGCTGCCGACCTGGCTCTTGCGCTGCGCGGCCCGTGCGCTGTCGCGCGCCTGCCGCTCCATCTCATAAAGCCGCGAGCGCAGCACCTTGAGCGCCTTTGCCTTGTTCTTGTGCTGCGACTTCTCGTCCTGCTGGATCACCACCAGTCCGGTCGGCAAATGGGTGATCCGTACCGCGCTGTCGGTCGTGTTGACCGATTGACCGCCCGGTCCGCTTGCCCGGAAGACGTCGATCGCGCAAATCCTTCTCGTCGATGCGGACATCGACCTCCTCCGCCTCGGGCAGCACCGGCAACAGTGGCAGCGGAGGTGTGGATGCGCCCGCTCGCCTCGGTCTCCGGTACGCGCTGGACGCGGTGTACACCGGACTCGAATTTCAGCCGAGCGAACACGCCCGCCCCGCTGATCAGTGCCGTCGCTTCCCTTAAAGCCGCCGAGCCCGGTCTCCGGACAGGTCGAGGAGCTCGAAGCGCCAGCTCCGTAACGCGGCATAGCGCTGATACATGCGAAAGAGATCGGCGGCGAACAGCGCCGCCTCCTCCTCCGGTGCCCGCGCGCACTTCGAGGATAGCGTTGCGCTCGTCGTCGGCATCCTTGAGCAGCAGCGCCAGCCTGACCTGCTGCTCGAGCGCCGGAAGGCGCTCGCGCAGGGTCTGCAGCTCGTCCTCGGCGAGCGATTTCAGTTCCGCATCCTCAGCTCGATTGGGCGAGATCCGTCAGCGAGGCCAGCTCGTCGCGCGCGCGGCGCAGCGCATCGATGCCGTCGACGATCGGGCTCAGCTCGCTGTATTCCTTCGACAACTTCGCGAAATCGGCGCCCGTGAAGCCCGATGCCGCCGAGCGCTTCGCGCAGCTCCCGCGTGGCGGCGGACGAGCTGCTCCAGATGGCGTTTCGAGCGACGCTTCCACTGCGCGCCCTCAGCTGTAGAACGGCTGCAGTCGTGCTTCGCAACTCGCTCAACGAGAGGTCCATCGGCACCCTCACCTGTTCGCCGCTGTCGAGGTCCCGCAGAGCAACGACGTTACGCGCGACTCTCGTCCTCGCCGATCAGCTACTGCTAGCACGCGCGTTGATCTGCGGTTTGCCCGCCGCATGCGGCGGGCGAGGTTTCCCGTAACCGAGATCCGACTGGGACAGCCATTGCTTCTCAGTACCTTCGAGTGACAGCGCGTGGCCGCTTCGCGGCCTCGCCGATCGGCACCACGTGCGATCGGCGCGCGGCCACCGGCGGCTCGGTCGATCAGCATGCGAGTCTGCTCTGATCCCGGCGGCCCAGCCCGACCCCAGGCAGCGGCCGGCCCGCCCATCATCTCGACCAGCCTCATCATATCGGGCCACCGCCCATCAACGGTGCCTTGCGCGCTGAGGCTCGGTCGTGACGAACTCGAACGCCGTATGCGTGTAGTAATCGAGCCCCGCACGAGCCGTGGGTTCAGCCGATAATCTATTCCGAGCCGATCGAGCCCGCCGCGGACCCGTGATCGAAGAAATTGCGCGGACTGCGGATTGAGGTAATCGGCAAAAGCGGAGCTTCCCGGGCGACGCGCTGGTCGGTTTCTTCTTTCGAATCGAAGATGCGCAGCGGGTTGCGATCGAGCCGCCGCCGACTGTCCTCCGACAATTCGGAGACCTCGTTGAAAAGTAGCAGACGAGCGCCTCGCGGTAGGCGGCGCGACTTCCGGTCGCCCAATGTGTTGAGCTCGAGGACGACTCTGCGCACGAAGCGTCGAGCGTGTCGAGAATGCGGCTGCCGAGCGCGATCACCTCGATGTCGGCCTGCGGCTGAGCCACGCCGATCAGCTCGACGCTCGATCTGGTGGAATTGGCGGAACCGACCTTTTGTGGCTGCTCGTAGCGGAACATCGGCCCGCTATAAAAGAATTTGAGCGGCACGCTCTGGGCGAGGCGTTGGAGATCACGGCGCGGACGACACCGGCAGTGTTCTCCGGCCGCAAGGTCACCTCCCTGCCGCCACGGTCGGTAAACGTGTACATCTCCTTGGCGACGATGTCGGTGTGCTCGCCGGATCGGCCGGGCAAAAACTCTCGGTGAACTCGAAAATCAGGTGTCGCCATCTCGGAAAAGCCGTAGAGCTCAGCAACGGTGCGCGCGGTCTCGATCACCCTGACGGTGGCGCCGTGCCGCCCTCGGGAGAAGATCCTGGGTACCACGAACCGGCTGTAAGGCGCGCATTATCATCCCTGACCGCTCTCCCGAAAACTGCGGAGCGATCATCCTCCACAAGGTGTTGCCTGCAGATGAGCCCTTCAAGCGCTCGCATCGTGCGCGATCACCCGGAGCTGCTCAAACGCCCCGCCTCACCTCGCCCAGGCAGGTTGTCGGAGCGGCACCCGTCTCTCAGTGATAAGGATCAGCAGCGTCGCGCAAGCCATCGCCAAAAAATTGAAGGCGAGCAACCGTGATGACGACGCTGATGACAGGCAACATCAACCACGGATAAAGGGCGACAACGTTGATGTTCTGCGCTTCGTTGAGCAACACGCCCCAGCTGGTCATCGGCGGCCGCAACCCGAGCCCGAGGAAGGACAGCGCGGTCTCACCAAGAATCATGGCCGGAATCACCAATGTTGCCGAGGCGATCAAGTGACTCATAAAGCTCGGCAGAAGGTGCCGGCCGATGATGCGGGCCGGCTGCGCGCCCATCAGCACCGCGGCGGTGCAGAAATCCTCCTCGCGCAACGCCAGCAGCTTGGACCGCACAGCACGGGCAAGATGGGTCCATTCGATCATCCCCAGGATGAGCGTTATGCCGAGATAAACAAGAAGCGGGCTCCAACTCACCGGCAAAATCGCCGGACAGCGCCATCCATAGCGGCAGGTGCGGAAAGGATTGGATGACCTCGATAACCCGTTGAATCAGAATATCCGTCCAGCCGCCGTAATAGCCGGCGATCCCGCCGATCAAGATGCCGAGCGTAAAGCTCACGGCGACGCCGAGAAGCCCCACCGTAAGCGAAATCCGCGCCCCGTAGATCATGCGGGACAGGAGGTCTCGACCCAGCCGGTCGGTTCCGAGCAGAAACAGCTGTCCCCGCGAGCCGGGCAGGCGAGATGCAGGTCGGCGCGGAACAAGCCCCAAAACTGATACTCGTCGCCATGGCAAAAGAAGCGGATTGGTTCTGGTCTTTGTGTATTCGACGTGTAGACCCGTTCGAGCTTGGCCATATCGAGCCGGTAATCGTAACCGTAGACGAAAGGAGCGACCAGTTGACCCTCGTAGAAGACCCGGACACGCTGCGGCGGTGCAAAGATGAAGTCGGTGTTGCGCGCTGTCGAGACCGTAAGGGGCCAGGAACTCGCAAACCAGAGATGGATAGGTACATCGCCAGCAGGACAGCGCCCGGAGAACACGGCAACGCGGTGGCGACGTAGCTTCCACCACATCATCCGCCACTGCGAGGCCATGATAGAAGCGCTCTTGCGCCGGGCGTCATCCGCTCGACCGCATACGGGTCGAACGGCGCGCCGGAGACGTAATGCGGGAGCAAGCCCCTGGGCTGCTCGATAGCCGCGTTCTTGCCGCCGCCCGGCGCGCCGTCGGACGTGAAGGCCAAATCGCTCATCGACTGCGCCCGGCCTGTAGGCGAATCCGAGGATCGAGCACGGCCAGCGCGAGATCCGACACAAATACGCCGATTACCGTCAGGAACGACATGAACATCAAAAACGAGCCGGCAAGATACATGTCTTGGCTGCGCAGAGCTTCGAGCAGCATCGGTCCGGTGGTCGGCAAGGACATGACCACCGAAACGATTGCTGCCCCCGAGATCACATGCGGCAAAAGCGACCCGATATCCGAGATGAATGGGTTGAGCGCCATGCGCAAGGGGTATTTGAACAGCGTCCTCATCGGAGGTAGGCCCTTGGCGCGGGCCGTCACGACATACTGCTTTTGCAAGCTCGTCCAGGAGATTGGCGCGCAACCTCCGGATCATGCTCGCCGTTCCCGGCTGTACCGATAACGATGACCGGGATCCAGATGTGCGCGAGCACCGAGAGGACCTTCTGCCCACGTCCACGGCTGATCGACATACTGCGGATCCATCAAGCCCGCCGATCGAAATACCGAAATACACGTTCGCTAGGTAGAGCAGGACCAGAGCAAGCAGAAAACTCGGTGATCGCCAGTCCGAGGAAGCCCAGTAACGTCAAGGCAGTGATCCGACCAACTGTACTGATGGGTAGCAGAATATACCCCGATCGGAAAAGCTACCACGTAAGTGAAAGAACGATTGTTGTGAAAGAAACCAGAAAAGTCATCAAGCAGGCGATCGCCGACCACCTCATTCACCGGCAGGTTATAGGCAAAGGAATATCCCATGTCTCCTTGGAGAAGCCCGGCGACCCAGTAGAGGTATTGCTCCCAGATGGGGCGGTCGAAACCATATTGCGCCTGAAGGAAATGTGATCTTGGCCAAATCGGCAGCTTCGCCCAGAGCTTTGCAGTTCGGCGATATAAGTGGAGAAATAGTCGCCCGGTGGAAGGTTGATGATGATAAAATCACCACACTGATCGCGATCAGTGTCGGGATCATTATCAGAATCCGATGAACGAGATAGCTGAAGCATTCCAACTCTGTCCTACTCGCGAACCGAGCTTTGCGCGACATCCTCGACCGGGCCTGCGGGCTGGACCGCCGCGCCGCTCCCAGAGACGCCGATTTCGCCGCGCATCTCGGACGTATCAAACCAGAAACCATCCGGCTTGTAGATCCCGAAAAGAGCGCCCGGATCCCAGTTGTAGATCCCCTCTTCGGGGACGTTGCGGAGCTTGGGCATTCACCACGACCGGGCTGGAGTACACCGGCAACAGTGCCGATCGAAAACACTTCTTCGGCCCATATCCCGCAGCATGTAACGCCAGATCCGAGACATGATCGGCCTCTGCTGCGGCGCCCAGCCACTCCCCGTAGAGCTCCTTGAGCCGGATTGCAGACGGCAGATCAGGCGCTTCGCCGGCCTGCCCTTGGTCTCGTAATATTGCCCCCATTTCGGCCATTCGAGCTGCTGCTGGCTCGTCGGGGCAAACTCCCAAGGTGCCATTGCGGCGGTAGCGAGACCGTTCTCGATGCCCTTGTCGATCGACATCATCGGTCTCACCCGAGAATACCCGGCGACGGAACAGGGTAAGCTGCGACGGCTTGGCGAAACAGCCTGATCCCGAGCTTGCGCCAGGAGTCGCGGATCAGCTCGAGCACGTCCGATTGCTCGGTCGATTCTCCTGAATTCTCGACGATTATCTCCATCGGCCGACCGTCGGGCAGCAGACGCATGCCGTCGCCGCCTCGCTTTACGAGCTTCGATCAGGTCGAGAGACGATTGGCCTCAGGCAAATCGTAGCGTCGCCCAGGCCGAGCGCCAATCGGGTTCGGTAGAGAGGGCTTTGCGGCAGCAAGCGTGTTTTGCCCCTCGATCGCCAGCCCGAAATAGTATCGCCTGGTTGATCTCATGACGGTCGATGCCCAGGGACAAGGCACGGCGAAAGCGCAAATCGCGCATCAGCGCCCGCCAGATTTCGTCATCGACATTGAACGTTTGGATAGAGCGCCAACTGACTGCCCGGACCTGTTCGCCAGAGCCGGACGTTGAAGCTGTTGCGCTCCTCGCTTGCTTTTAGGAAGGTATAGTTATCGAAACGCAGATAGCGGGCCTGGAGGTCGCTTTCGCCGCGCCCCGGTCTTGGCCGGAATGATCTTGCTGTCGGCGATCGACAGGATGACCCGATCGATATATGGAAGCTGCTGACCGGCTTCGTCGACCCGATAATAGTAAGGATTTCTCTCGAATATGAAGCGGTCGGCACGGCAGGCTTGGTCTTCAAGATCCAAGGCTCCAGCGACGGCAGATCTGGATTGTCATTGCGATACATGCCGTCCAGCCGAGCGTGTGTAAAGCCGCCCAGTTGCGTTGTTTTGCCTGCTTGACGAGGGCGTCAAGCTCGGTCTGTCAGCAAATTTCGATGAAATTGCTTAAGGTAATGCGACGGACAATAAATAAAGAGTGGGCTCGGTCCGGCGAGATTAGGCAAGAAGCAGCGGGTTCGGCCGCGCCCAGCTGTAACGGACCGTAGCTCGTCCAGCACTCTCGAACGAGGTGCCTCGCCCTGCACTAGCAGCGAGACTGGCAGGCCTGAAGGCGACAACTGGGGATTTGATGCGACATCCTCAAACCAATAGCGGAAGTCTTCGGACGTAAAGGGATGCCCATCCGACCATTTATGCCCCTGGCGCAAATGCAGCGTGAAGATCCGGCCGTCCTCGACCTCGATCGATTTGAGGATGTCGGGTTCGATATTCAGCGAAGGAGTGTAGCCAACCAAGCCGAGCATAACCATAGACGACCATCATCCGGGTGTCCTTTGGGCCCGGCCATCAGCATCCGCAGCTCGCCGCCGGGACTGCCCGACCGTCGGCAGCTCTGCCACGCTCATGTCGCGCGGAATGCGCTCTTCGACCTTGGGCAACCGCTCGCCTGCAACCTGCTCCTCGGAACATGCGGCGTCTCGCGCAGCTCGGCCCGCGCCGCGTCTGTTCCAGCCGACAAGAGCAGCAACGACAAGGCCGATCTGTTTCAACCCATCTCCTCCCTGCGACCCGGTTCTGATTGATCTGATCGGGACCACCGACCCGGCTCAGAGGGCGCGACCTCTCGCGCCCTCACTATCGCAGCGGGCGACGCTCTCGCTTCGACAAAATGGCCCGGCACGATCTCGATCAGTGAGCCGGTAGATTTCCCGGTTCACGCCGGAACGGCTCCAGGCCACGCGGCCGGATCGGAGGCTTTGTCCTCCATCAGCTGGTCGGAAGTCGAGGCAGTGCGAGGGATCCGGGCGGGTACGCGCGGCGAGCAGAGCCTGCGTGTACGGATGCACCGGGTTCCCGAAACAGACGTCGCGCGATCCGCTATCTCGACGATCCGGCCGGCGCACATCACCGCAATGCGATCGGCGATGTAGTCGACCACGGCAAGATTGTGGGAAATGAACAGATAGGTGAGAGCGAGCTTCTCCTTCAAATCCATCAGTAGATTGAGGATCTGGGCCTGGATCGACACGTCGAGCGCTGAAGTCGGCTCGTCGCAAATCACCAAACCGGGCCGCAGGGCCAGCGCGCGCGCAATGCCGATGCGCTGCCGCTGTCCTCCGGAGAAGCTGTGCGGGTAACGCCTCAAATGGCGCGGATCGAGGCCGACCAGCGTGACGAGTTCGTGAACCATCTCGCGGCGCGAGCGCGCGTCGCCAATACCATGGATCACAAGCGGTTCTTCGATAATATCGTAAACGGTCATCCGCGGGTTCAAGTGATCCGAACGGGTCCTGAAAGATGAACTGCACCTGCCGCCGAAACCGCTTCAGATCCTCGCCCTCAAGAGCGAGCACATCGATCGAGCCGACCGTGGTCGTTGAAGGTGACGGATCCTGAATCGGGCGTTACCGCTCGCAACAATACCTTGCTCAGGGTCGTCTTGCCGCATCCACTTTCGCCGACCAGCCCGAGACACTCGCCTCGCTCGATCTTCAGACTGACCTCGTCGCACGCGCAACCACCCGCGGTCCGGATTTGCCGCTCCCGAACCACCCGCTCTGCCGGATCGTAAAGGTCTTGCGAACGCCGACGCATTCGAGCAGCGGCCCGGTGGCGTCGACCGGCCATTCCGCCTTCTCTGCCATCAGATGCGGGGCATCTCCCGGCGGGATCTCGCGGATGGGGACGAGGCGCTCGCCGGGTTTCATGTCAAATCGCGGGACGGCCGCAGCAACGCCCGCAGATAAGGATGCTCCGCCCGCTGAAAAATGTCATCGAGGGTGCCGCTCTCCATGACCTCGCCGCGATACATCACGACGATCTCTTCGGCGACGTTGGCGACGACGCCGAGATCGTGGGTGATCAACAGCATCGCCATGCTGAACTCGTGCTGCAAGCTCGATGATCAGTTTCAGGATCTGCGCCTGGATCGTCACATCGAGCGCGGTCGTCGGCTCGTCCGCGATCAGCAGAGCGGGGCGACAAACCAGCGCCATCGCGATCATCGCGCGCTGGCGCAGCCCCCGACAGCTCGAACGGATAGCTGCGCACGGCCCGCTTGCGGGTCCGGAAAGCCCACGAGGCGAAGCATATCCTCCGTCAGCTCGGTGGCCTCGCCGCCGCTCACCGGCGCGGTGGAGCCGCAACGACCTCGCTGATCTGATTGCCGATCGTGTGGACCGGCGACAGCGAGGTCATCGGCTCCTGAAAGATGATCGAAATACGGCCGCCGCGGATCGCCCGCATCTCCACGCCATCGGTCGGCAGCTTCGTGAGGTCAACGACCGCGCCGTCCAGCCGAGGATCCGCAAACAGAACCTCGCCCCTGCGTAATCTGCGCGCTGCGCGGCAGAATGCGGAGGATCGTCTGGCTGACGACCGATTTTCCGGAGCCCGACTTTCGCCGACGAGCGCCACGGTCGAGCGTGGGCGGATTGCGAATGCAGACGCCGGTGACGGCGCGGATAAAGCCGCCCGGCGTCGCGAAACGAACGTGAAGATCGCTGGACAGCGAGCAGGTCGGTCAAGCGGGATCTCCCACGGCTTCCCGGGTAGGCGGCGTTCGACGCCCGATCTCACCTGAGAGCGGCCAAATTGGCCATGGTGGCCGCGCTCAAGGTCAAGCCCGCGCGCCTCGGCTGCGCTCTGGCCGAAATCTCGACCAGCCTCGGCAAATCCCGTGATGCGGCTGTCGAGCCGAATGCGCGAATGCCCAGAGCGAAGATCGAGTTGCATCCAGCCCTCCCGCCGGTCTCGGCGCGTGGAATAGTAGGCGAGGTTCATCCGGTCGAGTTCCTCCCAGATTATGGAGGCACGGCGCAAGCCCGTTGCACGCAAAGCCGACCCGGTGACTTCGAGACGGGTCTGGTGACGGATTATCGTGCGAATACCGAACCCGGCAAAAAGCGCTGCAAAACCACCCAGCACTACGGTTGTGATGCTACCGAGGGCAACATCGCGAGCATTGCCGCCGCCGGAACGACGCCCGGCGGCGGCGCGCAGGTAATCACCGATCATAGCCGAGGTTGGATAGGCGTGATGGGTCACGGCGGAGAGAGCAAACGTCCTTCGCGAGACCTCCGTTGCATCAGAGCCAGCGCGCCGCGCGGTGCACCCGGTGATGGCCGGCGAGCTTGCGGAGGAACGTGTCTGTCGCTTCGTCCTGAACCAAATGATGCGTCAGTATGCCCGGTCGGTTCCTCCGCGTCGACCCTTCTAGAACGGCGCGCGCTGGAGGTGCGCCGATCGAACCGCGCAGCGCGCTGTCCTCCCCGATAAACCCACGATCTCCGGCCCACGCCACCAGATCGACATGTACGTTGGCCTGCAACGACGCCCGGTGCCGGGCGAACCGATCGCCGCGGGCCCGCGCACTGATATTCCGCTTGAGGCCGCAATCGACCAGGAGCGACAGGAAACAGTCTGGTCAAAACCGGTTCCCAAGGCGGCGCCAGAACCGGAGAGCGCGAGCTTCAAGAAGCGTCGCTAATCGCATTCGTGCCACAGCCGAGATGGCCGCCACCGCCTGCACGGGAATGCTCCGAGGAAACTCGCTCTTTTGCTGTCGACCGCGTGGTTCTGGTGGCGCCAGCCATGTTAGCGCTGAAAGAGACGCGCCGTCTGGCGCGAACAGAAGAGGTGTGCGAAGCCATGCGGGAACCGTCGCGCCGGCGGGAATGACCGCGAGCGCGATCGGGATATCGCCGCTGATCGAGAGCAAGGCGATCGAGCCGATCGCCGGCGCTGCCGCCACTGCGTCATCGTCGCGCCACCACAAAGTCGCGACCCGTGCCCGCTCCTCTCTCAGCGTCGGTCGAATCTCGTCGACAGATCACGACCACATCTAGCCGCCGGCGCCGGATCTTCGCGTCGCAGGTGAGCTCATCCGCCTGATCATAATGCCAGGAGGCCGCGCACAAATCAGCTAAATCCGCTGGGGTCGGATCACACTCGCTGGGATCGCGAATCATGGTTCCTGATGCAGGCTGGCGGCGCACGCCCGCCCCATGCACCCGGAATCGTCCGGGAGCCGCGCGCTCGATCAGCGCGTTCAGATGGCCTCGACTGCAGGCCAGGTCGGCGTGAGATCGCGAGCTTCATTGACCAGTTCAGAGTACCCCGCGGGCGCAACGTTCCGCCCGCAACCGCTGCTCTGGTTTCCCTCTCGGACGCGAACGGCGACGACCACGGCCAGGACCGCAGCGGCGAGGATGTTGAGGATCGTGTTGGTATCCCAAGGCTTGACTCTACCGAGACACGACAGCGCCGCAACATCTGCGGAAAGCTGGCCGTGCGCTCAGACTCACGCCCGCCCGGGACCGTCCGCCAGGCCGCGTCGAATGTGCCCGCAGGCAGGTTGGGCCCGGCAAGCAGACCGCCAAGTCAGACCGACAGACACCCGCGACGCCTGAGCCTCAAACGCTGTCGTCAAGTCAGGGCTCTGGCCGACTGCACCACCGCCAACCGAGACCAATGACCGTCGTGCCGCCGGCAGTTTCGTCTTTCGCCTCTCTGGTTGCATCCGGCGGCTGATAGCATCCGGTATAGATCAAACAGTGGTCGGCGATCTCCGACGCCGCGGAAGCTCTCGTCAGAGATGTGAAGTCGGGATCGCCGTGGGACGAGCACGAAATCGAAATCGCGCCCGCACCCCTGTCGATAATGTCGCGAGCGGCGCGTTGCTTCGTCACGGCAGCAACCACAATGTCGCGGAGCGAACAGAGTATCGAGGCCGAGGGCGGCGTGGCCGAGCCGCTTCGAGCAACGGTTCGAGCTGCGAAGCGGAATGCACGCTCGCCCGAATGGAAAGGCTTCGATCACGACGATGGCATCAGGCCTTGCGCATCGAAGGCAGCGAGCGCCGTCTCGCCGGCTTTTCTCCAGTTGTTAGTCGATCGGCTGGCCACCCGGGCCGATGCAGTTCTTTAAAGCTCGCGTCAGCGAGCACTGAGCTGGCGTGAGCTGAACAAGGCGCTCGACCGCGCAGACATTGGCCACTGGGGAGGGGCTCCCCGCCAGCACCAGACGTCACCGCAGATGTCTTCGAGGGCGATAGCGTCAACGAGAGCTAAGCGCGCTGCAGGTGCCCGATGCCAAGCAGGTGCTGGATATCAAAATAAGATCGATCCGGTCACGAACGCAGTTGCGCCGAAAGAGACCGGCCGGCATTCCGCAGCTGGACGACTGCGTTTGCATGCTCACATCACGCCGACATGCATCCGGCCGAGACTGATACGTCAGCCCAGCCTGCGAGGCAGCGACCGGCAGATCGTGGTCCCGGAGAACAGCGCCGCCGCGCCGCCGCGCCAGAACGCCGAACGCCGCCGCAATCGATGATCACGAGACTGCGCACTGCTGCTGCGAAGGCCAGGACGTCCCCAGCGGGGACAGCAGTCCAGTACTCCCGGATACGACGATTTCCCTCCACCCCGCCGGCTGCTCCTACCACGGGCAGACGCCGCTCGCCTGCGCCTCGAGTAAGCGCCGCTGCCAAAGGCTTCGTTGACGGCCGGCCAAACGAAAGATCCGCCGCGGCCAGACGCCCCGCCACTGATTTACGGTCGAGAGATCTCCGATCAGGTTCACACGCGCCCTCGTAGCGCGGCAAGGGCGTTCTCGATACATCGCGCCGGGCCGGACCGTCGCCAATCACTTCCAGCGACCAAGGCAAATCGACCAGGCGCGATAAAGCGTCGCCAAGGATCCGGTACGAAGCAGACTTATCGCCGGGACGCATCATCGCAACTGTTATCAGACGAGGCGGATCGCCCTCTCGCCGATGCTTCGAGGCCATAGGACGCTGCATCGAGGAACGGCTTGAGGCGACCCAGCGCCCGGGGGTCTGCGCAGGAACGGCAGGACACAGTCTCGATCAGCACGGGTTCAGCCCGATCACCGCAGCGGCTTGCCGGATCGCGCATTCGGTCGCTCGATAGCCGAGCGCCCAAGACCGCCCGCCTGTCTCGGGGCCACCGAAGCCTCTGCCGCAACATACGGGATGCCGAGCCGATCTGCGACGATCGGACCGAGCCAATCTGGCGCTTTGTGATAGACGTGGTAGGAGAACCAGAGCGTTTGGCGCCAGACGTCGGTACTCTTCGCCAGTGGCGCAACTGGCGCTCCGCAACCCGCCGATCGAGCGTGCGCGAGCCGAGCCTGCCGGTCGATGCATCGCCACCACCGTCGTAAGCGAAAGCGCGGACGAGCAGCGGCTCGTGTCCGGCCAAGCGGACAGCCTCGAAAAGAGCTGGCCATCTCGGCGAGTCCCAGACGGGACAGGTGGTCGGGTGGTTTCAGCGCGCGTAAAAGGCGATGCGCATGCTTGACCAAGCGAAGGGCTGGATCCTGACCATAGCGGGGCGACAACATCGAGGAGAGGCGGATAGCCCGCCGGCATAAGCACCGAGCGTCGATGACGGCGGCACAGCGGCGGCGAAGATCGAGCGAGGACGCGAGGTGGCGGACCGGATGGCTCAACCCAAAACGTCGCGCCAGCGCATCGATGCGGAATCCATGGCGAAGAGGCTGCGCACGCGGCGCTCACCTACTGGCCGCGAGCCCACGCGCGTCTCGCCGGATCGCGGATCAGCTCAGCGATCTTCCGAGCCAGCGCCACCCGGGTCATTGGGCGCCGTGAGCAACCCTGTCACCGTGCTCGATCAGCTCGGGTAATCCCCGACACGTCGGTCGCCGATGCAAGCCAGCCGCTGGCTCTGAGCTTCCATCAGGACGTTCGGCAGGCCATCGCGGTCGCCGTCTTGCCGGCTTTGCCAGACGCAAGCACAAAGAGATCCGCCCCGCGATAACCGGCGCGGAGTACGTCGGGCTGGGCCAGGGCACCTCGCCATTCTATCCTGCGCGAGAGGCCCAGCCGCTCAGCCTGACGACGCAGCGCAGCTCCGAGCGCCCCGCCGCCGATATGGACGAACCGCCATTCGAGGCCGGAAGGCAGAAGCGCCAGCGCCGCGAGCAAGTCGTCGTAGCCTTTCGGCAACCAGCCTGCCGACCAGACAAGAGAACGACCGGATTTCGCGGGTCGCCGCCGTCCCCGCCAAGGGTCGAGCCGGCGCTGGCGGAAAGCGCTCGAAAGTCGAGCCCATGGTAGCAGAGAGCGCGACCGTGTCGGCGCGGGCGCGAGGCTCGCGAGGTGGCGGCGCCCTGTTTCCGTGCGGGTCACAGCCCAGTTTGCTTCGAGCCAGCTTTGCGCGCTTCTCCCAGGCCGGAATTGTCCAGATGTCCTTGGCATGCGCCGAGACCGTCAATCGAGCCCGGTGCATCATCGCCGCGTAGCCGGGCAACCGACGCGGGGCGTGTGCAAGGAAATGCGCGTGAAGATGGTCGACGTCTCGGCCGGCAACTCCGCCGCAGGACCAGAGCCTGGCCGAAGCGGCGGACGCGGTTCGGGCGTCGGGTCTCGCCACCAGATCGGCGAGGCAGCGGCCTACGCCGTGCGATAACCCGGACGCCGGCGCGAGCCTGCGACCACCCGTGCCAGACGCGGCGCGGCTCCTGATAGAGATATTCCGCGCAAGGTAGCAGCAGCTCGGCTCCGATTGAGCGGTGGACGGATGTTGCGGCACGATCCGTCGCGGTGGCGTAACGAAACGATGAGAATCTCGAGCCGCGCCGCTCGAGAGCGAGGATCTCCTGCGCGATGAAGGTCTCGGATAACCGCGGATAGCCCTTTAGGACGAAGGCGACGCGGCCAGCTACCGGCGATGGCGACGGCGCCACGCCTCATGCTTCGAGACGCTCACGCGCTGCAAAGCATCCGGCTCGACCCTATCAGCCATTTTCGCGCGAGCCGGTTTACGGTCAGCATACCGTCGAGCAAACCGGGAACATCGACCGCCGAGGGCGGAGGCTGCTCGGTCAAATGGCGCAGAGCAGCAGCCATCACTCGCAGGGTCGCGAGCCTCTCTGCTCGGGCAGCATGGTCAACAGGCCGAGCTCGGCGGCGCGCCGCGCCCTGATGAACTGCTCCAGACGCGGCGCGGTTCGTGGCACGATCAGCGCCCGCTTGTCGAAAGACAAGATTTCGCAGAAGGTGTTGTAGCCGCCCATGGCGACGACGCCCGCGCGGCACGAGCCATCAGGACTCGAGCCGCGTATTGAAGGTGATCGCGTGGACGTTTGTTGAGCCGTGAGGCACGGTCTGGCGAAAGTCGCGCGCTGCTCGGGCAGCATGAACGGGCCGAACACGAGCAAGGCGGGAAACGGGATCGCGCGATCGTACTCGTACGCCGACAGCACCAAATCGATCAGCGCTTCGCCGTCGCCGCCGCCGCCCGGCGTAACCAACAGAAGTCGCCCCCGACAATGTCCTGGACCTCAGGCGCAACCTGCGGCTCGACCGCGTTGCGCGAAGATAACCGCGTATAAGCCATCCGCCGGCGCACGCTCTGCGGGGACCGAAAGCCCGGCCAGAGGATCGCAAATCTGGGATAACCCGTATACCCAGATCTCGTCGTAATACTCGGATAGCGCCGGGCACCGCTTGCTTGCGCTCCCACTCGTCTCGAGCGCCTCGGGATCGTCCATCACGTCTCGCAGCCCGCAGGATCAAGGCGCGTTCCGCGACGCTGCAGGAGATCCAGCGTGTCGCGCACCTCGCCCCGCAGCCCAAGGGGTTCCTTGTCGACGATCAGGAGGTCGGGGTCGAAGATGTCGGCGGTGTGGCGGATGATCGAGGAGCGCATCGCCAGCGTCTCGTCGATGTCGATATGCAGGTTCAGCGAGACATATTCGCCGTTGCGCAGCTTGATGACGCCGGGCATCCGCACAAAATCGACTCGTGAGCGAAAGTCGAAGCTGCCGATGATGGGCGACCCGGAAAGAATTAGCACCGAAACGCGGGATCGGCATCAACCAGAGAATGCGCGATCGCTCGGCATCGGCGAAGGTGGCCGAGCCCGAAACTGTCGTGGCTGTAAATCAGCTACGCTTATGGTGACGGCGAATGGCCAGCGCGGGACCCCTCTCGTCCAAACGTGCCGCGGAGACTATTGCACACGCGGGCCTGGCACGCGAAATGATCTTTTGCATGAAGGCCATGGTCGATGAAGAGGATGGCGGCGCTCGCCGCTACGGCCGAAGATGCGCTTCGACCGGCTCGCGAGTCAGCTCAGATGTCTTCCGCTGGCTGGCGAAGCGACCTGCCACGGCGCCGGTAGCCGAGCCGCCGGAAGAGCAAGCAGAAGATCCGAGCGCGCTCAGCCGACGATCTACCGCTTTATCCTGACGGCACAGCCTTGCGGCAGCAGCTTATGCTGCTGTGCGCTGACGCTGGTGTCGTTTCCGTTTCTTTATTATTCGCTTGTCCTTCCGAAAACCATCATCAATCAGCGCAATCGCGGGAAAGCAACTTCCCACAAGAGATCTCTCGGCATCGAATTTGACCAGATCCCCTATCTGATGCTGCTGTGCGCTGCTTTCTTAGCTCTGGTGTTTATCAATGGCGGATTCAAATACTACATAAACACATTCAAAGGGCGGCTTGGCGAACGCATGCTGCGGCGCTTCCGCTAACAGCTGTATCAGCGGATGCTGCGTTTCCGCTATCCCATTTCTCAAAAAACTCATCCGCCCGAGTTATTCCGATGATCACGGCAGAATGCGAATCCCTGGGCGGGTTTGTCGGCGAAGCCGTGGCGACACCTGCATTTCAAGGGCGGCACACTACTGACGAACATCTTGCTTCATGTTCATGCAGGATCCGGTGCTCGGCCTAGCCGCAGTGGCGCTCTATCCGGTCCAGGGCTATATCATCCCGAAACTGCAGGACAAGGTCAACCAACTGGGCCGAGCGCCGGGTGCGGACGGTGCGCCAGGTTGCCGACCGTGTCCAAGAATCGGCGAGCCGGAATCATCGATATTCTCGCCAACGACACTGCCAAGCTTCAACTGACCGGTTTTGCGCATCTTCTGGGCACGATTTACGATATCCGTTTCGAGATTTATCAGCGGAAATTCTTCGTCAAATTTCTCAATAACTTCTTGGAGCAACTGACGCCGTTGTTTTTCTTTCTCGATCGGCGGCTACCTGGTAATCCGTGGCGAGCTTTCTTTCGGTGCTCTGTTGGCGGTACTCACTGCCCAAAAGGACGTGGCGTCACCGTGGAAGGAGCTGCTCGATTTCTATCAGTCGTTCCAGGATCCCCGGATCAAGTACGAGCAGATCATCGAGCAATTCCAACCTGCGGGCATGATGGATCCGCGCCTGCTGCTTGAGGAGCCCGATAGAGTGTGCGCCGCTCGCCGGCGAGCTGTCGGTCGCCAACCTGTCGCTCGCCGAAGACGACCGCAGCCGAGTTCTCGATAGCGTCAGCTTTTCCGTCCCGCTCGACCAGCACATCGCGATCATCGGGCAGGGCGGCAGCGGCAAGAGCGAGCTTGCCCTGCTGCTCGCGTCGCCTTATCCGGCCAACGAGCGGCCGGATTACGATCGGCGGAACCGACCTCGCAACCCTTCCCATTGCGGTGATCGGCCGCCGCATCGGTTATGTCGGTGCCACCCCATATTTCTTTGCCGGCACGTTGCGCGACAATCTGCTGCTTGGGCTTACGCCACCGTCCGGTCTGACCGGCCGAGTACGAGGGCGTGGTCGCCAGACGCCGCGCCCGGCAACTCCACGAGGCACGGCAATCCGGCAATATCGACCTCGACATCGACGCCGATTGGCTCGATTACGAAGCGGCGGGAGTCGGTGACCGCGAAGCGCTGTCGCGGCGCATCACCGAGGTGCTGGCCGCTGCTCGACTTGGAGGAGGTCGTCTACAGCCTTGGCTGCGCTGGCGGCTCGATCCCGAAGCCAACCGCGGAAGCAGCCGCAGCAGCTCTTGGAAGCGCGCCAGGCGCTCGCCCGCCGTCTGGCCGAGGACGAGATCACCGAACTCGTCGAGACCTACGACGTCAACCGATTCAATCTCAATGCCTCGGTCGCAGAGAACTCTGTTGTTCGGAACCCCGATCGGTCCGGCTTTCGACTTCGAGGCGCTCGCGGACAACGTCCACGTAATGCAGGTTCTCGAAAAGGTGGGTTGATCGACGACCTTGTCGCAGCCGGCAAGGCAGGTCGCTGAGACGATGATCGAATTGTTTGCCGACCTGCCGCCCGAACACGAGTTCTTCGAGCAGTTCAGCTTCATCAGCGCTACCGATCTGCCGGAATTCGCAGCGATCCTCGAGCGTTTCGGTAGCGGCGAAGCCGGCGGCTTTCGCGGGCGGATCGCTCGAAGCTCCTCTCCTGCCCTTCAGGCTGATCCCGGCGCGCCACCGGCTCGATGTCGTGGACGAGGCGATGCAGCAACGCCTGCTCGAGGCGCGTCGGGTATTTCGAGCTGATCTGCCGCCCGAGGCACAGGCGCAGATCGAGTTCTTCGATGCCGGGCGCTATAACGCGGCGCGCTTCGGTGCAGGACAACATCCTGTTTGGCAAGATTGCCTATGGCGAGGCTGACGCGCAGATCCGTGTTCCTGCGGTGCTCGCCGAAGTCGTCGACGCGCTGTCGCTGCGGCAGACCGTCATCGATGTCGGGCTCGATTACAACGTCGGCTCCGGCGGCTCGCGGCTGTCGTTCGCCGAGCGGCAAAAGGCCGGGATCGCTCGCGCGGTGCTCAAGCGCCCCGACCTTCTAATCCTCAACGAGGCGACCTCTGCCCTCGACGGGCAGGCGCAATCGCGGGTGACCGCGGGCCTCAGCGAGGAATTCGCGGGCGCGGGTATCATTTGGGTACTGCATCGGGCGAGCCTCGCCCGCAAATTTCGACCGGGTCATCGTGACTGAGCAACGGCAAGCTGCAAGAACAAGGTACGCCGGTCGAGCTCGAGGGCAACGGGTCGCTGATGTCCTTGCTCATGGCCGCCGAATGAGCATGCCGACGAGCAGCACGAGGATGATGGGAGGAATGCGATGAGCCTCAAGCAGGAATTCGAGCTGCTCCGGCGAGTGCCGATCTTCGCCGAGATCGAACCGGCCAAGCTGAAGCTGCTGGCGTTCATGAGCGAGCGGGTCGGCTTCGATCCCGGCAAGCGCTTGATGCAGCAGGGCGATCCGGCCGACGCGGCGTATCTGATCATCGACGGCCATGCCGAGGTCATCCTCGAAGACACCTGCCGGACCGGTGATCGTGGCGACACTCGGCGCCAACGACTTCGTCGGCGAGATGGCGATCTTGGGCGACGTGCCGCGCAACGCGACGGTCCGCGCCAAAGACCGTCTCGTCGCCCTGCGCATCTCGAAGGAGCCGTTCATGCGCATGGTGCGCGAATTCCCGACCATGGCGGTCTCGATCATGCAGGAACTGGCGCACCGCGCTCGATCTGACGAACAACCAGCTGAGCACGGCGCTTGCCGAGGTCAAACGATTGCGCGAAGGCGGCGGTATTGCCGCCTGACCGGTCGTGAGCCGGCTCGACAGCTTCATCCGCCGGCTGAAGGCACAGCGCGCTTGTCTCGATCTCGCAGCCGATCTGATCCAGGACTTGGACGGGCGACGTGCCTCGAACTTGGGCTCGGTAATGGCCGACCTATGATCACCTGCGCCAACTCTTCCCGGATCGAAGAATTTATGTCTGCGAGCGCCGGGTTGCCGCGCATCCCGACTGCATACCGCCGACCGAACTTCTCCTCCTCGGCGACATGCGCGATACGTTGCAGATGCGCCCGCAAGTTGCTCGGCGGATCGGATCGCGCTCGCTCATTTCGACCCCGGGACTGGCGACTTCGCGGCGAGCCGGGCACTCGCGGCCGAGCTGGCACCATTGATCCCACCGCTGCTTCGGCCGGGAGGAATACTAGCCAGCGAGCCTGCCATCGCCGCGGATGGACTCGATCCGATACCGCTACCCCAGGGCGTCTTGCCCGGCCGCTACCACCTCTACCGACGCGTCAGTTCCCGATCGTCAGCATGACCGGGACGTGGTCGGAGGCTTTTTCCCAACCGCGGCTGTCCCGATAAACGCGAGCCTCGGCCAGCGCCCCGACCAGCGACGGTGTCACCCAAATATGATCGAGCCGGCGCCCGCGGTTCGAGGCTGCCCAGTCGCGCGCTCGATAGCTCCACCAGGTGTACAAGCGCTCCGGCGGCGGCACGAAATGCCGGACCGCGTCGACAAACCCGCCGGCCCGCTGCAGCAGCCCGAGGCGCTCCACCTCGACCGGGGTGTGGCTGACCACACTCAAGAGCTGCTTGTGCGACCAGACATCGGTCTCGAGCGGCGCGATGTTCAGATCGCCGACCGCGATCATCGAGCGGCCGCCTTGCCGCTCCGCCGCGAACCACGCCGTCAACTCGTCGAGAAACCGCAGTTTATGCGCAAATTTTGGATTCTGCTCAGGATCCGGCAGATCGCCGCCCGCCGGGACGTAGATGTTGTGGAGCTCGACAGCACCGGGCAGCTCGACCGTTGCATGGCGGCAATCGGCGCGGGCGCACCAGGCACGAATCTGGGGTGATTTGAACGGGATACGCGACAGTATGGCGACGCCGTTATAACCCTTCATCCCGTGCACGAGCATGTGTCGGTAGCCGAGAGCTTCGAACGCCTCGCGCGGAAACATGAGGTCCTGAGTCTTGGTCTCCTGAAGGCAAAGGACCTCGGGGCCCATTCCGCGATCAGCCGCCGCACATTGTCCAGTCTGAGGCGGATCGAGTTGATGTTCCAAGTGACGAGGCGCATGGTTACGGCTCGATCCGAGAGTGTTCGTGCCGGGACCAGGACGCATAAACGGAGTAGCCACAAAACATCGGCGCCCGGTCGGGGGAAGACCGGGCGCCTACATGTCAGAAGCGTTTGGGGAAACTGGACCCACAGGGGAGACGGGCCCGTTCTAAAGAGGGTTTGCTGCCCTCTCCGCTTCCGAAGCCAGCAGATGGGGTGGGTCAAAAGGAAAGCAAGGCCGCGATCTCGCGCATGCCCTGAGGGCAAAATTGCATGCGGCGCTCGGGAACCGGTTCTGAATCCGCTCAGGCCGCGCGGATGGCGGCAACGACAGGCTCGTCTGGGCCGAACGGCATGCCCGAGCAAACGCCGAGAAACAACGCGCGCGAGAATGGATTGTCAAGGGCCTTGTGCTCGGGATGCCATTGCACGCCGACGACAAATCTCGCATCCGGCAGCGCTTACCGCCTCGATCTGTCCGTCCGGCGCCATGGCCTCGACCCGAAGCCCAGGTGCCGGACGATCGATACCCTGCGAGTGCAACGAATTGACCATCACCTCGGCAACCCCGGCAAACGATGCCAGGAGCCCGCCCTTGGTCAGCGCGACGCTGTGGCCGGTCCATAGGGGCCATCGGGAGAATCTCTCCGCGAACGGTGATTGAGGCGGCCTGGAATCTCGTGCACTCGTTGGTGGAGCGTTCCGCCAAGCGCCACATTCAACTCCTGGATGCCGCGACAGATCGCCAGGACAGGCAGGTCGCGCCGGACCGCTTCGCGAATCAAGCGGCAGCGTCGTCGCGTCGCGCTCCGGGTCGTGCAGGATTTCCGGGTGAGCTGGGCTCGGCGCCGTAATGGCTGGGATGGACGTTCGACGGGCTCCCGGTCAAGAGCAATCCGTCCAGCCTGTCGAGCATCTGGCAGACGTCGATTTTCGATCCGATCGCCGGGATCAATACCGGCAGGCACCCCGCCGCATCGATCACGGCACTCGGATACCTTTCGTTCACACCGTGGAAGACGCGCTCTTTGACCTTGCGAAGGCAGGTGGGAATGCCAACGAGCGGCAAATGACAGGCGGGCATCAAATTCGGACTCAGGGCTGGAGCTGGCGGCGGCCGGCGGCGAACGGATCCCGATATACAAACAGCTCAGGGTCTAATGCCACTCCGAATTGTACATCGGAGAGCGAAACCGTCGTGGTCTTGCGCTGCTGATCGACGATCGTCCACTGACGCAGCGCCGGCGGCTGGCTCGTGAACAGCATTGTCAAACTGCCGTTGTCCGGCTCCGCCGGGTCGACGACTGTAATCCCCAAGCCATTCGCTCCACGCTCCAGCCGCGTCACGACCAAGGTCGTCAAAGGTTATGGGCTCGCGCAACAGAAACCAGGCCGGGGTCGATTTCAACCCGACCTTCGACATCTCGGCCAGTTGCTTGTCGACGTAATAGACATAGAACCGATCGGCGATCAGCAGGATCGGTGAAGGCAGATCGTACTCGAATCGCATTCGTGCCGGGCCGGGCCAGCCATAAGCTGCCGCTTGCGGCACCCCCACCGGACGAATGCTGCCGGAACCGGGCGGTCATCGTGTGGATGCCGTTCAGATAAGCTGAAATACGGCGCAGATCGGCCGCGTCCTGTGGGGTCATCGCGACGCGCCGTCGGCGGGGCGGCGGCGCGCGAGAGCGCCGCAAACGGCATCGTTCGCCACCGCCAGAGTGGCGCTGACAAAGGCGCGCCGGCTCGGGCGCGGTTGCATTCTTCCTGATTTGCACCCGTTTCCTCCACCGACTCCGACCTGGCCCGTGTCGTCCCCGGACGCGATCGCGTAGGTAGGCGGAGAGATGGAGCCGGCGCCCGCCGCCATCAATTGCGGTCAATCGCCGCCCCGCGCCAAGACCTCGCGCTTGCCGACGTGGTTGGCTGCGCTGACGATGCCTTCGGCCTCCATTCGCTCGATGATGCGTGCGGCGCGATTGTAGCCGATCTGGAGATGCCGCTGCACAAAGCTCGTCGACGCCTTGCCCTCGCGACATACGACGGCTACGGCCTGCGCGTACAATGTGTCCCCGGACCGCCCCCTCCTCATCCGCCGGCAGAACCGAAGCGAGCGTCGTCGTCTTCGGTGATTTCGTCGATGTAATCGGGCTCGCCACGCGTCTTCAGGAACGATACGACGCGCTCGACCTCTTCGTCAGAGACGAACGGGCCGTGGACGCGCGTGATGCGGCCTCCACCCGCCATATAGAGCATGTCGCCGCGGCCCAGGAGCTGCTCGGCGCCGCCCTCGCCGAGGATCGTCCGGCTGTCGATCTTCGAGGTCACCTGAAAGCTGATCCGGGTCGGAAAGTTGGCCTTGATCGTGCCGGTGATGACGTCGACCGACGGGCGCTGGGTCGCCATGATCAGGTGGATCCCGGCGGCGCGCGCCATCTGCGCCAGGCGCTGGATCGCCGCCTCGATCTCCTTGCCGGCGACCAGCATCAGATCCGCCATCTCGTCGACGACGACGACGATCAGCGGCAACTCGCTCGTGTCGAAGGGCTGGGGTTCGAAGATCGGCTGTCCGGTTTCCGGATCGAACCCGGTTTGCACCTTGCGGATGAGGCTCTCGCCCTTGGCCTGCGCCTCGGCGAGCCTTGTGTTGAACCCGTCGATGTTGCGGACCCCGAGCTTCGACATCTTGCGGTAGCGGTTCTCCATCTCGCGCACCGTCCATTTCAACGCGAGAACGGCCTTGCGCGGGTCGGTGACAACCGGAGCGAGAAGATGCGGAATCCCGTCGTAAACCGATAATTCCAACATCTTCGGATCGACCATGATGAATTTGCAGCGATCGGGCGGCATGCGGTAGAGGATCGACAGGATCATCGTGTTGATGCCGACCGACTTGCCCGATCCCGTGGTCCCGGCGATCAACAAATGCGGCATTTTGGCAAGGTCGGCGAGCACCGGCTCGCCGGAAATATCCTTTCCGAGGATCAGGGCGAGACGCCCCGGATGATTTTCATAGATCGGGGAGCCGAGCAGCTCGCGCAAAATAACGGTCTCGGCCTTCCGGTTCGGGCAGCTCGATGCCGATCACGTTGCGCCCCGGCACGACAGCGACGCGCACCGAAATCGCGCTCATCGAGCGGGCGATGTCGTCGGCCAGCCCGATGATCGCGCGAGGCCTTGATCCCGGGCGCCGGTTCCAGCTCGTACAGCGTCACGACCGGCCCCGGGCGAACCTGCACGATCTGACCGCGCACGCCGAAATCCTCGAGCACCGTTTCGAGCAGGCGGGCGTTCTTTCGAGCGCATCCTCGTCGACAGCTTCGGCTTTCACCGCCTGAGGCTTTGCCAAGAGGTCGAGGGAGGGCAGGATTGGACGCTCGTCCGGTTCGAGATCGAGCGTCGGTTGCCGCTCCTGATCGGCGCGTTTCCCGAGAACGAGCGGCTTCGCCCCGGGGACCACTGAAGCGGATGAGTCCGCCGCGCTCGCGTTCTCCCTCCGCGGCACCTGGCATGCGGCGGTCGAGGCGGAGGCTCGCGGCGGTCGGGCAATGCGGTCACGACGGTCCGCGCGCCCGGATCGACGTTGCCGGGAGCGCCGGCCGTTGCAGCCCCAGCCGGCGCGGCTTGCCTCCCGCCAATGGCGGAACAGTCGATCGGCCAGACCAGCTGCCGCGATCGTCCCGCGGCCGGAGGCAGCGCCGACGCGTCCCGCCCCTTGCCCGAGCTGGCGCCAGTCCCGCCAAGACAGGCCCATGATCAACAGCAGCAGCAAGCCGACGATTGCCGCCGCCGCCATCGAAATCGGCAACGCCGCGGCACTCAGGCCGGCACTCGAAACCAGGCGGTGCAGAGCCCATCCGACGGCGCCGCCGAACCGCATCCCCGAAGAGGGTAAGCCGGCGTCAAGGACCGATAGAGCGAGCGCCCCGAGCGCCAGGACCAGCGGAAGCAAGGCGCCTCTGAGCCAGATCGATTTAAGCGGGCGGTTCAGCAGCAGGCGCAAGGACCAGCCCAGCAGCACCATCGGGATCAAGAACGCGGCAAGGCCGAAGCTTTGCCGCAAGAGATCGGCAAGAACCGCCCCGTTTTGGCCGAGAAAGTTGTGCGGCGCCGCGTCGACCGCGGTATTCAGCGACGGATCCCGCGGATCGTAGGTCAGCAACGCCATGACCAGCAAAAAGCTGGCAAGCAGCAGAGCGAAGCCCAGCGACTCGAACAGGCGCCGCTTGAGCGCGGTCAATGCGTCCGCCCAGCCGTTCCTCCGGCGAGCGCTGCCGCGCGCCGAATAGCCTAACGATCTGGCCATGCTGTCCCCTCTGGCGCCGGCCTTCCCCAAGCTCCGGCGATCCCCTAACGGCACAAACCGGAAACGAGATTACGCCATCGCCGCCGGCCGTGAAAGCGCTTGACGCGGATCGGGCGCTGGACAGCCCGGCGGCGGCGTTCCATGCTCGGGCCGTGACGCAGCAAGTCGAACTGCTGATCGCCGGCGGGGGTCTGATCGGGCTGCTGCTCGGCGTCGCCTGTGCCGGCGCCGGACTGGATGTGGCGATCGTCGATCGCCAGGATCCCGGGACGATGCTCGGCGAGGGCTTCGACGGGCGCAGCTCGGCGATCGCCTACGGCTCGCGCCGCGTTCTCGATGCTCTCGGCCTGTGGCCCGAGATCGCCGCGGAGGCCGAGCCGATCCTCGAGATCCGGGTCGCCGACGACGGCTCTCCGCTGTTTCTGCATTACGACCATCGCGACCTCGATGCTGCAACACCGCTCGGCTACATCGTCGAGAACCGGGTGCTCCGACGCATCCTGCTCGAGCGCATCCGGTCCCTGGAGAGCCTCTCGCTCCTGGCGCCGCTCGATGTCGATGCGCGTCGAGACGTCGTCCCTTGCGGCCGTCGCAACGCTCTCCGACGGTGCGGACGATAGCGGCTCGTCTGATCGCAGCGGCCGACGGACAGGGGTCGCGGCTGCGGCGCGCCGCCGGCATCCGCACCGTCGAGTGGCGCTATCGCCAGACCGGGATCGTGACGACCGTGCGGCACGAGCGCCCGCATTGCGGCATCGCCGTCGAGCATTTTCCGCCGGCCGGACCGTTTGCGATCCTGCCGATGACCGGCAACCGCTCCTCGATCGTGTGGACCGAACGGGCCGAGCTGGCGGCGCGTCTGGTGGCGCTCCCGGACGCCGCCTTCGCCGCCGAGATCGCCGCCCGCTTCGGCGATTTCCTCGGCGCGGTCGAGCCGATCGGGCCGCGCTGGACCTATCCGCTCGGCCTGATGCTGGCCGAGCGTTACGTCGCGGAACGGCTGGCGTTGGTCGGCGAAGCAGCGCATGTCATCCATCCGATCGCCGGTCAAGGCCTCAATCTCGGCATCCGCGACGTCGCCGACGCTCGCCGAGCTGGTGATCGACCGGCGCCGGCTCGGTCTCGACATCGGCGATCCCGACCTGCTCGGCCATTACCAGCGATGGCGCCGCCTCGACACGCTCGCCCTCGCCGCGGTGACCGACGGGCTCAACCGCCTGTTCTCGAACCAGCTCGCGCCGCTGCGCCTCGCCCGCGATCTCGGCCTCGCTGCGGTTCACCGCCTGCCGCCGCTCAAGCGGCTCTTGATGCGCGACGCCATGGGGCTTTCGGGCGATCTGCCGCGTCTCGTCCGCGGCGAGCCGCTGTAGAAGGGAATGGCGAACTAGCGCGCCGGCTCGCGGCTGAGGCCGTTCGCCGCCAGCGCCTTCGAGATAGGCGCGCCAGCGCGTCTCATGCTCGACGCCGAGCTCATAAAGATAGGCCCAGGAATAGATCCCGGTGTCGTGGAGATCGTCGAAGGTGATGCGCACCGCATAGTTGCCGACCGGCTCCAGCGCGATGATCCCGACATGGGCGCGGCCGGCGACCAGCGTCTTCTGCCCGGGTCCGTGACCCTGGACCTCGGCAGACGGGCTTTCGACGCGCAGATACTCGGCCGGGAGGCGGAACCGGCTACCGTCGTCGTAGGCCACCTCGAGCAGCTTCTCCGCCTTTTGAGGCGCAGCTCGACCGGCCAGCGCGTCGCCCCGCCGGCGCTCACACCTGCTCCTCAACGGCGGCGGCGGCTTCGAGGGCATCTCATCGTCGCGCAGCCGGCGTGCCTCGTCGATCAGCATGATCGGGATCCCGTCACGGATCGGATAGGCGAGCCCCGCCTCCTCGCTGATCAATTCCTGGGCTTCGCGGTCGTAGCGCAGCGGCGCCTTGGTCAGCGGGCAGACCAGGATTTCGAGCAGCTTCGGATCGACTTCCGGTGTCCCTTCCATGCCGTCCTCCAGGGATCCCTCTCAATGCCGCGCGCTGCCGGCGCCGTCGCTGAGGCTGGTTCAGCGCCGCCATCTCGACGATCGCGGTCAGGAGCCGTGCCCGCTCTTCGAGATCGGGGGCCTCGAGCAGCGCCTGCTTCTCGCTCGGCTCGAACGGGCAGATCATCGCGATCGAGGTGACGAGCCGCTCGCCCGGCACCGAAGTGATCGCATCCCAATCGGCCTGCATCTGATGATGCTGGAAATAGGCCCTGAGGCCGCGCAGCAGCCGGTCGCGGTCGAAACCGGGCTCGTCTTCGGTCCGCAGGTCGCCGGCGAATTCGCTCCACTCCGGCACGACCCGCCGATAGCCCTCCAACAGCGGCAATTCTTCGCGGATGCGGAACCGGCTGATGCCGGTCAAGGCGATCAGGAAGCGCCCGTCATCGGTCTCGGAAAACGACGTGATGCGCCCGGCGCAGCCCGTCGGATAGACCGGCGGATTATCCCCGGCGAACGCGCGGATCGCTCGGCTGCACCATGCCGATCAGCCGCTCGCCGGCGAGCGCATCGCGGGTCATCGCCAGATAGCGCGGCTCGAAGATGTTGAGCGGCAGCCGGCCGCGCGGCAACAGCAGCACGCCGGTCAGCGGAAAGATCGGAAGAATTGAGGGGAGCGCGGTTCCGCCCAGCCGCTCGCTCATCCCGGGATCTCCTCAGGAAAACATCTGGGCGGAGAGCCGTCGCCTGCCGCTCAAGGTTAACGGGTCGGTCGGTCCCATCGCCTCGAAGAATTTGACGAGCTGCTTGCGCGCCGCCTGCTCGTTCCACTCGCGGTCGCGCTTGAAGAGGTTCAGGAGCTCGTCGATCGCCGCCTCGCGATTGCCGCTGCCGAAGAGTGCGGTGGCGAGCTCGAAGCGCGCCTCGTGATCGTCCGGATTTGCCGCCAGCCGGGCGCGCAGCTTGCTCGCCCCGGCCATCGCCTTCTGCGCCTGCTCGGCGAGCTCGAGCGCCGAACGGGCCGCGGTGATCTCGGCGTGAGCCGCACTCTCCTTCGGCGCCCGGTCGAGCGCCTGCCGCGCCTTGGCGAGGTCGCCGCGCGCAATCATCGCCCTGATATTGCCGGCGAGCGCTTCGAGGTTGGCCGGGTCGCGCTGCAAGACCTGCGCATAGAGCGCACCGGCGGTCTTGTGGTCGCCCGACTGCAGCGCCTCCTTGGCCATCGCCATCGCTTCCTCGACCGGCGAGGGGCCACCCTTGCCGCCGCCCAGGCGCTGGACGAACTGCTTGACCTGGCTCTCGGGCTGCGCCCCGACAAAGCCGTCGACCGGCCGGCCGTCCTTGAAGGCGTAGACCGCGGGGATCGACTGGATGCGCATCTGCTGGGCGATCTGCGGGTTCTCGTCGATATTGACCTTGACCATCCGGACCGCACCGCCGGTGGCGCGCACCGTCTTTTTCGAGGATCGGCCCGAGCTGCTTGCACGGCCCGCACCAGGGCGCCCAGAAATCGACGATCACCGGAGCCTCGAAGGAGCCGTCGACGACCTCGGTCATGAACGTCGCGGTGGTGACGTCCTTCACCGCGGCGGGCCGGCACCCGCGCCGCCGATCAAAGCTTCGCTCGGCATCGCTCTCCTCGTTCTGGGTTCAACCCACAACATGGCGGCATAGCTCGGCGATGACAAGCGCTCCAGCGGCGGGGTCGGGGCATGGGCTGACCCCGTCGCATTTCCCTGCCAGCAGGGAGAAAACGTCTCCGAGCCGCCGATAAGCCCCCTCTGCAACGCCGAAAATCTACATGATATCAGCAGCTTGGGTACGATTTGGCCGCGCTGGCCGGCAGCGGAATTTTGGCGCCGAAAAAGCGGTCGGCAGGGGATTGGCAGCGGAATTGGGCACGCGGTCTCTTGCTTGTTTATTTAGCATAAAAATCTCACTTCAGAATTGATAAAATCACACTCACCCCCATATGTATGTGCCGGCCCCGCCGGCGCAAGGCGGCAGCCGCCGCTCAACCCGCCACGGCCGCCGGCTCACGCTCACACCCGGCGAGATCGATGATGCGCGGTTCATGCCCGCACGCGGCGATGAAGCGCAACAGATCGGCGGGGGCCACCGCGGTCGTGCGATCGTTCGCCAGCGGGTGGTAGTTGAGCGGGTCGTGCTCGAGCATCGCGGCATCGAGCACCGGGCGTGACGCGCCGTGCGACATCGTTGACGAGCGCAAAGGGCGTCACACTCCCGGGACGCACCCCGAGGAGCTCGTAAAGATCATCGGCGCCGCCGAACGAGAAGCGCGGCGCCCCCAGCCGGGCCGCGAGCTTCTTCAAGTCGGTGCGGCGCTCTTCGAGCATGACCGCGAGCCAGAACCCGCCCTTCTTGTCCTTGAGGAAGAGGCTCTTGCAGTGCCCTCCCGGCAGGCTGCCGCGCAGCGCCGCCGCCTCGGCAACGGTGAAGACCGGCGGATGCCAATGGGTCCGATGCGCGATCCCGAGCGCATCGAGCCGGGCGAAAAGCTCTTCCGGGGTCAGCGGCGGCGCCATGACAGCCGCACGATGCGGTCCGCCAGCCGCGAAGGCAAGCTTTGCAGAGCCGGCCTGGTCAAAGCTTTTACCACGATTGGGCTCGGGATTGGGGCGGCCCGGCGCCCATTATTCCTAACGTGGCAAGGCCCCGAAGAGGAAGCACCACATGGACCGGGCGCAGGAGTCCCGGCGGAGCTCGCGGCGGCGTGGTACGTCACCGCGACTTGGGCCGAAAGGGCCCGGCAGGTCCTTGGATCTGGGAGGCCTCGGCTCCGCCGCGCCCGGGAACTCGAACGCGGGGCCGACGGATTGGCCGCGAAGGTGATACCAGCGGCTCAGCCGCGAGCTCCGGTCCGAGTCTCGCGGTGCGATGCCGGTTAGCCGCCTCGTAACGCAAGCCTTTGCAAAGCCTCGCCTCCGGACCAACATCAGCAGCGCCGCGGGCCGACCCGCCGCGGCCGGTGCGGGCGTAGCTCAGGTAGAGCACAACCCGCTAAGGTTGGGGTCGGGGTTCGAACCTCGCCCGCTCCAGTATTATCAACGGCTTGGGAGCGATTCACGCTCGGGTCGTTCGGGCGATAGCAACCACATAGCAACCATGCGCGACCTTTGGCGGTGCTGTAGCTGGCCAATGGTGGTCGGCATTCCAGCGCGGGCGACGGCGGAAGCCTCGGCTGCCGCGCCGAGGACGGCGGCGGCGCGGTCAGCTCACCCGAGGGTGAGATGGTCGCCATGCGCCAGAAGCCGCGGCGCAGGGCGCCTGGTGCTCCTCGAGGCCGCCGCCGCCTGGGGATCGCTCGCCGCCGAGAAAGAGAGCGCGCTCAGCGGGCCGCTTCGGAGGCCTGCGCCCTCCGGGGTGGCCGGCCCGGCACCCGTACGTGGCGGGGCCCCGGGGAGGGCGGCGGCGGTGTAAATTTGAACCCTCAGTCGGAAACTGCGAGCGGTATTTAGGCAAAAGCGCGGGCATGTCGGCAGGCTGACGATGACCCGCTGATGAACCACGCCATGCGGATCGAGGGGCGGGCATCGATCGCACCGGCGAGTTGCTGCGAGAGATCTCGCCGGCGACCAATCAGCGCGACGTTTCCGCTGTGGCGGGCGACCACCCTAGCGGACGGATCGGCGGTGGCGCGCGAAGCCGGTCTATCGCCCCACCAGGCCGAGCACCGCGCTGCGCGTCGACAATGTGCCGCGTTCAGAGGCGATGGGATCGCGCCGGCTTCTGTAATTACGAAGCAAGCTACGAAAGCGGCAGCCGCGCGTGGTACGGGAAACCTCCGGGGACAGCGGGGCTGGCAGAGAATTTTGGGCACGCTCTCGCAAATTGCGGCTGATTCTGGGGCTTTTGCAGGCAAGTTCAGCGCGGTCGGCCTGTTATGCGCAGGTGCCAACGTCCTGACGAAGGCGGCTGATCTGTCGCCGTGATGGGAATGCCGGTGAACCGCTACAACGGCCCGCCGATGACGCTGGGTGCCGCCGCGGCTGCCCGCGTCCGGCTGATCGTCTGGTGTCGCGATTGCCGCCACCAGGTCGAGCCCGACCTGGGCACGATGGCCGAGCGCTACGGCGCCGAGCTGTCGGTTCCAGACTGGCACAAGCGGCTCAGGTGCCCACGCCTGCGGCAGCCGGCAAATTGATTTCGTGGTCACCGGGGCCAGGCCAAATGGCTCACGATAAAGTGTTATCAACAGGGGTATCGGGTCCAGTCGGTTTTGATCGCTGCCCGCCACATAGTTGGCCGATGTCAGGCTCTCCGGCTACGCGACAGCGCAAGCTCGGCGTCCGGCGACAGCGGACGGCAGCGTCATCGCCTTCCCGCGCATGCCGCGCGTCTCCGAACTCCTCCGGACCGGCGCCACTGGTCGCCGGCGCAGAAGATCGAGCACTTGCTCGGGATGAGCCTCGGTCGCTCGCTAGCGACATCCCGTCGTGGCCGATCGCCGAGATCCCGACCCCGTTGCGTCTCTCGCTGTGGGATTTGCAGGTGTGCGCGCGTCATCCGCATGATTGGCGTGAAGCGCGCACATCCCCTGATGGGAAGCTCGGCCGCGAAGCTGTCCCGCAATAGCGAACGACAGCGCGTTCTCGCAGAGATGGCGCGCAACTTGCGTAACAAGAGCCGTAGTCCTCGTGCGGAAGGAACGCCCGGGGAGGGTACCACGCAGAAATTTGCAGGACCGCCTCGGAAACTGCGAGCGATTTTCGGGGATCGCGGGCGGCATAGATGCTTGACTTGCGATGCTCGCAGGTTGACCCACGCCGCTTTGTTAATCGGAATGCGCCGTCAAGCCTCGTGTTTGAACTTCGGCTTCCGGGCCTTCTCCGGTGCACCCAGCTTCGCCATTCGGAACGGCTCTTCCCGCCCCCATTCCCGTCATCGCTGAACCCGCACCCAAAAGCGGGCTTAGGTGGACGGAATTGAGACCTTCGCGTTGTCCGGGGATCAGGCGCCTGGGCCCCTCGCGACGACGGTCAAATTGGGACGAGCCTCCGCCGGACTGGTGCTCTGCGCAACGTTGAATGCCGCGACCGGTCGTCGAAGACCCTTCAGCTCCAGGTTTCCGAGGTCTTCGAGCCTCGCGACCGCTTCGACCGCTTCTGCAATACGGCTGCTGACCAGGATCTGCCCGTCCTTCGCTTCGGCACAAAGCCGGGCGGCGAGGTTGCAGACCGTGCCAATCGCGGTGTAGCCGGAGCGCTCTGAAAAACCGATCTGACCCAGGGTCGCGAAACCCTGCGCGATGCCCGACACCAAAACCAAGTTCGCAGCCGTGACGGCTCCAAGCCGCGATCAGTTCACGGGCTGCCTCGCGCATCGCCATCGGCCATCTTGACGGCGCGCTCGGCCGGGTCGGGGCACGGCACAGGATCGTTGAAGAACACCATGATCCCATCGCCCGAGAACTGGTCGAGCGTGCCTTCGAACTGGCTCACGAGCGGCCCTAAAGCGCCATGGTATTGACGCAGGAACTCCAGCACCTCCTCAGGCTCGGCAGTTTCGGTGAAGGCGGTGTAGCCGCGCAGATCGCAGAACACGACGACGATCTCGCGGCGATGGCTTTCGAGGATTTTCTCGTCGCCCTGCGAGACGATCAGTTCGGCAAGCTGCGGCGCGAGAAACCGCTTCAGCCGTCCGACGCGGCCCAATTCGTCAACCTGCTCGGCGACCCGCGCCTCCAGACCGCGGTTCAACTCCGCCGACCTCCTCGGTGCGCTGCCGCAATTCGCCCAGCAGCCGCGCATTCTCCATCGCGATGACCGCCTGCGCCGCGAAATTCTGCAGCAGCGCGATCTGTTTGTCAGTGCAAACGGTGGACCTCGGAGCGATACAGCACGAAGCTGCCGAGGAGCTTGGTCCTTCGTACGCAGCGCCACCCAAAGGTCGCCGCGGATGTGGCCGAGTTCCAGCATGTCTCGCCGATGCCACCCCCGGGCATCATCCGGCAGGACCGCGAGATCGGGTGATGTGGATCAATCGCTCACCCCGCTCGATACGCCCGAGCGCAGTAGCTGGTGACGCGCGCATCGTTCGCGTAGCCTCGGCGAAAGCTGCTGGGTACGCCGCGCATCGCTACTGAGTGGAAAACATCGCCGTCATAAGACCGAAGAGCGCCGCCTGAGGCCCCACACAGTCGCATCGCCTTATCCAGCATCGCGTCGAACACCGGCGTGAGGTCGCCAGGCGAGGAATTGATGACCCTGCAAGCACCTCTGCGGTCGCGGTCTGCTGCTCCAGCGCCTCGCGCGTCTCGGTGATCAGCCGCGCGTTCTCCATCGCGATCACCGCCTGCGCCGCGAAATTCTGCAACAGAGCGATCTGCTTGCTGTCTGAAAATGCCGCACGCAAACTCGCGGCGGTGAGCGGTGATCATGCCGGAACAGCGTCGTCCGCTTGCGCAGTGGCACCGATAGCAGCGTGCGTGACGCCGCGACGTCGCTCGACCGCCGCCGCGATCGGATGGTCGAGCTGCGCCATGCCGAGAATGTGGGCGAACGCGTTCGTCCAGCCATGGCAGCGGCCGAACGACCGGCGCATCGGCATGCCGCAAAGCCCTGGCGCAAACGCTTCCACCGGACGTGGGCTCCGGCACGCATCGCGTATCGCCAGCGGTGCGGAACGCGCTCGCTGTCTGCGCGAGGAAGCGCACGCCCCGTGGGCGCCGCGCCGCAAAGGCTGTGCGCCTTCTCCAGTATCGCATCGAACACCGGCGCGAGGTCGCCGGGCGAGGAATTGATGACCCGCAACACCTCGGCGGTCGCGGTCTGCTGCTCCAAGGCTTCGTCACGCTCGGCGGTGCTTTCAGCTAGCCCAGCTGAGCCTTGCGCGCTCAGCAAGCGCCTCATCCCGCTCGGCTCTGCACTCGGCAAGCTGACGTTGTAGATCGGCGATGATCTGCTGCGGATCGGCTAACGTGCTGTCAGGCGTCGCACTCATTCGCGGACCTCATCGGGACCGACCTTCCGGGCGGATCATACCGTGAGGAGCACGGACCAAGACAGATTGTCGATCGGGACGCTCCGTATACCCTCGGTGAATGACCGCTACCGGCCGGGTCCCCGTCGGTTCCGCTCATCCGATGAACGGCTGGATTTCGGCGCAACCTCGCCTGTTGCCGCGCGTTCCGGCGACGGTCTGCTTTGATCACAGAGCGAGCGCTCAGCTTGGGCGGCAGGAACGGCTCTTCATGCCCCTAACCTGCCGTTCCAGACGCGGCCGCGAATGGGTAGTTGGGTGGAAAGGCGGCATTCCCGATTTGCCCGGCCTGTGATGGCCACGCTTTGAAAGCGGTCATTTACTGCTTGAAGACACGACACCCGCCACCACGCCAATTTCAGCGCTTCCGCTGGTAGGTCGACAGGCAGAGGAATATCCTCGTCCATTGAGGCTGCCGCCCTCGGAGCCGAGGATCACCGCATGGACGTAGCGGCGTGGCTGCGCGGGCTTGGGCCTCGAGCGATACGCGCCGGCGTTCCGCGACAACGATATCGATTGGCGACGTGCTGCCGGAGCTGACGGCGGAGGATCTGAAAGATCTCGGCGTGACGCTCGGTCGGCCATCGCCGCAGGCTGCTCGACGCGATTGCCGCGCTCGGCGCCGCGGCGCCCAGCTGGCTCGGCAACGGCGGCGACCTCGCGATGCACCGGCGCCAGCCGAGGCCGAACGCCGGCAGCTGACGGTGATGTTCTGCGACCTGGTCGGCTCGACCGCGCTCTCGGCGCGGCTCGATCCCGAGGATCTGCGCGAGGTCATCGCCGCTTATCACCGCGCCGTCGCCGAGATCGTCGCCGGAGTTCGACGGCTTTGTCGCCAAGTACATGGGCGACGGCGTTCTGGTCTATTTCGGCTACCCGCGAGCGCATGAGGACGATGCCGAGCGGGCGGTCCGGGCGGGGCTGGGCGTCATCGACGCTGTCGGTCGCCTCGATGTCAAATCCGTCAAGCTGCAAGCGCGCGTCGGGATCGCCACCGGGCTGGTGGTCGTCGGCGATCTGATCGGCGAAGGCTCGGCGCAGGAGCAATCGGTCGTCGGCGAAACGCCGAACCTCGCCGCCCGGCTGCAAGCCCTGGCCGAGCCGGACGCGGTCGTCATCGCCGCGGGCACGCGCCGGCTGGTCGGCGATCTCTTCGAGTACCGCGATCTCGGCGCCGTCGAGGTCAAGGGCATCGCCGCGCCGGTGCCGGCTTGGCAGGTGTTGCGTCCGAGCGTCGTCGCGAGCCGGTTCGAGGCATTGCGCGGATCGGCGCTGACCCGGCTGGTCGGCCGCGACGAGGAGATCGACCTGCTGTTGCGGCCGCTGGGCGCGCGCCAAGGCGGGCGACGGCCAGGTCGTGCTGATCTCCGGCGAACCCGGCATCGGCAAGTCGCGCATCACCGCGGCATTGGAGGAGCGCCTCCACGCCGAGCCGCATCTCCGCCTGCGCTATTTCTGCTCGCCCTATCACCAGGACAGCGCGCTGTTCCCGTTTATCGACCAGCTCGGCCGGGCAGCGGGGTTCGCGCGCGACGATCCGCCCGCGGCCAAGCTGGAGAAGCTCGAAGCCTTGCTGGCCCGCGCCGCGCCGCCGGACGAGGATGTGGCATTCCTCGCCGATCTGCTGTCATTGCCGGCTTCGGAGCGCCACCCGCTGCCGAACCTCAGTCCGCAGCGCAAGAAGGAGCGGACATTGGAGGCGCTGATCCGGCAGCTCGAAGGTCTGGCGCGCCAGCAGCCGGTGGTCATGGTCTTCGAGGACGCGCATTGGATCGACCCGACCTCGCGCGAGCTGCTCGACCTCACCGTCGAGCGTGTGCGCAGCCTGCCGGTGCTGCTGATCGTGACGTTCCGCCCCGAGTTCCAGCCGCCCTGGACCGGCCAGCCGCAGGTCAGCGATGCTGGCGCTCAATCGCCTGGACCGGCGCGACCGGACCGCTTTGGTCGCGCAGATCGCCGGCGGCAAGGCGTTGCCCGATGAGGTCGTCGCCCAGATCGTCGATCGCACCGACGGCGTGCCGCTGTTTGTCGAGGAATTGACCAAGAGCGTGCTTGGAGAGCGGCGTGACGCCGCTCGGGATCCCGACGAGTTTGCACGACTCGCTGATGGCGCGGCTCGACCGCTTGGCATCGGTGCGGCAGGTGGCGCAGATCGGCGCCGCGATCGGACGCGAGTTTTCCTACGCGCTGCTGCGCGCCGTCTCCCGCCTTCCCGAGGACGAGCTGCAAGCCGCTCTCGCCCGCCTCGTCGCCTCCGAGCTGGTGCTTCCAGCGCGGCACGCCGCCCGACGCGGTCTATAGCTTCAAGCACGCGCTGGTGCAGGACGCGGCGCACGGCAGCCTGCTGCGCAGCGCCCGGCAGCAATTGCACGCGCAGATCGCCGAAGCGCTCGAAACCCATTCCCCGAGCTGATGGACAGCCAGCCCGAGCTCTTCGCGCAGCATTACGCCGAGGCCGGGCTCGTTGAAAAATCCGTCGCCTGCTGGGGCAAGGCCGGTCATAGGTCCGCCGCCCGCTCGGCGATGGCGGAAGCGGCCGCGCAATTGCAAAAGGGGCTGGACCAGCTGGCGCTGCTGCCGGACGACCCCTGAACGCCAGCGACAGGAGCTCGAATTTGCAGCGCCTTGGGCGCGGTGTTGCAAGCCGTCAAAGGACTCGCCGCGCCGGAAACGGGCCAGGCCTATGCCCGCGCACGAGAGCTGTGGGAGCAGCTGGGTTCTCCCTCGGAGTTCCTTCGAGTGCCCTATGGGCAGTCTCGCCATCACGCGTTCCGCGGCGAATTCGATCTGGCGCAGCCGCTTGGCACGAGGATTTGCTGCGTCTGAGCCGTCAGCGCAACGATACTGCCGGCCTCGTTCTGGGTCACCTCTCCTCCGGTCGAAACCTGATGTTTGCCGGCAGGTTTGCGTCATCCCGGTCGCATCTGGAAGAGGTGCTCGCGCTTTATGATCCGATCTCCCACCGCTCGCTTGTCCATCAGGCCGGAATCCACCCCATGTAACACTCGCAGGCGGTACTTGGGGAATTGTCCTCTTCTGTCTCGGCTATCCCGACCAGGCATTGGCACGGAGCAACGCAGCCAGTCGCTGAGGCTCGGAGGCTGGCTCATCTGCCGCCTTTGGCTGCTGAGCTTGGCACTCGCAGCTAGGCTGCTTTCGCTTGTCGGACGAACATGCAGTACCTGCAATGAGCGGGCAGACCAGCTGGTTGCGGTAGCGACCGAGCAGGGTTTCCCATACTGTGTGCGATGCTTGCAGGCAACGATCTATCGCGGGTTGGGTCAAGGTCAAAAATGGTGATTGCGCGGAGGGGATATCGCTCCTGCGCAGCGGTTCGAGCGCTTACCGCGCCACCGGGCGGAGATGTTTATGCCCGATCATATCGCCCTCCTGGCCGGGGCGTGTGAGATCGCAGGGCAAGTTGAAGAGGCCGTGGTCGCTGTTGGACGATGCATTGCAGATCGTCGAAAGGACAGGGGAGCGCTGGCTGGCAGCGGAGCTGAACAGGCACAAAGGCCAGTTGCTGCTGCGGCAGGGGCATCCGAGGCCGCCGAGGAACTGTATCGCAAAGCCCTGAGCATCGCCGAGGAGCAGGAGGCCAAGCTCTGGGAATTGCGCGCCGCCGCGAGCCTCGCCCGGCTCCGCCGCGACCAGGGCCGCCGCGCCGAAGCCCGCGATCTGCTCGCGCCGGTCTACGGCTGGTTCACCGAGGGCTTCGACACCGCCGATCTGAAAGAGGCGAAGGCGCTGCTCGACCAGTCGGCGTGAGCTGCTGATTCGCGTTGTGCGAATGACCGCTCCCCGGTAGACCCAACGATCCGCCGGCGAGGACGCGAAGGTCGGTTCAGGGTCGACCTGCGGCTCGATAGCGGTTTTGCGAACGGCCGCTAACGGGAAGGGTTTCGGATGCCGGCCCGGCGCGAGCGATCGACCCGGTATGGGGGCCGGCGTCGGAAAGCCTCCGATGAACGAACCCGCGGGAAGGCGGTGAGCGCCTGGCGACTATGGGGATTTGGCGTCGGAGCGGCTGTAGCCGTGGATGGTTTTGCGAAGATCGCTGAGAGCTGAAAGGCGCTGATGATTGCGGATTGGGGGTTGCTTCTGTACTCGATGGCTTGATTGAGGACTGGTCCGTGATCTCCCGCCGGCGCTTGCAGGGATCGGGATGAAACGGGCGCGGTGCCGGGAACGAGATGTTCCGGCGAACCGATGCTGCAACGGGACGACAAGGATAGTCATCGCATCAAATCCTGATCCCGGCGCCGGCGGACGGTGGGCCGCGGGTGCGCTGCCGCGCGCAAAGGCGCTCGACAATGATCATGCGGCCGCCGCAGCAAGGGCACGGCGGGCGATGATCGGTCATGGCGTCGGGATCGACTGTGTCGTCCGATGCCGGCGGATTGACTGCCGGCATTGGGACGGCCATCAGCTCCTTGGCACGCGCAATGTTCGCCTTGCAGCCGGCGCTGGCCAGCAGCCCGTAGTGGCGGATGCGATGAAAACCCTTCGGCAGAACGTGGAGTAAGAAGCGCCTGATGAATCTCGTCGGCGCTGAGCATCATTGTGCAGTAGCGCGCCTGCCCGTTGCGGCGGTAATCCTTGTAGCTGGAAGGTCACGCCGCGCTCGTCGAGAGCAACGAGGCGACTGTTCGAGATGGCGACGCGATGGGTGTAGCGGGCGAGGTAGGCGAGCACTGCTTCTGGCCCGGCGAAGGGCGGCTTGGCGTAAACAAACCACTTCTTCCGCATTAGCGGTGCGAGGTACGCGGCGAAGGCCTCGCGACGACAGAGGCCCTCGATCTCACCGAAAGAACGCCAGCCGGCCCGCCGCATGGGCATCGGTGAGCGCAGCCAGGAAGAGCCGCCGGAACAGGCGGGAAAGCACCCGCACCGGCAGAAGGAAGCTCGGCTTGCAGCGCACCCAGCGCGTCCCGTCGAGCGATATCCCGCCGCCCGGCACAATCATATGGACGTGCGGGTGATGGGTCATAGCCGAGCCCCAGCTGTGGAGCACGGCGGTGATGCCGATCCTGGCGCCAAGCCGCTTGGGATCGGCGGCGATCGTCAGCGTGGCCTCAGCCGCAGCCGTGAACAGCAGACCGTAGATCGCGGCTTTGTTCTGGTAGGCAATATCGGCGATCCGGACCCGGCAGCGTGAAGACGAGGTGGAAGTAGCCGACGGGCAGCAATTCGGCCTCGCGCTCGACGAGCCACTCTCTGGCGGCAGCGCCCTGACACTTGGGACAATGCCGGTTGCGGCAGCTGTTGTAGGCAATGACAGTATGGGCGCAGTCCTCGCAGCGCGCGACATGGCCGCCGAGCGCCACCGTGCGGCAGCGCTCGATGGCCGACATCACCTTCAGCTGGTCGAGGCTGACGTGCCCAGCGTTGGCGCTACGCCACGCCGCCCCGTAGTCGCGGAAGATATCCGCAACTTCCAACGCGGGACGGGACACTGCTCCGGCGCTACGCCGGCAGCGGGTCTTTCTTGCTCTTCTTGGGCTTCTTGCGAGGCTGCGACAGCAGGTCAGGCGGGCTCTCGACGCCGGCGATCATGCCGGTGGCGACACGCGTGTAGCGCGCCGTCGTCTCTAGCTTGTCGTGACCCAGCAGCGCCTGGATAATTCTAATATCGGTGCCGCGCTCGAGCAGGTGGGTCGCGAAGCTGTGGCGCAACGCGTGCAGCGTCACGGCCTTCTTGATACCGGCCGCGTCGGCCGCCTCGTGAAACAGGCGGCTCAACTGGCGGGTGGTCATCGGCTTGCCGCGCCTGTTGCCGGGAAACAGCCAGCGTTCCGCCACGGGTGTTGCGGCATCGTAACGCGAGCGGCGTGCCTTCCACCATTGGCGCAACAGACCGAGCGTCTCCGGCGACAGCATGACATTGCGGTCCTTGCGGCCTTTGGACTGCTCGACCCGAATGATCTTCTGCGCGCTGTCGATATGCTTGACTTTCAGCCTGACCACCTCGCTGGCGCGCAGGCCGCAGCCGTAGCCGAGACTGAGCAAGGTGCGGACCTTGAGGTTGCTGGCGACGGCGAGCAAGCGACGCGTCTCGTCCGGGCTCATTACCAGCGGGATCTTCTGCGGCTCACGGATGTGATAGATCTCGGCGGCAAAGATCCAGTCGCCGCAGTGTCACGCGGAACAAGAACCGCAGCCCGGTCATGATGCGATTGCGATTGCAAATGCTCACGCCGACCTCGGCCAGGTGCAATTGGAACCGACGGATATCCTCGGTCGTCGAGGTATCGGGAGAGCGATTGAGAAACGCAGCAAACCGTTTGCAGCTGTGAATGTGGCCCCGCTGCGTGCCCGCAGAGAGCTTCCGCGCGTTCATGTCTTCGATCATGCGATGCCGCAGCGGAGTGACGGCGCCCGTGCTCATGAAAAGCTCCTGTCTTGGATGAGGTTGACGACACCTCGATCCTCAAGACAGGGCGCCCTTTCCGCTATCGACGCTCGCTATCCCGGTTCCCGCGCCCGCAGATAAGTGTACGCCCCCGCCTCAGCAGATTATCGCGGAGCGGTCTGGTGCCTCGGCGCGTTTGAGACCCCTCGCGCCGCCGCGCGAAGAATGCCTGCTGAGCGCCGAAAGCGCCATTCGTCGAGTAGCCAGGTGCAACCGCCGGGTCCGACCTTCAGAGATTGGGGCGAACCGGATATAGGCACGCCCACTGTCGGTTGCCACCATCGGAAATAATTTGGGTCACTGAGCCGGGTTCGCTGATACGGTGCTCCCAGGATTTGGCATCGTGATGAGGGTTGTGATCCAGCGATGCAAGAAAGGCCGACGGGAGAAAATCCCAGTAGGCGTCTCGCCACGAGTCGATAACCACTCGGCTGATGAACGCGCATCGCGGACGGTCGCTACCCGATGCAATCGAGGACTCCTTCCATCCCTGAACAAATGTAGATTTGGTAAGGCCCCGGCGGCGCGAGCGAGAGTCAACCCACCAGGCGTGTACGAGCCGCGCTTACACTGGCCCGGCACTACCAGGGATGCTGCGCAGAGACAAACACCACTCCCGCTCGTGAAGCCAGCATGTCCCATTCTTCGTGTGAGGGTCGCGGCGCGGCGACTTCACGGCAGCCCCTCGATCGCGAGAGAGGGCAGCCGCGAGGCGGCGGCTGAGTGCCCCGGCTGCGCGCGCCTTTGAAGTCGGATGAATCCGGCCCGACACACGAACCGGGCGTGCAAGTTCATCCTCAGCCCGGCGCGTCACCAGGAGCATCGCGCCCGACCACCCCGGATCGTGGTCATCGGAAACAGGAAGTCTTCCGCCCAGCCTGAGCGCACCGAGCCATGACCGCAGCGGATGGGTTGCGCCGGCACTCGCGATCGATGACATCGACCGGATCAAAGGAGGTGTGTGATCCGTCCGAGTTGCTAACCCGGACTTGTGGCCACAGCGCGAGTGCGGCTCGCGCCTCCGGGCAAGCGTCGCGTCAATCTCGATTGCCGTGACCTTGCCAGTGGAGCCGACAAGTTCGGCGGCAATCGCGTGTAGTATCCAGTGCCGCAGCCGAAGTGAAGCACCTGTTCGCCGGTCACGATGTCGAGGTGGTCGAACAGATAGGCGTAGAGGCTCGGTTGCCCGTTGTTGACGCCATGCGCCTCATCGAGTGCGATGAGGATGTCGTGATAAACATGGCGCGGGTCAGCATTTTCGGTTGACCAATATTCGGCCAAATCCATCGGGCTTTTGATCCGCCAAGGTCCTGGCCCGACAAAGCGCTCCCGAGGTATCGCCGCGAACGCATCAATGACAGCGGACAGATCCACCTTCGCCGTGTAGCGCAATTCCTCCGCATACCAGTGGCGGGCCTGTTCGACTGAATCGGGCATGTTCCTCGTGTTGGCCCCTCCATCATCCTCCCGCCCCGCGCGGTAGGCTACCAACGAGCGTTAGGGTGGGGCTGAGTCCCGTAGCTTTTGCCGCGTCACCGCCGAAACGCTGAGGACGCTATTAGGGTGGCCTATGGGCCTGTGCCAACCTGCGCCGCTTAGGGTCGAAACTGCACCAGCAATTCAATCAGCGTCGAAGGATGGCCGGAATCGATGCTTCGCGGTCATTTCGAGACGCTGGAGCCAAGGGCAGCCCGCCACCCTAACCGAGCCAATTCGACTGGCGCCGGCGAATGCGATCTAGCCAACATGAAGAGCCGTCCCTGCAGACAAAGGCTGGAGCGCCCGCTGTGGGTTCAGAAAGGAGACGATCGCCGGGCTGGCGCGAGCAGACTCGGCTCTCTACCTATCGGGCGGCTTTGCGCCGAGGGATTCCGACGAGGAGGCGGCGGCGATCCTGATAGGGCCTCGCCCGCGACCCCGGCTTGACACCATGCCGCCTGAATTTCCTTAGCTTCGAAAGGGAAACCGCCGCACCCTGGGGGAAGGCGCGGCGGTGAGAAAATGCCAGTTCGACGGTCTGTGGCTCGCCCACTCTAGCGCTTGTGCTCCGGCTCGATGTCATCGCCCACTCCAGCCGCGACCCCGCGCCACGCGCGAAGTTGCTCACCCAGCGGGGTCTGCAGGACCCACGCGCGCAGCTTTTCTCGGCCTCGAACTGTCGGCCATTCACCAGATGATCGCGACGCGGGCGCTCGACGCCACCAGCATCTCGCCGTCCTGGCCGACCTCGATCGGAGCCATCGAAGCGGTCGAACGATTACAGTTGCTCGTGCGCGCGAGCGGGCGTAGCCTCGTGGCACGAGCGGAGACGGGACTGAGCGCGGTCGCCCGCGCAAGGCCGACAAAGTCGCTGCTAAGCGCAGGGCGGACGATGACGACCGCGGGCCGGAGAGCGCCGGAAGTCGATCCGGCTCCGCCCCGGCCGCGGGCCGTTAGCGCGCGGCCACCGGCCGCGAGGACCTCCTGAAGTCAGCGGCGCTGCGCGGTGCTGTTCTGGACATGACCTTCTCGATCGTCAGCAATTCGACACGCTGGGCCTGGGTGACCCAAATACTGCAGCGCGTCACTGGGCGCTGGGGCGGGCGCGACGTTGCACGTCACCGGGCTGTGGATCTCGATCACTTCGGCGATGATCAGCACCGGGTTCGCCCGGACAACGGTCGGCGAAGGCGGCTTCGGTCTCGGCGATCAGGCCCGCCGGCGATTGCAGCGCTATGCCGCCATTCTGACGGATCGCGGGATCTTGCCAGCTTGGCTGAAGGGCCGGGCGCCTCCGCTGGTCCTGCGTATTGGAGCGCCGCATGGAGCCCGAAGACCGGCAGGCCCTCGTCCGGCTGCGTGCCGGGCTTGACCGCGTCGCCGACTGGCTGCGCTGAACTGGAGCGGCGGAAGCGAAGAGGCCCCGTCGTCAAGCCGGCAAAGTACGACGGACCTCCCGAGGAGCGCTACGATCTGAGCAGGCGGTCAGGCTGCCGCGGCGAAGTGTCGTCGCCGGACGCCAACAGGTGCAAGATCTGCGTCCAGCTAAGGCGCCAGAAACCCTGAACAAACCCCGATCCTGGCGGTGGGAAACCATGGGACAGCCGAAATCGTCCTGCTATGCCATTTGATGTTGCAGGGCCCCCCGCGGAAGCCCATCGCAGGCGGGGACGGAGCTGGAGCCGGCCCCTGCCCCTGACGACCCACGGGAGCACGAAGACGAGCCCGAACAGGCAGCGAAAAAGGCGACCTCGAACGGGTGCATCTCCTGCGCCGCGACGCGGATCAGCACGTTCATCATCACCGAGCAGATCCCGCTGAGCAGGAATCCACAATGCCGCACGGGTAATCGGCGAGAGCTGCGGCGCAGTTCGGCTGAGGGCAGCATCCGGATCGTCAGCAGCGAGCATCCCGAGCCTGTTGCCGGCTCGAGCTCGGCTCGCGGTCAGTGAAACGGCATCGTCAGGACAAAGGTCGCAAATTCTGCGCCGGGGTCGTGCTTGCCGATGCCGGCATTCGATATGTGATAGAAGCCGACCCCGACACGGTTCAGATTTTCGAACCGGTAGGCAAACTCCGCGCCGCTGCGGAACTCGCAATTCGCGCCGAGATCAATCCCGCTGCCGCGACTGAAGTACCCGACCGCGGTGCTCGGCGTCACAACAAATCTTTCGCCGATATTGATGTCGAAGCCGATGCCGCCATAGCCGTAGAAGGCGCCTTGGCCGGTACCGAAAACGCCGACGAACGGGGCCACAATCCACAGCAGCGTCGCCAAAGCGGTACTCGGCTCAGCGCCAAACCCGTCGTCTTACTAGCTGATGGGTTTATGTGGGGCAACACATCGAAGCGCGCCGCCGCCGATCGCGATCCGTGGAGGATCGGCTGGCGAGCCGAAACGTGACTTGCGCGGCAGCAGGATGCGCTGTCGCAACACCCAACGCGATCAGGACACCGATCCCAGCGCGTTTCGGGGATCGCCCCATGCTCCACTTTCCTTCTCCGTTCGGCGCGCAACCATTCGGCACCGATGAAGCATCATCCTAAAGTCGCACAAGCGGGTGCAAGTAAAACTATTTGTCCGGGCATCTCAGACGTTCTTCATGCGCTCGGTCGCCAGCACCAGCTGCTCGCGGATGCCGGGCTCCATCGCCGAGTGCCCGGCATTGGGAACGATCACATATTGCGCCTCCGGCCAGGCACGGGCGAGTTCGTCGGCGCTGCGAATGGGGCAGACCATGTCGTAGCGCCCTTGCACGATGACCGCGGGTAGCCGGCGGAGATGCCTGACCCGAGCGATCAGATCGCGCTCGCCGGTAAACAGATGATGGCTGAAGAAGTGGGCTTCGATCTGCGCCAAACCGAGCGCGAGCCTGTCCTCGCCGAACGCCGCCACGGTCTCCGGGTTCGGCAGCAAAGTCGAGCAGGCTCCTTCATAGATGCTCCAGGCACGCGCTGCCGGCATATGGACACGCGGGGTCGGGGTCGAGCAGTCGACGATAGTAGGCGGCGAGGATGTCGCCGCGTTCGCACTCGGGAAGGAATTCGGAGAAGGTGCGCCAAGCTTCGGGGAATACCTTGCGCACGCCGTAGAGAAACCATTCGATCTCCTCGCTCCGGCAGAGAAAGATTCCACGCAGGATGAGACCGGCGCAGCGGAGGGATACGTGGCGGCATAATCGAGCGCCAAGGTCGAGCCCCAGGAACCGCCGAACACGAGCCATCTTTCGATGCCGAGTGCCGTACGCAGCTGCTCGATGTCGGCGACGAGGTGCGCGGGCGTGTTGTCCGTGACCTCGCCGAGCGGCGTCGACCGGCCGGCGCCGCGCTGATCGAAGATCACGATCCGCCAGTGCCCAGGATCGAAGAACCGGCGGTGCACCGCGGTGGCGCCGGCGCCGGGACCGCCGTGCAGGAACAGCACCGGCGCGCCTCGCGGGTTTCCCGATTGTTCCCAGTACATCGTGTGCCGGGCATCCAGCCGCAGGCTGCCCGTCCGGTAAGGCTCGATCGGCGGAAAGAGGTCGCGGCGGTTCGTCATCAAGCAGCCAGTCTAAGAGCCCCGGCGGCGATTACATAGGCGTGAAATACCGCTTGCGGCCACGGGCCCTGCCCCTGGGGCGGCCTCGGGCGCCTTCCCGCCTGCATCTGCAGGAAAGGAACAGGTCTCGGTACAACCTTATAGGGTCAGCCGCAGCGTTATGCCACGAATCACGGGCAACAGATGCCTGCACAACACAAGACCTATCCCCTCAGCCAGAAAAACCTGTCGCGGCCGTGAGCTCGCTATGGGACATCGTCTCCGAGCCAGAGCGGGAAGCACCCGCTTTTGCCGCGCACCCAATCAGCCCGGTTGCTGATCGCGTTATTCTGCTTCCCGCGGATGCTGCTCCGTCCGCGCTCGGCATACTCCGCCCATGTCATGCGGTGGCGACCGCGGTTCAACAGCCGCCGCCTGACGGCCTCCAGCGGGATCGGCGTCATGGCAATGCGATGCCGAGCCTGAGCGTACGTTTCGCTCATCACGCGGATACCACCGCTCCCCGCCACCTTATAATTCAGCCGGAACCGGTGCTCACCGGTCTGCAACATGGTCCAGACCGGGAGGCGCCTACCCTTGGCAATCGTGTGCATCACGCCACCCAATTGGTTAAAGTCGGCACGTTACCGAGGATCCTTTCCTCGGCACCCGTGCGGAATTCGTACATAGCACAATATTGTTATATTGTCAATCACCGTCGCTTACCTGTAGGTTCGGACCTACCGGCCAAGGGCCAAGAAATCCCGTCCGGCTCTACCATAATTCGAGGAATCTGAGCGCCGCCCTTGCCGCGCGCCCTGGTCGACCTGACGCTATCAATCCATGGATCCATCAAATGAAAACTCGAATTGGCAGGTCTGCATGGTGGGCATCCGCCGCGCCCTGCCGTTCGCGTTCCGCCGCCGCTACAGATCGAAGCCGCTGCCGAGATGTTCCGGGCGCTCGGCGATCCCGAAAGGCTCCGGCTCTCGTGCGGCTCGCCGCGGGCGAGGCGGGTCGATGCTGAGGACCACGGCATGGGCCGGCGGATCGACATAAAGGCCAACGACATCCTTGAGTTTGTCGGCAGATCTGGGGTCGTTGGAGATCTTGAAGGCGCGCACGCGATGCGGCTGCAGCCCGTGCCCCTTCCACATCCGCCGCACCGAAGACGGGCTGATCCCCACTGCCTTGGCCATCGCCGGCGCGGTCCAGTGGGTCGCCTCATGCGGCGGGGCTTGGTTGGTCAGCGCAATGACCCGATCGACGGTCTCGGGCGGCAGCGGCGGGATGCGCGAGGGCCGGGTCTTGTCGCGGGTGAGCCCCTCGACAAAACGGCGACGGATTTCTCTGATGTCCTTGCCAGAGGGTGCCGCTTTCGAGAAAGAGTTTTTCGACACTCCGGAGCGCGAACTTGAGAGGATCGCGCGATTTTCCCTAATGTGCTTCTCAAAACCTCCCGCACCGCACTGAATCCCGGAGCAAATCCAGGATCCCGGGACAACCCTGTTCGTCGCTGCAACGTCGCTTCCCGTCCGCCATTCTACGACCATTGTGCGCAACCACTCCGTTTGCATCGTCTGCTCGCCGCGGCCATCGCGGGTCACTCATCTTGCCGTGGCGCCACCGCTTCTTCCCGCCGCCGACGAAGCGACCGTTGCGAAGCTCGAATAAGGCCTCCGACTCATAGCTCGGCGGTGGCGCCGGAGGATGGCCCCTCGCAAGTTCACCGTCGCCCCCGGACTCAAGGTCGATCTCTTCGCCGCCGAGCCGGACGCATGCGGAACCCGGTCAGCCTTTCCATCGACGAACAGGGCCGCGTCTTCGTTGTCGAGTCCGGATCGGCGGCGCAGTTCCGTCATCGACATCCGCTGGCACATAGGGAATGGCTCGACTCTGATCTGTCATTTCGCACCGTGCAGGACCGCAACTTCCTGAAACGCGAAGTGGTCCCCGCCAACAAGGCCGTCCTCGACCGCCTCACCAAGCCTGGCCAGGGCGGTTTCAGCGATTTCAACCGGGACGGCGTCACTCGACTGGCGCTGACCTCGAAGTGCAAAAGCGAACGCATCCGCCTGCCGAAGACACCGACGGCGATGGCCGCGCCGACCCTGTGCGCGTGTTCGCCGACGGTTTCACGCACTCATCATCGCCGGAGTGCGCGGCAGGAGTGCTGGCGCGCGCATGGGAGGGTTTGACTTGCCTGCATCCCCGACCTGTGGCGAATCTGCAATTCGAGTTACGGTTCCGGGTTCCGGTCGCCACCCACTCGCAGCTCGGCAACTCGCAACCGAAACTCGTGAACTTGAATAGCGCGGGTTTTGGCGTTCACATCGCCTTCGGCGGTCACGACATGCACGGACCTGATCTTCGGTCCCGACGGCAAACTTTACTGGTCCATCGCCGACCGCGGCACGGACACGAACCTCTTCGCGAAAATCAAGAATCCGATCCCCGGTCTCACGCCGGAGCTTCTGGCCGACAGCGGCTGCATCTTTCGCGCGAACCCCGACGGCACGCGACTTCGAGGTAATCGCGTGGGGCCTCGCGCAATCCGCGGGAGCTGGCCTTCGACGAATTCGGCAATCTGTTCACCGCCGACAACAACGGCGATGGCGGCGACAAGAGCGCGCTGGCATTACGTGGTCGAGAGGCGCGGACTTCGGCGTGGCGCATCGGCTGGCAATGGCTCGAAGCCCGCGCTTATCAGCCGAAGATGGGCCCATGGAACAGCGAGCGCCTGTGGCATCTCGCTGAGTCGAACACCGCGGCATATCTCCTGCCGCCGCTTGCAGCGCACATCGGCCACGGCCCCGGCGGGCCTCGCCTACTAATCCGGGCACCGGCCTGCCGTCGCAGTTCGACCGCCATTTCTTCCTCTGCGATTTCCGGCCATGTGTTGATGTGGACAAACATCCCGGATGGCGCGTCGTTCAAAGAATCGGCCCGGTGAAGAACTTCTTTGGCGAACTGGGTCCGACAGACGTGGCGTTCCATCCACGGCGGCGGCGTGCTCGTGGAGTGATTAGCAATACGTAACTGAACGAAGTACA
>ERZ1370068.9864-contig-8610_pt1 | contig 62762 bp, 96 predicted proteins | sample MGYA00561227_ERZ1370068 | MGnify/ENA primary metagenome ERZ1370068 (study PRJEB38410, sample SAMEA6850437) | metagenome | study: Metagenomic assessment of the ecological functions of the soil: analysis of the soil microbiota associated with the...
TATTACGTATTGCTCCAATCCAGCCGAAGGCGACAGCCAGCATTCCGGTACTGGCGCCGGTGGTGAGAGCGATGTCCCGGGGATTGGCGCCGGTCAGCGCGGCGATTCCGGTGCGGATTTTGCTGGGCACATCGAAGAAAGCGGTATCGGGAATCTGCTGCGGAAATTTCTTCCACTCGATGGCAGCCCGATCGCTTTTATGCCGGACTTCGGGATGGGGCTTCTTTGGCCGGCGAGGTTCAGTGCATTGCCTGCCTTCGAATTCATGCCATTCCTGGCGCCAGTCGATTGCTGATGTTGCGGGCGTGTGATTGCGTGTGGGCCATGAGAAGTTCGTTTCCACTCTGGGTTTGTAAACAAACCCTGAACCCCGAGGCCAGAGATTCTTGAGACATGAGTATGGTTCCGGTGAAGAGGAAGGCGGCAAGGAGCCGAATTGGGGAAAGCCAGCATGTCACGCGTGTACGCCAGCAAGAGAAGGAATGGGAAGCGGATAATGCCGAGGCGCAGAGGTCATTGCGGTGGATGATAAAGAGCAGGCTGAAGCCCTGTTCCTACAGTAATAGGGCCCCAAAAGATTCGCGCAGCTGAGCTCTGGCGGTCTCCGGAAAGCTCGGGCCGCGAGCAAAATCATACTTTAGCGTGGCCCTGAAAAGGAGGTAACGTAAAGGCGCCGTTCTAGTGACCGGCCGCTACAACGGTAAGACAAAACAAATTCGGCGTTAGGGGAAACCAGGGGCTATTCGTAGCGGAGTGGCGACTACGGGTCGACGCGGAGGGCGCGGCGAGCAGCGAAGTAGCAGGCGGCGAGAGCGACAGAGACGAGAGCAGGGTGACGGCGCGCCGAAGGTCAGGGCATCGGGGTGGCGGTGACTCCAAAGAGCAGGGACTGCACGATGGCGGGTGAGAGCGAATGAGCCGGCGATGCCGATGGCGACGCCAATGAAGTACACTGGGCAATCCCCGGCCGAGGGACTGGCAGGGGTCAGTGGATATTTCCGGCCAGGCGCCGACGGCGATGCGCACGCCGACTTCGCGGATGCGACGGCTGACGGAATAGCTTGGCCATGACCCCCAAACACGCCTGCGGGCCGCAAAGCAGCAGCGCGGTGATTCCCAAAAAATCCGACCAGATGACGTTAAATCGCCTCGAGCCCAGCGAATCGGAATAGATGTCTGCAAAGGTGCGGAATTTGGCGGGAACTTCCGATCGAGGCCAGACAACACGGTGCATCGCGCGGCGGAGGCGTGACCTGTAAAGCGTGGTTTCGGCAGATTCACTGAGCGGCGCGTCAGAGCGTGACGGCGGCGCTGAGGGCGCTGAAGCAAATTCACGTAAACGGTGGGACGCGGCGGAGCTTCGAGGCCGTACACGTGGGTGTCGCCGACGATGCCGACGATGGTGAGCAATCGGAGGTCGCCATCCATGTTGCCGAATAATTCCGATGGTGTGGCCGATGGTGCGGATCCTGATTGGGCCAACGATCGCGCGCGTGGGATTCGCTGATGACTGCGACGTGGCGGGCGATGACGGCAGGGACGCGTCTCTGCTTGGCCGAAGGTTCGCCCGCGGAGCATAGGAATTCCGAGAACCCGGAAGCTTATTATCGGTGGCTACGCAAAAGTCCGCATCCTGGCCTAGGCGTTCCTTTTGCCGGAAAAAGAGGGCCGAACTCGTCGAGGGATTTTGGAATTTCGCTTCGGGTCATCAGCAGAAACATCTCCATCGGGGAAGGCCGCCATCAACCATGGGAAGGCCGCTGGTGGCGCCGACGGCACGCACGCGCCGGGAATCTGTTTGAGGCGGTCCATCAAACGTGAAAAGAAAATGTCTTTGCGGCTTTGGCTTTCCGACCCGGTGTCCGAAGGAAACGTCCATAGTGACGATGTTGTCCGATGGCTGGATTAACCCAGCGACTTTTAGAAGGTTTGCGCCGAGCAAGCCCGCGCCAACGACCAGACCAAAGTGATGGCGATTTGCGCCGCAACAATGGCCTGACCAACACGCAAACTGCTTGCGAGCCCGCTTGGTCCTTCTCACGTCCGCCTGCGAGGCCTTGGCGCGGTCGCTTTGCAGGCGCTGCGGTGAAGACGCCCAGGGAAGCGGCGACCACTGTCGAGAGCAGAAATGCGAAGACCAGCACTTCGGCATCGCTGACGCCGACGTATTGTCGAGCCGCGGTATGGATTTCCGCGAGCGCGAGCAACTCTGCAACTCGAGGTAGGCGGCGATGACAATCAGGCCGCCACCGAGCAGCGAAAGCAAAAATGCTTCGGTGAGGAATTGACGGAGCAGCCGCTTGCGAGCGGCACCTGGAGGGCGTTGGTGAATGGCGAGTTCGCGCTGCCTGACGGAGGTTTGACAAGAGCAGATTGGCGACATTGGCGCAGGCCACCAAGAGCAGAAATCCAACGGCACCGAGCAGGACTGGAGATGGGACGAGCTTTCCAGTGATGGAGTCTCTGCAGCGGAGTCACCGCGGCGGTTCTTTCAGGAGATAGTCATTTTGTTCGCTGAGGTCTGGTGAATGCGGCGAGCAATGGCGCTGATGTCTTGATTGGCTTGGCTGGGAGGACACCGTCGCGGAGTGGCGAGCGACGGCAAGATAGTTGTGCGAAGTCCTGCTGGATTTTCGCCGTCCAAATCGGCGGGGAGCCACAAGGCCGCGTCTTGCGGAACTGAAATCCGGGGAAGCACACCAATCACGGAGTAAACACCGCCATCAATTCTGAGATGCGCGCGCGATCGTTCGGCGCGCCCAGATATTCCAGTAGCCGTAACTGACCAGCACGGTGGGCACGGCGTTTTGAGTCCCGCGAGCGTGAAGTCGCGGTTCGAGGATTGGTTGAACGCCATGAAAAACAGTAGGTGCCGGTAGAGGAGACGCCAGCTGACGGTGGCGGTGGCGTTTGCTTGGGAAGTACTGAGACGGATGCAACCAAGGGATTGGTACTTGGCAATCGATTGAAAGCTGAGATTTTGATCATGAAAATCGTCGAAGTTGGGGTCGGCAAGATGCGCAGACCAGCCACCGCTTGGAGTTTAGACAGCATGATGGCCATGATTTGGCTGGGATTGATGGGTTGGGAGAGGGCGGAAGCAACACGCCAGGGATACAAAGACGCTGAAGATTGCCGTGCTGGCGCCGATGCCAATCGCCAGAGTGAGCACGGCGACGAAAGCGAAGGCGGTATTTTTGGGAGTGAGCTGACGGAGGTACGTAGCGGCCATCGCAGATTACTGAGTGAACCGACGCCAGCCGCGCTCTTCGCTTCCGCAGGACCTGCCTCGACCTTGTTCGAGGCCGCCGAGTTCGAGGAAGGCCTCATGATGAGCTGTCGGCGGGCATGCCGGACTGGGAGGTGTTCTGGCGTGGTGAGTGATGCAGGAGGGCGTGAAACTTCTGCGGTCGAGATCGGACTCGATCTGGCGAGCGGAAAAGATAAGTTTAAATAGTTCCGGGATTGAGAAATAGAGACATGACCGCGGCCTCTTTAGACGCTCGCAAAGCCAGCGATGGCCCACGATGCGGTCCCAGCGCCTGTTTCGGCTTCCAGCTGTTTTCGACCGGGTTTCGTGAGGCGGTAGTATTTTGCGCGACGATTATTTTTCCGAGTCGCCCCAGAAAGAACAGATCCAGCCTTCTTCTTCCATGCGATGCAGCGCGGGGAAGAGGGAGCCGGCTTGACGACGAAAGTGCAGCCAGGGCGGTGATTTGCTCTATTCTGCGGGAGACGCCCAGGCCGTGCATTTCGCCGGCGACGAGGGATTGCAGGATGAGCAGGTCCAGGTTCCGTAGGCGGAGGCAGTTGGTTCGAAGAAGAGATTCTCCCCATAGACGTTCTATAGGGATGGCAGTGTGTATGGGGGACATAAGGTGAGTGGTCATTAGGGGCAGGGATGGGCTGAATTGCGTTAGGGCGCGGAAAGTAAACGAGCCGCGGAGCGCTACGCCATGGCCGCTTAAGAGACCAGCAGGGTCCGTATCAAAGGGGAGCTGCCGCTATACTGCAGTGATGGATGGATTTAGGCACGAGGCAGGGCCGTATCATCCGGTGAGCTGCGCCATAACGCGGTCGGCGTGGCGACCAAAAACTTTTTCGCTGAGGTGCTGTGCAAAACCGGGCTGCTACGCGAGTGAATCAGGGGCGACGATCAACAGAGCTTCCAGTTTCGCGCAGCGGTGGCGGCGGCGGATGACTTCCAGATAGTCGATTGCGGCGTGTTCATCGCGATCGGGGATGCCTTCGATGCGGATTTCGCGATCGTGCGGGTGGCGAGACCATCACGTGCAGTGTGCGATGGCGAGTGGAAGAGCCCTTCCGCCACATTTGGTGGCCGGGGAGATGATCGTTGGCCAGCCATTGATCGACGAGACGATTGTTTACGTAAAAGAAGAGATCCTGATTCACCGTTGCCCTGATCGAAAGAACTGGGGTGTTCGATTGGCATTCTGATGCCCCGTGGCAGGGCCAGAGCTGAAGTTTTTGAGCTGAGGCGAGTGCGAGGCGGTTCCGGGGAATTGCAGTGTCGTGGCTTTGCCAGCCCGAGGCGTTTTCCCACGGTGTGACTTCGATGACGACCGAATAGCCGGAGAGCTGCATGGTTTCGGCTTGCACCGTGCGATTTGGCGGATGGCCGACGCGCGCTATGCGTCGGTGTGGAATTCCTGAGGCTTGCAAAAACCGTCAATTACAGAGATAGCGCCTGCGCCAGGGGATCGACGATGTGGCGTGTCCGGCTTGATACTGGAGGCGAACGAGAACGGCGCGGAGACAGCGCTGCTCGTCGAGCTTTGTTCTGAGCTGATTGCCATTGCTGGACGATACGGTGTGGCGGCGCGTTGGGCACCATCAGTAAAGGGAGAATCGTAGATGTGCGCTGGATGACCGTTTTGCCGGATTGAAGCACGCAGGCGTGGGGCGCGACGTGACGTTGGAAAAGCAGAAGCAAATTGTCGGGAGTCGCTGCGAGGGGGATTCATGCCATTTGGGCCACGGAGCGTGGAGGTGACCGGCTCAGGGCGTAGCCGGCATCTCCGGGTAGCTCTGGAGCGGTCCATGCCGACGCCATGGTGATCGGCGTTGTCGTCGCCAGCCGATATCCTGCTTCCCCGGAGGTCAGATGCGCCCGGGCCGTAGTGACTGCCCGAGAATGTCGGTAAGTGTTTGTGCGCCGAGGGGGCCGGTGTAACTCTCGTAGGCTGCCCACGAAGAGAAAGCAGCATCGACGAGATGGTTTCTACGACGACAGGATCGTTGCCGCTGAAAGGTGAGTGCGGACCATTCTTCGGCGATTTGCCGTGCGCCGAGTTGCGGATTCAGCAGGCTAGTCGCGCAAAAAGCCATAGAGATTGGCCAGGAGGCGAGTGGATGGCCGAGCCGACTTTTCGTCGAGTGCCGATCGCTGGCCAATCTGGACAAGACCGCCGGTGGACGATGAAACGTTTTTCCGGCGACCAGATCCATGACCGGTATGGTTGCCGCTGGCGTGAAGTGATCGGTGAAATCGAGAAACCCTCTTTCCGGCGATGGGAATCCTAGAAACAGAGATGGCGCTGCTGGCCGGCGCATTCCCGGGTAATCTGGAGTTCGACGGCTTCGTTAGGCGTTTTGCAGTGAGCACCGAGGAGGTGCCAGGAGAGACCGGTTCGCGAGCCTGAAAATCGATAGGGGCCGTGCTTGATCTGGATGATGACGTTGCTCTTCGGAACCTGCCATCGAGCGGATGGAAGTAGTCGCGTGCGGCTTGGCGTAGATCATTCTTGGAGTTTCGCCAGTCGAGATGATGGTTGTAAACGAAGGCGTCGATAAAAAAGGATTCCCGTAGATGCGGCTTCAGTGGGCGGGCGATCAGGTTGGGCGGCGTCAGCTTGGGTGCGGCCGTAGGCTGAAGGGAGGCCGAGCCTATCCTCGGAGTCGGCTTTTGCTGACGAAGCCTGCGTGAAGTCAGGAATTGCCGCGCAGATTTGATCGATTTTTGCAAAGCCACCATTCGGCGACCTGTGGATCGGCGGGGATCGAAAGTGTTGAGTCCGCCAGAATCGTTTTGGGGCTTCCGAGATCGATTCGGAGATGGGAAGCCGTACACCCCAGGGCCGGAAGGCCGCTGCGACGCGAGCTGAGTTGAAAGACGGAATCGTCCTGCAGGAGACGCGGGCCGGCATTATGACGTTGTTGGACCATGCCGTTGATGCCGACGATGAGGCGAGGGTGCGAATGGCAGTCTGCAGCGCGCGGGTGAGATCGCCGCGCAGCGTGCCATTTTCGATAAAGATGGGAGCGTGCCGGCGGCTGTGGCAGCCCGGGATGGTGCCGTCAGATGGTCAGTCCCATTGATCGATCCAGCGAATGTGGGCAGCTAAGGCTGCGCTGGGGACTCGCCGAGATCTTGAGCGATTGTTGCAGCGCGATTTTGCGGAGGAAAGCAAAAACGCCGTAGAAAGCATACACCGCGGTCGTTGGCGCAGGCGGCGATGATCAAATATGCGTGGCGCCGTCAGTAACTGCCCAGGTGCGTGAGCCAGGAAGCCATCTTCGTAGGAGATCGTTTGAGGGATGTAGGCCGGGAACAACTTTTAGAAGTTGTGGGAATGTACCGGTGAACATATTGCGGCATTGCCTGAAAGCGCTTGATGCCACGCGGAGATCACCTCGCGAGCAAGCCGTGGATGCCACGGCATGGAGTTCTTGTTGTGACGAAACCAGAATTGGCGCAGGAGTCGCCCAATAGGAAAACAGAAGTTTGAAGATTTTGGTTTTTGCGGGTGGCGTGCTGGCTCGAGAGGCGCGTAGCGCAGCCAGGCTTCGGCACCAGTTTCAGCGCGCCCCGCAGGTTGAAACAACGCTGGAAGGAAAAACAGGATCTGAAAATATTGCGCTGAGAGATGACGGCTCGGCCCATGCATTGTCTCTTGCTCGATGCGGCGGCCGCAAAGCGAAGCGAAGGGTGCGTGAAAGGCCGTAACCCAACTCTACCGTAGGTGCGATCGGGATGACGCGACTTCACCCGTGCGTTCTAGGAGTCAGAAATGGCGTCCGCGCAGTTCCCGAAACGCCGGAAGGATCACGAGTTTGCCGGAGCCGGCCGATGACCGGTTCGTGTTCCATGTGCCAGGTGTGCTGGTGCGGGATGTAAACGGCGTTGAGGCCGACTTTCATAGCGGGATTGATGTCGCTGCGGGCTACTGCCGATCATCCAGCCATGGGATTTTACGATTTTGTGTTTGTTGACCAGGCCTGATGTAAGTGACGGTAAGTCTTTTTCCGGGACGATCTCGATGGCCTCGAAAAATCCTGTAAGCCCGGAGCGCTGCACCTTTTGCGGATTGTTCGGCGGGTTCGCCTTCGGTGAAAAGGATCAGGCGGTGACGTTCGGTGAGGTAGGCGAGAGTTTCCGGGACGCCATCGAGAATTTTCGGTGGAGTGCTTTCGAGTTCAATGACGCGGGTGTGAATTTCGGCGAGAGTTTCACGTTTGGCCATCTGGTCGGCCAGTTTCAGGTAGGTTTCTTCGAGCGAGCGACCGAAGCTGACGAACGCCGTAGCCATATTGGCGGATATTCTTGCGTTCCGGTTTCGTTCAGGATGTGGCGAATGTAGGCGCGGGCGTAGCCGCACGGCTCGACCAGGGTGATGAAATCCTCGATCAGTTTTTCGAAGAAGACATTGTTCTCCCAGAGCGTGTCGTCGGCATCGATCATCAGCGTGTGGCGTCGCATCTCGCTCGTCTATCCAATGCAGGATATTTCAGGACTCATCTGGCGAACAATCAGTGTAACAGGCGAAGCGAGTCTTCGGCGATGTCAGCGCAGCGGCATCGGGACGGGCCATGTGGCGCCGCGGACGTGGCGCATTTCGTCCATACGTGCCGGATTGTCGAGGAGTTTGGCGATTTTCCAGGCGGCAGCCGGAAGATTGTTGCAGCGAATCGCGGCGCCGTTCTTCGAGAAGGTGATCGGCGTTGCGAAATTCCTGGCCGGGGATCGGTTCGATCAGGGCCATGGGCAAACGGCGGGCGAGCGCCAGCTTTGAGCGCCTCCCCCGCTATTGCCTATGAGCAGGTCGCGCAGCGGCCATAAAGCTGATCCATCTGAGCGGTAAACCCAACGGGAACGAGGCGGGAGGCTCCTGGCGGAAGGTGGTACCGGCGGAACGAGCGATTTCCCTCGACGACTTTCTCCAGTCCTCAGATCGCCGGCGATGGGCCAAATTCACTTTCGCCACGCGCTTTGCCTTGGTGGTGTTGCGTTAAAGATCATGAAATCGAGTTGATGCTCGAGTTTCGGTCCGACCCCGGTAAATGCCGCCAGCAGCGAGCAGCAGGATCGTGCCGTGGAAAGCTGACGGATCAAAGTTTTTAATCTCGGGTATGCGCGCGAAAGAGCGATCGACGGGGACGGAGAAAACCGGGCTCGATGGGAATTCCGGGCAGACGCGAAGAATTTCGCGAGGCGCACCCCCGGAGCTGCCGGCCGGATACTCGGCGGTGCTTCAGAGAATCGCTGACGTGGAAGGAAAGGTGGCCAGACCGTGCGGCATAGCCACATGGCATGGACGTCGTAATCGGTGACAACGATGGCATTTCTCGCGCGAAGTTTTTCCGGCAAATTGAGCCAGTAATGGATTCCCGGGTGGAAGGAAATGAGTGGTAACGGCAGAGATCGGGGCTGAAACCGCGCGCGAGGCTGGCGAATCATCGGTGGCCGGGAATTGCAGGCGATCAATCACCAGGCGGGCGGCGAGGGATGCCGCGAGCGTCAGTGCGGTGCTTGCAGAGAACGCCCACACTCCGGGAGCGTATGCGCTGAAACCATGGAAATGTAAGTGTTCATCGTAGGCGCGTTGAAAGAGCTTGCCGACGTATTCGATGGTGTCGATATGCGCTCGACGTCAACCATCGCCGCCGCGTGGCGAACGCCTTCGAGGCACTGCGCGAGCGCGCGCGCACGTGGCCTCATGTCCCTGACAACGATGCTGACAAGTCAAAGCATAATTTCGCGTGGTTTGGCGGGTCATCACGAAATGGAGACGAAAGTGGAGGTACGAGCAAGGCGGCACTGGCGACCGCTGGTTCTCAGAATCCGGTGAAGCGAGCCTTTCTAAATGCCGCGCGCCAGCTGCTGGAGTTCGCCGAAGCGAGTGAGGGTAGCCCGGAAATCGTGTTGACGGATCTGAGGTTTCAGTGGTACGCCGAGATACGGCGGCGAAGAATCATGGTCAGCGCATTTTGTACCGGATGCGCAGCAGAGCGATCCTCTCTGCAATTTCTCTCCAGTGCAGTCGCTAGTGTCGTAGCGATACATGGCGGCCTCCAACGAGTCTGGCATGAGCATTGTACTGCTCCAGAGCGAACGAGGAAAATCCGGCGGGGACAGCGCAGTCCAGGGCTTGTTCAGTGGCAGGCAATGCGGGAATACGATCAAGCGGCTGCGCGAGGCGAGCACCCGTAACGGCCGATGCGGGGCCGCGAGCGCGCCGATCTCGCCCAGTGGGTAGGTTCGACCTCAGCAGCGATGACCCCGGCAAAGTGAATGGCTCCACGACATCGCGGAGCGAGAGTGACCTGTCTCCTGGAAAGCGCAGATGATGAACCCCGATAGCGCCGCTTAATAGAATTCGGCTTCTGGCGAGAAAATAGAGGCCATGATAACTGGAGGACATGAGCTTGCGCTTCAGTTCGGATTGCTGAACCCAGGCTGAAGACATCGCAGAGGTCATATTGAATCAGCAAGGCGAGCTTCGCGGCGGCAGTCGGCTCCGTCGGGGGAGAGCGTAAATTCTTCGGTTGAACTGCGCAGTGTAAACTGGTGGATTTTGTTTCAGCGTGTGGGTGGAACTGCAACGCAAAAGTCTAAAATTTAGCTCTAGTACTTCCACGCGGTGAATTATTTCGGCCAATCCGACACGCCAGGCTTTCTGGTGGTTTCGCAGGTTTGATACAGGAAGAACGGCGCTTGGCCTCGTTACGTCTTGACGCCTCGTCTCAACCACCGTGCGCTGATTGTCTATTCGGTGAAATTATACTGTGCTTCGACGTTCGGTCTTATCACGCGCTTCAGAATGCCTGGCTGGCGGATGATCGCCTTCGCCAACGATCCTGGTACGGCTCCGGCTTCCGGTGAGGTCGATGGTCAGCGCGCCCTTCGACAGCAACGGAAACACCATTGCGAGACGATCAACGTCGCGAGGCGGATTGTTGTCGGCTGGCAGCGAAGAGCACAACAGGAGCTGGCATCCGCTGTGGGTCGCCTTCCCGTTTGACGCCGGAGCCTGCGTAGCGCAACCTGAAAACGCTGGCGCGGGTGGTGCGCTGTACAAGCATCCGCTGGAATCCAGACGCGATGGAATATGGCGTTGTACTCTCCGAAGCGACAGCGCATTCATACACCCGGCGGAATGGGAGCAATGCAGTGATCGGAGCGCTGAAAATGGCGCGGGAGAACAAAATTTTGCCGTACGACAGTGCGGCCGAACGTCCCGTGGCACGAAGAAGCCATGACCATTGAGTTTGGCGGAGACCGATTGAAGTTTCTAACTAACCGCGAGTATGGCATTGGCGACTTCAGCGTAGGTTCTTTGCTTCGTGTCGGGAACCGAACGCCATGGGATATGACGAAGAGTGGTGGGATACGCAAGTGGTGACCAATCAGATGATGCTTATGGCGCTTTACTGAGGCGCGATGGGTGCGATGACGCCAGCATCGGCACTGCCGAAAACAAACGAGTGATTCGTGTAGACTGTTTCGGCGGCCAATGAGCTCAACGCGAACGAATCCAGAAATTCTTTTCGCAGGGACCAGACTGGGAAACTCAGGAAGCTGTCCTGGCGCCGCCAGAAATTCGAGGCCGAGAATTGCGGCGGTGGTCTGCCGGCACCCACACCCATTTCGGTGGGAACCACACACAATAGTTGTTTGAGCGTAGCGGCGTCGAAGCGCAATCTGGATGCGCTTGAGGTACTTGTCGCGTTTTGCGGGTTTAACTTCAGCAGCGCTGGACCGAGCGAAGCGCCAACACGACCGGGGTGTGGGCGAGCTGAGTTGCAAGATGTGCAAAACCGCTGTCAGATTTCTTGGCCAACGAGTTTTCCGTGGGTTCCCGCCTGTGGTTGCAGGGTCAGCGTTTGGGGTGCTGGGTGGACTGCAAGTAACCTGGTTGCAGCTGGACAGAAATGCGTGGCTCGATGAAAACTGATGGTGAATCGGGACCTCGCGGAACAGCCTGACTTTCGTATCATTTAAGCGGATGCGCCAAGCCGAAAATTATTTGTACACGGCTCGAACGACGAATTTGGTGACCTCGAGAGAGTCGTAACATTTGGTGAACTCGTTGCCCGGCGAAAATCTCATGCTGGTGCGTGGTCGAAGACGTGGATCATTTTTTTGCCGGAAAGATTAAGACGGAATTGGGAAAATCGGTCAGAGAGCGGTTGGGGCTCCGAGCGCGACGGTCACACTCCCCGAATCAGGGCCGGCGATCCAACCGGCAAAAGTTAGCAATTTCGTGGGCAGTACTGCCTCGTTTCGGCGGGGTAGAATGTGAGCAAATGCCGCCGCCGGAGGTTTTGTCGGAGGAATCGCCATGAGCACCAGATTTCCCGCCCTACTGGATGACGCCAGCCATAGCGAAAGCATCCTGCGGTTTCAGCAGTGATGCTATTCGCCGTCTTCTTACGCGGTAGGATCTGGCGCTGGCCTGGCCTTGACGATGCCTCCGGCCTCGACCATCTTCTGAACGACACATCGCGATTTCCCCTCATTGCCACAAGCGTGATGCTTTTCTATCTGTTCTCAACGCACACCGAGAACATCTTTTTCGCGCGCCAAAGAACGCAGGATGAATCTGGATCGCCGAACTGAATCACCGCCATTTGCGGGCGGGCGTTGACCGAATTTGCTTCTGGCGGCTGAACTTGAGGATCGCGAGACCCGGCTGCGAATGCTTGACCTGGCATATCGATGATGTCGGATCAGACCCTGATTGATCGTAGCTCCAACGCGGTAAGCGGCGAGGATTCGCCACCAGGTATAACTTCACGCAGTCGCAGTAATCGGTGGCCTGGCTGCTTCGAGCTTAGAGATCCGAGACTGGCCGCGTGGAAAACAATTTTCGAAAACTGGTCGATGCTAGCGGGCCTTTCGCCCATCAGCTATGGCGTTGGGCTCAAATACCGTGGGTTCCTCGCGGGACATTCTACCAGAGCAGTGGTCGATTCCATGGTTTGAACGAACGAACGAAACATTGAAGAGCGCGCGGCGTTCGTGGCTGCCGTGGATGCTGCTTGCCCCGGAAGGTCCAGCGGCAACGGAATCCCGGAAGATTGCTCGGCAACTTTGTCCTCCGCGGTAGTCGATGTGCTGGCAATCAGAGTGGATGATTCGAATTCCTCCTGCCCCTTTCCATGATGGTCACATCGTTTTTCCGCCGGACGGTCGGATCGCCGAGCGTGAGTGTCTCAGCTCGTCCCCGCACCTGAAGGCCGAAGTTCCGCACTGGAAAGCGGAAAAGTGATGCCCGGCCCCGGCGACCTGGTGGCGATCATCTCACGAAGTCCGCTAACTGCATTTTGGCGTCGGCGAGCGCCGGTTCCTGCCGGAAGCCGTTCCAGGTGCAGCCGGCCCCGTAAACATTGATTTTCCGGCGGCGACGGCCGATTCGAGATAGCGGCGTGTCACGGACGCGGCCCAGAAATTGCTCGTTCGGAACTTCACCGAGTTGCGCTGCGTGCCGGGATTTGTGGAGATGGGGTGCTGACGACTGACGCGAATTTCCGACACCGATGTTTGAACGGCTGTCGGGCACAGCTGGTCCTGCAAAAGCGAGGTGCCATGCGTGGCTGCCAGCGTGGCGATGTTCTTTGGCTTGAAATAAGCGCCAGCGGCTGGATGTATTCCTCGAAAAAATATCGGTTGGGATCGGACGGCACTTTCCCGCCGGGCGTCAAGGGCAGCTCGGCCCTGGCGCGCAGAGTGGCCAACTGATCGCGGGTAAATCCTTTTTCTTCTTCGAGCGGAAACGCGGATTGCCGCGTCTGATGCTTCTGGCGGCTCTACCGCGTGGCGAAAGAACGGTAATTGACTGGCAGCGTCGATGACGTTGAAGCCGCTCTCGACGGCGGCGACGATGGCCTCTCGGCGTAGGCGGCATCGAGTGCGTTCATCTGGTTGACCGGAGAGAGTGCCGAGCAGCGTCCGCGCGACGAGTGCGATAATCCAAGCCTTGCACTGCGCGAAAGTGCCCTGTCGCGGCGGCGCGACCGCGAAAACTGTCCGTCGCGTAGCGCTGGTGCCGCCTGCTGTGCGGTTGCTTTCTCGGTCATTTGCTGGGTCCTATCTTCCTTTAGATTTTTGCAAAAATCGGCGCGGAAGGTATAACAGACCCTTCGTTCGGTCGCGTTTGCAGGCGGCGCATCGACTTGGGCTTCACGCGCACATCTCCGGCGCGGTTGCCGTCAGGGGATTCGTTTCTGCCGTGGTATCATGAAGTGAATTCAACATGAACTCTCCCGAACTCGAACCTGTCTGAAAAGCGCAAATCTACTCCTCCTCGGCTGCTTGATTGTTGGCAGTGGTGTTCTCTGGCTTTGACGCGGAAATCGACGCTGTCTGAATTGCAAATTCTCGTTCCATGACTGACCATGCGCAAGTGGAAGAAAGCACCTACGTACATAGCTTTTAAATATGTTGGAAAAGATTTTTACCAGTACGGTCTGGTCGTTTCATAGGGACCGGAAGCGGCAAAGAGCAATTATGACAGCCGATCGCTGATGATGTTTTCCTATCTGCTGGGGAACAAAAAAGTCTTTCAATCGTTTCCCCTTCTCGATTTCACCGCGATCAATCTCTTTTCTTAATTGGCGCAGCATGTGAGCTGGTTTATTCACCGTTGGGCTGGTGCCACCCTCTGATTCGCGATGAGGGCCGCTTTGGTCAAAAGTGGCGTGGTGAGATTCGGGCGTTCCATCCCGACCCACGAGCGAAGTGGTGGCACGGATTGCCGCAACTCTACCGTTTGCTGCAATTTTAGCGCTTACTTGGCAGGCATTCTTGTTTTTCTTCGGAGATACCTCGGTATGAAGAAGCCGATCGCCAGGCAGGTTGCGTGACTTACATTCTGCTGTACGGAAGCTTTGTGGGCGCGCTGCTTTTCCGGCGGAAGTCGTTTCATTCATCTTTCTGTCCGGTGTGATGGCTGGCGGTGTAATACTGAGCGCATTTTGTTCTGACCGAAGATCGTGAGAGCGACAACGCTGACCCACGGGCCACTGCAGAGATACGCGGGTTTGTGGGTGGTAGCAGGGATTGTATTTGCTGTTTCGCGTCGTGGTCTTGCAGCGGATTTGCGCCAGTCGCCTGCAGTGAGTGCTCGGACCTGACGGATAGCGCAAAGTTGTGCATGGCGGGTATGGCGCTCTGGCACAGTACATGGTCAAGCTTTTTGGCCACACCCGCTTCGGGGATTCGACATAATGTCCCAGAACAAAGCAGTTCGTTTACCGAACCGCAAGCGCCGCTGAGCGATGGCGCCGCCGTCTTCCTTATCGCTTGCGCGCTTGCTGTGCGTCTTCTTCAGCGGTAGCGCGGCCTTATGCTCGCTTTTTCTGATCCCGCTGGACGATAGCGCCCGTCCCGAATGTTCGTTGGATGGCGGCGAGCGCGTCTAGCCGAGCGCTAATCTGCGGTGGCTTGCCTTCGTTTGATTTTTGCATTCTGCTGGCGGCAGCGGTGGTTCGGTTGGCGAATCGGAGTCGCCGATATTCGCCGGGCGCGGTGGGCGGGCGCCACCGCTGCATTCGGCAGTACCCGCGGCAAGCTCCGCCGTGATTGCGGCCTCGAAATCGCGACTGGTATGACGCGATCACCCGCCATACTTTCACCAGCACCATGGCCGTAGAACCGCAACGCGTCATACATGCGAACAACTTTGGGGACGCTCGCCTGGCAACGGAATGACCGAGGGGAAGCGCAGAACGGCAATGTTGGCAGCTGTCGCTTGTGGACAAACCCGACAATGCGGTTCTCGCTGGCCAACCTTAGGAAATGGCGAAAGGGACTCGAGCTTAAACAACAACTGACGGAGGCGGAAGCCTCATCTCCGCAAAGCGATTGAAATTCGCCCCTCGCTATGCCGCGCCGCATCTTTCATTTGGGCGGCGAATTTTACTGAGTACGCGCAGCCAAAACGCCGCAAAGCGGAACGTGACGATATCTAGGCGGTGGCAGTGTCTGAACTTTTTCCGGCCGAACGCTCGAGAACCGGAATCGCCTCTGGTAAATTCTCGGTTTTGACGCGGGGAGATCGCTTGAGGCCGGACGCTGGCAATACTGGGGATCACCGGTAGCGATCTCCGAATTGCGGGCCTCGGCTGTGATGGCCGGGCGATATTGCGGCAAATGGCGCAGGCTTCCGCCGGTGCTGCGCTGCCGAAGATTGAACGCCGCGCTTCAGTTGGTCACCATTCGACGAGCATGCCATGCTCGGACTAGCGCGCATTTATTACGCCTCCGACCGGCCAGCTGAAACCGAAAAAGCTGTATCGAGCCGTGGTTCTGGTTGTGGACACGAAAAACGCCGAGGCTCTTGCGGCAATGCAACGAATTGAAGCCGGACGAATTCCCCGCCACTCAACGCTGAAGTGTTTTTAGCCGAGTCCCGCTGCAGCATCAGTGGGGTGAAGCCAGCAACTGGCACGCGCGCCCGGCGATCACTCTGCGGTATGGCCAGGATTTTCCCTGAAAGAAGATTTCACCTTGGCGCGGATTGCTGCTGTAGAACCATCGCGCCAGTGGAGCCGATAAGTGCTTCGACGGATCAGCAGCCAGCAGTGGCGCGGAGTTTTCTAGTTGAGCCCGCGGAGAGATTTGTTCACCTGAGCGCGCTTCCTCAGCCTGAACGGAGAATGATAGTTCAAACGGCTCGGCAATCCTCCCCCGCGGACTTCGTAAACAGCTACGGATTGTTCCGGCGAGTCCGGTCGCTGGAAAATCACGGCGTTCGGGAATCGCGCAGGCGGCGGTGGCAACTCTGGCTGGCGGCGTGGCGCACCGTCCAGCTTGTCGAGCTTTTCGTGCAGCAGCGCGGCTTTTTCATAATCCAGATCTCGCCGGCGCGGTGGCGTTCGGCTCTGGAAGGTTTGTCGCGCGCGTCAAGAACCGCCCTTCCGGTTTCGAGAGTCGACTCGGCCCGCCGCTGACTTCCGCGCGTTGTACTCCTTCCCGGGTGCATCCCGCGAAGCACGGCGCGGGACAGATTTTCATTTACCAGAGTAGATGCAGCCGGGGAATGTGGGAGATCGCGACGAATTTTTGATCTGGCAACGGCGCACCTTGAAAGAGATCAGAGTCAACCCTTTCGGCGGCTGGGCATCGGCGTGATTTTCGGAAGAAACGGACCGTAGTAGATGCCGCCGGATGGTTCACCGTCGTCTGAATCGAGAATGTGAATCTTTGCGCGTGCGCAACAGCGCGGGTAGAAGTGCATTGCGCAGATTTACTTCTCAATACCGCGGGTGTGCCGCATACGCAGCATGTCGCGATAGCTGTAGCCAGGAACTTTCGCTTGCTGGTGGTGCAGGGCGAAAGTCTGGCCTCGAAACGGTGTGATGGCGGCGCCAGCCAGGCCGAATGCTCTTTGTGAAGGTGCAGCAGATCGAGGCGTTTCGGTTGAGGCTGACCGTGTCCGTGGACTCGAGCAGCCGCCGCAGGCGGCGGCGCAAGTCCCGGGTTCGAAATAAATAGCGGTTCTGCGGAAGCCCTTTCGGCTCAATAAGACAGACCGCCGCAGCGCGCGCGCCGCGAAGCGCAGGTGGCGGAAAGCCCTGACTCGCGCAGTGCAGGGTCAAAATTCGAGTCCGAAATCGAGATTTCGAGACACGTGGGTCGATACCATGCAGAGAACCGTCACGAACGCAATGCGCCAGGAGGAAATCACCAGGCGCTGATCTCGCTTCCGGTGCTTCGGTAATTTCGCGTGATGCGGGCGTCGCTGAGACGCGATGCGCGGTTTCGGATCGATATATTCACGGCTTGTAGCCGTTAAGCCGCCGTGGATTTGAGAAACGGCTTCAAAGGTGCGCACGTCGAGCTCGCCAGTGATTGCTTTGCTGGCTGAGCAAAGTTCCGACGACCGCGGCGTCCAAGAGCGCAGCGTACTCCGGCGTGTCCCGTTTCCACGCAGCCTTGCGCAGATCAGCAGCCGCGCGTGCGGTGATTCGATGTCGGCGGTGGCTATGTCCGCTGGCAAAGTGATGAATTTCGAATCGCCCGAAACCTCGGCGCGATGGCTGGGCCAAACGCCAACCGCTCCTTCTGGAGGATGCTGCAATGCCGCTTCGAACGCACCCCTGCGCAATTCCGGTGGCGCGCCTGCAGCGAAACCTGATGCGTCCACGCGCTGATCACCGATACGCGTCATGACAGCGCCACGCTTGTGCCGCGTCGCCTCGCGCTCGCGCGTGGGCTACGATTGACTGGCTTTGGCTTCCTCCAAAGGCGCGAATTCTCAGCAATCTGGTAATTCCAGTTCGGCTGCTTGCGGTGGCGCTGGATCGCTCCAGTTTTTTTCCTTCCCTTTGCCCACTTGAATCCCGGCGCCTTTTTCCAGCCAACCACTCGCGAACTCGATTCTTCACCTCGGGCGGAAGCTCCGGTGCGCTGACGCAAACACACTGGCGGCGTCAGCTAGCCCGCCGCCATTGAGTGATCCAATGCGCCTGGTTCCAGTTCGGAGATAAAGATCAAGCCGCGGCTTTTGCGCGCTTTATCTGCAGTAGCTGCCAGGCATTCGGAACCGTGGCTTGCGGCCTCGGTCAATGTGCAGCAGCCAATCGGCTTCCTGCGCGCAAAGGTGTGGCAGGGACTTCCTTCTTCTGCCTCGTTCGGCAGCCGTAGCTGAGTGGATCGGGATCGCGGAACAGGAGTTTAACTTCTGCACCTGAAAGCGATTTACCCTGCATGGTGTGTGCTGCAGCAGCTGAAATCTCTTCAATCACGATCGAATAGGGATGATGATCGCGAGTTTGGTGCCGGTTTCGGGGTTGTCGGGAATTCTCGCCACCCGGTTTCAACTGCAGAGTTCCGTGGGGCTTGCTCGAAAAGGTCGCGCGGAAACGGTCAATGGCGTCAGCTCGGAGTTCACGTGCCCAGGCGGGTTCACTTCCCGCTTCGGCGAATCCGCGAACCGATTTCGTGGCAGCAGCCGTTCTTCGGCAATGTTGGTGGATCTGGCAAAAAAGAAAACTCCCAGTAGTCAACGCGAATCCCATTGTAGCGGCGAAACGCAGCGCGTGCGCTTCGCGGCCGGGCACGGTTCGATCAGGGCAAAGTTTTTCTCAGCCGTTCGTGTAGGGTGGTGCAACCTCTATCAGGATGCACCTGTATGCGTCTGGCCGAAAAACGCCAGTGGTCGCCAGGTGTGTGTCGCCAAACCAGCGCGGCAACCCAGTGCGAGGTGGCACGCCTCAGCGACTGGTATGGCGTGCCGCGCCGCCCAGGGTGGTATCGCCATCTCGAAAAAGTCTATTCGCATCCGGTCTAGTACTTTCGGAATCGCGCCCTGACCCGCCGGCAGAAATTCATCAGCTTCAGCGATGGGTCGACAGCATCGCAATACGCGATTCAACTCGCGCGATGATGGCGCAAACGGCACGCAAACCGCCATTAGGCGCCTGATCCGATGGCGCGACAGTCGATTCAGGAACCCAGGCAGCCGGTGTGCCGGCTGCGTTCAACCACCGAAGGCTGTGGCCGCGTCGCCGTCCGTGGTGCGGGCAGCCGCAGTCGCGTGGTGGCAGTCCTGGTCGCTTTCCAGCGGATGGTTGCAATGCGGCTGCGCAGTCAATGGCGTCCAGCTATGTCCAATACAGAGGTCCATCTGGGGAAATGGCTTTTCTCCCTTTTTTGGAGTGATCGACTCTAAATCCTGGAGTCATGAATGATTTCTTGGGGCAAACGCTTGCTATGGGGTGGAGTTTGTGAGTCCTCGCGGCGGTCAGCCAAAGTCGAAGCCGCTGGTAAATATGGCTGCGTCTTCATATCGTCACTCAGCAATCTTAATTCCTTAGCTGGGCTCAGAACTGGAATGGCAGCTTGGGCTGAACTCTCCCCACTTCTTCCGGCCCTGGGATTCCGTCCCACTCGGACTGTCAGGCTGCCGCTGCTTGGCCTGAGCGCCTCCGGAACCCGCGAATCTGATTTTTTCTGGCCTTTTTGATGGCTTTCGCCGATAGTCGCTATCTGGTGGTTTAGTTTCGACGATGGTCTCGGACTCCTTGCGCGGGAGCTCGGTGACCTTCAACACTTCTTCGATCAAATCCGCCTTCGTCAACGTCGGTTGCTTGGTCATCGTGGCCACGCCTCGCTCCAGAGTTCCTAGATGATACGCCGCAGACCCATGACAGGGAAGGGCTTAGCGGGAAATCCTGCCTACCACTTGGTTGCACACTTCCTATCACTAAAATGGCCTGGAGGTAAAAGTAAAAATCTAGGGGCCAGTCAAATGTGAACGCTGGCCCCCTGCCTAGAAAATGGATGGTTTAGTTAGCGTGAAGAAAGCTTTTGTTTCAGCAGCGTCGCCGATCGTGGCGGTCGAAGAAGTCTTCGGCGTCGAACGATATTGCGCGATCTCCTGGCGCTCCACTGCTGTTTCACCGGCGGCCTTGTAACTGAGAGTCGATCTTGCGCGACTCCGGGCTGATCTTGATGATCTTGAAGTCGTACTCCTTGCCCGGTTCGAGCGGACTCAGCGCTCTTCAGCGGCCCGGTGGTGGTGCGAGTTCATGCCGCTGCGCATCGTCGCCAGCGGCGGCGGTCGGTGATTTCGGTGTTGTGGCAGAGTCCTTCGATATTTTCGCCGAGCTCGACGAATGCACCGAACATGGCGATGCGCGAGACCTTGCCCTTCACGATCTCGCCGACCTTGTGCTGCTTGAACCAGTCGCCCCAGATGTCGTTCACCTGCTTCATGCCCAGCGAAACGCGGCGATTGTCTCTCACATCGATGCGCAGCACCTTTGCGGTGACCGGCTCGCCCTTCTTGAAAACCTCATGCGGATTCTTGATGCGCTCGGTCCAGCTGACATCGCTGACGTGCACCAGCCCGTCGAAGCCGTCCTCGATTTCGATGAACGCGCCGAACTCCACGATGTTGCGAACCTTTCCGGTGACGATCGTGCCCACGGGATACTTGTCCGCGGTCAACAGCCATGGATCGGGCTGCGCCTGCTTCATACCGAGGCGAAACGCGGCGGTCGCTGGGCGATGTCCAGCACCACGACGTCCACTTCGTCGCCGACCTTCACGATCTTCGATGGATTGCACGGACTTTCTTGCCCAGCTCATTTCCGTGGCGTGCACGAGGCCTTCGATGCCGGTCTCCAGCTCGACGAACGCGCCGTAGTCCACCACGCCAACGACTTTGCCCTTGAACTTGCCGCCTGCGGGATATTTTTCCGCCGCGCCAACCTCAAGGATCGGGCGACAAGCTGCTTCAGTCCCAGCGAAACGCGCTGCTTTTCCTTATCGAATTTCAGAATGATGACGTCGAGTTCCTGGTCCGGCTTCACCACGTCGGAAGGATGCTTGATGCGGCCCCAGCTCAGGTCGGTGAGGTGCAGCAAGGCCGTCGATGCCGCCGAGGTCCACGAACGCGCCGTATTCGGTAACATTCTTCACGACGCCGTGCACGGTCTGGCCTTCCGGCTAGCTGACTTCGCATCAGCTCGCCGCGCTTGGCGTGCTGTTCCTCTTCCAGAATCGCGCGGCGGCTGACGACTACGTTGCCGCGGCGGCGGTTCAGCTTGGTGATGCGGACCTGCGACTTCCTGTCCGGCTAGTGCGTCGAGATTCGGAGTTGGGCGCAGGTCGTACTGCGAGCCGGGAAGGAACGCGCGAACGCCGACGTCCACCACGACGCCAACCCTCGCCGTGATGCGGATCCACTACTTTGCCGGTCAGCGTGGTCTTGTTCTTGTACGCTTCATCCAGCTTTTCCCAGGTGCGGCGGCGCAGCACTTTCTGGTAGCGAGACGATGACGTAGCCGTCTTTCTTCTCGCCGGTGCGCTGCACTTCAATCGTGGCATTGGGATCGGGGCGGGGAATTTCCGTTTCGGAGAACTCCGCTGCAGGGATCAGCCCTTCGATCTTCTGGCCGATGTCCACCACGCACGCCGATGTTCCGTGTAGCGCGCAATCACTTTCACTTCGATAATTTCGTTGTTCGCCGCGTGTTCTCCTGCTGCTCATCGTATTGATCGAGCAACTTGCTCACTCTCTTCCTTGCTGGGCAGCTTCCTCGGCACGGCAGCGTGGCTTCGCGTCGTCGCCGATTGCTGCGGCTGCGGTTCTGGCCAGTTCGCATGCACTTCGGCGGCTTCCGGCAGCAGCGGCGGCAAGTGCCGGCGCTTTCCGGCCGACGGGAACCTCAGCAGCTGCGCTTCCGAGCTGCCGACTTGCGGCGTTGCTTCAGATTGTGTTCGTGGGCAGGCGCTGCTGCGGCTGCGCTGCAGTGACGGCTTGTCGTGGTCGGAAAACATGGTTGCTCGGCCTCCGGGAGTTTCTCCCAAGTCAGAATTTGGCTCGCCGCGCCAAAAACAAAATTGGGCACGGTCGAGCCAGGGTGATCAATCAGACTTCCTTGCAGACTCCCTGTGGGGGTAAAGCAAGCGGTTTCAGGGATTCAGGGTTATGTAATACAAACCCTGAAAAACAAGTTGTACTGCAGACCCTGAACGAACAATAGATGCTGTTTCGCGTCACAGCGGGGAGCGAATGCGGCCACCCCAGACCGGATCGCGAACCAGCTCTACTGGTCTTAGGATTTGGTTTACAAACCCTAAACGGAGATAGATGCTGCAGGCGTTAGAAACGCTGCAACCGTGCAAGAATACAGGGCAAAATTGAGGCCTGTCAACGAACCGAAGGATCTCGAACTGCCCCAAACCTGTCAGATACTTGATTCCAGGCCACTTCGATGGGCCATGGGTGTCTCATCAGCCAGAATGTTTCTTTCTGTCCTGCCCCCGTTGCAAAGCCGGAGTCCGGGATTGATCTTCAAGAGCGCACCCACCGGCGTCCGGTACTGGTGGATGGTCTGGCACACGATCGTGATGTTTGTTGCGGCTAAGGCTTAAGGCGAAGTCACCCAGTATTGCGAATATTCGGATATCCGTGTGCTGATCTCAGCGACGATTGAATCGTTTCAAACGATTGGAAACTTTGTCCTGGTCTGGCAGCTGGGAGGGAACAAATTTCGATGGAAGGATTGCCAATGAAATACGAAGCGAATGGGGCTTACGTGTGAGCCAAGACCGTAGTGAGAACGATTCATGCCAACCTGGTGAAGAGCTGAAAAATCCTCGAGATATTCACTCACTGGTGTTCCCAGTCGCCATTGCATTGGCTGCGATACCACGCTTCGATCTCTAAAGGTGCCGGTGGAATTTGTTGGCCTATGCCCGCGCTCGGGTGGATTGGCGGATTTCGCGGCGAAAATCTGCGTCGAACACTTCCACCGTGCGGCACATTTCGTAAAAAGGCGGGAACGCATGCGCGGCACCGATACGGTTCCGGCGAGGGAATCTTCTTTCACCACTTTCATGCTGGCGCCGCTCGGTAGCCGCGGAGCGGGTTCCGTCGTGGCCAATTCATCAAAATAATTTGCAGTGAGAATGGTGACGCGGCGTTCGTTGTAGCGCGCATTGAGCACCAAGCCGATGATGTCCAGCACCCATGCCGAAGGGTTTGCCTCGCCCCGAGATCATCGAGCACCAGAATTTCTGTGTTGCGAATCGGCTCCAGCACTTTCATTTCGGTCGATTCGCTCGTGGGTTAGTAACTGGCCTGAATCTCTTTCAGCAGTTCGCGGTAGTCGCATGAAGATTCCCCTGATGGCCGCGGCGCAGCAGTTCTTCAAGCGCAGCGACCGCCAGATGCGTTTTGCCCACGCCGGATGGCGCCATCGAACAGCAAGCCTTTTTCGCCGGCCCCGGGATGCTCACGAACAAAAACCTTGGGTGTTCATCTTGGCGCGCTTCAGCGATTGCGGCGTGTTGCGTGGTCCACACTTTACCGTCAGCCAGATCGGTGACGCTATTCGGAAGTCGCAATGTTCGTAGCGCTTGGGGATGCGCGCGCGGTCCATAGTTAGCGTAGCGCGTTCGTCGCGTGCTGCAATCGCAGGCTACCGCGTAAATTTTCCGTGGCCTATCGGGACGCGCGACCAGCTTCCAGCCGGTTCCATGGCAGAATTGGCACTTTTCGAGCGGCATCGTTAGAAACGAGCATGCGGCGCGCGCGCCGAACGGCAAGGCGTGCGCGGTGGTGGAATTCTGTGTAAGAAAAGAAGGAACGGGATTGGCACAAAGTCACAGGAGACGCCGAGAACGGAAAGGAAGGAAGCAGACAAGGCGGAGAACTATAGGAAAGGGGGCTGGGCTGCTTAAGAACGACCCGATCTCGCACCCGACCCGTGGGTTGGGTCCTCCTGAGGACATCCGACCAGGAAGGGACTCTCAACTTAAAACGTCCGCAAAGTTGCCGCCCACGAGACCTCCCCACATGGAACTATGGAAGTTCCCATTTTCTGTGACCAAGGCTTGGCGTTCCTACGCCGATCCCCGTAGATGATGCCCAAGAATGACAATGAATCGTTAAATGATGGCGTGAGCTGGTAGCTAAAACCGGCCTCCGGCTAAAAGAAACCGCTCAGCGGATGGGGCCGGGTACGAATCCGGAACAACCGCGTGGCGCGAAGGTCTTTCTTGCGAGACGGTATTGGCCACTCGCGAAAGCTCCTGCTGGACGACGGTCGCAAACTCGGTCATCTGCTTTTCCATCTCCACCATTTTTTCGCGCATGTTCAGAATGATTTCGATACCGGCAAGATTTACGCCCATGTCGCGCGCCAACGTCAGGATCACGTCGAGTCGCTCCAAGTCCTGATCGGTATAGAGACGAGTGTTTCCGTCCGACCGCGAAGGCTTCAGCAATCCCGACGCGCTCGTACAAGCGAAGCGTCTGCGGATGCAATTTGTAAGTTCTGCCACCGAGCTGATCATGTAGCCCGGCTTTGGCGCGCGTTTTCTACGTGGCGACATGGCTCGTCAGACTCCAGCCTTGCCGAACAAATCCTTTCGCGGGATCGTCGGGCGCGACGGTCTCCAGTTCCTTCATCATCTTGCGGACGCGCTCGTCGGTCGGTTGCGGGCACGACCACCTGAATCTCCACGTACTGATCGCCGCGTACGCCGTTGCGCGCGTTGGGCACCGCCTTTTCGCGCAGGCGCAAGCGTGCTGCCGCTGTTGGTTGCGGGAGGAATGCGCACCAGCGAGCGTCCATCGATCGTCGGCACTTCCACTTTGCGCCGAGCGTCGCTTCGCTCACCGTCACGCGGAACTTTGGTGTAGAGATCGTTTGCCGCGTCGCTCGAAAAATCGGATGTGGCTTCACTTCGACGACTCAAGTACAGATCGCCCGCCGGAGCGCCCATAGTCCCCGCGTTGCCTTTGCCCGGAACGCGCACCGCGTCCGCAGGAAGCAACACCGGCAGGAATGCGCACGTCAATCGTTTCCGTGCGGCGGACCCGGCCTTCGCCGCCGCAAGTCTTGCACGCGGTGCGAAGTTTACCGGTGCCGCCGCAGCGGGTGCACGGCACGTTGAAACGCATCTTGCCGGCATGCTGCTGAATGGTGCCTGTGCCGTTGCAAGTCGGGCAGGTCTGCGGCAGAGCCGATCGGCTCCGGTGCCGTGGCACGTTTCGCAGGAGTCCATGCGGGCGATCTGTATGTTCTTTACGCCGCCGCGAACCGCATCCCAAAAATCAATCTCGAGTTTGATATTCCAGCGCGCTGCCGGATTCGGCTTCTTCTTCATGCCCTGCGCTGCCGCGTCCGCCAAAAACTGGCTGAAGAGATCGCGGAAGCTCGCTCCGCCACCGCGGCGTCGCTACCGCCGCTGAAATCGAAGCCGCCAAAATCAAAATTGACGTTGTTGTCGCGCGCCGGCTCGCGCCGGGGCCGTAATCACCGGTCGGCACGTTATCGCTGTAAAAGCCATACTGGTCGTACATCTGGCGTTTCTTGAATCGGACAGTACGTCGTAGGCTTCCTGCAGTTGCTTGAATTTTCTCCTCGGCCGCTTTGTCGCCGGGATTCAAGATCGGGATGATATTTGCGCGCCAGTTTGCGAAAGCCGCACGAATATCCTTGCCGTCGCTTTGCGGCCGACTCCCAGCAGTTCGTAGTAGTCAGTCTTGGATGTTGTTGGCATCGGGTTCGAGGTCGCTTCAAAATAGAAAAATCGTGAAATGTGCACTATGGCGGAAGAAACCGTAGTGCACACTTCGTGGCCAGCCTCGCCGGATCATCGCAAACGGCGTCAGGCTTAGTTCGGACTGCTTCTTGTCGTCCACGTCCACGTATTCGGCGTCGATGACGTCGCCGGGCTTGCCAGCCCCGCCCTGCGCGCCTGCGCTGGATGAGCCAGCCGCCCTGCTCCAGCGCCAGCGCTGGCCGCTTCACGCTTGCTGTGCACTCTGCGGCGCGCCTTGTAGAGCGTCTCCGCCATCTTGTGCAGCGTGCGCTCGACGTTTCTCCTTTGCCGCACGCAGCCGGCCGGATTGCCCTCGCCGCCATCGCTCATGGCCTTCTTGGCTTCCTCGAGCGCTTCTTCGGCGGCCTTCACATCGGCCTCCGGCAGCTTCTCGCGGTTTTCGCGGAATGGTCTTTTCCGCTTGATACACAATGCCGTCCAGGCTGGTTGCGGGCTTCCACTTCTTCCATGCGGCGGCGATCTTCTTCCGCGTGCGATTCGGCTTCCACGCGCATCTTTTCCGCTTCGTCCTTGGTCAAGCCGGTCGAGGACTGAATGGTGATCTTCTGTTCCTTGCCGGTGGCCTTGTCCTTGGCCGAAACGTTCAGGATGCCGTTCGCGTCGATGTCGAACGTCACTTCAATCTGCGGCGTTCCGCGCGGAGCAGGCGGAATGCCGTCCAGTTTGAACGTGCCGAGCGAACGGTTGTCCTTGGCGAATTTGCGTTCGCCCTGCATCACGTGGATTTCCACGCCAGACTGATTGTCCGAAGCGGTCGAATACGTTTCGACCTTGCTGCGTCGGGATCGTCGTGTTGCGCGGAATCTGCACGGTCATCACGCCGCCCAGCGTTTCCACGCCGAGCGACAGCGGCGTCACGTCGAGCAGCAGGATGTCCTTCACTTCACCGGCCAGCACCGCGCCTTGAATGGCCGCGCCTACGGCAACGACTTCGTCAGGGTTCACGCCCTTGTGAGGCTCTTTGCCGCCGAAGAAGTTGCGAACCAGTTGCTGCACTTTCGGAATGCGCGTTGAGCCGCCGACCAGCACGACTTCCTGGATGTCGCTCGGCGAAAGCTTGGCGTCTTCAAGCGCCTGCTGTACCGGCTTCATCGAGCGGTCGAGCAAATCGCGCCATCAGTTGCTCGAGCCGAGTGCGGGTCAGCTTTTCCTGCAGGTGAATCGGGCCGCTCGGCGCCAGCGGTGATGAACGGCAGATTGATTTCCGTTTCCATCATCTGCGACAGCTCGATCTTGGCCTTTTCCGCGGCTTCTTTCAGACGCTGCAGCGCCATGCGGTCCTTGCTCAGGTCGATGTTGTTGGCTCTTCTTGAATTCGTCGATCGAGCCAGTCCACGATTCGCTGGTCGACGTCGTCGCCGCCGAGGTGCGTATCGCCGTTGGTGGATTTCACTTCCACCACGCCCGCTGCCAACTTCCAGCACCGAAATGTCGAACGTGCCGCCACCCAGGTCGTACACGGCGATCGTTTCATCGCTTTTCTTCTCCAGGCCGTAGGCCAGCGCTGCCGCGGTCGGCTCGTTAATGATGCGGACGACTTCAAGGCCCGCGATTTCGCCAGCCTGCTTGGTGGCCTGGCGCTGCGCGTCGTTGAAGTACGCCGGAACGGTGATCACCGCCTTGGTCACCTTTTCGCCGAGGAAGTCTTCGGCGGCGGTCTTCAGCTTGGTCAGAATCATCGCGGAAATTTCGGGCGGGCTATACACCTTGCCGGAAATTTCGACGCGGGCGTCGTCGTGATCGCCCTTTACCACCTTGTAAGGGACGCGCTTGGTTTCCGAGCCCACTTCGTCGAAGCGGCGGCCCATGAAGCGCTTGATCGGAGTACACCGTGTTTTCCGGGTTGGTGACGGCCTGACGCTTCGGCAACCTGGCCGACCAGCCGTTCGCCGGTCTTGGTGATCGCCACGACCGACGGAGTGGTGCGTGCGCCTTCCTGGTTGGGAATGACCACTGGTTCGCCGCCCTGCATCACCGCGACGACGGAGTTAGTGGTTCCCAGGTCAATTCCGATAATCTTACTCATGTAAGTGATCCTCCCTGATACCGAAGCTTCTGTGCCGAACCGTTCGTCCTCTAACCCTATGCCTCGAAAACGGAGAGACGAACTTTATCGCCGGTGGAGCGGTGCAACAGGCTCCAACACATCGGGATGCCACGCTGCAAGGTTCGATGCACGAGGCGAGTGTAAAGGTTGAGTGTAAGTTTGTCAAGTTGTCTGATTGCGTATTTATGTTCTATTGTTACTTATAGCTTACGGCCATTATTTACGGGTATTCGCGAAACTCTTAGGCTTCAACTGGTGAACAAACCCAAAAGTGGTTTTGGCATCTTACTTACGCGGCGTAAGAGAAGCGCTGCCAGGGGTCGGCGAGGAGTAAATTCCGGACCGGCCCGCCTTTTTCGCATATAGTAGGGTAATATCAGCAGGACGTTCGCGACTTCAAACGCATGGAGCTTGAGGAGAGACGCGTGAAGGGTCGACATCTCTTTGCAGCGATTGTGGGCGCTTGCGCTCGCCGAGCTGCTCGTTTGTCATTTGGGCTTGGCGTAACTCACCACCTGCTCTAGTCGCACCGTCACTCCTGGCTCTCGCTCGATGCACTTGAATGCTGCCTCTGAGGAGACTACGATGCCGCTGTGCCGACAATAGTGCCGAGGTCGCTTCTGACGCCGAGCGCAGCAGCCGTCCCAGCCGCTTCCGGACCGCAACCTGCTCAGGCTTCCGGGATAGCGGAAGTTGATACCCATAATGCATTCGGTTCCAAGTTTGCGCCGATCGCCATGGAAGTTTACAGCGACTTTCAGTGCCCCGCATGCAAACAGCTCTTCAAGACCACCAATCAGCCGCTGATCGACAATTACGTCGAACACCGGCAAAGTGTACCTGGATTCATCGCGATTTTCCGCTGCTCTATGCATGCCCATTCGCGGGAAGCAGCGTGTTATGCGCGAGCAGCCGCACACATCGGAAAATTTGAAACAGTCGAGCAGGCGCTTTATTTCAGAATCAGGAAAAGTGGGAAGCCAGCGGCGATGTAAAGGCACTGTTGCCGCAGTGCTCCAGCGCGGCGGAAATGAAAAGAGTACGAGCGCTGGTGGACGGCGAAGACGCTCGAGCCGCTGATTGAGAAAGACAACGCAAGCAGGACAGATGATTCCGGTAAGCCAAACGCCGACCACGGTGTTTCATTGTAAGGGCCAGACCTATCCCTACGCGGGCGTGATGAGTTACGACTTGCTGAAACAGTTTCTGGACTCAACTGCTTTCGCAGAAATAGTTCGTCCACACTCGCCAGGTACATTCGAGAATGATGCAATCCAGTCCTCTTCACCTTCCGCCGCGCGGTCATCTGGATCGGCCGAGTCCTGCTGGCGGCGATCTTCATCTATGCCGGCTACGCCAAATTAACCATGGGGATGCACCCGCGTCCTACCCTCGGCGTGGCGCTTTTTTTCGCGTTGCAGGTGGATTCCTATCAGATTCTTCCGGCATGGGCCGTAAAGAATGGTGGCAAATTCGCTGCCTTTCGCGGAAATAGGGCTCGGGCTACTCCTGCTGATCGGCTGGAAACTGCGCATCTGGGCTACCCTCATTACCTTGGTGATGCTGGGATTCTTTGCAGCGGTGGTGCGTTCCCTATGCGATGGGCCTGCAGATCAATTGCGGATGTTTTGCCACGCCCGAGCCATTGACCCTCAAAACAGTATTTCGCGATGGAGCTCTGCGCAGCGCTGGCAGTCCTGATGACCGTATTTGCGTTTATCGAAGCGCGCAAAGCGCATCCTCGGGCTGCAGCGGAGAGTCCACAATCGCCGTCGAACTCTTGAGCGTTCGCTGATCTTTGCTGGCGCCAGTCTTGCGTGATGGAAACTTTCCTCGCTAGTACCGCCCACCGAGTCAATCCACTTGCGCTAAAATTTTCTGCTGATGCCAAGTCTCCCCCGATCACGCTGCGGTTGCGCGGCTGGAAACTGATTGACCGCGTTGCGCCTCGCCTTTCTCTTGCTTTGTCTCGATCGCGCTGGGCGCGGGCTGCGGGCTGCTGTTCGTTTACGCCAGCGACCTGCCGGAAATTCGATGCGCTGGAAACGTACCGTCCCGAACGTGGTCACCGAAATTTACGCCGACGACGGCCAGATGGTCGGCAGCTTTGCGCTGCAGCGCCGCATCCTGATGACCTACGAGCAGTGCCCAAAAATTCTCTACAGCGCGGTTACTTCCATCGAGGACCAGCACTTTGAAGATCACTGGGGCATCGATTTTCCGCGCATCGCCGGCGCCGCGCTATCGCAATCTGCTGAAGGGCCGGCAGAGCGGAAGGCGCCAGCACCATCACCATGCAGCTGGCTGGCAATCTTTTCTGGACCGCAGCGACCGCAGCTTTCGCCGCAAGATGCAGGAGATGCTGCTGTCCCTGCAGATCGAACGGCGCTACACCAAGCCGCAAATTTTCACGATGTACTCGAATCAGGTTTATCTGGCGCACGGAAATTATGGATTCGCCGCAGCTTCGCAATTTTATTTCGGCAAACCGGTCACGGACTTGAAGCTGCAGGAAGCCGCGCTGCTGGCGGGCATGGTCAACGGGCCGAAGTATTCGCCGCTTACGAATCCGAAGCGCGCGCTGCAGCGGCGCAACCTGGTGCTGCGCCGGATGTAGGAAGAAGGAAAGATCACTCCGATCGAAGAAGCCGCGGCGAGCAAGAACACCGCTGGGGCTGCACGTACAGTATCCGCGCAACGATCTGGCGCCGTATTTCTTCGAAGAGATTCGCAAATATCTGGAATCGACCTACGGCACCGAAGCAGTGCACGAGCGCGGTTTGCGCGTTTACACCACGCTGAATATCGCCATGCAACGCGCGGCTAATCTAGCGCCTGCGCGACGGGCTGCATGCCTACGACCGGCGCCACGGATGGCGCGGCGGTCTGCCCAATATCTTGAAAGACAATCTCGGGAACGCTCGAAGGCGTATGAAGACGATGACTGGCGCCGCCCATCGAAAAGGGGAGCTACGTCACCGGGCTGGTGCATGGCGGTGGACGATAAGTACGCCACCATCAAGATCGGTACCGTACCGCGCAGTCATTTCCGCCGAGCGATTTTGCCTGGACCGGCCGGAGAAGCCCGTCTGAGCTGTTGAAAGTCGGCGATCTGGCGCAGTTTTCCATCCAGGAATTGCGCGAAACCACGGCGCGCGTGCAGCTGGAACAGCAGACCGGCACCGCAAGGCGGCGATGGTGGCGATTGACAATCCCACCGGCGAAATCAAAGCATTGGTCGGCGGCTACAGCTTTGAAGATTCGAAGTTCAATCGCGCGACGCAGGCTGTGCGGCAGGTGGGCAGCTTCGTTCAAGATTTACGTTTATGCCGACGCGCATACAAAAAGGGCTCGACGCCGTTTGACACTATTCTGGACGCGCCGTTTACGACCATCAGCGGCGGTCAGCCGTATTCGCCACGCAACTACGACGAAAAATTTGAAGGCAACATCACGCTGCGCCGGGCGCTGGCGGGCTCGCGAAACGTGCCTGCGGTAAAGCTGCGCCGAAAAAGTCGGCATTGGCAGCGTGGTGGAGACGGCGCGCAGATTTGGGATCACCACGCCGTTGCCGCCGTATCTTGCCGTTGGCACTGGGCTCGGCGGACATGAAACTGATCGAACACGTTTCGGCGTTTACGGTATTTCCCGACGAGGGCATTCGCATCGATCCGCACATGATCCGGCGGGTAACCAGCTACGACGGAGCACTGCTGGAAGAGGCGCATCCTTCGATTCACGAAGTGATTCCGCCGGAAGTGGCGCATACCATGACCGCCATGCTCGAAGAAGTCGTGCAGTTCGGAACCGGGCATTGAGGCCAAGCAGTTGAAACGGCCGGCGGCCGGAAAAACCGGAACGACGCAGGACTACACGGATGCCTGGTTCGTCGGATTTACGCCGCAACTCACTGCCGGAGTGTGGGTCGGCTACGACGACAAACAGATCTCACTCGGGCAAGAAAGAGACCGGAGCGCAAGCGGCGCTGCCAATCTGGCTGCAGTTCATGCAGAACGGAATGGCCGGATTGCCGGTGCTTGATTTCCAAAATGTAGTTCCGCTTGAACAGCAAGCCGCGGATCACGTGATTCGCGTGGATACGCCGGACACTGCGCCCACCGAAGATGTACCGAGCGCACCAAAGGAAAAACCGCCGGCTGTCTCCTCCGCCCGCAAAAACGATGGCAGGAAAACGGCCCGACGATCGGCGACAGCCGCTAGGCGCGCGAGAAGTCAACGCGCTTCGGTAGCATCTGCACCTGAGAAAATCAGGGTTTTGTGAGCACCACGTTTAGGGTTGAGTTCTGCATGGCAGACAAGTCGGCATTTGCGGGAGTTCACTCCCATGGAAACCTGCCAAACCATGTTACCGGTCCCGTCGGTGAGATTCAGAAAGACCTGCGCCTGGCCCACCAGCCCTAAACCTCCGGAGAAGAAACCAGCATACACGTGGCTTGACCGTTCACCAGTGGCAAGCTGCCGCCAAGAGAAAGCAAGGCGGTAGACATAGCGCGTAGTGCAAGGAGCCGCTGACCGGAGTTCCGTCAGAATAAGAGAATTTGAGGGTCAGCAGCGGGGCATTGCCAAGCGGCAAGGATTTCGATGGCGTTGATTTTTGGATTTTCGACAAAGTTTGTCGAACTCGATTACCAGTTTGCCATTAGTGACGGTGGTATTGAAGGTTTCTACTAGTGCCGTGCTGGCGCCAGCGGCGGCGAAGATGTCGAAATCCTGAAGGACCGGCAAGTTGTTGATCTTTACGCTGAAAACGCGGCCTCCGACAACTTGCGTAGGGACGTAATTCTCGGCGAATAGCAGGTTCACGCGATAGTTTCCGTTGGCCACCGCTGCGGTGTAGGTCAGCGGAGTCGCATGGGCATTGAAGCGATTGCCTTATAGAGCATGGGATCGCTGGTGCCAGTGGTATTCATGGTGTTGGTGGATGCCGTCCCGCTGTTGTAGCCGGAGTCTGCTTGCCACACCTGGCCGTTGGTATCTGTGTAAGCCGCACCACCGCAATTGATGCGGATGGGTTGTTGCGTTTGCGCTCGCTAGCTGGTAGGCTCACGAGTAGAATTCGGCAAGATACTCCTAGAAACTTTTTCTACACTTCCTCCAGGAAGGTTCGCTTCGAATCGTCGGATCTTTCTGTGATCGAAGCGGGAGAGGAGCCAGAAATTCGTGGCGCGCTTCATCAACGCGGCCACCTGTAGTTTTGAGCGTAAGTACAAAACAACTGTCCGCATGAACAAATTTGGTTCAGGTTTGAGGCTGCAAAAAACACTGTACTAAAGGAGGCAGCAGATTAAAACATTGCCTCTGTGAACAGTTCTTAGGATGGCTAGAAGGTATTCGCTAACGAAATGGATCCCATCCACGATTTTCGAGCGAAGCGACGCGGCCGGAAATATCGGTCACCAGGATTTTCGATCCGGCAGTGATGGCGCCAATGAGCGTAATAGGAATGCGATCAATCACTCGCGGAATTCGCGAGACGTTGGTTTTATCGACAGTGAAGAGCAATTCGTAATCATCGCCGCCATGCAGTGCCAGTTCAGTTACATTGAAAGTTGCTCTGGCGGTCCTTTTTAGCCGTGGATAGTTGCGGCAAAAGAGCAGACTGAATGCGGGCGCTGACCGCACTGGCGTCGCAAAGCCGCGATAGGTCGCCTCGATAGACCGTCGGACAAGTCCATCATCGACGTAGCGAGCCGATGTTTTCGAAGCCAGGATCCAACCGCCAAACGAGGCTCCGGATAAAGCTGCTTTCGCAAACGGGGATCGGAGAGTGCTACCGGCGCTGGAGTGGGTTTGCAGGAGGCGCAATCCGTATTCCGCTTCGCCAAGCCGTCCAGTGACAAAAATGGCATCGTCCGGCCCGCGCTCCGCTGCGGAGGGATGGCGTGGCGGGGCCGGCATTCACCAACCACCGTTATGTTGGATAAGAATGTCGCGATGTTGCGTGCTGTCGCCACCGGCGACGGGGCATCCAAGTTTTCGCGATGCCGAGCGGAGTCCAGCCAGGGAATTGGTCCAACCACCGCCCGGTTCGATTCGCTGGAAGTGCCAGACTCAACAGAAAACAGCGTGGTTCGCCACACATCGCGGCGATGTCGCTGACCGCCCGAGCGAGACATTTCCAGCCGATGGACTCTGCTGGGTGCAGATCGGGCAGAAAGTGCCTGCCTTCAAGGAACCAATCGGTTGTGAGAATTGCTTCAAAGCCTGCACGCGGCCGCCAGACTGCGGCGTCATCGCCGATCCCGACGGCAATGGTCGATGCCTGCGAACGGGAAGAGCGCGATTCCAATTTGCTTTGGAGCCGCTTCACAAGCGAGGTTTCGAACGTGACTGGACGGTTTTTCACGATGTCGAGGTTCAAACAGACGCTCAGTGATAGCTCTGCCGGGGTCTCGATACCCAGGTACCATGCCGGGAATCGCCGGAATCCCGCGAAGCCTGTTCGTTCGGACAGTTGAACAGGATTTCACAGCCTGTCCACCGAAAACCCGGAAATACAGGGTTGACCGGATGTGGCTTCCAAAACTAGGATAGGGAGGGTCGCGAACCAGAGCTCACGGTTCAGGATTGAAACGTTAAGAAGCTCTTTAACGGGTCAGTGTCGGAGATAATAAAGACGAACTTCTCAGATTCGTAGGAAAGCCAAGGTCCGAGGGACCTTCCTGTGATCAAAGGCAAGAGCTATACATTCTTCATCGCCTCGACGCCGGGAAAGCTGCGGAAGCTGATTGTTCCAGCCTACGCGCTGCACGGTTTGGCGGTGCTTGCCCTGATTGGAATGATTACGGTTGTTGCGGCAGCGGGTTCCTACACGCGAATGCTTTGGAAGGTCGGCAACTACAACGCGCTGCGGCACGAGCAGGAAACCCTTGAAAGTTCAGTACCACCAGCTGCAGAGCACAGTGAACGACACCAACCAGCGGCTGGATTCTCTGCAATCCCTGGCGACGGAAGTGGCGATGACTTATGGGGTGTTGCGCTATCACCCTGCAGCGTTCGATGTTTCGGATAATCCAGTGACCGCGGAAGATGCGTTCGATCGGTCGGTCGAGCAATACACGTTCTTGAAGAAGAACGCGGCGGCGATTGCGATTTCTTCGGGCGGCCTGAGATTGATGCCTTCGTTCAGCTTTGCTGACTCGAGCTACACACCCGCGATCTGGCCGGTGCTGGGACACATTACGGATAGTTTTGGCGAGCGGCTGGATCCCTTCAGTGGTGAAGGCGCATTCCACACGGGTGTGGACGTGGCTTCGGATTATGGCGCGCCGGTGCACGCTACGGCGGATGGCGTAGTGATCAGCGCAGAAAACCATGCCGGCTATGGCCGAGTGGTGGTGATAGACCATGGATTTGGAATTACCACGTGGTACGCGCATCTTTCCTCGTTTTCGACGATTACCGGCCTCGCGGATCAAGCGCGGCACAAGTGATTGGTTACTGCGGTATCAGCGGACGCTCGACCGGCCCTCACGTGCACTACGAAGTGCGAATGAACAATGCGCCGATCAACCCTTGGCGTTACATGAAGTCCACGCCCGCCGGCGACTAAACGAAGTTCCTGGCCTATTTTTCCGGCGACTAATTTTTCTGATGCGATCTTGATTTCTCGGCCGGTTGCGGCGTTGGAGACCGAAGCGCCGCTGGTCGCGGAATCCGGTTGGATGTTCGGCGGGGCCTTAGCCGAAGCGGCGCGCAACGACGTCCAGAAATTTAGTGGTGAGGGGAAGAACCACGCGGACTGATTTCCATTCGCCCCGATCGAGCTTCTGAACATCCGCGCCTTCAGGATTTCCTGATAGGCTTGCCGTTCTTCAGGATTTATCTGCTGGCGCAGCTTTGGGTCGTTGAGTCCATTTTGTGCCAGGAGCACAATGCCCTGCAAGAAATCGCGTAGCTGCGTGTAGTGGTTGGTTCGGAGAGACATTCGCCTTCGGCCACCAGTCGGAGTTGATCGCCGTCGGGCTTTACGGCCAGCGAGATCCATTGCAGTTGATTCAGCAGAGCTGAGAGTTGTGGTGAGCGAAAGCCGCCGGGCGCGTTGGTGTTAAGCGCATTTTGGATTGCGAAATCTTGGCGAATGACTGCGAAGAACGGGGTTCCGGCAACGCGTTCGAATCGCGAGTTCCACTCGGCGCGGCTGGGATTGGCGGACGCTGCGTTGAGGGCGGCAGAAAGATCGGTGGCATCAGTAATGGCGATTCGCTGATTGGAGAGAAACGTCACTGACAGCTTTTTTCTCCGCTGTGGAGCCAAGGTGGAAGACCGTCCATTGGCCTTGCTGCGATGCAGTACCGTTCTTGTTCAGAATTAGTTCCATTTTCTTGCGATCAAATTTTCCGTCGGCAATTGCCAGCAGATCTGTGGTCGGGCCGTGATTGGAGATTGCCAGCAGCAGGTGCTCTAGATCGCGTTCGTAGGAAAATCCGGAATCGCCAACAAACTGCGAGTATTCGGAATCTTCACTAGGCGCGGGCGCCCAGGCATAAAGTTTTGCGAGAAAGGGAGATTGACGCAGTGCATCGAGGTCTAGAAAAATGATTGCGGTGCTGTCCCGGCGGAATGATGCGAAGGAGTTGTTCGCGCGCGGCAGAGTTGGAATCGGCAGAAAAAGTGTGCGAACGCTAAGACGGCCGCGATCACTACCAGCGCCGCGATAAGCGCGAGCGCAAGTTTTCTGGAGGAGGTAAACGGCATTTTTGAAGTTTGACGGAAAAAGTCGTGTCACTGGCATCTTGCTGGAAGCAGGGAAGCGCTTGGCAAAGAGTGCACCAGGCAGTTTGTGGACAGGCATCGCGAGATTGCACAGGCAGGAAGGCGTGGCGTCGGCCCATTTGCATAAAATTGCTTGTAAAATACTAAAAATAAAAGAGTTATTTTTCTAATCCTGGCCTGGAAACAGCGGTTGTATTTTCCACAATCGTGGCATCGGGCGTGCTGATGACGGCGTCAAACACCTTGCAATTTCCGTGCCCAGTCTGCTATTCTTGCTCGGTTTGAGCGAGCGCTGGCGTAGCTCAGCTGGTAGAGCATCTGATTTGTAATCAGAGGGTCGGGGGTTCAATTCCCTCCGCCAGCTCCACCGCTGATTGGGTTCGGCAGGGAATGAGGCGGGCGAGTTTCCAGAAGTTAAAATTGAACGGGCTGGTGTCTTTAGACACGAGTCCGTTTTGTGTTTCCGCTGATTTCAGGTCTGAACTCGTGTCGCAAAACGATTTTGGGACATGCTATGCGTCCCGCAGGGTTCAGGATCTCAGGACTGGAAATTCAGGCCCTGATCAAGCGCAGTGGTAATTGCAAATCCTGAATAACCAAGACTGGGACGGGTGGGTGAGTGGCTAAAACCAGCAGACTGTAAATCTGCCGCTCCTTGCGGGCTACGAAGGTTCGAATCCTTCCCCGTCCACCAGGCTCTCTAGCACTCAGTGGTGTAGTGAGCCAGTCAGTTCGTAGATAAAACCGCAGGGCAACCACGAGAGTTGTTCAAAGGCGGTCTGCAATTCGGCGCGCCAGCCGAAGTGGTGAAGTGCGCCGCAGTGAACAGTATTTTGCGGTGCTCAGGGCGGGAAACGGTTTCGGCCTGGGTAGCTCAGTTGGTAGAGCGCGTCCTTGGTAAGGACGAGGTCACCGGTTCAATCCCGGTCCCAGGCTCCAGATTTTCCGGACTGCGTGGTGCGATCGTGGCGGTAAAACGTCGCGATCTGGAAGAGAGTTTGGGAAGAGTTGGGCGGGGGTAACTCAACGGTAGAGTCTCACTCTTCCAAGGTGATGGTTGCGGGTTCAAATCCCGTCCCCCGCTCCAAGATATTTTCAAGGCTGGCGCTGGCTAATGCGCAAGCCGGGCTATGACATTTTTGATGGTCGCCAGCGGTAAGCAGGCGACGAAGGTGAAGGAACATGGCCAAGGAGAAATTCGAGCGCAGTAAGCCGCACGTGAACATTGGGACGATTGGTCACATTGACCATGGCAAGACGACGTTGACGGCGGCGATCACCAAGGTGTTGAGCAAGCACAACCCGAAGGTGCAGTTTCGTGCGTTTGACACCATTGACAACGCGCCGGAAGAGCGGGAGCGCGGGATCACCATTGCGGTGTCGCACGTGGAGTATGAAACGCCGAACCGGCACTACGCGCACATGGACTGCCCGGGACACGCGGACTACATCAAGAACATGATCACCGGGGCGGCGCAGATGGACGGCGCGATTCTGGTGGTGGCGGCGACGGATGGTCCGATGCCGCAGACGCGGGAACACATTCTGCTGGCGCGTCAGGTGGGAGTGCCGGCGATCGTGGTGTTCCTGAACAAGTGCGACATGGTGGAAGACCCGGAACTGCTGGAACTGGTGGAACTGGAAGTTCGCGAACTGTTGAAGAGCTATCGGTTTTCCAGGGGACACGCATTGCGATGGTGCGTGGATCGGCGTTGCAGGCACTGAACGGGGACAGCGAAGTGGGAAGGCAAGATTGACGAGTTGATGGAAGCGGTGGACAAGAACGTGCCGCTGCCGGTACGCGATGTGGATAAGCCGTTCGCGATGCCGATTGAAGATATATTTTCGATTTCCGGGCGCGGAACGGTGGTGACGGGAAGAGTAGAGCGGGGCAAGGTGAAGGTAGGCGAAGAAGTGGAAATTGTGGGCTTCCGCCGATACGCAGAAGAAGGTAGTGACCGGCATTGAAATGTTCCGGAAGTTGCTGGACGAAGGGTTGGCTGGCGACAACGTTGGATTGTTGTTGCGCGGCACGGAAAAAGAAGATGTGGAACGCGGGCAGGTGATTTGCAAGCCGGGGTCGATTACGCCGCACACCAAGTTCAAAGCCGAAGCGTACGTGTTGACCAAGGAAGAAGGCGGGCGGCACACGCCGTTTTTCTCTGGGTACCGTCCGCAGTTTTATTTCCGGACGACGGACGTGACCGGGGACATGAAGCTGGCGACGGGAGTGGAAATGGTGATGCCGGGCGACAACGTGAGCTGCGAAGTGACGCTGATTACGCCGGTAGCGCTGGAGAAGGGGTTGCGCTTCGCGATTCGTGAAGGCGGCCACACTGTCGGAGCAGGCGCAGTTACGGAGATCATTGAGTAGTTTGCGGCGGCATTCGAAACAGAGATTCGAGAAAAGGAATTAAGAGATGCGGGGAAATCATCACGTTGCAGTGCGGGGATTGTAAGAACCGCAACTACACGACGACCAAAAACAAGAAGAAGCACTCCGAACGTCTGGAAACCAAGAAGTTCTGCAATACGTGCCGGAAGCAGACCGCGCATAAGGAAGTGAAGTAGCTTTTCGCGATTCGTTGGGCAAGGGACCGAATTTGTTTTAGGGGAGTCGTCCAACGGTTAGGACTCCGGTCTCCAAAACCGGGTATGGGGGTTCGAATCCCTCCTCCCTGCCAGAGATTTCGGAGTGACGCGAGAAGCAAGATTCTTCGCGGAAGAGTTCGGAAAGGAAGTATGGCGACGCAGGCGGCAAAAATGAGCAAAGAAGAAACTCAGGGCGGAGCAGGCTCCGGGCTGCCGCAGCAGGTCACCGGCGACGATCGAGAACACGCAGGCATTTCTTGCAAGAAACACGCGTGGAGATGAAGAAGGTTACCTGGCCTAGCCGCGAAGACGTGATCTCGACGACCGGCGTGGTGCTGGCGACGGTGGCGTTCTTCGCGATTTATCTGTACTTCGTGGAGCAGGGCGCGGCGCGAGCGGTGGGTTATTTACTGAAGCGGTTTGGCGCGTAAGGGATAAAGGACCAGCGATCCATGAGCATGCAGTGGTACATCATTCACACCTATTCGGGCTTTGAGAAGAAGGTTAAGGAAAGCCTGGAAAGCCGTGTGGCTGCCTTCAGCCTGCAGGACAAGATCGGCCGGGTGCTGATTCCGATGGAAGACGTCGTGGAAGTGCGCGGCGGCAAGAAAGTGGTTTCTTCGCGGATGTCGTATCCGGGTTACGTGCTGGTGGAAATGGATCTGGACGAGAACACCTGGCACATCGTGCGCAATACACCGCGCGTGACGGGCTTTGTGGGTTCGGCGACTTCGCCGTCGCCGCTTTCGGAAGCGGAAGTGGACGCGATCATCAATCGCGTGCACACGCCGCAGGACCGTCCTAAGCCCAAAGTGGTTTACGAACGCAACGAGCAGGTGCGCATCGTGGACGGGCCGTTCGCGAATTTTAACGGCACAGTGGAAGAAATTGATAACGACCACAGCCGGTTGAAAGGTTTCGGTGACGATTTTCGGGCGTTCGACGCCGGTAGAGCTGGATTTTGCGAGCGTCGAAAAGCTGGGATAAGAGAATCGCGGCGTCCCCGGCAGTCTTGCAGGGAGCAGAGATATGAGGTAAAGGAACATGCCGCCAAAGAAGATACAGACAACCATCAAGCTGCAATTGTCCGCGGGCAAAGCGACGCCGGCGCCGCCGGTGGGCACCGCGCTCGGCCCCCATGGCGTGAACATCATGGATTTCTGCAAGCAGTTCAACGCCAAGACGCAGAAAGAACCGGATGGAATGATTTTTCCGGTGCTGGTCACGATTTATACCGACCGCACATTCACGTTCATCCTCAAGACTCCGCCAGCGTCGGTGCTGCTATTGCGCGCTGCGGGAATTGCCAAGGGTTCGCCAGAGCCGAATCGCAACAAAGTCGGCAAAGTAACCAAGAAGCAGGTTGAGGAGATCGCGAAGATCAAGCTTGTCGATCTCAACACCACCAATCTGGACTCAGCGATTCGCACCGTTTCCGGTACGGCGCGCAACATGGGTCTGGAAGTCGTGGAAGCCTAAGGAGTAAGAGGCGCAGCGGGATCGACGTGAGGAAGCAGGTATGGCAGTCAAGAAGGCTGGCAAACACGTAGAGAACGCGCGCAAGAAGTGGAAGCGCGTCCGTACAAGCTCGCAGAAGCAGCCGAGCTGATCAAGAAGACGCATCACACCAAGTTCAACGAAACGGTGGAACTGGCGTTCAATCTGGGCGTCGATCCGAAGCATTCCGACCAGGTGGTTCGCGGCACCGTGGTTCTGCCGCACGGCTTGGGCAAGAGCGGTTCGCGTGCTGGTTCTGGCCGGCGGCGACAAGCGTTCGCGAAGCGCAGGAAGCCGGCGCGGATTTCGTCGGCGGCGACGAAATGGTGCAGAAAATCATGGAAGGCTGGACGGATTACGACGCCGTGATCGCCACGCCGGACATGATGAAGTCCGCCGGACGGCTCGGCAAAGTGCTGGGCCCGCGCGGACTTGATGCCGCAATCCGAAGACCGGAACGGTGACCGCGGATGTTGCCAAAGCGATTCAGCGAAACCAAAGCCGGCAAAGTGGAATTCCGCGTGGACAAGGCGGGAATCGTGCATTGCCCGATCGGCAAGATTCAGTTTGACGCGCGCCAAGCTGGCGGAAAACGCGCACGCGCTGATTGGCGCGGTGTTGAAAGCCAAGCCGGCGGCAGCCAAAGGCAAGTACGTCAAGAAAATTACATTGACCTCGACGATGGGTCCGGGCATTACGATCGACCTGGCCGAGGCGGAGGCTCTGGCCGCGGCTGCGTAAGCGCAGCGTTAAGGAAACGGGATTATGAAAAAGCGCAAGCGAAAAGCAGCAGGATCTGGACAAACTGAAAACCGAGCTTGCGAAGGTTTCGACCGTGATTCTTTCGACCTTTCAGGGCATCACCGTCGAAGACGACACCAAGCTGCGCCGCGCCGTGCAGGCCGCGGGCGGCAAGTACAAGGTCGTCAAGAACACGCTGGCCGAGCGCGCCGGGCGCAGGAACGCCCGCCGAAGGCTTGCTGAAGAACCTGAGCGGCACGAATTCCATCGCTTACACGCAGGCCGATCCGGTGGCGCTGGCCAAAGCGCTGACCAAGGTTGCCAAGGATGTTCCGGCGTTTCAAGTTCAAGTCCGGCGTGGTGGAAGGCCGCGTCATCAGCATCGCGGAAATTCAGCAGCTGGCGAATTTGCCGTCGAAGGAAGAATTGATCAGCAAGCTGATGTTCCTGCTGAACGCGCCGGCGCAGCGGATCGCCAGCGCGCTGAACGCGTTGCCGCGCAATCTGGCGGTGACCGTCAACGAGGCAATCAAGGCAAACAAGTTTGGTTCATCAAGGGGTTTTGAGCGCGGCGGCACCAACCGCGCGCGGCTCAGAAAATTTCAATACGTTCTTGAGAGGAGAACAAGCAGTCATGTCGAAAGTGGAAACGATTCTGGAAGAAATCAAGGGCCTGACGCTTCTTGAAGCGTCGGACCTGGTGAAGAAGACTGGAAGAAGCGTTCGGCGTATCGGCGGCGGCGGCCACGGTTGTGGCGGCTGGCGGCGGTGCGCGGCGGCGGCTGCAGCTCCGGCGGAAGAGAAGACGGAATTCACCGTCGTTCTCACCGACGTGGGCGGCAACAAGATCAACGTCATCAAGGCAGTTCGCGAAGTCACCAGCCTCGGACTGAAAGAAGCCAAGGACCTCGTCGATGGCGCGCCCAAGACCGTGAAAGAAGGCGTGAGCAAGGACGAAGCCGCGGCGATCAAGAAGAAGTTCGAAGAAGCGGGCGCGAAGGTCGACGTCAAGTAAGAGGCCGCCGCGCTGCGAAGTGCGCTTTGCGGCCGCAGATGTATCGCATGCATCTGTGGCCGCGTCCGGCGGTGGATGTTGGGGCTGAAATTTGGATTGCGGAGCGGCTCTCCATAGCGGGAATCGCGAAAGATGTGCGAGGGTGCCGCGCCAAAGGACTTCTCTTACGCACGTCGAGGCTGGGTATTACTACAACCTGAAGTGTCCCTTCGGGAGCACGTCCACGCGCCGTGTGCTTTTTGACCTTCGGGCAAGTCAATCAGCGCGACGGCTATTCGTCTCTCTGTGCGCCAACTGTTTTCGCCCGAATTTGTCGGCTGCGTCTGAGCCGCTAAGGTAAACGAGGTAGATCACGCATGTCTAACACCAATCAGCACGTCCGGGAACGTCAGCGTCTGGATTTCGCGAAGATTCAGAGCGCGATTCAGATTCCCAACCTGATTGAAGTCCAGATGAAGTCGTACCAGCGCTTTCTGCAGATGGATTTGCTGCCGAGCGAGCGCGAAGACGGCGGACTTCAGTCGGTGTTCACCTCCGTGTTTCCGATCAAGGATTTCCGCGAGATGTCGCAACTGGAATTCGTGGACTACTCGATCGGCAACTGGGAGTGCAAGTGCGGCAACCTGAAGGGCCTGCATCACCTGCGCGCAACTTGCCGGAATTGCGGCGCGCAGCGTGGTCACCAATCCGTATCAGACCGGCGACGTGATTTGCCACAAGTGCGGCACGTTCAACAAGAACACGCCGACGTTTCTGCAACAAGTGCGGCGATCCGGTCGCCATGCAGCTGAAGTACGACGTGAACGAATGCCAGGAGCGCGGCATGACCTACTCCGCGCCGCTCAAGGTCACCATTCGTTTGACGATTTACGACAAGGATCCTGACACCGGCGCGAAGACCATTCGCGACATCAAGGAACAGGAAGTTTTCTACGGCGATATTCCGCTGATGACCGAGAACGGCACGTTCATCATCAACGGCACCGAACGCGTCATCGTCAGCCAGTTGCACCGTTCGCCGGGCGTGTTTTTCGAGTCGGCCAACAACCGCAGCTACTTCCTCGGCAAGATTATTCCGTACCGCGGATCGTGGGTGGAGTTCGAGTACGACACCAAGAACATTCTTTACGTGCGAATCGACCGCAAGCGCAAGTTCCTGGGCTCGATCTTCCTGCGCGCGCTGGGAATGAAGTCCAACGAAGACATTCTGCGCACCTTCTATCAGGTGGAGCGCATTTCGCTGCGCGACAAGGACCTGTTCTGGAACGTTTCGCCGGGCCTGGTGGACCGCAAGCTGACGCACGAAATCAAGAATCCGAAATCGCGATGAAGTGATCGTCGGCGCGCACAACGCGCATCAACGAAAATCTGTTCAAGGAACTGATCAAGGCCAAGGTGACGCAGGTCCGCGCTGCGCTTGCAGGACCTCGAAGGCGCGTACTGCGGTGGCCGACGTCGTCAACCGCCAGACCGGCGAAGTTTTGCTCGAAGCCAACAAGCCGCTGACCGCGGAACTCTGGCAGGCGTTTGCCGAAGGCGGCATCACCGAAGTCGACGTGTTCTTCCCCGAGCGCGACGACATCGGCGTGGTGCTTTCGCGCACGCTGGACAAGGACGCGATCCGCTCTTCCAAGGAAGCGCTGATCGAAATCTACCGCAAGCTGCGCCCCGGCGATCCTCCGACGCTCGAAACCGCCACCAACCTGTTCCGCGGAATGTTCTTCGATCCGCGCAAGTACGATTTCAGCCGCGTCGAGCCGCTTGAAGTTCAACATCAAGCTGGGTCTGGACACGCCGCTCGACAACCGCACGCTGGATTCGCCGGACTTCGTCGCGGCGATCAGATATCTCGCTGAAGCTGCGCAAGAACATCGGCGTCGGTGGACGACATCGACCATCTCGGCAACCGCCGCGTTCGCGCGGTCGGCGAACTGCTCGAAAACCAGTTCCGCATCGGCCTGGTCCGCATGGAACGCGCCATCAAGGAAAAGATGAGCGTGTACCAGGAAATGTCCACGGCCATGCCGCACGACCTGGTCAACGCCAAGCCGGTTATGGCCGCGATTCGCGAGTTCTTCGGCAGTTCGCAGCTTGAGCCAGTTCATGGACCAGACCAATCCGCTGAGCGAAATCACGCACAAGCGGCGTCTTTCGGCTCTTGGGCCCGGCGGTCTTTCGCGCGAACGCGCCGGATTCGAAGTGCGCGACGTTCACCCGACGCACTACGGCCGCATCTGCCCGATTGAAACGCCGGAAGGTCCGAACATCGGTCTGATCAGCTCGCTGACGCTGCTTCGCGCGCATCAACGATTACGGCTTCATCGAATCGCCCTACCGCAAGGTCAAGGGCGGGCGCATCATCGACTACGTGCAGGTGGTCAATGCCGGCGACAGCGAATTCAAGGCCGGCGAAATCATCGAGACAGGAGACAGCGTCGAGGAGCTCAACGAAGAGCTCAAGCGCCGCAAGGTGGTCGTACGAGCCGTACTGCTTCTATCTCTCCGCATGGGAAGAAGACAAGTACGTGGTCGCGCAGGCCAACGTCTCGCTCGACGAACGCTGAAGAATCACCACCGAACTGGTCAACTGCCGGCAGGCCGGCAACTTCGTGCTGAAGAGCCGCGAGGAAGTGGATTACGTCGACGTGTCGCCGAAGCAGCTGGTCTCGTCGTGGCCGCCAGCTTGATTCCGTTCCTCGAAAACGACGACGCCAACCGCGCGCTGATGGGTTCGAACATGCAGCGCCAGGCCGTGCCGCTGATTCGCGGAGAAGCTCCGCTGGTCGGCACCGGCATGGAACGCGTCACTGCGCGCGATTCCGGCGCGGTGGTGCTCTGCCAACGCGACGGCATCGTGGACCAGGTGGACTCCGAGCGCATCATCGTGCGCGTGGAATCCGACCACTCCGGCGTGCTCAGCCGCGAAGTGGGCGCGGACATCTATCACGCTGACCAAGTTCAAGCGTTCGAACCAGAACACCTGCATCAACCAGAAGCCGCTGGTTCGCGTGGGCGACCGCGTGAGCAGAAGAGCCAGGTTCTGGCCGACGGTCCTTGCACCGACCGCGGCGAACTGGCCCTGGGACGCAACGTGCTGGTGGCTTTCCTGCCCGTGGCGCGGCTACAACTTTGAAGACGCCATTCTGGTCAGCGAAAAGCTGGTCAAGGACGATTACTACACCTCGATTCACATCGAAGAGTACGAAATCGAAGCGCGCGACACCAAGCTCGGGTCCGAGGAAGTCACGCGCGACATTCCGCAACATCAGCGAATCGTTCCTGCGCAACCTGGACGAAAGCGGCGTGATTCGCATCGGCGCCGTCGTGCAGCCCGGGCGACATCCTGGTCGGCAAGGTTACGCCCAAAGGGCGAAACACACGCTGACGCCGGAAGAGAAGCTGCTGCGCGCCATCTTCGGCGAAAAGGCCGGCGACGTGCGCGACGCTTCGCTCTATTGCCCGCCGGGCATCGAAGGCACCATCGTGGACGTCAAGATCTTCACCCGCAAGGGCGGAGAAAAAGACGAACGCCACAAGGCCATCGAAGCCTCGCAGGTGTTCAAGCTGGAAAAGAACCTGGCCGACGAAATCCGCATCCTCACGGATGAGCGCCTGAAGCGCCTGACCGATCTGCTGGGCGGCAAGATTCTGCAGGCCGACCTGCACGACGAAAAGACCAACAAGCGCCTGCTCGACCAAGGGCACCGAGCTGACGCGCGAGATCATCGAAAAAATCTCCACGCGCAACCTGAAGCGCCTGAAGCTCAACGAGAAAGATCCTCTGCTGATCGAGAAAATCGAAGAAGTCGAAGAGATGACCTCGCGGCAGATCTGACGTGCTCCGCAAGATCACCGAGGAGCGCAAGGATAAGCTGAAGAAGGGCGACGAACTGCCTCCGGGCGTCATCAAGCTGGTGAAGGTCTATATCGCCATGAAGCGCAAGCTTTCCATCGGCGACAAAATGGCCGGCCGCCACGGCAACAAGGGCGTCATCGCGCGCATCGTTCCGGAAGAAGACATGCCGTACATGCCGGACGGCACGCCGGTGGAAATCGTTCTGAATCCGCTGGGCGTTCCTTCGCGTATGAACGTCGGACAGGTTCTCGAAACGCACCTCGGCTGGGCCGTCAAGGAACTGGGCAACAGCTTGAAGCGCTTGCTCGAGCAAGGAAGTTCGCGCTGAGGCCGTTCGGCGCTGGTTCCGCGAAGTGTTCACCGGACACCGCCATCTGGAAGTCGCTTTCCAAGCTGGACGACGATGAGTTGCTGGACATCGCCGAAGGCTTCCAGCGAGGGCATTCCTTTTGCCACGCCGGTATTCGACGGCGCGCGCGAAGCTGGAAATCCGCCACCTGCTGGAAGTTGCGGGCTTGCCACACGCCGGGAAAGATCAACTCTCTTCGACGGTATGACCGGCGACATGTTCGACCAGCCGGTTACCGTTGGCTACATCTACATGCTGAAGCTGTCGCATCTTGGTGGACGACAAGATTCACGCTCGCGTCCATCGGTCCATACTCGCTCGATCACCCAGCAGCCGCTCGGTGGCAAGGCGCAGTTCGGCGGACAGCGTTTCGGCGAAATGGAAGTCTGGGCGCTGGAAGCCTACGGCGCAGCGCACATCCTGCAGGAACTGCTTAACGGCAAAGTCCGACGACGTTTATGGCCGCGCGAAGATTTACGAGGCCATCGTCAAGGGCGAGCCGGGCATCGAGCCGGGCGTGCCGGAATCGTTCAACGTGCTGGTGCGCGAGTTGCAGTCGCTGTGCCTGGACGTCGAGTTGATGAAGCGTCAAAAGCCGGCGGAAAAGGCAGCCGATTAATTTGCAGGTCTTGAGGCGCGGCTTGCTGCGCCCCGGCAAGATGAAACGGAAAGATTCGCAGAAGTTTTCAGTTGGGGTTCTCAGCCGGTCTGGTGCTTTCAAGAGTTCCGGATCGCGGCTCCCGCCCAAAGGCAGGAGCAGGAGGAAACAACCTTGTATCGCAGCAGCCCTTATGATCGCGCAAGTTTGATCGCTGATTTTGATTCCATCCGGATCAGCCTGGCCAGCCCGGAGAAGATCCGTTCGTGGTCGCACGGCGAAGTTACCAAGCCGGAGACCATCAACTACCGTACGTTCAAGCCGGAGCGTGACGGACTTGTTCTGCGCCAAAATTTTCGGTCCGGTGACGGACTGGGAATGCCTGTGCGGGCAAGTACAAGCGCATGAAGCACCGCGGCGTCATTTGCGACAAGTGCGGCGTCGAAGTCACTCTGTCAGCAAAGTCCGCCGCGAACGACTTCGGCCACATCGAGCTGGCTTCGCCTTGCTCGCACGTGTGGTTCTTCAAAGGTCTGCCCAGCCGCATCGGCTACCTGTTGGACATTTCCATGCGCGACCTCGAGCGCATTCTGTACTTCGAAGCGTTCGTGGTTGTCGACGTCGGCGAAGTGGCCATCCTCAAAGAACGGCAAGTCCTGCAGGAAGAGGAATACCGCAAGCTTGCAGCAGGAATATCCGGGACAGTTCATCGCCAGCGATGGGCGCAGAAGCCATCGAAGGAACTTCTGCAAGCGCGTAGAAGTCGAAAGCTGGCGATGAGCTCCGCGACAAGATGAAGGCCGATCCTTCCTCGCAAGAAGCGCATCAAGTTCGCCAAGCGCCTGAAGGTGCTGGAAGCGTTCCGCAAAAGCGGCAACAAGCCGGAGTGGATGATTCTGGACGTGATTCCGGTACTTCCGCCGGAGCTGCGTCCGCTGGTGCCGCTCGACGGCGGCCGCTTCGCCACATCCGATCTTGAACGATCTCTATCGCCGGGTCATCAACCGCAACAACCGGCTGAAGAAGCTGATGGAACTGCGCGCGCCGGACGTCATCGTGCGCAACGAAAAGCGCATGCTGCAGGAAGCTGTGGACGCGCTGTTCGACAACGGCCGCCGCGGCCGCGTGCTGCGCGGCACCAACAACCGCCCGCTGAAGTCGCTCTCAGCGATACGCTCAAGGGCAAGCAGGGCCGCTTCCGCCAGAACCTGCTCGGCAAGCGCGTGGACTACTCCGGCCGTTCGGTCATCGTGGTCGGCCCGGAGCTGAAGCTCAACCAGTGCGGTCTGCCCAAGAAGATGGCGCTCGAGCTCTTCAAGCCCTTCATCTATCACAAGCTCGAAGCTGCAGGGTCACTGCACGACCATCAAGCAGGCCAAGGAAATGGTCGAGCAGCAGGAGCCGGTGGTTTGGGACATCCTCGAAGACGTCATCCGCGAGCATCCGGTCCTGCTGAACCGCGCTCCCGACGCTGCACCGCCTGGGTATTCAGGCGTTCGAACCGGTGCTGGTCGAAGGCAAAGCCATCCGCATTCACCCGCTGGTCTGCACCGCGTTCAACGCGCGACTTTGACGGCGACCAGATGGCCGTGCACATTCCGCTTTCGCCGGAGTCGCAGGTCGAAGCATCGGTGCTGATGCTCAGCTCGCGCAACATTCTTTCGCCGGCGCACGGCTTGCCTCTGGCCGTGCCGTCCCAGGACATGGTGCTCGGCATCTACTACCTGACCAAGAGCAAGCCCGGCGCCAAGGGCGAGGGCCGCGTCTTCGGCGGCTCCGATGAAGTGGTCCTCGCGCTCGAAGCCGGCGAAGTCGAGCTGCTGACGCCCGATCCGCTTGCGCTACACCGGCGAAGTGATTGACCTGACGTCACCGCATACGACGACCAGGACGTGCACGCACACCGAGCCGGTCAAGATGGAACGTCAGTTCATTCAGACCACCGTCGGCCGCGTGATTTTCAATTCGACACTTGCCGAAGCAAATGCCGTTCATCAACGGCCTGCTCAAGAAAAAGGGCGTGCAGCAGCTTGGTGTACTTACTGCGTACCTGAACTACGGCCTCGAAGGCACTGTGGTGCTGCTCGACCGCTTCAAGGAACTGGGCTTCACCTACGCCACCAAGTCCGGCATCTCCATCGGCATCGACGACATGCTCATCCCCGGCGACAAGGCGAAGCTGGTTGACGCCGCGGAAAGCGAAGTCGTCAGGTGCAGCAGCAATACCTGACGGCGCCATCACTCAACGGCGAGCGCTACAACAAGGTCATCGCCATCTGGGGCGACGTCACCGAAAAAGTCGCCGACGAGATGTTCAAAGCCCTGGAGAACCAGGACAAAGAGGGCATCATCAATCCGGTGTACGTCATGGCCGATTCTGGCGCCCGCGGTTCGAAGCAGCAGATCCGGCAGCTTTCCGGTATGCGCGGCCTGATGGCCAAGCCGTCCGGCGAAGTCATCGAAACGCCGATCACGTCGAACTTCCGCGAAGGGCTGACCGTGCTTGCAGTACTTCATTTCAACGCACGGCGCCCGCAAGGGTCTGGCCGGACACCGCGCTCAAGACCGCAGACTCCGGTTACCTGACCCGCCGCCTGGTGGACGTGGCGCAGGACGTCATCATCAACGAACTCGATTGCGGCACCAGTGAAGGCATCTACGTGGAACCGATTATCGAAGCCGGCGTCGAAGTCGAGCCGTTGCGCGACCGCATCGTTGGCCGCGTTTCGCTCGACAAGATCAAGGACTTCGAAGGGCAACGTCATCGTCGAGAGTCAACCAGGAAATCACCGAAGAGCTTGCCAACTCCGTGCAAGCCGCCGGTATCGAGCGCGTGTCGAATCCGCTCCGTGCTCACTTGCGAATCCCGTCGCGGAGTTTGCGCGCTGTGCTACGGCCGCAACCTTGCTTCCGGGCCGCATGGTCGAGCTCGGCGAAGCGGTCGGCGTCATCGCCGCGCAGTCCATCGGCGAGCCGGGCACCCAGCTTACGATGCGTACTTTCCACATCGGTGGCACCGCGACGCGCGTCAGCGAACGTTCCACGCTCGAAGCGCGCAACAACGGCTATCGTGAAGTTCATGGACCTGAAGTATCGTCGAGGGCCGCGGTGGCACTTCGATCGCCATGAACCGTTCCGGGCTTGATCGCCATCGTTGACGAAAAGGGCCGCGAAAAAGAACGCTATCACGTGGTGTACGGCGCGCGCTTGCGAGTGGCCGAAGGCGACACCGTTGCCACGGCCAGAGCTCTGGCCGAGTGGGATCCGTTCACCTTCTCGATCCTGACCGAAACCGGCGGCTCGGTGAAGTTTGACGACCTGCGCCCCGGCTTGACCATTGAAGAGCAGGTGGACGAAGTCACCGGCTCTCTCGCAGGACGTCGTGACCCTTCCTCCGGGCGATGAAAAGCATCAGCCGGCGATCTTGATCCGCGACAGCGCTGGCAAGGTCACGCAAAAAGTACCTGATGCCATCGCGCGCCCACTTGATGGTCAAGGACGGCGACGACGTACAGCCAGGCGACATTCTCGCGAAGATTCCGCGGGAAACCACCAAGACCAAGGACATCACCGGCGGTCTGCCGCGCGTCGTGGAGCTGTTCGAAACCCGCAAGCCGAAGGATCCCGCCGTCATCAGCGAAATCGACGGCGTGGTCCGCTACGGCGAAATCAGCAAGGGTCTGCGCAAGATTTACGTCGAAAGCGAAGACGGCAAGACCACCAAGGAATACTCGCTGCCGCGCGGCGTGCACATCAACGTGCAGGAAGGCGAGCACGTCAAGGCCGGCGAAGCCTTGATCGACGGCCCGCTCAACTTGCACGACTTGCTGGCCGTGCTCGGCGAAAAGTTCACCCAGGCGTACCTGGTAAACGCGATTCAAGAGGTCTACCGCCTGCAGGGCGTGAACATCAACGACAAGCACATCGAAACCATCGTTCGTCAGATGATGCGCTGGGTCAAGGTCGAGAGACGTTGGCGACACCACGTTCCTGCTCGAAGAGCAGGTGGACAAGTTCCGCTTCCGCGAAGAAAACGACCGCGTCATCGCCGAAGGTCGGCGTCCGGCAACTGGCCGTCCGCTGCTCCTCGGCATCACCAAGGCATCGCTCTCGACGGATTCCTTCATCTCGGCCGCCAGCTTCCAGGAAACGACACGCGCGTGCTTACCGAAGCCGCCGTTGCCGGGAAGGTGGACTACCTGCGCGGCCTGAAGGAGAACGTCATCATGGGCCGCTTGATTCCGGCTGGCACCGGCCTCGAACATTACCGCAGCTTGCAACTGCTGACGGAGATGCCGCCGCCCGCCGCCGGTTGAAGAGCTGCTACCGGAAACTGCAGACTTGCTTGCTGACGACGGCACCGGTCTGGATTTCCTGAGCGACGACGGAAAACTCGAAGGCGAAGCGGACGCCGCAACCGAGGCTAATTAACAATTCATCTGGCGGATGGAAGCCTGCCGCCAAATTTAGGGAGGGACTCGGCTTGCTCCTGGTCCCTCTTTTTTTGACGATGTTGGAACGAGTAAACGGTGCCGAGAGGCTAATGAGAAACGACTTTGGGTCCCTTGCCGGGATTGTTTTTGCGCAGGGTGAACGACAAAGAAACATCGCGCCAGGCCGCCGCAGCCAGCACAAAGTAAGTGTCGATATAAGCCAGCGTCGAAGCCTGGGCCTGTAAACCTGCATAGTATCGAGCCAGCGCGTGCCGCTGGGCGTCAGCCAGGTTCATTCCGTTCTGCACCAATTTCTGCGCGATGCCGTTGATCGACGCCTGAAAACTGGATTCACTCCTGAAGCCAGTTTCGCTGAGCCGGCCTTGATGAAACTGCGATCGGCGTGCCAGCAACGTGGTGACCACGGAAGTACCCACGCTGCTTCCAATATTCCGCATGAAGTTTACCAGCCCGGCCACTGCATTGTTTTTCTCCGGGCGATTCCCGTGTAAGCCGCCGTCGAGGATGGAATGAAAACGAAGCCCAGCGGCACATACTGCAATATGCGCAGCCATGTTGCGGACGCAAAGCTCATCTGCAAGTCGATGCGCCGCGTGGAGTAATACATCGAACAGGTCAGCGCAAACCATCCAAACGCTATCAGATAGCGCGCCTGAATTCGCGTGGTCAGCTGACCGACTAACGGCAACTCCATCAATAGCACCATTGCGGCTGCGGACATCACTATGCCTGCTTTTTCCGCAGTGTAGCCCATCAATGTTTGCAGAAATTGCGGCATCAACACGGTTGACGCGAACGAAATGGCGCCAACCATGAACATCACCATGTTTGCTGACGCGAAATTCACGTTTTTGAACAGCCGCACGTCCACGATTGGCTCGTTGTGGCGCCACTCATAAAACACCAGCGACACCAGGCAAACCACGGCGATCACCGTCAAGAGCAACAATGAAAGTTCGAGCCGAACCAATCGTCTTCCTGGCCTTTGTCGAGTAGGATCTGCAACGCGCCAACGCCCAGCGCGAAGCAGGCTGAAGCCAATATAGTCGACGCTTCAGTGATCGACCGAGGTTGCGGGTAATGTACGCCGGATCTTCGATCAACTTGTATACCAAGAACAAGCGCGATCAATCCTACCGGCAGGTTAATGTAAAAATCCAGCGCCACGAATAATTGTCGGTGATCCAGCCGCCAAGTGTCGGGCCGACGGAAGGTGCGACAATCGCGGTCACTCCATATAGTGAAAAGGCCAACCCGCGTTTCTCCGGTGAGAAGGTGTCGGCGAGAATCGCTTGGGCCATGGGCTGCAGGCCGCCACCTCCTGCTCCCTGGACGATGCGCGCAAAGAAGCAGGAAGCCCAGGCTCCACGCCAATGCCGCAAAACAAAGGAACTCAGCGTAAAGATGATGATGCACATCATGAAGAAAGCTTTTACGCCCGAAAATCCCTACGAACCAACCGCTGACCGGCAAGAATGATGGCGTTCGATACCAGATAAGACGTGAGGACCCAGGTGCTCTCATCGCTGCTCGCACCCAGGTCGCCGGCAATGTGCGGAAGGGCAACATTGGCTATGCTTGTATCTAACACTTCCATGAAAGCGGCCAGCGAGACTACGACGGCAATCAGCCAAGGATTTACCGAGGTCTCCGAGGACGGCGAAGATAGGCGCTAGCGACTTCGTTGCGCGGCCATGATACGGTGCGCAGGACGCTCGCAGAACAGGACTCGCGGCGAGGCGGAGAGTGTAGCGTTTTTGCAGCCCTCGAGCCAGCATTCGTGGACAATCTAGAAGTGAGGTGCGTGATGGATAACGCGTGCTCCCGCATCCGATGGACCGTCGGACAGGTACTGGTAAGGACCCGGAAGTCGGGGCGCGCATTGCCCACTGCTGTCGAGAGGTTGGAGAATACAGTAAAGGACACTTACATCTTGATTCCCGCACGAACTCAGCCGAAACATGCCTGAAACCTTTCGGTCACAACCTGAGCGCAATGGCGGACAAGCTAACCCGCCAAGATCCAGCGTAGGGGACCGCCTCGAGAAGTTTGAACAGCGCCAGCGGCAGTTGTGGAGGCTCACCTATTTTCTGCTGGGCTTGCTGACCCTCGCTTATGTACTGGTTTCCTGGGACACCATTCGAACACTGGCACAGCGTTACGAGGTTCTGCTGATCGGACTTGGTCGTCCTGGTGGCCTTATTCATCGCCTACGCCTGGAGAGCGCAACCTGGAGATTTCAGAACTTCGCGGACTGGTGCGCGGCATTGAACAACACCACACCTCCCCGCCCAGCGATCAGCAACTCGACAAACTCTTTTCCGTCATCGAGCGATCTCAGCAGGGATACCGCGACCTGATCGATTCGTTCGACGACGTATTGGTGTCGGTGACATTAGACGGAGAGATTCGAGCCGCCAATCGTAGTTTCGCCGATCTAATCGGTGCCTCCTTTCAGAGAGATTGTCGGCCATCCGCTCACCGAATTTCTGGAAGACGCAGGGGGTGAGGACGCCGACTGTGATCGCACAAAATATGCCGCGATTTTTGGAAAAGCGGCATTGGATCGGCGTAGTTCAAATTCGGCTGAAAATGCGCCGCACCGTCCATTATTTTGACTGCGTGATACACGCCATGCTGCGGGATGACACAGTTCATGGGATGACCATCCTGCTCGCGACATCACCGCATCACGTCGCAACGAAGCTACGGTTTACTGAACTCTTTGAAACTCTTCAGGAAGGCATTTACATCGTCACTCCGGAAGATCAGATTCTTGACGTTAACCCGGCGCTGGTGCGCATTCTCGGTTACGATTCCAAAACGGAATTGTTGGCGCGAAAGTCTCAGAAGTGTTCCTCGATGAGCCTCTGCGCACCATCATTCGGCACGAGGTAGATCAACAGCCGGTGGTGGAAGGCCGCGAAATCACGCTGGTTCGCAAGGACGGCACCTTCGTCACCTGCCTTAACACCGCCGCTGCGGTTCGCGATCCCTCGGGCAAGGTCATGCGCTATCAGGGCGCGTTGATGGACATTACCTCCCGCGCGCGAGATGGAACGAAGCCTGCACAAGCAACAGGAATTCGCGCGACGCCTGGTTGATAGCTTTCCTGATTTGATCCTGGTTCTAGATGCGGAGGCGCGTTACACCTCTGTAAGTCCTCGCTGCCACGAAGTTCTCGGATACGAACTCGACGAAACTCAGCAAGATGCAGGCTTGGCGGCCGCACTCCATCCCGAAGATCTGTCGAAATTGATGGCGTTATTCAATGCCATGTTGACAAGGAACGCAGAACTTTGCCTCGATGGAGGTTCGCGTTCGACACAAATCGGGGGAATGGCGCAAGATTCTTTTCAATTTCAGCCCGCTATTCGATGAGAGTGGAAAGTGCGAAGGCGTTGTACTTTCTGGCAGAGATGTAACTGACCTGAAACGCCTGGAAGAACAGCTGATCCAGGCGGAAAAAGCTTGCAGCCATGGGCCAGATGCTGGCAGGCGTGGCGCATGAACTGAATAATCCGCTGACCGCGATCCTCGGCGTTACCGAACTTGTGCGGGAGCGTGAGGGCCTGGACGACTCCATGAAGCGTCAGCTCGATCTGACCCACCGGCAAGCCTCGGCGGGCGGCTCGGCATCGTACAAAATCTGCTGGAATTTTCGCGGCCAGCGTCGCCTGCAGAAGAAGCCCATCGACCTCCAGCACGATCATCGAGCGTACGCTACAACTTCACGAACACTCTTTGCGCCGGAACCAGGTTGAAGTGGATTTCACTCCCAGAACCGATCTTCCGCAGATCTGTCGGTGACGCCGAATCAGCTGATTCAGGTGTTCCTAAATTTGATTTCCAATGCTGAACAGGCCATTCAAGAGGTGCGCGATTCAGGGCGGATTCAACTACGGCTCACTACCGCGAGCGGTAGACGTAGTTGCGACTGTGCAAGATGACGGCGTCGGAATTTCACCGGAAGCGTTGCCGCGGTTGTTTGATCCGTTCTACACGACCAAACGCCCGGAGGCGGTACAGGTCTGCGGTCTGAGCATCTGTTTGTCAATCGCGCGGGAGCATGGCGGGACCATTCAGGCAGAGTGTCGCTGCCTGGAGGCGGATCGGCATTTCGCGTTTATCTGCCGGCGGCAACGGATGAGTTGGAACAGGCTGCGCCAGAGCGTGTGCAGCGCGAAGTCCCGTTCAGACAGCAGCACTGGGGATGGTCCGCGGCCGGTTCCAACGGTACTCAAGGGAATCAGCGTTCTAGTTCTGGACGACGAGGAGAGTATTCGCTCTTTGCTGGAAGAGGGCCTTAGCGCACATGGTCTCACCGTTTCTTGCGCGGCTTCGGCAGAAGAGGCTGCTACTCTGGTTTCGGTACGGTCGTTCGACGCGCTTTTGATGCGATTTGAGGTTGAAACCTTCGGGAGCATTCAGCGATGGCCGTTCCGCAGCCGCTCATGTGCTAAAATTCGCAAAAACACGCAAACCAATTGTGATTTTCATGACCGGCGAATTTGTAGATGCCAATGGCGGCGCGGACGGCTCAGTTTTTCTACAAAACCATTCCGTATCCTCGACGTACTGGCAATCATGCGCGAAGCTTTTGTGACCTCAAGCGAGGGTTCCAGCAACTGAACAATCGGAGCTGCTTCGCCTTTGCGATTTCGCGACACCAACCAAGAAGGGCGCAGTTTTCCTGGGTTTCACTTCTTCTTGCACTGCCGCGGCGCCCTTTCGGTCCACGCCAAAATCCCAAACGTAGAGATTCACTCCATCCGGCAAAATCTCTGCCAGCGCGTATTCACCCGCCGGAAGTTCCTTGCTTAGCGTAAAGCGATAGAGGTTTTTGGCGACATCCCATCGCTGAATGGTTACCGAGTTGCGGTCTTCCGAGATCTGCTGTCCAAACAACGATTGAATGGATTCAATCTGGCGCTTACTGCCTTTTCCACCGTCAGTCGCACCAACTCGACTTCCGGGCCGGTTTCGTTGGGCCTGCTGCTTCGCCGCACCGTGGAATCTTGATCCGCATCATCAGAACTTCGCGCAGGTAGAATTCCGGCCTCTCGGAATTGATGCGCCGGACGAGATTTTGCTCCAGCGATCTCGATGTTTTTCTTATTTGGAACGATCGGGATTGGCGACAGGACTCTGCTTCAAAAACTGTTTTTTGTCAGTTCGGATCGCCGCTCCGGCCTGATCCATCAGGGTTACCGACTTCCCCTCAACCACGAACATTCCTTCGCCCCGCAGGTAGATAGATGCCCGGCGCCGACCGAGGCTGGACGTCCACGTCCATCGGCATCTCTGCATTATGCTGTTCCTCCCTGATGATGGACGGTTTTTAATAGCGTTTCGTCTTCTTTTGCCGCGGCGGCCCAGGCCTTGGCCGTTGCGTCCCAATCAATCAATGCTGCGGAAGCTCTTCCCAATCCCCTGTTCCGCGCTGAAATATCGGACACGATCTCCATTCCTTGGTATTCCCGGGCGATCTGAAAACTCCCATCTTTTGAGGATTAACTTTTTTCCCACGGTCAGGACGACTCTTGAAGCCGCTACGTTCGTTGACGAGCCCTTGGCGCTTTGCGATTGAACGACTGAAGGATAGGCGCTTGGTGAAGATGGCAAGGGTGGCGGCGAAACCAAGAACCGATATGGACCCGAGGGTGTGCATGTGCGGCTTTGGGAAATAGGATGCGAGTTGCCTCTGAAACTATGCCCTGAGGCGAGCTTAGCCTTTCCGCCGGTGGGCAAGCTCTGATCCCGCCCTTGCCCACCTTCTGGCGGTAGTTCTCGATGTTAGCTTTGTCCAGCCGCTTTGGCCATGCTCGCCATCTGGCCATCCAGTCCTTCGAACGGCGTTCCATCCTCCGCCGGTGCTACGTCTTCGATGTGTGTCGCCAGGTTCCAATGGTGGCCAAACGGATCGATGACCTTGCCAAACCGGTCTCCCAGAACATGTCCGACAGCGGCATTCCTCCGTGCAGCCCGCAGCCACTGCTTGTGTGAAGACTGAGTCGACATTCTCGACATACAAATAGATCGATTGCGACGGAGGAGCACCCGCAGCAGGTGCAGCGGACATTCCGGGAATTCATCAGGCCAGAAATAACATGGAATCGCCAATCTGCAGTTCGGCATGCATGATCCTTCCGTCAGGGCCCGCCATCCGGCTACGTTCAACCGCGCCGAATGCCTCTTGTACAGCTCGATCGCTTGTGCTGGCGTTCTTGCAGGATAGGCCGGTGGTAATGGAATGAAATCCTTGGGGGATCGCTGTGACAGTCATGTCGGTCTCCTTGGTTGAGCTCGAACCTGCGCTCGTGTGCGGGCGGCAGGACGGAGAAGGCTTTGATACTACTCGAGTGAGTTGCTGTCAACCCGCGGAATCGCGCCGAATGACCTAATATCCGGAAAGCCGGATTGGAAAGTGCTCGTGGCGCTACTCTGAAATTCTGGTGACTTAAGGTTTTCACCGATGGCGCTCGTCGATGCCATAGCCGATGGTGGTTCTACAAGTGGTTTGAAGCCACCTTTCCTTCGAGCCCTTGCGAATGTAGTTTCCTCCCGACGTGCCCCGAACCAGGAGGGCTCTACCGAAGCCCCTCCCTCTTCCTTGCAGTTCTTGAAACAATATTCCTACAGAAAGTCTTACAGCGGCTTCGGATGGGCAGCTAATGCGTCACGAAACGCCTTTACGTTGCTCTTGTCGACCACCGCCGTTCCGGTATCGACGAACGTCGGCATAAATCGCCACCGGTGCAGTACGCCAGTCTTTGAAATCATGTACTGCGTTGTGATGAAGATCGTCGGAAAATTTCAGAGCATAATAGGCCATCACGTACGGTTTCTGCGTGACCGTTGCGGAGATCCCGTCTCGGTCGATCAGTCACAGGTTTCCGGATCTTTATCGAAGCCGACGATCAGGAATTTTTGCGTCCACACGATGCAGTGCCTCGGCTGCCCCGAACCGCCCGATGCTTCCAGGCAGACGATACCGTCGATTTTTGTCTTGGCTTTTAGCAGCGCTGAAATTCCGTCATTCGCCACTCTGGGGTCGCCTTTGTCGTCGAGAGTCTGGGGCAATCCTGATTCCCGGATATTTTTCAGCGCTTCATTCATGCCGCCGGCGCGTTCATCAAGATTGAGCTGGCCGGGAATGGTGATAATCACGATCTGTCCCTGGCCCTTCAAAATATCCGCCATGCGCTTGCCGCTCTCCGTTCCCGCACGGAAATTATCTGTCCCTACGAACATCACCCGCTTGGAGTTTGGCGCATCAGAGTCAACCGTGATCACTGGGATTCCCTGCGCAACGGCGGTGTTGATTGCGTTCTGTAGTAATTCGGGCCGGGTTACCGAAATCATGATTCCAGAGGGTTTGCTTTCGACCACTTTCTGTGAAACGCCTGCAGCTGTTCTTGCGGATCAAATTTTTCCGGCCCGGCGAGCTCGCCTTTACTCCCATTTGCTTTTGCCGCGTCCGTCGAATCCCGCCTTGAGCTTCTTGCCAGTAAGGGACAGGTTTACGTTCGAAGCCACGAAAACGTAGCGCTCTTCTTGTTCGTGATGGGGTGTTTGGCATGACCAGAGCCCAATCACTGAAAGCACTGACACGGCAATAACACCCATGCTGCTGGAATCTCATGGTATTCCCTCCGGGCGATGTGCGAAGACAACGCATATTCAGGATGCTGCGCAGTGGCCCTGCTGCGAGGCGCAAACTGGTGAAGACTACCACAAACCGGAGGAAGCGGCGCGCCAAACTGGCTCATCCTGAGGTTCGATAGCTCTGGGAAAAGGGAGGAACTTGCCATACGACTTTCTAACGAAACTTACGCATCGGAGCGTATCAAGGTTGTCAGTGTGTGGAGCGAATTTCACGATGAGGACCTAACCATTCGTCCGAAACTGGGACGCGCGCGGCCGCCGTCGCGGGAACGACCACGTCTGGGTGATGTACAAGGACGGGCTGGCCGCTGGCTCCTCCTCGAGCCGACGCACGCGGCGAAGGTCGAAGGTCTGCGCGCCGCGCCGAAGACGGAGACGCCCGTCCGCGCGGAGTACGTCCCGCTGTATCTCTTCAACGACGTCCACCTCTGGGCCGTGGCGGGCGTCACGGACGAGAAGGTCGATCCTCGCGCGCGACTGGTCGGGCGTGCATCCAACGTTCGGCGGCGCCGTCCACAAGAGCATCCTGAACGAGGCGTTGCCGCCGTCCGTCTGCCCGCCGTGGGCGCTCGCCGCGCTGAACCGTCACTTCACGTCGTACCTCGGCATCGGCGCCCTGACGGTGGACGACGTGGACGGCATAGCGTACGACCCGCGCGACCACTTCCGACAATGCGTACGTCGTCAGGGATGGCAGCGCGTGAAGCAGCGTCTGACTCAGTTCGGCGCGGGACCGTCGACGAACCTCGACGCGTTCTTCTACGCGGCGCACGGCATCGCCGACTTCTACGCGCACACGAGCTACGCCCACTTCGCGGGGCAGGCCGGACAGCCGCTGCCGCTCGCCGACCCGGCGAACCTGACGCCGGTTCGCGCGGCGGACGTACGGTCCCGGCGGCGACTTCGACCTCGCGTCCACGAAGTTCTCGATCAACGGCGCGGTGTTCGACGGCTCGCACGCGATCCGCCGCGCACCGGGCGGGGACGATCATCTCCGGGCGCTACGGCCAGAAGCGACGGCTTCGCAGGGGACTCTTCAGTTCGTCTCCGTCCCGTCCGGAGCTGACGGACGCCCCGTCGTTCAGGTGGCGCGGCGGCCTGCCATCACAACAGATCGCCGACTCGACGGACCCGGACAAGGGCCATAAGCTCTACGCCGCGCCGCGGTACGCGTCAGTACGCGATGCGGTACGAGCGCGGCGGTGCGGCAATCCGCAGGGAGTTCGCGGCGCGGTGGCGGGTGTGAGGACGTGAACAAGCGGACGAAGAATCGCTGCCTGGGTGTCGGTGGCGTGCGCTGCGGCGATCTTGCTCTTGATCGGGATCGCGTTGGTCCAGTTCAGTCAGCCGTGTTCCGCCGCCGACAGCGTGGGTGGCCGACGTACGATCCCAGCGGAGAGCTGTTTGAGCACGTGGGAGGATCGTGGTCCCCGCTGAATTGCGGATTCGCGCTCGACGACGCCAAGTCGCTGCCCCGGTTCAAGGCCCGTCGGGATGACGCGCGCGATCGCCAAGCATTCCGGGGTGGCTGGGCCTTCGACGGCCGGTGATGACTTCGCCGGACACTTCGGGATCGTGCGTGTGGTCGGGAAAGCGAAGTGGCGGAGTACGTCACATTGGGAGAGTCGGCGCAGGAACGATGAGGTCATCGCGCGCCTTCGTGACGACACATGGAGGCAATGGCGGCCAAGCTGCGCCGCCGTTGCGGTCGCCGCTAGCTTCCAAGATGAGTTGGATGAGAACGACCGAAGGCCAGGCAAGCGGCCCCGAAACCAGGCGCGTCCCTCACAAGAGTAAGTTCGCAAGAAACTCGCCCACCCTTCGGGCTGGCCGACGTCGCCGCCGATCGCCGCGGCCGGACAGGCGCACCGCCGCGCAGAGCGAAGCGGGGACGTGCGAACGCGACGAACGACGCGACGCGATGGTCGGGACGAGTTTCTTACCGACTGAAGGACGGCCTGGATTCGCTTGCGCGCCGCCCGCGCTGACGTTTCGCCGCTGTGATCCGCACACGCCCGCCACGTCCTCCGTCGTCGCCGCGGCCTTCCGTCGTCGGATGCGCGACGCCGCGGGACCTGGGCCGCCGCCGCGCGCAGTCGTCCAGGCGCGCGACGCGCGGGGACTCGACGTCGCGCTCGATCGCGTGCTGACGTTCCGCGACGGCGTCCTCGCCGAGGCGCTTTCGACCGCGGGCGCGTGGACCGCGAGGACCGCGCGGCGGCGGCGACGCGGCACGATCGCGGAGCTGTCGCTCTGTCGCTCGAGCACTCGGGCGACCTCGACGTCAGATCGTCCGTGGACCGCGATCTCGCGCAGTCGGTGCTCGACGGCGCGGTCCTCGACCTGCGTCGATCGCGCACGATCGCGAACCGCGCTCCGGCGCTCGCCGGACCGGCGACCGGCACTCGCGTTCCTCGCCGATCCCGGCGCCTGCCGACGTCCGATGACGATCGACCTCCTCGCGAGCGGCGTCGACGGCGTGTATCCCGCACGTCACGCCCGATGCCGAGGGCACGCCCGCCGCGCGATCTGCGCGCGGCCGCCGGACGCAACCCGTCCAGATCGCGCGGTCTGCTGCGCACGCGCGGCCAGCAGTCGTCAGGTGCTCGATCCCGTCGCGCAGGAAGGACGCGCACCAGCGCCGCCGACGAGGCGGCGAAGCGCGCCGGACGAGTTCGCGCGTCGCGCTGGAGAAGAAGCGCCGACGAGGCGGCGAAGGCGTGCGACGTGCTTCGGGGCGCCCGGTCGGTCGAGGGCACGTTCGTCGCGCCGCTCTGCACGACACAGCGGCGTCGACGCGCGACGCCGGAGGAACTCGTCGTCGTTCGGCGGAGAGATGCTCGACAGCGAACGAAGCGCGAACTCGAGGCGCTCGCCGCCGCGGATTCCCCCGGGCGGACGTGGCGGCAGGCGCTCGCCGAGGTCCGCCGCGACCACGCGGACGCCGGCGGCGATGCCCGCCGAGGCGCTCGCCGACGCGGAGAGCCCGCGCGCGACTTCGTCATCCGCGAGGGCTTCGTCACCATCCCCGAGGGCGCGGCATCGCGCACATCGAGATGGTGGACGACGAGATGTGCGCAGCACGTACCCGTTCGCCGCGTACTCGTGGCGGCCGCGCGACGACCGACGGGCGAGATCGGGCCGCTACGTGCGTTCGCCCGGGCGCGACGTGGATGACGCGCCGAGCAGCAGGAGTGAGCGCCTGCGCGGCAACTGCCGCGCGTGGACGCGCGTCGTCGCGCCGCACGAGACGTGGCCGGGGCACCATCTGCAGTTCTGGGTCGCGGACCACACGCGTGCACGCGCATCCGCCGCGAGGGCGACGACGTCTGTCTTCGTCGAGGGCTGGGGCCTCTACTGCGAGGGACTGCTCTGCGCGCCACGGCTACTTCACGAAGCAACGCCCGAGCGCCTCGCACGTCTCGTGATGCGCGTCGTGCGCGCGCGTCGCGCGTGATCCTCGACGTGAAGATCCACTGCGAGGGGATGAAGCCGTCGGACGCGATCGACTTCCTCGTCGCTCACGTCGGCATGCCGCGCGACGGCGCCACCGCGCGAGGTCCGCCGCTACTGCGATCGCGCCGACGCAGCCGTTCAGCTACGCGTGGTCGGCTGCCGCGAGATCGAGCGCTCTACGCCGACGGAGGAGCGCGCGCCTCGGCCCGGCGTTCGACGAACGCGCGTTCCACGACAAGCTGCTCGCGTGCGGCGCGATCCAGTTCCCGTACGTGCGGCGGTTTGTTCGGGGATTGAGCCGGACAAGCGCCCGGGCGTCTGCTTCGTCTTCAGGTGCGACGCTGATCGTGATGTCGGATCTCGCCGGGGACGACGCGCCTGCGACGACGCCGATACTCGCCGTCTTGTCGAGCAATACGTAAC
>ERZ1370068.169-contig-1015_pt1 | contig 62757 bp, 95 predicted proteins | sample MGYA00561227_ERZ1370068 | MGnify/ENA primary metagenome ERZ1370068 (study PRJEB38410, sample SAMEA6850437) | metagenome | study: Metagenomic assessment of the ecological functions of the soil: analysis of the soil microbiota associated with the...
CGCGACGCCGTCCGAATCGCGCACCAGGCCAGTGGGAAGCAGCCGCGTGCCCGGGTCGAGATCGCGCCCTGGCGAGCGGGTGCGGCGAAGTAGGCGTCGTCGCTGCGGCCGACGGGCACCGGCACGCAGTGTGAAGTCGATCGGACGCGCGAGCCTCCCTGGAGCCGGTTGTGGACTTCGACCATGTCATCGCGGTGCCGTCGGGCTCCTCCCAGTGGCGCCCGCCAGTTGCTGCCGTGTGCACAGGTGCACGCCCAGCTCGACACCCAGCGCGGCACGCGCGCAATGCAGCGCGAGGCGCTCGATCACGCCCGCCTCTCACGTCCGGAAAATGCGCATTATGCACGCCTTCCCACTGGCCCCATCTCGGTCGGAGACGATGTCCTCACTGGAGAGCTGAGATCCCCGTGCGGGATCGCCGCCAGGATCTCTCGTCTCACTCTGGCGAAGAGCCTCGCGCGGTGGACCGGCCTCGACGATCTTCGTGGTGCTCGTAGACTATCGTGCGCGTTGAGGAACGCGGCAGTCGTGGGCAAGCGCTCACCTGAAAGCGCAGCTCCTTCGGAATCGACGCCTTCCGCGCGGCAGGCGGCGGAGCTGGTCGCGGTAGAGCCCGCGGCCGCCTCGGGATGATACCGTGGCCGCCGATGATGTCGGTGGTATCACCGCGGGTCCGGCGCGGTAAGCGCCGCATCCCGCGGTGCGGCGGCGTGCGCTCCGGCGAGGTGGACGATCGCGCGCCCCTCCGGCAGGTGCGCTCGCCCTCGGTGCGGTGCGATGCGCCGCCTCGCAGCGACCTCGCGGGGATCGGGTCCCGGAACGCGGGGCTGTTCTCCAGCGCAGAAGCGGCAGAAAGCGCGCGACCGAGAGGTGCGCGCAGCCCGGTCTCGCCGTCGGGCAACGCGCCGCATGCGCGCGCCGAGCAGCGGACCGACCGCGCGGAACACCTCTTCGTTGTCTTTCAGCCCCACGCTGCCGACGAGCAGCACCTCGCGGGCCGAGGTAGCGGGCTTCACGCCCGAGCAGCGTCGCTCGGCCGGGAAGCCCAGCCGGAGCGGCTGGCTCTGGCTGACCGCTCTCTCGGCCGGCAGCGGCCGCGCGCGAAGGACCGATGCGCCCGATCAGCGGCAGTTTCCAACGCAGGTCGAGCGGGATTGACCCCCGAAGGTGAGGCCCAGCGGCAGATCACTCGAATCCCCGACGCCGCCGCGGTAAAACCCCGCGAGGCCGAAGAGCGAGACCTGGACGCCCTTCCCGCTCGGCGCGGAACTCAGCAGCTTCTTTTCCGCTGTAGTCCTTGGCCGATCGCGGTCGGCGGCAGGTCGGCCCTGAGCCCGGAACCGCGCGCAGCACCCACGCGGTGAAGGTGTTCGAGTTCGGCCCCGGCCACATGGTGTACTCGCCGGCCCAGGGGTAGGCGTGTGCGGCCGCGTCGACCCGCGGGATCAGCTTCGGCCGCCGCCGGACCGCGCTTCTCGGCGACCAGCTCCGGCACGCTGCGCCGAACCAGCGCGCGTCGGGCGCGCGGTGCCGCACGGCGAGCGCGCTGTCCCGCCAGCGCAGCCGCCAGCCGATGATCTCGTAGGCCGGTGTACTGGCTCGCCGCGGCGGGGCTTCGCCGCGATCCAGGTGTGCACGCCGAACACGCCGCGCCAGCCGATGACGCGGGCCGCGTAGACCTGGACGACGGCCTTGCGTGGGTCGCGGGATCGGGCGCGAGCCCCACCGCTTCCTGGCTCGCGGTGCGCCAATCCTGCGCGTTGACCCGGCCGACCACGGCCGCACCGAGCGCGATCGCGCCCGCTATGGCGAGAAATCCGCAAGACGATACCCACGCGACGCCTCATTGAGCTTTCAGTGCCCGTTTTACCGATAGAGTGTGACGCGCACATTTCGTTCAACGAGGCGAAAGGGCGGGGGTTGACGCCGACGAAGCGATGCGCTCGCGCAGTATTGCGCGGTCTAGTCGAACGCCTTGTCGCCTTCGCCCGACAGCGGGCCGCTCGCGCGCACCGCGCCGAAGTCGAAGAGCCTGCGGTCAAGGAGGTGCGAGGAGCGTGAGGTTCGAGAGCGCGCGGAACATCGAGTCGACGCGGCCCGGGTGCAGCTTTTCCCACTCGTGCAACATCTGCTTCACCTGCTTTCGCTGCAGCGTCGCCTGCGAGCCGCACAGGTCGCATGGAATGATGGGGAAGCGCTTCACCTCGGCGTAGGCCTCGAGGTCGGACTCGGCGACGTAGGCGAGCGGCCGGATCACCACGTGCTGCCCGTCGTCGGACTGGGCTTGGGCGACATCGCCTCGCTCATCTTCCCGCCGAAGAAGAGAGTTCAGGAAGAAGGTCTCGAGGATGTCGTCGCGATGGTGGCCGAGCGCGATCTTGGTCGCGCCCAGCTTCGCGCGCGACGCGGTAGAGCACGCCGCGGCGCAGCCGCGAGCACAGGCTGCACATGGTCTCGCCTTCGGGGACCAGGCGCTTCACCACCGAGTAGAGTGTCCCTGCACCTCGATGCGGAATGGAATCCCCAGCGACTCGAGGTAGTCGGGAAGAACGTGCTCCGGGTACCCGGGGTGGCGCTGGTCGAGGTTCACCGCGATCAGCTCGAAGCGGAGCGGCGCCCGCTCGCGCAGCTTCATCAGTACGTCGAGCAGCCCGTAGCTGTCCTTGCCTCCGGAGAGGCACACCATGACGCGGTCGCCCGCCTCGATCATGCCGTAGTCGCCGATCGCCTCGCCGACCAGGCGGCACAGGCGCTCTCGAGCTTGCCCGCTTCGAAGCGCTGCTTGCGGGTGAAGTGGATCTTTTCCGGCGCATTCATAGGTTGATACTCCTGCCCCCGTCGACCGCGCATGATCTGCCCGGTCACGTACGGAGCTTCAGCGATCAGATAGTACACAGCCCGCGCGATGTCGTCGGGCTCACCCAGTGCGCCGCAGGAGCGTATGCGACACGATGCGCTGCCGCGTCAAATCGTCCCACGAGCCGTCCTCGGGCCAGACGATCGCGCCCGGCGCGACGCCGTTCACGCGCACCTCGGGCGCGAGTCTCGCGCGCGAGCTGAACGGGTGAGCCCGACAAGCCCGGTCTTGGCGATGGAGTAGATCACGTAGCTCTTCAGCGGCCGATCGGCGTGGATGTCGGTGATGTTGACGATCGCGCCGCCGGTCTTCTTCAGGTGCGGCGCCGCGGCCTGCGAAAGAAAGAGCGGCGCGCGCAGATTTGCGCCGATCAGGGTTTCCCAGTTGGCCGGTGTCATCTCCCCGACCGGCGTGGGAAAGAAGGCGGAAGCGTTGTTGACCAGCGCGTCGAGGCGCTCGAAGCGTCCCAGGGTGTTCTTCACGATCTCGGGCAGCCCCGCCGCATCGAGGAGGTCGGCCTGGACCAGCGCCACCGATTCCGGGCGCGCGGCGTTGAGCTCCGCGCGCAGCGATTTCGCCTCGCGCTCGGATCCGCGGTAATGCAGCATCAGTTTCGCGCCCTCGCGATGCAGGCGGCGCGCGATCGTGGCGCCAACGCGCTTCGCGCCTCCCGTCACGAGCACGACTTTCCCTGAAAGCGACTCGCTCATGGCCTAGAATGATACCGGATTAGTCCTTCTGCCCCCGACATGGCGCTTCCCGAACCGACACCCGACGCGCGCGCGCACAGCGATCGCGTCGCCGCGCTCATCCGCGGCGAAATCGCATCGAGCGGCGGCTGGATCAGCTTCGCGCGCTACATGGAGCTTCGCGCTGTACGCGCCCGCGCTCGGCTACTACAGCGCCGGGGCGAGGAAGCTCCGGAAGGCCGGCGATTTCGTCACCGCGCCGGAGATCTCCCCTCTTCGGGCAGACGCTCGCGTGCCAGGTCCAGCAGGTCATGCAGTCCGGCTTCGAGGAAATTCTCGAGGTCGGCGCGGGAAGCGGCGCGTCGCGGCGACGCTGCTCGAGGAGCTCGACCGTGCGGGCAGTCCGCCGCGCAGCTATCTGATCCTCGAGCTGTCGGCCGACCTGCGCGAGCGTAGCCGCGACACGCTCGCCGTTCGCGTCCCGCACCTGCTCGAGCGCGTCGCCTGGCTCAACCGCCTGCCTCCGGCGTTCTCCGGCGTCGTGCTCGGCAACGAGGTGCTCGACGCGATGCCGGTGGATGTCGTCCGCGTCAACGGCGGCAGGATCGAGGAAGGCGGCGTCGGGGTGCGCGGCGATCGGCTCGACTGGTCGTGGCGCGCCGCTTCGGGGAACCGCTCGAAGCGGCGCGCGCGCTCGCCCCCGAGGGCTTTCGCACCGAGATCCAGCCTGGCGGCGCGCGGTTTCATGCGCTCGCTCGGCGGCGTGCTGGAGAGAGGCGTCGCCCTATTCGTCGACTACGGCTTCTCCGCAGAAGGAGTACTACCACCCGCAGCGCAGGGAGGGCACGCTCATGTGCCACTACCGCCAGCACGCGCACGCCGATCTTTCTTCCTCCCCGGACTGCAGTGACATAACCAGCCACGTCGACTTCAGCGCGGTCGCCGAAGCCGCGCGCTCGGTCGGACTGGGGGTCGCCGGCTACACGAGCCAGGCGCAGTTTCTTGTGAACTGCGGAATCACCGAGGTGATGTCGCGCACTCCCGCCGAGGAGCGGGGAGCGTTCCTGCCGCTCGCCAACCAGGCCAACCGCCTGATGTCTCCGGCGGAAATGGGTGAACTGTTCAAGGCGATAGCGTTCGAACGGGGATTCGGCACCCCGCTCGAGGGCTTTCGCGACGGTGACCGGCGGCGGGCGCTGTAAGGTGTAGGCTATGGCCTGCGACCAAGGCGGGAAACGAAGCAAAGGCGCCCGATGGAAGATAGCCGCTGGATCAGCGTCCACCCCCTCATCGTCCGCGTGACGCACTGGATCAACGCGCTTCGCCATCCTCGTAATGGTTACGAGCGGCTGGCAAATCTACAACGCCTCGCCTCTCTTCCCCTTCAGGTTCCCGCGCGAGATCACGCTCGGAGGCTGGCTCGCCGGCGGCATCCAGTGGCACTTCGCGGCGATGTGGCTGCTGGTGCTGAACGGGACGGTGTACGTGACCTACGGATCGTCTCGGGGCACTTCCGCAGGAAGTTTTTTCCGATCACCCCTGCCGCCGTGCGTTTCACGATGTGAAGGGAAGCGCTGCGCGGCAAGCTCGCGCACGACGTCTTCGATGTACAAACGCGGCGCAGCGCCACCGCCTACCTCGCGATCATCTTGGTGCCTGATTAGTGCTGGTGTGCACCGGCCTGGCGATCTGGAAGCCGGTGCAGTTCTACGCGATCGGGCAGTTTCATCGGCGACTACGAGGCGCGCGCCTGCTGCACTTCTTCGCGATGGCGCTGATGGTGTTCCATCGTGCTCGTCCACATCGCGATGGTCATCCTCGTGCCGCGCACCTTCCCAACGATGATCACCGGACGCGCCAGGAGGGCCACATGAAAAAGCGCACCATGGAAACGAGCCTCGCGGCGTTCTCGCCCAAGCTCGTGGCGCTCGGTCGAGCGGCGATTGTTCCTGCGGCAGGGGCTGTCGCTCGGGGCACTGACGATGCTCTCGGGCTGCAAGCTCACCGACGACAGAGCGTGCAGAAGCTGCTCACCTCCATGTCGCGCTGGAACGACGGCGCGCAGGCGCTGATCTTCAGCCAGGCGCGGCTCGCCCCGGAATTCCCCGAGAGCGCGATCACGAAGCCCTTCCCGTTCAACGCCTTCTACACCGAGGACGAGATCACCTACGTCGACGGGAAGCAGTACAAGCTCGAGCTCGCCGGCATGATCCGCGACACGAAGCCCTGGACTCTGCCCGAGCTGTACGCGCTGCCGCAAACCTCGCAGATCACGCGCCATATCTGCGTCGAGGGCTGGAGCGCGATCGGCAAGCGGAGCGGCGTGCGCTCTCGGACTTCCTCGCACGCATCGGCGCCGACACCACCGCGAAATACATCGGCTTCGAGTGCGCCGACGACTACTCGACCAGCATCGACATGGCGACCGCGCTCCACCCGCAGACCCTGCTCACCTTCCGCTTCGCCGACCAGATCCTGCCGCCGAAATACGGATTCCCCATGAAGCTGCGGATCCCGACGAAGCTCGGCTTCAAGAACTCGAAGCACATCACGGCGATGACGGTGACGAACGAGTACCCGGGCGGCTACTGGGAAGACCAGGGGTACAACTGGTTCAGCGGGTCTTAACGCGGGTCGAGCGTCATAAAGAGGTTGTTCAGCGACTCGGCTAGAGTCGGGTGCGCGAACACCGCCTCCTTGATCAAGGGGTAGGGAACCTTGCCCATCATCGCGACCTGCAGCATCGACATGATCTCGCCGCCTTCGACGCCCAGGATGGCGCAGCCCAGGATCTGCCGCGTGCCCGCGTCCACGATCGCTTTCATGAAACCCCGCGTCTCGCTCATCTCGATCGCGCGCGCGACGCCCGTCATCGGCAGCTTCGCGACGCGGTAATCGAGACCGCGCTTCTGCGCCTCGGTCTCGTTCAGGCCGACGGTCGCGAGCTGCGGGTCGATGAACACGCAGTTGGGCACCAGCCTGTCCGTCGGTTGTAGCGTTCCCCCGGCGAGCCAGTTGTCGCGCAGGACGCGGAAGTCGTCGTAGGAGATGTGCGTGAAGGCCGGGCCGCCTTTCACGTCGCCGACGGCGTAGATGCCGGGGACATTAGTCTCGAGCTTCGAGTTCACCTTGATGAACCCCGCCTTGTCCGTCTCGACTCCCGCCTGCGCGAGATTCAGGCGGTCGGTGTTGGGCACGCGGCCCACCGCGACGAGCAGGTGGCTGCCGGAGACGCCGCCCGATTGCAGGACGACGCGCACGCCGGCAGCGCTCTTCTGCACGCGCGTCACCTGCGCCGAGTTGAGCACTTTGATCCCGTCTTCCGTCAGGATCTTCTCGACTTCTTCCGACACGTCGGGATCCTCGCGCAAGACGAGGCGCGGATCCCGGTTGACGATCGTCACGCGCGAGCCGAAGCGCCTGAACATCTGGCAGAACTCGAGCCCTATGTACCCGCCTCCGAGGACGACGAGGTGCTTGCGGCGCTGAGGTGAGCTCCATGATGCTCGTCGAATCGAGATACCGGACTTGGTCGAGCCCCGGAATCGGAGGCACGGCCGGCCGCCCGCCCGTGTTCACGACGATGCGCTTGCTTTCGAGCTGCCGCGTGCCGCCGCGTCTCAGATTCACCGCGATGCGCATTCCACCGGCGAAGCGGGCCTCCCGAAGACCAGCTCGACATTGGCGGCTTTCTCCAAGCTCTTCTGGCCCCCGTTGCGGAAGAGCCCGACGACTGCGCGCTTGCGCTTCGAGGACGCCGCGCATGTCGACCTTGACGGGGCCGGTGTTCACGCCGTAGTCCGGCCCGCGCCGTGCGAGATACGCCACGCGGCCGCTCGCCACCATCGTCTTGGTCGGCGTGCAGCCGACGTTGATGCAGGTGCCGCCGACGTGCTCGCGCTCGATCACCGCGACTTTCCAGCCGGCGCGAGCGAGCGCAAGGGCGAGCGGCTTGCCGGATTGGCTGGTGCCGATGATGATCGCATCGTGGGTTGCTCATGTCGTCTCCGCTAATCGGCGCTGAGTCGGGAAGACCCTCAGGTCCTTACCGCGCGAAGCGCCTCAGTATAATCGCCGCGATGCGTCTTGCCGCCGCGCTTCGCCGCCATGATCTCACGACGGCGGCGTTCGCCCAGAGCGCCGAAGACCAGGCGGCGCAGGCGAGGAAGCGCTGGGCGGAAAGCCCGCACGGGCCGATGCTCGAGCGCATTCTCCCGCCGACGTTCGAGCGCGGAGAAGCTTCCGGCGCCGAAGTCGCGCGGCGCGCGCCTCATGGTGCGGTACTGCGTGCAATGCCACAACCTCCCCAACCCCGCGATGCACGAAGCGAAGAAGTGGCCGACCGTTTTCGAGCGCATGGCGGTGCGCATGCGCGGCAAGGGCAACATGGGGGAGTTGATGCACGAGATGATGGCGGGCGTGCAAGCGCCGAGCGAGCGAGGACGCGAAGCGCCTCCTCGCGTACCTGCAGCGCAACGCCCGAGCGGCCGCTCGACCCGAAAAGTACCCTGAGGTGAATCAGCCCGAAGGCCGGTCGTTCAAGCTCGCCTGCCAGCAGTGCCACGTGCTGCCCGACCCGCAGCGCCATACCGCCGCCGAGTGGCCCGCGGTGGTCGCGCGCATGGAGAAGAACATGGAGTGGATGAACCGCGTGGTCGGCAGCAGCCATCCGCCCGACGAGCCGCAGTTACGGGTCGAGGAGATCAACGCGTTTCTCGTCAAGCGCGCGCGGAAGGGCTAGGCACGACCGGAGCGGGCACGGCCATGCCGCGCTGCACCGCCGGCCGCGCGCCGATCGCGTCGAACCAGCGCTTCACGTTCGGAAAATCGTTCAGAGTCGGTCTTGTGCCACTCGTAGCGCGCCACCCACGGATAGGTCGCGATGTCGGCGATCGAGTACTCCTCCGGCGAGATACTCGGCTTCGCCCAGCCGCGTGTCCAGCACGCCGTACAGCCGTCTCGTCTCCGTTGACGTAGCGCTCGATGGCGTAGGGCACCTGCTCCTTCGCCGCGCGCAGAAAGTGGTGCGCCTGCCCGAACATCGGACCGACGCCGCCCATCTGGAACATCAGCCACTGCAGCGCGCGATACTTGCCGCGGTCGTCCTTCGGCAGGAACCTGCCGGTCTTCGCCGCCAGATAGATCAGGATCGCGCCCGACTCCATCATCGCGATCGGCTTGCCTTCCGGACCGTCGGGATCGACGATCGAGGGATCTTGGCGTTGCGGGTTGATCGCCACGTAGTCGGGTGCGAACTGGTCGCCCTGCGCCGATGTTGATGCGATGCACGTTGTACGCCAAGCCGCACTCCTCCAGCATGATGGAGACCTTGCGGCCGTTGGGCGTGCTCCAGGTACTCAGGCTCGATCATGTCCTCTCTCCTGCTAAAGTAGCCTCATGTTGAAATGGGTTCTGGTGCTCGTGATCGCGCTCATCGTTCTCACCGCGCTCTCGCCGTGGCTCGCGCGTTTCAGGCTGGGCCGGCTGCCGGGCGACCTCACGGTGCGCTACAAGGGACGGCTCTACTATCTGCCCTCACCAGTACCGTACTGCTGTCGCTCGCCCTGACCCCGATCACGCGGCTCCTCTGCAGGGTCGCCGGCGTCTCCCGACGACAGGCGCTTCTCCAGCGCGGCGAGCTTCTTCCGCATCGCGCTCCCCATGGCGAACTGGGGGTTGGAGGCGGAAAATGCTCCGCCTTCTCGCGCTCGGCCACGGACTTCTTCGCCGCGTCGAACGCCTCGGCGAACGAATAGGTCTCCCGCAGCGCTTCGTCGTAGAGCGCCTCGCTGAACCAGGTGTAATCGCTGTCGTAGTCGCAGCCGAGCGACGAGGTGGAACGCGTCCGCCGCGGTAATCACCAGGGTGTTGTCAGTCGCGCAGCGGCTCGACGAATCCGCCGGAGAAGCATGCCGAGATCACGATCACCTTCCATTTGATGCCGCTGTCGGCGAGCATGCGGGCGAGCGCGCGTCGGCGTAAGCTGCGCGAGCTCGAGCGGTGCGAGGTCGAACTTCAGACCGGTAGTCGGGACCGCCGTGCGTCGCGATGTGCAGGAGAACGATGTCCTCGTCGGTGTTGATCGTGTTGCCGAGGAAGGCGAGCGTCGCCGCCAGGTTGCTCACGGTTGCGATCGGCTGCTCGGTCAGCGTCTCGGGGTTGTTCACGAGTGCGATCGACCGGCCCTCGGTGTCGAAGCGCTCGTCGAGCAGCTCCTTGATCGACGCGACCTCCGAGTAGAACGTGTCCTGCTCGCCGTCGGCCGCGACCCCGACGAAATACAGGTCGGCGATGCCGCGGCCGCTCCGGCGCGAGCGCGGCGAGGTGCTCGTCGAGCAGCCTGCCCTGCGCGTGGAACACCTCTTCTGGGTGAGACGCTGCTCCTCGCCCGAGTCCTCGTCGCCCTCGGCGATCCAGAACTTGGCGCGCGGCGCCATTTCGAGCAAGCCGGCGAGGAGCGCGACGAACAGGACCAGGCCCAGCGCCGAGCGCAGGCCGCGCCAGCCGGTGAGCACGATTTGCGTCCGCGCCGCGATTGCGATCGCCCAGGCGAGCACCGCCCAATCGAGGAAGTTCGACGGATAGCGCGGCCCGGCGAGATCGCCGAGCGCTCGGTCAGATAGTCGACCAGCAGGAAAGCCGGAACGGCCGCGAGCAGCACCACCGCGAAGGCGAGCGCGAGCCGCGGCTCGCGGAACAGGCCCGCGGCCACGAGGCAGGTCCCGAGCAGGACGGGATATCGCGGCGACCGCGACGGCGAGCGCGAACCCGTCCAGCTCGCCGGGGACGCCCTGCTGCGGGGACGTTCAGCAGTGAACCACACCGCGAGGCAGACGACGATCAGCGCGAAGCACTGCGCCGCGGAGACGCGGAAATCGAGCGCGCGCACGCGCAGAAAGAGCGAGGCGCGCTCCCGCGAGCGAGGTTCTGGGCGAGGCCGCGTCCGAGCAGGGCGGCGTCGAACCCCACTAGACGCGCCCCCTCGATCGCTGCGACGCGCGCCCGCCGCACCCGCGCGGCGACGTCCGGACTTCGCGCCCTCGCGCAGCGATCGCCCCGGCGTCGACGCCCGAGGCCGCGGCGAGCGCCCGCCCGGAGCGCCGCGCGTGGCGGAAGGAACCGTTCCCAGGCGCGCCGCCCGCGCTCGGCGCAGGCGAGGAGAGCCAGCAGCGCCTCGAAGCGCTCCGGCCGCCGGAAGGCGTCGCAGCGCTCGAGCAGCCTCGAGGCGCGCTGCGGCGTCGAGCGAAGGCGCGCGAGCAGCGCTCCGGCGTGGCGCCGGGCGAGCACCGCGAGGTCGCGGCAGTCTCCCGGGGCCCTGAGGCGCTCGGCGAGCGCGGACACCGCCTCGGGCGATGCGCACCGAGCGCGAGGAGCGCGAAGCGCGGCGCGAGCGCGAGGCGCTCGGCGGCGGCGCACTCGAGCGAGCTCACGAGGATCCGCGCGGCGTCGTTCGCGGGCAGGCCGTCCTCGAACGCGAGCCCGAGCTTCGGGCAGGAGCTGCGCGAGCAGGCCGGCTTCCGCGAGCACCGGCGAACATGAGCGCGGGGTCGCCTTCCATCAGGCCGCGCGAGAACTCCTGCCACACCGCTCGGGCACGAGGGCGCCGGCTTCGCCATCCGCCACCATGGCGCGCATCAGCGCCATGGTCTCCGGAGCGACCGCGAAGCCGAAGCGCGCCGCGAAGCGCGCGACGCGCAGGATGCGCACCGGATCCTCGACGAAGGCCGCGCTCACGTGACGCAGCAGCCTCCGCTCGAGGTCGGCTGCGCCGCCGAAGGGATCGACCAGCGCGCCCGTCCTCGTCGCGCGCCATGGCGTTGATCGTCAGGTCGCGCCGCTCGAGGTCCTGCTCGAGTGTCACGTCCGGCGCCGCGTGGATCTTGAACCCCTTGTAGCCGCGAGCGACCTTGCGCTCGGTGCGCGCGAGCGCGTACTCCTCGTGGGTCTGCGGATGCAGGAACACCGGGAAGTCCTTGCCCACGGGCTTGTAGCCCAGGCGCACCATCTCCTCCGGCGTACCCCCGACCACGACGTAGTCGCGGTCGGACAGCGGCAGCCCGAGGAGCTCGTCGCGCACCGAGCCGCCGACAGCGTAGATCTTCACGCGGCCGGGCGCTTCCTCTAGCGGCCGGCCTTGTAGCGGAACCAGCTGCAGCGCGAGCGCGCGAACGCGCCGCGGAGGTAGACGGGCGCCACCGACTCGAGCGGCGTCGGCTGGATGGAGAACGGGAAAGACGTGCTGCAGACGCTGTCGACCTTCATCGAGTTTAAGTTGTCGCGCGACATGAGCTTCTCGCCCGGCTTGTACTCCATCGCCCAGGCCTGCAGGAAGGACAGGCGCTCCGAAAGCCCGATGATCGGGCGCGGGTGGCCGCTCGCGGCTCCGGCGTAGGCCGCCAGCTCGCGCAGCGTGTACGCGCGCGGCCCGCCAGATCGTAGCGCTTGCCGACGCTATCCCGATCGGCAAGGCTCAGCGCGAAGCAGCGCGCCACGTCGCCGACGTAGACCGGCTGGAAGCGCGCCCCGGGCTGGGGAGCAGCAGCAAAGGCAGCCAGCGCTGCAGCCACGCGAAGGTGTTGAGGAACCGATCCTCGGGGCCGAAGATCACGGAAGGACGGAACGCGGTGACGGCGAGGTCGTTCTGCGCCGAGAACACCCAGGTCTCGCCATCGCCCTTCGAGCGCAGGTATTGGCTCGAGCCCTCGGGTGCGCGTTCAGCGCGCTCATATGGACGAGGCGCGGCACACGCTTCTTCTTGCACGCTTCGACGATCTTCTGCGGCAGCTCGACGTGGGCGCGCGCGAAATCCGGTCCGTAGGGATCGCCGCGCCGTCCTGGAGAATCCGACCAGGTTCACCACGGCATCGCAGCCCGCCATGAGCCGCTCGAGCGTCTTCGGATCGTGCACGTCGGCCTCGACCACGTCCACCGTGGGAAGCAGGATCAGGTGCTTCGCGCGCTCGCGCCGCCGCGTGGGAACGACGACGAAATGCCCGTCGTCGACGAGCTGGCGCACGATGTGACGGCCGACGAAGCCGCTGCCGCCGAGAACCAGGATCCGACTCATGATGTGCCGCGGGGAAGCGCCGAGCGAAACCGCCAGTTTAACCGCGAAGCGGCGCCCGCGCGCCGAAGCGAAAGCTACTCGAGCACCGGCTCGGTCCGGATGGAGGCGACGCCCTCGGAGGTGCGCCGCGGCGGGACCACGCCCAGGCGCGTTTTCAGCGGCATCGGCTCAGTCCCCAGCACCGCGGAGTAATAGACGGTGTTCGCCATGACCTTCTTGACGTAGTCGCGCGTCTCGACGAAGGGAATGGTCTCGGCGAAGATCGCGCCCTCAACGGCCGAAGTCCCGCGCCACAGCTTCGCGCGCGAGGGCCCGGCGTTGTACGCCGCGGCGGCGAGCACCGGGCTGCCGTCGAACTGGTCGAGCACGTGGCGCAGGTAGTACGTGCCGAGCGAGGCGTTGACCTCCGGCTCGCGCAGCCGCGCCCAGGAGAAGTTCTTCATGCGCATCCTCTGCGCCGCCCACTTCGCGGTCGGCCGCATCACCTGCATGAGGCCCGCTCGCGCCCGCCGAGGACTTCGCCGCGGTGATGAAGCGGCTTTCCTGGCGCATCACGCCCAAGCACCCAGCACTCCTCCAGGTCGCGCGAGCGCGCCATCTCGGCGAGCACCTCGCGGTAGGGCGCGAGGTAGCGGACAGAGAAATTGTGCGCGACGACGCGTGCGGTCGGCGGTGCCGATCGCGCGGTCCCAGGCCTCGTTGCGCCGGCGCGAGCTCCGCCGCGGCGAGCAGCTTCCTGTCGTCCATGCCGCGTATGGTCCACAGCCACTCGCGCGTCGCCTCGGCCCGCATGTCGATGCGGTACAGCGCCAGCGCGCGGGCGAGCCCCGGCATCGGCCGCGACCTCGGCGACCTCGGCCTCCGGTCGGCAGCGGAGCGCGCGGCGGCATGCGCAGGCTCGCGCCCAGCTCGTCGGCGGCGAGCCTCCCGTAGAAACTGTGTTCGCCCGCGATGCGCTGGAAATAGCCATCGGCCTCGAGCGGGCTGCCGAGCTCGCGCTCGGCCCGCCCGTACCAGTAGGTCCAGACCGGGTCGTTCTTCGCGACGGCGGACATGCGGTCGATGGAATTCCTGACCTCGGCCCAGTTCTCGGTCCTCATCGCGATTCGCGCGCGCCAGGCGAGCTGCTCGTCGTTCAGGGCGCCCGCCTTGCCGAACCAGCTCGAGCGCCTCCGGCACGTGGCGCTGGGCGCCGTTCATGGCGAGCATCAGCCACACGTACCTGCGCGTCCTCGGCGGAGAACCTGTCGCTCAGGCCGCCGCTCCACAGCTTCGCCACGGACACCGGATCGCGTGTCCGACGCGAGCGTCATCGCGGCGATGACGAGCTCCCGATCGGCGACCTTGGTCGAGATCGCCTGGCGGACTTCTGAGAAGCTTCGACCGGCGCGCGGATGACCGCGGCGAGCCGCTTCGGGTCGATCGCTTCCGCCGCGCGGCACGAACTCCATGCGAGCGCCTGGCCGCGCCCATGAGTCCCGGCGTCGACGAGCGCGCGAAACCGCGCCCAGGCCTCGGCTCGAGCCGATCTGGCCCGGACCTTGCGAGAGCGCCGCGCCAAGCTGCAGGCAGCCATCGGGAAGCTCGCGCGGCGCGTTCCAGAAGGTCTTGAACTGCTCGACGCACCGCGGCGTCGTCGCGCTTCCAGCGCGCGAGCAGCGCGTAGCAGGTCACCTCGGGGTCGTCCGCCGAGAGCAGCCGGGTACTCCTCCTGGAAGAGCTCCCAGCGCCCGCTCTTGCGCGAGCACCTTGCAGCCAGTCGGTGCGCAACTGCTCGGCAGAGCACGCTGCCCGGAGTACCGGGAGAGAGAAGTCGCGAACGTCTTCGGGCGTGCGGCGGGCAGCCTCTGGAACAGCTGCCAGTACTCGACGTAGGGCCAGAGCACGTGGCCCTCGAGCTGCGGGGCAGCGGCGCGCGAGCGTGCGCGGTTGCCCGCTTCGAATGCGTCGCGGGCGGCGAGCAACGCCGCGTCCTGCGGATCGAGTTTCGCCGCGTGGGCGAGTCCGGCCGCGGCGAAGCACGACAAAGCCAGCCGCAAGCCGTGCAGTGCTGGTTTCAAATCGCACTTCCTCCCGACCTAGAATACCATAGGGGTTTTCGGTCACCCAGTGATGAAATACCGCGTAGTCCATGAGCGCCATCCGACCCTTTCCGCTGAACTTTCCGCCTGGCGCAAGAGCGAGCGCACGCGGCTGCTACGCGAACGCGAGCGCGCTCGCCGCAGGAAGTGCTCGACGGAGCTGCGCTCGCGGATCGACCATCCACCTTGAACGCGCGTTCCCGGATCTGGTGCACGGCGTGCTCGCGTTCTGCTGGCCGTACCGGAACGAAGTACGACGTGCGTCACCTCGCCGCTGCGCCTGCGGCGGCAGCGGAGCGACGACCGCGATGCCGGTCGTCGTCGCGCCGAAGGCGCCGCTCGATCTTCCGCGAGTGGCACCCGGGAGTGGAGCTCGCCGACGGACCGCTCGGCATTCCCTACCCTGTCGGGTCGTCCGAGGTGCGTGCCCGGATCAAGGTGCTGCTTCCGATGGTCGGCTGGGACGGAGACGGATACCGGCTGGGCTACGGCGGCGGCGTTCTTCGATCGCACGCTCGCCGCGCTCGCCAAGCGGCCGCGCGTGATCGGCCTCGCCTACGAGCAGGCGTACCTGAAGACGATACACCCGCAGCCGCACGACATTCCGGTCGATTTCGTCGTCACCGAGCGCGGCGTCTACCGGCGCGAGTCCGAGGGCCTCAAGTTTCTCGACAACCCGCAGGGCTTCTCCTCGCCGCCGTGCTACGCCGGCGAGATCGCGCCGGGCTATTTCGGAGAGGAGCCGAAGACCTAGCCGAGGAACAAGCGGTACGCGGGATTGCGGCTCTCGTCGACGTACGGATAGCCGAGGTTCGTCAGGAAGCGCTGGAACTCGCGCATCTCGTGGCGCGGCACCTGCATGCCGACGAGCACCCTGCCGGTGTCGCTGCCGTGATTGCGGTAGTGGAACAGGCTGATGTTCCAGTCGGTGCGCATGTTCGACAGGAATCTCATCAGCGCTCCGGGGCGCTCGGGAAACTCGAAGCGGTAGAGGAGCTCGTCTGGCGCGCCGCGCCGCGCCTGCGGATCCCGCGGGGCGTGCCCGCCGACCATGTGGCGCACGTGCAGCTTGGCCATCTCGTCGTCCGGACAGGTCGAGCGTCCTGAAGCCCTCGCGCTCCAGCGTCTTGACGATCCGCGCGGTCTCGTCGCGGTTGTGCACCTCGACGCCGACGAAGACGTGCGCCTCCTCGGGATCGGCGATGCGGTAGTTGAACTCGGTGATGTTGCGCGCGCCCAGCGTCGCGCAGAATTTCTTGAAGCTGCCGGGGCGCTCGGGGATGGTGACCGCGAGGATCGCCTCGCGCTGCTCGCCCGACCTCGGCGCGCTCGGCGACGAAGCGCAGCCGGTCGAAGTTGGCGTTCGCGCCCGAGGCCACCGCGACCAGGCGCTTGCCGCGCACGCCGGTCTTCTCGACCCAGGCCTTCGCGCCGGCGACGGCGAGCGCGCCGGCGGGCTCGAGCACGGTGCGCGTGTCGCCGAACACGTCCTTGATCGCCGCGCAGATCTGGTCGGTGTCGACGAGGATCATGCCGTCGACCAGCTCGCGGCACAGCGCGAAGCGTCAGCTCGCCCACCTGCTTCACCGCGACGCCGTCGGCGAACAGGCCCACGTGATCGAGCGCGACGCGCCGGCCCGCCTTGAGCGAGCGCGCCATGGCGTCGGCGTCGACCGGCTCGACGCCGATCACCTTGACCGAGGGGCGCAGCGCGCTTGATGTAGGACGCGATCCCCGAGATCAGCCCGCCGCCGCCGACGGCGACGAAGACCGCGTCCGGCGGCTGCGACGACTGCCTGCACGATCTCCATGCCGATCGTGCCCTGGCCCGCGATGACGTCGGGATCGTCGTAGGGATGAACGAAGGCGAGCCTGCGCGCGCGCTCCGAGGCGCTTCGCCTCGGCGTGCGCCTCGTCGTAGGTGTCGCCGTGCAGGATCACCTCGGCGCCGCGCGCCTTGACCGCGTCGATCTTGATCTTGGGCGTGGTGGACGGCATCACGATCACCGCGCGCGCAGCCGAGCTTCTGCGCGGCGAGCGCGACCCCTTGAGCGTGGTTGCCCGCCGAGGACGCGATCACGCCGCGCGCTAGCGCCGCCGCCGGCAGGTTGACCATCTTGTTGTACGCGCCGCGGCACTCGAAGGAGAACACCGGCTGCATGTCCTCGCGCTTCAGCAGCACCCGGTTGCCGAGCCGCGCCGACAGGTTGGGCGCGACCTCGAGCGGCGTCTCGATCGCGACGTCGTAGACGCGCGCCCTGAGAATCCGCTCGAGATAGTCGTTTTTCATGCGTTTTATCGACACCCCAAAGGGGGTCCGTCGAATACCCCTTTTGCGGGGAGGGCGCTACTCTACACGAGGCGCGGATTTCTCTCGGCACGCGGGTAGAATGCCGCGCCAGGGGGTGGTGCATGCCGAAGCGCTCCGCGAAAAAGGCGAAGCAGGCGTTCTGGGAACGCGGCTATCTGTCCCACGGCTACTGGCTGGGCAAGGAGCGCCTGGGCACGGTCGAGCTGGGTCCCAAGAAGGAATGGGACGGCGATCTACCGCTGGCGGGCGGGCAACCACTCCGGCGAGACGGCGACGCTGGAGGAGGCGAAGCGTGCCGTCGAGCAGGCCGCGCTGATCGGAGCGAGCCAGCTACGCTTGTTCGACAAGAGCTAGTGGCGGCGGTTATCTTCGGCGTACTCCAACGCGAGCCACTTCATGCCCTGCTTCCCGAAGTTGATCTGCAGCCGCGCGTCGGTCCCCGACCCTTCCGCGTTGACGATCACGCCCTGACCGAACTTCGGGTGCTGCACCGCCTGGCCGATGCGGAAGCCGTGGCCGGCGCTCTTCTGCTTGAAGGTCTTCTCGGGTGCAGGCGCCCACGCCTGGTCGTCGAAGCGCCCCGGCCCGCGACTGATCCCATGACCGGGGTGAGGCGCTTCACCACCTCCTGGGGATTTCGTCGATGAAGCGCGAGGCGACGTTGTAGCGCGTCTGGCCGTGCAGCATGCGCGTCTGCGCGTGGCACAGGTACAGGCGAGTCCGCGCGCGCGTGATCGCCACGTACATGAGGCGCCGCTCCTCCTCCAGGCCGTCGTCCTCGAGCGCGCTCTGCTCGTGCGGAAAGAGGCCTTCCTCCAGCCCGGTGACGAACACCGCCGCGAACTCGAGGCCCTTCGCCGAGTGCACCGTCATCAGCTGCAGCGCGTCCGGTGCCTTCGGCCGCCTGGTTCTCGCCCGACTCGAGCGACGCGTGCGCGAGGAACGCGGAGAGATCCTGCTCCTCGGCCTCGTTCGATGAACGCGGCGGCGGCGTTCACCAGCTCGTTCAGGTTCTCGACCCGGTCGGCGCCGTCTCTTTCGGCCTTGTAGTGCGCGACGCAGGCCGCTTCTTTCGAGCATCACCTCGACCGTCTCGGGCAGCGGCAGGCTCCTGCGTCTCGGCCTTGAGCGAGTCGATCGATGCGCACGAACGGCGGCGACCGAGGCGCCGGTCTTGCCCGAGAGCCCGCTCGCCGCCTTGTAGCAGGCTCGATGCCGCCCGCCTTCGCCGCGTCCTGCAGCGCTCTCGAGCGAGCGCGCGCCGATGCCGCGCGCCGGAAAGTTCGCGACGCGCAGGAACGCGCCGTCGTCGTCGGGATTGGCGGCGAGGCGCAGGTAGGCGAGCGCGTGCTTGATCTCCATGCGCTCGAAGAAGCGCAGGCCGCCGTAGACGCGGTAGGGGATGCCGCGCGAGAAGAGCGCGTGCTCGATGATCGCGCGACTGCGCGTTCGAGCGGTACAGCACGCCGATGTCGGCGAGGCGCGAGGCCGTCGCGCTTGAGCGCCTGGACTTCCTCGGCGAGCCAGCTCGCCTCGTAGCCGTCCGACTGCGCCTCGTAGACGCGCACCGGCTCGCCGCGCCCGGCCGCGGTCCACAGGTTCTTGCCGAGGCGCTTCTTGTTGTGCGCGATGAGCGCGTTCGCGGCGTGCGAGGATGTTCCCTGCGAGCGGTAGTTCTGCTCAGGCGGATCACGTTCTCGACGCGGAAGTCGCGCTCGAACTCGGCCATGTTGCCGACGTTCGCGCCGCGGAAGCGGTAGATGCTCTGGTCGTCGTCGCCGACCGCGAACATGACGTTCTTCGGGCCGGCGAGCAGCTTCAGCCAGCGGTACTGCAGGCGGTTGGTGTCCTGGAACTCGTCCACCAGGATGTGCCGGAAGCGGCTCCGGTAGTGCTCGCGCAGCACCTCGTTCCTGGACGAGCACCTCGTAGGTGCGCAGCAGCAGCTCGGCGAAATCGACCACGCCCTCGCGCTGGCACTGCTCGTCGTAGGCCGCGTAGATCTCCGCGTAGCGGCGCATGACTCGTCGCCGACCTCGACGTCGCGCGCGCGCTTGCCCTCCTCCTTCGCCGCGTTGATGAAGTACTGCGCTCTCGCGCGGGAAGCTGTCCTCGTCGACGTTCATGCGCCTTGAGCACGCGCTTGATCGCGGCCTGCTGGTCCTGCGAGTCGAGGATCTGGAAGAGCTGCGGCAGGCCCGCGTCGCGGTGGTGCGCGCGCAGGAAGCGGTTGCACAGGCCGTGGAAGGTGCCGACCCACATGCCGCGCGTGCTGATCGGCAGCATCGCCGAGATGCGCGTGAGCATCTCCTTCGCCGCCTTGTTGGTGAACGTGACGGCGAGGACGCCGCCGGGGCTGACGTTGCCCGTCTGGATCAGCCAGGCGATGCGGGTGGTGAGGACGCGCGTCTTTCCCGAGCCGGCGCCGGCGAGGATCAGCGCCGACTGGTCCGGCAGGGTGACCGCGGCGAGCTGCTCGGGATTGAGATTCTCGAGGAGATTGTGCATTCGGGCATTCGACGAATGCCCGATTTTACCGCGGCCTCGCGTCGCGCGGTCGCGACGAACTACTTCCGACCTTGTACTGGAATTTCGCCAGCTCGCCCTGGCCCTTGAGCGCGCTCGACGACCGATTTCGCGTCCTTCTCGGACTCGAAGCCCGCGATGCGCACGCCGTAGACGCGCGCCTCGCCGGCCTTCGCCGGAACGATCTCGGCCGGATAGCCCGCGCTTGCGCAGCGCGTTGTAGGCACCGAACGCAGCGCCGGACTTCGCCGGAGGCGATGCTGACCTTCCATTTCCCGCCCCGCGTCGCGACGCCCCGGCCGGGCTGCTGCTCGGTCTCCGCCGCCCACTCTCTGAACTTGTCGAAGAGGACCGTCGCCACCGGCTTCGACAGGTTGCCCCTCGAGCGCGTAGAACGAGAAACGCTGGTCGAGCCGTGAAGGGCCTTTCGCCGGGCGGCGTGACCTCGATGCTGCCCTCGATCAGGCAGACGATGTCGCTCTCCTGCGTGGATTTTCCCCAGAGGTCCGTGCCGCGGATCCCAGCGGTCACGTTGTTCACGGCGATGGTCACCTCGCGCTTGCCGGAGAGCTCTGCCGAGCGTCGGTCGGTGCAAGCCGGAACGCGCCCTCGGCGACGAACAGCGCGGCGTCGAAGACGCCGTCGTCGCGCATCTGCGCCTTGTCGAAGAAGAGCGAGCGCCTTCTCGCCGAGCTTCACCGTGCTGCCGTCCGCGAGCTTCAGCACCAGCGTCGACCTCGCGCCCGTGTTGACGCGGTCGCCTTCCTTGAGCTCCGTTCCGGCCCGAGCGGAATGATCTGCTTGCCGCGCTCGACCGAGGCCGAGAGCTGCACCGCCTCGACGCGTGGCGACCGGCGCGGGACTTGGTCCGGATCTGCGCGGCGGCGGGGCCGCTTGCGGCGAGCGCATCGACCGAGCGCGGACGCCGACGGACAATCGCATCGCGATCATCTCCGTTCGAGTGACGATCACCCAGCTGTACGACCCGGATGCGGTGCGCAGATGCGGCCTGAGGCGCGGCCGCGCGGTTATAATTCACGCTTTCCGCGAATCCGTTCATGCAGCCCCAGTACGATCCCGGAAGCCGTCGAGCGAGCGAGCGCAGGAGCACTGGGAAGATGCTGCCGCGTTTCGCGCCGACCGAAGATCCGGCTGAGCAGCGGCCGCCCGAAGTTCTACTGCCTGTCGATGTTTCCCTACCCCTCGGGCAAGCTGCACATGGGGCACGTGCGCAACTATACCATCGGCGACGTGATGACCCGCTTCCACCGGATGCGGGGACACAACGTGATGCAGCCGATGGGCTGGGACGCCTTCGGCCTGCCCGCGGAGAACGCCGCCATGGCGAACGGCGTGCCGCCGGCGAAGTGGACCTACGACAACATCGCCTACATGAAGAAGCAGCTCAAGTCGCTCGGTTTCGCCATCGACTGGGAGCGCGAGCTCGCCACCTGCAAGCCCGACTACTACCGCTGGAACCAGTGGCTGTTCCTGCGCATGCTCGAGAAGCGGCCTGGTCTACAAGAAGACCGGCACGGTGAACTGGGACCCGGTCGACCAGACGGTGCTCGCGAACGAGCAGGTGATCGACGGCCGCGGCTGGCGCACCGGCGCGGTGGTCGAGAAGCGCGAGATCCCGATGTACTACATGCGCGATCACCGCCTACGCCGAGGAGCTGCTCGCCGCGCTCGACACGCTCTCCGGCTGGCCCGAGCGCGTGAAGACCGATGCAGGCCAACTGGATCGGCAAGAGCCACGGCGTGCAACATCGGCTTTCCCTACGAGCTCGCGGGCGAGAAGAAGGTGCTGCGCGTGTTCACCACGCGCGCCGACACGCTCATGGGCGCGACCTTCTGCGCGGTCGCGGCGGAGCATCCGCTCGCCGCGCACGCCGCGCAAGTCCGACGCGAAGCTCGCCGCCTTCGTCGAGGAGTGCAAGCGCGGCTCGGTGATGGAAGCCGACCTCGCGCAGCATGGACAAGAAGGGCATGCCGACCGGCCTGTTCGTCTCGCACCCGATCACCGGCGAGAAGATCGAGGTCTGGGTCGGCAACTACGTCGCTGATGGCCTACGGCGAAGGCGCGGTGATGGGCGTGCCCGGCCACGACGAGCGCGATTTCGCTTTCGCCAGGAAATACGAACTGCCGATCAAGCCGGTGATCGACGTCGAAGGCCGGCCGCTATTCGCACCGACGCCTGGCAGCCCTGGTACGCCGACTACGGCAAGTGCGTCAACTCCGGGCAAGTACGACGGCCTCGACTACCAGGCAGCGCGGTCGACGCGATCGCCGCCGACCTGAAGAAGAAAGGCCTCGGCGACAAGCAGGTCACCTGGCGGCTGCGCGACTGGGGCATCTCGCGCCAGCGCTACTGGGGCACGCCGATCCCGATCATCCACTGCGACGGCTGCGGCGACGTGCCGGTGCCCGACAAGCGATCTGCCGGTGGTGCTTCCGGAGAACCTGGTGCCCGGACGGCACCGGCAATCCGCTCGCGAAGACGCCCGTCGTTCGTCGAACTGCAAGTGCCCGAAGTGCGGCAAGCCGGCGAAGCGCGAGACCGACACCATGGACACCTTCGTCGACTCGTCCTGGTACTACCTGCGCTTCGCCTGCCCCGACCAGACGAAGGCGATGGTCGACGAGCGCGCGAAGTACTGGATGGCGGTCGACCAGTACATCGGCGGCATCGAGCACGCCATCCTGCACCTGCTCTACTCGCGCTTCTGGACCAAGGTGATGCGCGACCTGGGCCTCGTCTCCGACGTGGACGAGCCGTTCACGCGCCTGCTCACCCAGGGCATGGTGCTGAACGAGATCTTTCTACCGCAAGACGGGCGAAGGCCGCATCGCCTACTACAACCCGGCCGACGTCGAGCTGAAGCACGACGACAAGGGCCAGCGCATCGGCGCGATCGCTCAAATCCGACGGCAAGCCGGTCGAGTCCGGACGGCATCGGCACCATGTCGAAGTCGAAGAACAACGGCGTCGACCCGCAGGACCTGATCGAGAAATACGGCGCCGACACCGCGCGGCTGTTCATGATGTTCGCCTCGCTCGCCCGAGCAGACGCTCGAGTGGTCGGACGCGGGCGTCGAAGGCTCGTTCCGCTTCCTGCAAGCGCCTGTGGTCGTTCGCGCACGACTGCAGGAGCCGCTGCGCCAGAGGCGAGGCAGCGCCAGGGCACGCTGAACGGCTCGAGTACGCGCGCGACCTCGCCAGGACGACCAGGCGGCGACGCTTGCGCGAGATCCACGCGACGCTCGAAGCAGGCGACCGTTCGACTATGGAGCGCACGCAGTTCAACACCGTCGCTTCGGCGGCGATGAAGATTCTCGAACTGCACTGCAGCGAGCTCCCGGAAGGCGCGGCCGGTGCGCTTCGCACGCGCGGCAGTGCGAAAGCTTCGGGATCCTGCTGCGGGTCCTCTCGCCGATCGCGCCGCACGTCTGCCACGGGCTGTGGCGCGATCTCGGCGTACGCGGGCGACATCGGCAGCGCGCCCTGGCCCGCGGTCGACGCAGCAGGCGCTGGAGACCGACGAGATCGAGCTCGTACTCCAGGTGAACGGCAAGCTCCGCGGCCACGTGAACGCGCCCAAGGCCGCCGGGCGCGAGCAGCTCGAGCAGCTCGCGCTCGCCCACGAGGCGGTGGCGCGCTTCGCCGAGGGCCAGGCCGGTGAAGAAGGTGGTGGTCGTCCCCGGCCGGCTGGTCAACGTGGTGGTTTGATGCGCCTCGCTCGTCTCATCGGCCTCGCTCGCCGCCCTCCTCGCGGCTTGCGGCTTCCACCTGCGCGGCACAGGCGGACGCTCGCCCTTCGAGACGCTCTACATCCCGGGCACAGACGCCGCTCGCGGTCGAGCTGAAGCGCAACGTCACCGCCGCGAGCAAGACGCGCCTCGTGGACAACCCGGAGAACGCGCAGGCGGTGCTCGGCTTCACCGAACGAGATGCGCGAGAAGTCCATCCTGCCGTTCACCTCGGCCGGCAAGGTGAACGAATACCGCTTGCGCTACCGCGTCGGATTCCGCGTCACCGATTCCAAGGGCGCTGCAGGTGTTCCTGCCGACGAGCGAGATCCTCCTCACGCGCGACATGAGCCTACAACGACGCGCAGGTCCTCGCCAAGGAAATACGAGGAGGCGCTGCTCTACCGCGACATGCAGACCGACATGGTGCAGCAGATCATGCGGCGGCTGGTCGCAGCGCAAGCCGACGTCCGAATAGAATAGGCGTGGCCGCTCTCAGGCTCGAGCAGCTGGACGGCCATCTCGCGCGCGAGCTGCGGCCTCTGCTACGCGATCCACGGCGACGAGCCGCTGCTTGTCGCTCGAGGCCGCCGACGCGATCCGCAGCGCAGCGCGCGAGAAGCGGATTTTCCGAGCGCGTGGTGCTCACGGCCGAGCGCGGCTTCGACTGGGGCGAGCTCGCGGCGAGCGCCGCGAGCATCTCGCTCTTCGGCGACGCGCAAGCTGATCGAGCTGCGCATCCCCTCAGGCAAGCCGGGCGCCGACGGCGCCGGGCGATCGAGGCGTTCTGCGCAAGGCTCCCGCCGGACGCGCTCACCCTCGTGACGCTGCCGCGTCGTGGACCGCGCCGGCCAGTCGTCCTCGTGGTTCCAGGCGCTCGAGCGCGAGGGGAGCGATCGTCAACGTCTTCCCGGTCGAGCGCGCGCGGCTTCCCGAGTGGATCGCCGCCCGGCTCGCGCGGCAGAAGCAGCAGCGCGAAGCGCCGAGACCCTGCGCTTCCTCGCCGACTGCGTCGAGGGGAATCTCCTCGCCGCGCACCAGGAGATCCAGAAGCTCGCGCTGCTCCTGCCGCCGGGCGAGCTCGACTTCGAGGCCGTGCGCGAAGCGGTGATGAGCGTCGCGCGCTACGACGCCGGCAAGCTCACCGAGGCGATGCTCTCGGGCGACCGCGCGCGGCTCGCGCGCATGCTCGAAGGCCTGCGCGGCGAAGGCGAAGCGCCGCCGCGCGTGCTGTGGCTGCTCGCCGAGGAGATCCGCGCCGTCTGCCGCGTGCAGGACGGCATCGCTGTCGGGCCGGCCGCTCGCGCGACGTCCTGCGCGAAGCGCGCGTGTGGGGCGACGCGCGGCAGGTCGCTCGTCGGACGCGCCGCGCAGCAAATTCCCGCGCGGCGCGCTGCTCGCCGCGCTCGAGCACGCCGCGGCGCGTCGATCGCGTGGTCAAGGGCATCGCCAAGGGCGACGCCTGGGACGAGCTGCTGCAGTTGGGCCTGCGGTTCGCGGCCTGAGTCCGTCCCGAACGCGCTTGGCCCACAGCGCGTTCGTCGCGTCGATCCGGTTCCGCGACCTGCTCAGCGGGAACCGCGCGCGTACTTCGCGCCGTTGAGGCGCAGCCAGTGCTGGCGCTGCGGCGGTAGTCGCGATAGGCGTCGGCGACCGCCTTCGGCGGATTCGCGCGAGAACCAGGCCCGAGCTGCGCGGCGAGTTCTCAGCAAGCGCGATGTTCCCGCGTTCTGCGGTGAGCTCGGCGATGGCGGCTCGCATGGCCGAGCACGAGATACTGCACCACGAACTCGATGTCGATCATGCCGCCGCGGTCGTGCTTGAGGTCGAACATGCCGCTCGCGTTGGGGTGGCCCTGCGAGCAGCTGCTTCGCGCATCGACAGCACGTCCTCGCGCAGCTTCGCCTCGTCGCGCGGCATGCGCAGGATCGCGATCCTCTCCTCCTCGAAAGCGCGCGCCCAGCGCCGCGTCGCCCGCGCAGAAGCGCGCGCGCGTGAGCGCCTGGTGCTCCCAGGTCCACGCCGATTCGCGCTGGTAGCGGCGGAAGGCGTCGATCGAGCTGACGAGCGAGCCCGCTCTCGCCCTGCGGGCGCAGCCGCAGATCGATGTCGAAGAGCACGCCCGCCGCCGGTGCGGGCGGTGAGCCAGCGGCTCAGGCGCTGCGCGAGGCGCGCGTAGGTTTCCTGCGCGCTCTCGTCGGCATCGTCGTAGAGGAAGATGAGGTCGAGGTCGGACGCGTAGCCCAGTTCCTTTCCGCCGAGCTTGCCGTAGGCGACGATCGCGAAGCGCGGATCGTCGCGGTGGCGCGTGCGCAGCTGCGCCCAGCACAGCTCCAGCGTGACCTGCAGCATGGCGTCGGCGAGGTCGGACAGGTGGTCGGCGAGAGCTCGACCGAGAGCAGTCCCGAGAGGTCCTGCGCGAGCAGGCGGAAAACCTGCGCGTGGTGCGCCTCGCGCAGCCAGTCCATCTGCCGCTCCTCGTCGCCCTGTCTGGCCGCGAGCTGGGCGCGCAGCTCCTGCGCGAACGCGCGCCAGTCGGGCGGAGCGAGCAGGCTGCGCGCGTCGAGCAGCTCGTCGAGCACGACCGGGTGCCGGTTGAGGTATTCCGCCGCCCAGCTCGACGCTGTCGAAGAGCTGCGCGAGGCGGGCGAGGACCGCGGGGTGCTCGTCGAGCAGCGCGAGGTAGCGCGGCGCGGCGGCTCACCGTCTCGACGAGATCGAGGAAGCGCTTCAGCGTCGCGTCCGGGTCCGCCCGCGCGGCGGATGCCTCGATGATCCGGGGATGAGGGCGTCGAAGCGCTTCCGGCTCGCCTCGGGCAGCGCGCCGTAGCGGCTGCCCGAGCGCGCCGCGGCGAGCCGCGCCGCCGCGCCGGCGGCGTCGCGGAAGCCGAGCTGCGCCAGCCGCTTTCGGCGTTCTCGCCCGGCCCACAGCGAGCGCGAGCGCGTGCTTGGGCGCCTCCTCCACCGAGAACAGCTGCTCGAAGTGCCACGACACGCGCGCGCGGCGCGCATCGAGCGCGACCCGGAAGGAATCCCAGGCGGCAAAGCCCATCGCCCTGCGCGACCAGCAGCCGGTCCTCGGGTCGCTCGGGCAGCTCGTGCGTCTGGGCGTCGTCGAGGTATTGCAGCCGGTGCTCGAGCCGCCGCAGGAACACGTAGGCCTCGGAGAGCTCCTGGTGCGCCGCCGCGGGGAGCAGGCCCTTCTGCGCGAGGAGCGCCAGCACCGCGAGCGTCGGGCGGATCTGCAGCGCGGGATCGCGCCCGCCGCGGATCAGCTGGAACGCCTGGGCGATGAACTCGATCTCGCGGATGCCGCCCGGGCCGAGCTTGATCTGATCGGAGAGCTCGCGGCGCGCCACCTCGGCGCGGATCTGCGCGTGGAGCTCGCGCATCGCCGCGTAACGTGCCGTAGTCGAGGTACTTGCGGTAGACGAAGGGACGCACGATCGCAGCGAGAGCGCCGTTGCTGTCGCCGCCGATCACGCGCGCCTTGATCCAGGCGTAGCGCTCCCACTCGCGCCCCTGCGTCACGAAATATTCCTCGAGCGCGGCGAAGCTCGTGGCGAGCGGTCCCGCCGTCGCCCCAGGGGCGCAGGCGCATGTCGACGCGGAAAACGAAGCCGTCTTCGGTGCGATCGCCGAGCGCCGCGATCAGGCGCTGCCCCAGGCGCGTGAAGTACTCCAGCTCGCGCCCGACGTCGCCCTCCTCCGGATAGAGGAAAACGAGGTCGACGTCGGAGGACACGTTCAGCTCGCCGCCGCCGAGCTTGCCCATCCCGACCACCGTGAGCTTCGGCCGCGCCAGCGCCCTGCGCCATCCGCGGCTCGAGAAAGCGCGAGCGCCTCGCCGATCGCGACCTCGCGCCAGCGTCGACATCGCGCCGCAGACCTCCTCGAGCGGCGCGAGGTCCGCGAGATCGCGCGCCATCGTGCGCAGGATCACGCACTGGCGCAGCAAGCGCAGCCCGAGTGCAGCGTCGCCTCGTCGGCGCCTTTGCGCTCGCGCAGGAACGCGAGCATCGCCTCGCGCGTCCAGCCGCCTTCCTCCGGCGCCTCCAGCTCCTCGCGCAGGTCGGGCCGAGCGGCGACGAGCGACCGGGCGTAGCGGGAGTAGTCGAGCGGGTCCATGTGCCTCGTATTGCGAATATTGCTAGTACGTACGATTCGAAGCTCCCTCGTCGCGGCACGGCAGCGTAATATTCACTCGATGAACGCCCCCATGGACCTCAAGGCCTACGTGCTGCAAATCGGGCGGCGCGCTCGGATCGCTGCGCGCGAGGTCGCGCGCGCGGACACCGAGACCAAGAACCGCGCGCTCGCTCGCCGCCGCCAAGGCGCTGAGGCGCGACGCGAAGAAGCTCATCGCCGGCGAACGCCGCCGATCTCATCACGGCGCCGCGCCGGCGGCAGGACGCGGCCTTCATCGACCGGCTGACGCTCACCGACGACGTCGTCGAGCAGATGGCGGCGGGCCTGGAGCAGGTCGCGAAGCTCCCCGATCCCGTCGGCGAGATCTCCGATCTGCACCAGCAGCCGACGCGGCATCAGGGTCGGGCGCATGCGCGTGCCCCTCGGCGTGATCGGCATCATCTACGAGTCGCGCCCCAACGTCACCGCCGACGCCGCGGCGCTGTGCCTGAAGTCGGGCAACGCCTGCATCCTGCGCGGCGGGTCGGAGTCGGTGCGCTCGAACCTCGCGATCGCGGCGTGCGTGCACGAAGGGCTGAAGGCGGCCGGCCTTCCCGAGGCCGCGGTGCAGGTGATCGGAACCCCGGACCGCGCGGCGGTCGGGCTGCTCCTCGCGATGGGCGAATTCGTCGACATCATCGTGCCGCGCGGCGGCAAGGACCTGATCGAGCGCGTGATGCGCGAGTCGCGCATCCCGATGATCAAGCACCTGGACGGCGTGTGCCACGTCTACATCGACGAGGGCGCCGATCCCGACAAGGCGATACCGCATCGCCGACAACGCCAAGACGCAGCGCTACGGCGTGTGCAACGCGATGGAAACGCTGCTCGTGAACGAGAAGATCGCGCCCAAGGTGCTGCCGCGCGCTCGCGAAGATCTACGCCGACAAGGGCGTCGAGCTGCGCGGCGACGAGGAAGCGCGCAAGCTCGTCGCCGGCGATGAAGCCCGCCGACCGAGGAGGACTGGTACGCCGAATACCTCGCGCCCATCCTCGCGGTGCGCGTGGTGAAGGACCTCGACGCGGCGATGAACCACATCGCCAAGTACGGATCGCAGCACACCGACGCGATCGTCACCGAGGACGAGGCGCGCGCCAAGCGCTTCCTGCGCGAAGTCGACTCCAGCTCGGTGCTGGTGAACGCCTCGACGCGCTTCGCCGACGGCTTCGAATACGGCCTGGGCGCCGAGATCGGCATCTCGACCGACAAGCTGCACGCGCGCGGCCCGGTCGGCCTGCGAAGGCCTCACCTCGCAGAAGTTCGTGGTGCTCGGCAGCGGCCAGATCCGCACCTGAGGCCGCCTGAAGAACTCTCCCGGTCGCCGCAAGGCCCGCTCGCCGAAAGGCGGCGAGGGCGGTCGCTCGCCCCCATCGGCATCATGGGCGGCACCTTCGACCCGGTGCACTTCGGACACCTGCGCCTCGCGCAGGAAGCCGCCGAGATCCTGGGCCTGGAGCGCGTGCGCTGGGTGCCCGCCGGGCGGCCGCTGGCACCGCGCGCAGCCGCAAAGCCCCCGCGAGCGCACCGCCTGCAGATGGTGAGGCTCGCGATCGCGCAGGAACGCGCCTGTTCGAGCTCGACGACGCGCGAGATCCGCCAGACCGCGCCCGGCTACACCGTCGAGACGCTCGAGCGCCTTCGCAGGACGCTCGGCCCGCGAGCGCCCGCTGGTGCTGCTGCTCGGCACCGACGCCTTCCGCGGGCTCGACGCTCGTGGGAGCGCTGGCGCGACCTGTTCGAGCTGGCGCACGTCTTCGTCGCGCAGCGCCCGGGACATTCGCTCACGCCCGGCGGCATGCCCGCCGCCCTCGCCTCCGAGTGGCGCAGGCGCGCCGGAACGCCCGACGCCCTGCGCGCGCGCCCGGCCGGCAGCGTCGTCACCTACGGCACCACCGCGCTCGACATCTCCGCGAGCGCGATCCGCGCCCACTTCGCCCAGTCGAGGAGCCCGCGCTACCTGCTGCCCTCGGTGGTCCTCGACTACATCCGAGGCAACGGGCTGTACGCCAAGGAGAACGGCGCACACCGATGATCGACGGACATCCGCAAGCTGCAGAAGGCCGCGATCGCGGCGCTCGAGGACATCAAGGCGCGCGAGATCGAGGCCTTCGACGTCGCCCACCTCACCTCGATGTTCGACCGCGTGATCATCGCGAGCGCCGACTCCGCGCGCCAGCTGAAAGCGCTCGCGAGCCAGCGTGCAGGAGAAGGCCAAGGCGGCGGGCGGCCGCGTCTACGGCGTCGAAGGCGAGGACGGCGGCGACTGGGTGCTGATCGACCTCGGCGACATCGTCGTCCACATCATGCAGCCGGCGGTGCGCACGCACTACAATCTCGAGGAGCTGTGGGGCCAGCCCAAGCCGCGCAAGCCGCGAGCGACGACGCAGCCCGCCGGGCAAATGAAGCTGCTCGTGGTCGCCGTGGGCGCGCGCATGCCGGGCTGGATCGACGAGGCGTTCGACGAATACGCGAAGCGCATGCCGCGGAGTCTGAAGACCGAGCTGATCGAGATCCGCCCCGAGCCGCGCTCCGAGCGGCAAATCGACCGAGCAGTTGATGGCGGCCGAAGCCGCGCGCATCGACGCGCGCCGTGCCGCGGAGCCTTTCGTCGTGGCGCTCGACGAGCGCGGGCGCGAGATGACCACGAGCGGCCTCGCGCGCTGGCTCGACCGTCCGTCGGCAGGACGGACGCGATGTCGCCTTCCTCATCGGCGGCGCCGACGGCCTCGGCGGAGGAAACCAAGCGCGACGCCGAGGCGACCCTGCGGCTCTCGGCGCTGACCCTGCCGCACGGCCTCGCGCGCGTGCTCCTCGCCGAGCAGCTCTATCGCGCCGCGTCGATCCTGGAAAACCACCCGTATCATCGCGGATGACCGCCGCCCCGCAGAAAATCTACCTCGCCTCGCGCAGCCCGCGGCGGCGCGAGCTCCTGAAGCAGATCGGCGTCGCCTTCGAGGTGCTGGTGCTGCGCGACCACCCGGGCGCAGCGTCGACGTCGACGAGTCGCAGCGTCCCGGGAAGCTCCCGACGACTACGTGCGCCGCGTCTGCGCGGATGAAGGCGGAGGCCGGCTGGGAAAGCGTGCTGCAGCGCAGGCTGCGGCAGTTTCCGGTGCTCGCCGCCGACACCGTGGTGTGCGTCGACGACATCATCCTCGGAAAGCCGCCCGACCCTGCGCACGCGGCGAAGATGCTGCGCCTGCTGTCCGGGCGCGAGCACCGCGTGCTCACCGCGGTCGCGCTGAAGCTCGCCGATCGCGTGGAGCTGGTCGTGAGCGAATCGCGCGTGCGCTTCGCCGAGCTTTCCAGGCCGACATCGAAGCCTACGTCGCGAGCGGCGAAGCGGGCGACAAGGCCGGCGCCTACGCGATCCAGGGCCGCGCGGGCGCGTTCATCACCGAGCTTCACGGCAGCTACTCCGGCGTCATGGGGCTGCCGCTCTCACGAGACGACTCAGCTCCTCAGGAAATTCTAGATCGAGGTATCCTCGTCGCTGCCATGGCCGAGGACATCCTGATCAACTGCACGCCGCAGGAAACGCCGCGTCGCGGTCATGCAGTCGGGCGTCCCCAGGAGCTGCACGTCGAGCGCGCGGCGAGCCGCGGCCTGGTCGGCAATATCTACGCCGGCAAGGTGGCGCGGGTGCTCCCGGGCATGCAGTCGGCCTTCATCGAGATCGGGCTGGACCGCGCCGGCTTCCTGCACGTCGCCGACATCTGGGAGGAGCGCCAGAACGCGCAACAGAGCGACGCGCCGGCGAAGCCGATCGAGCGCATCCTCTCGGAGGGCCAGGCGCTGCTGGTGCAGGTCGCTCAAGGACCCGATCGGCACCAAGGGCGCGCGGCTCTCGACCCAGATCTCGATCGCCGGGCGGCTGGTGGTCTACCTCCCGCAGGATCCGCACATCGGCATCTCGCAGCGCATCCAGGACGAGACCGAGCGCCAGCTGCTGCGCGACAAGCTGCAGCAGCTCCTGCCCGGCCGACGAGACCGGCGGCTTCATCATCCGCACCGTCGCGGAGAACGCGAGCGACGCCGAGCTGCGCGGCGACATCGAGTACCTGAGCAAGCTGTGGCACGGCATCCGCGGCCGCGCTTTCACCTCGCACGCGCCGGCCCTGCTCTACCAGGACTTGTCGCTCGCGCAGCGCGTGCTGCGCGACATCGCCGGCGAGGACACCGGGCGCATCGTCATCGACTCGCGCGAGAACTTCCAGAAGCTGCAGGAGTTCGCCGCCGAGTACACGCCGAACGTCACGGCCAAGCTCGAGCACTACACCGGCGAGCGGCCGCTCTTCGACCTGCACAACGTCGAGGACGAGATCGAGCGCGCGCTCGCGCGGCGGGTGGAGCTGAAAAGCGGCGGCTACCTGATCCTCGACCAGACCGAGGCGATGACCACGGTCGACGTCAACACCGGCGGCTACGTCGGCACGCGCAATTTCGACGACACCGTGTTCAAGACCAACCTCGAGGCGGCGCAGGTGATCGCGCGACAGCTGCGCCTGCGAAATCTCGGCGGCATCATCATCATCGACTTCATCGACATGGAATCGGCCGAGCACCGCGCCGCGGTGCTCGCGGAGCTCAACACGCGCGCTCGGGCGCGACCGCACCCGCATCACGGTCAACGGGTTCACCGGAGCTGGGCCTGGTCGAGATGACGCGCAAGCGCACGCGCGAGTCGCTCGAGCACGTCCTGTGCGAGCCCTGCTCGGCGTGCGGCGGGCGCGGCGCGGTCAAAGACCGCGCAGACCGTGTGCTACGAAGTGCTGCGCGAGATCCTGCGCGAGTCGCGCCAGTTCAACGCCCGCGAGTTCCGCATCCTCGCCTCGCAGATCGGTGATCGATCATGTTCCTGGACGAGGAGTCGCAGTCGCTCGCGATGCTCGGCGACTTCATCGGCAAGCCCGTATCCGATGCAGGTCGAGACGAGCTACGGCCAGGAGCAGTTCGACATCATCCTGGTGTAGCCATGGACCAGAACAAGCTCACGGACAAGGAGAAAGCCCTGCTCGCCGAGGCGAGGCGCGAAGCCGCCGTGCGCAGGACCCGCATCCCGCCGCTCCGGCGCCGGGAGAAACGCGAGGCGCGCCGCCGGCGGAGGCCGGCTCCGACCCCGGCGGACCGCCTGGCGCAGCTGATGGAAGACGAGCGCGCCGAATCCGAGCGCAAAAAGAAGAAGATGCGGCGCTACGGTATCGGCATTTCGGGCGCGATCCTCGCCCTCTTCGCGCTATGGGTTCTGCGCGCCTCGCGCCGCCGCTGATTTCGCCCTCGCCTGACTGGCAACGAAGGAATGAACGTCGGAGAATATCTGTTTACAGCCGCGTTCCCAAACCGCACCCCAAAAAGGAGAAGAAATGAACGACCGGAGCCAAGTTCGACGACCCTCATCTCGAAAGCCTGCTGCCGAAAGTGCCGCTTCACGCGGCGCGGGTTCATCGCCAGCAGCATCGCATCGGGCTTCGCCCTCGCCGCGGGGCCGGTGTGCGCGCAGACCATGATCGTCACGCCCACCGACGGGCTGGAGGTCGGCGCGGCGCAGATTCCGGTATCCGGGCGGCAACCTGCCCGTGTATTTCGCCGCGCCGAAGAAGGCCGGCAAGTACGCCACCGTGATCGTCGTCCCCGAGGTGTTCGGCATGCACGAGCACATCAAGGACATGGCGCGGCGCGTGGCGAAGGCGGGCTACTACGCCATTACGCTCGATCCTTTCTTCCGCATCGGCGATCTCTCCAAGATCCCCGACCCCAAGGAAGTGGTCGGCAAGGCGAATACCCTCGCGGACACGCAGATGCTCGCGGACATGGACGCGCTCGTCGCCTTCCTCGATAACCAGCCCAAAGCCAACACCAAGAAGCTCGGCATCACCGGTTTCTGCCGCGGCGGTCGCACCGTGTGGATGTATACAGCGCACAGCAAGCGCATCAAGGCGGGCGTGTCGTGGTACGGCGGCCTGAACGCGAACCCGCCGGCGCAGCCGCTCACGCCGATCGACGTGGCCGACCAGCTGAACGCCCCGGTGCTGGGCCTGTACGGCGGCGCCGACGCGGGCATCCCGCTCGATGCCGTCGAGCGCCTGCGCGCCGCGCTGGTCGCCTTCGGCAAGGACCAGCAGTCGATCGATCCACGTGTACGACGGCATGCCGCACGCGTTCAACGCCGACTACCGGCCGAGCTACCGCAAGGAAGCCGCCGATGACGGCTGGAAGCGCATGCTGGCGTGGTTCAAGAAGAACGGCGTGGCCTGATCCAGCATCAGCAAAGGAAAAGGCCCGCGAAAGCGGGCCTTTTTGCTGCGCACGCGTCAGTCGGCGTACTGCCCTGCCTTCTGATGATCGGCCCCCACTTCGCGATCTCCGCCGCCAGGAGCTTGTGCAGCGCTTCCGGCGTCGCGCGATCGGCGCTCACCGGCTCGGCGCCCAGCTTGGCGAGGCTCGCCTTGAAATCCGCGTCCTTGACCGCGTCCTGCAGCGCCGCGTTCAGCCGATCCAGCACCGGCTTGGCGTGCCCTTGGGCACGTACAGCCCGTGCCACACCACGACCTCGAAGTCCTTCAGCCCCTGCTCGGCGAGCGTCGGGATGTTGGGCAGCGAGGGCACGCGCGTCTTGCTCGTCACCCCGTAGACCTTGACCTTGCCGCCGATGATCTGGCCGGTGGTGTTGGTGGTCTGGTCGCACATGAAATCGACCTGGCCGCCGAGCAGGTCGTTCATCGCCGGGCCCGTGCCCTTGTAGGGCACCGTGATGAGATCGGTCTGGATCGCGCGTCATGAACAGCAGCCCGCACAGGTGCGAAGCCGCGCCCAGGCCGGCGTTCGCGTAGGAGAGCTTTGTCCTTGTTCGCCTTGATGTAGGCGAGGAACTCCTTGAAGTTGGCCGCCGGAAAGTCGCCGCGCGCGATCAGCGTCATCGGCACGTCGGCCACCTCGCCGATGTACTCGAAGTCCTTGAGCGGATCGAAGCTGAGCGTGCGGTACAGCGACGGCGCGGTCGACATGCCGATGTGGTGCAGCAGCACCGTGTAGCCGTCGGGAGCGCGCCTTGGCGCGCGCGCCACGGCGATGGTGCCGCCGGCGCCGACGACGTTCTCGACGATCACGCTCTGCTTGAGCGACTTGCCCATCACCTGCGCGAGGTTGCGCCCCAGCGTGTCGGTCGGCCCGCCCGCGGCGAAAGGTATGTACAGGTAGACCGGCTTGGTCGGGTAGCCCTGCGCGTGCGCCCCGCCGTTGCGGCGAACGCCGCGATGCCCAGCCATTTCATGCAGTCTCATTTCCCTTGCTCCTTGTGTTGATCTAGTTATTCGATCATGCCCAGACGCCCGTTGTGCGAGCCCATGTACCAGAGCCGCCCCTGGGCGTCGACGATCGCCTTGCGTATGCCGACGTTGCTGCGACGGCAGCGGGAACACCTGCAGCTGCTCGGTCCTGGGATCGAGCATGGCCATCGTGTCCTTGTTGATTTCGCTCACGAGCACGCGCCCCGCGCCGTCGACGGTGATCGCGTACGGGCCGCCGCGGTCGCCCGCGGGCATCTCGTATTCCTTCACGACCTTGGCCGCGGCCGGATCGATGTGCGCGATCTTGCCGACGCCGTAGAGCGTGACCCAGAGGCGTGCCGTCGGGGGCGGCCGCGACGCGGCGCGGCATGGTTCCCGGGCCCATGTAGAGCTCGCTGACCTTGCCCGTCTTGGCGTCGATGATCCCCATCTTGTCGCGCGCCCATGCGGCACACCCAGACCTTGCCCAGCTTGTCGAGCGCGATGCCGTAGGGACCGCCCGACATGCGGTATTCCGTGATCTTTCCGCTCGGGCGCTCGAGCCGGCCGACGTAACCCGACTGGCTGGTGAACCAGATCGTGCCGGCGCCGTCGGTGACGAGCGTGTGCGGACTGCCGCCGAGGGCGGGCGGTGCTCGATCACCTTGCCGGTCGCCGGGTCGAGCTCGCCGATCACGCCCTTGCCGTTGCCGGTGTACCAGACCTTGCCCGAGGAATCGACCATGAGCCCGTGCGGGCGCGTGCCCTCGGGAAGGTTCCACTCGTTGAATTTCTGGGTCTTGGTGTCGAAGCGCGCGATGCGGTCGGCGTACATCACCGTGATGTAGATGTTGCCGTCGGGGCCGATCGCGGGATCGCGCGCGAACTTCGGCGTCGGCACCGGCCACTCGGTGATCTTCGCGGAGAAATCTCTGCGTGCCCGGGCGCGATGCCGTAGTTCGAGCCGCCGGCGAAGGCGGCGAGCGGGCAGCAGAGACAGCGGCGAGGAGAGCGCAGCTTCGCATCGGAAATCCGGCTCTTGGAGTCTGGCGCGCCCGGCGCGAATCGAACGCGCGACCTATGGCTTCGGAGGCCATCACTCTATCCCCTGAGCTACGGGCGCGGGGAGACAAATTATACACCGCGAGATTCGCGGCCGACCGCGCCGCCGGAAGAAGCGCGTCGATCAGGCGCATCGTCTCCGCCGACCGACGTCGCGTGCTTCAGATACTCACCGATGCTCGCGCGCAGCACGCCGTAGGCGCCGAAGCGCTCGATCAGCGCGGTGAACGGCTCCCAGAAGCCGTCGGTCGCGCACAGGATCACCGGCTTCGCCTGCAGGCCGAGATCGTTCAGCGTCAGCATTTCGATCAGCTCGTTCAAGCGTTCCGATCCCGCCGGGGATCGCGACGAAGAGGTCTGGCGCATCCGGTCATGCGCTGCTTGCGCTCGGCGAGCGTGTCGACGATGACCGAGCGTGCCCAGGTCGGCGGCGGCGTGCTCGGGGCGCATGAGGTGCCTCGGCATGATGCCCAGGACCTCGCCGCCCGCGGCCACGGCAGCGCGTGCGGCGACGCCCATCAGGCCGCGGCCGCTGCCGCCGTAGACGCAGGCGCAAGCCGCGCGCGGCGCACAGGCGGCGCCGAATTCGGCGGCGAGCTTGCTGCGCCGCGGCGGCAGGCCCTCCTTCGCGCGAGCAGAACAGGCACACCGAGCGGTTCATCGGTCTCGTGTCCGGTTTCATGTCCGGATGATCGCGTCCAGGCCGATGTCCACCGCCGGCGCGCGACTGCGTGATCCGGCCGACCGAGATGAAATCCACGCCGGTCTCGGCGATCGCGCGCACGGTCTCCGAGGCGCACCCCGCCGGACGCTTCGAGCGGCACCCGCCCGGCGAAAGCGCGACCGCCCGGCGCATCTCATCCAGCCCCATGTTGTCGAGCAGGATCATGTCCGCGCCCGCAGGCGAGCGCCTCCTTGACCTGATCGAGCGTGTCGCATTCGACTTCGATCTTGGTGAGCACCGGAGCGCCCTCGCGTGCGCGCCGCACGGCCTCGGCGATCGAGCCGCACACGCTGATGTGGTTGTCCTTGATGAGCACGCCGTCGTCCAGCCGCAGCCGGTGGTTGCGCCCGCCGCCGAGCTGCACGGCGTGCTTCTCCAGCGCGCGCAGGCCCGGCGTGGTCTTGCGCGTGTCGATCAGGACCGAACGCGTGCCCGCGATGCGCTCGACGTACTGCGCGGTGAGCGTCGCGATCCCCGAGAGATGCTGGAGAAAATTCAGGGCGGTGCGCTCCACCGCGAGCAGCGCGCGGGCCGGGCCCGCGACCTTGGCCACCATCGCATGCCCGACCTCGACCCGATCGCCGTCGCTCGCCCGCAAGCTCGACGACGCAGCCGCGCCGCGGCGCCGGAACACCTTGGCGGCGACGTCGATCCCCGCGAGCGACGATGTCCTGGCGCGCGTTGAGCGCGAGCTCGACGCGCGCGTCGGCCGGGATCACCAGCTCCGAGGTGAGGTCGGCAAAGCCGATGTCCTCGGCGAGCGCCGAGTCGATCAGCTCGTTCCACGACGAGAGGGTCGATCATTTCGAGGGCGGGGATTGTCGGTCTTCGAGAATATCGCTGCAAGCGCTATAATGCGCGCTTTCTACGCTCGCCAAAGGCAGCGCGATGAGCGGAAACTCGCACGATTCCCCTATCAAGACCCCCAAGCAGCTCGTCACCGTGCTGGTGCTCGCGTTCGTCGTCCCGATCATCCTCATCGTCCTGCTGTCGCAGCTCGCGACCAGCGGCAGGATCTTCGACAAGGACAGCCCGGCGATGTCGCCCGAGGAGATCGCCAAGCGCATCAAGCCGGTCGCCGACGTCGCCGTCGGCGGCGGCGGGCCCGGCGCGAAGGTGCTGAAGACCGGCGAGCAGGTTTACCAGGCGGTCTGCACCGCCTGCCACGCCACCGGGATCGCGAAGGCGCCGAAATTCGGCGACAAGCGCGACTGGGGCGCCGCGCATCCGCGCCGGGCCAGAAGGCGCTGCGTGCAGGTGGCGCTGAAGGGCGAGGGCGCGATGCCGCCGCGCGGCGGCGCGTCCGATCTCTCCGACCTCGAGGTCGAGCGCGCGGTCGTCTACATGGCGAACGCCGGCGGGGCCAAGTTCAGGAGCCGGCCGCGCCGCGCGCCCGCGCCGGCGCCGCAGCCGCGCCGCCGTCGCGGACGGCAAGAAGGTCTACGAGTCGACCTGCATCGCCTGCCACGGCGCGGGCGTCGCCAACGCTCCGAAATTCGGCGACAAGAAGGCCTGGGCGCCGCACCTCGTGCACGGCACCGAGCATCTCTACGAGAACGCGCTCAAGGGCCTGGGCGCGATGCCGCCCCGCGGCGGCAACCTCACGCTCTCCGACGCCGAAGTCAAGGCGGCGGTCGACTACATGGTCAAGGCGGCGAAGTAGCCGCCGCTCGGCAGGCCGCCTCCGCCGACGGCCTATGATCGATCACCTCGATCACATCGTGCTGACGACGGCGCACACCGAGCAGTGCATCGATTTCTACACGCGGGTGCTCGGCATGAAATTCGAGCGCTTCGGCGAGGGCCGCATGGCGCTCAAGTTCGGCAGCCAGAAGATCAACCTGCACGAGAAGGGACGCGAGTTCCACCGCCAGAGCGACGCTCGCCGCGCCCGGCACGCTCGACATCTGCTTCATCGCCTCGGTGCCGCTCGAAGGACGTGATCGCGCGGCTGGTCGCGGCCGGCGTGCCGATCATCGAGGGACCGGTCGCGAAGACCGGCGCGACGGGCCCGATCCGCTCGGTCTACGTCCGCGATCCGGACGGCAATCTCGTGGAGATTTCGGAGCAGGCCGCCTGAGCCTGCGTTTCCAACGGGAGCAACGGCAACACGTAGGAGGGAGCATCATGAGACTCACGCAAGTCGCGGTCGGAGCAAGCTGCGCTGGCGCTGGCGCTTTTCGCATTCGACGGGCGCGCAGGCGCAGCAGCCCATCATAGTCAAGTTCAGCCACGTCGTCACCGACGACACGCCCAAGGGCAAGGGCGCGCTGAAGTTCAAGGAGCTGGCCGAGGCCAAGACCAAGGGCCGGGTGAAGGTCGAGGTCTATCCCAACAGCCAGCTCTACAAGGATCGCGAGGAGCTCGAGGCGCTGCAGCTCGGCGCAGTGCAGATGCTCGCGCCCTCGGTGTCGAAGTTCGGGCCGCTCGGCGTGCGCAAGTTCGAGGTGTTCGACCTGCCGCTACATGTTCCCGGACGAGAAGTCGCTCGAGAAGCGTGGTCGAGGGTCCGGTCGGTCACGGGGCTGTTCAAGCTGCTCGAGCCCAAGGGCATCACCGGGCTTGCCTACTGGTTCAACGGCTTCAAGGAATTCACCGCCAACAAGCCGCTCAAGAAGCTCGACGACTTCAAGGGCATGAAGATCCGCATCCAGTCCTCGAAGGTCCTCGAGGGCGAGATCAAGGCGCTCGGCGCGATCCCGCAGGTGATGGCGTTCTCCGAGGTCTACACGGCGCTGCAGCAGGGCGTGGTGGACGGCGAGGAGAACACGCCCTCGAACAAGTACACCCAGAAGATGCACGAGGTGCAGAAGCACATGACGATGTCCGACCACGGCGTGGTCATGTACGCGGTGGTCGTCAACAAGAAGTTCTGGGACGGCCTGCCGCCCGACATCCGCAAGAGCCTCGAACGAGGCGATGGCCGAATCGACAAAGTACGTGTGGCAGATCGCGAAGCAGGAAAACGACGACGCTGTCGCCAAGATCAAGGCCGCCAAGACGACCGAGATCTACGTGCTGCCGCCGGCCGAGAAGGCGGTATGGCGCAAGGCGATGCTGCCGCTGTACCAGCAGTACGAGGACGTCGTCGGCAAGGACACGCTGCAGGCGATCGAGAAGACCGTCGCGCAGTCCGGCGAAGAAGTAGCCAGCTGGACGCAGCGATCGGACGCGGTCGCGACCGCCGCGGGGGGCATCGATGCGCACCTTCAACCGCGTCCTCGACCACCTCGAGGAATGGCTCGTCGCGAGCTTCATGGCGCTCGCGACGATCGTCATTTTCGTTTCGGTGCTGCACCGCTACACCGCCGACATCCCCTGGGTCTGGAAAGTACACGCAGCACCTGAGCCTCACCTGGGCGCAGGAGCTTTGCATCTACCTGTTCATCTGGATGGCGAAGTTCGGCGCCGCGTACGGCGTGCGCACCGGCATCCACGTCGGCGTCGACGTGCTGGTGCGGCTGCTCGCGCCGCCGAAGCGCCGCTTCTGGATCACCTTCGACCTGCTCGCCGGCGCGTTCTTCACCGGTGTGATCGCCGTGCTCGGCGGCATGTTCGTGTGGCGCATGATGGGCACCGGCCAGGTGTCGCCCGACCTCGAGCTGCCGATGTGGATCGTCTATCTGCGCGGTGCCGCTCGGCTCCGCGCTCATGTGCTACCGCTTTCTGCAGGTCGCCTGGCGCTTCCGCCGCACGGGCGAGCTGCCCTCGCACAACGCACGCGCGCGTCGACGGCATGGACGCGGAGGCACGCGCGTGAACGGCTGGATCATTTTCATCCTGCTGATCGCTGCTGATGCTGACCGGGATGCCGATCTCGATCGCGCTCGGCCTGACGGTGCTCTCCTTCCTCTTCTTCATGACCGACCTGCCGGCGGAGCTGGTGTCGCAGCGCTTGTTCACGGGCCTCGACCAGTTCGCCATCATGGCGATCCCCTTCTTCATCCTCGCCGGGACCTTCCTCACCCACGGCGGCGTGGCGAAACGCATGATCCGCTTCGCCACCGCGCTGGTCGGCCATTTCCACGGCGGGCTCGCGATGGCGGGCGTGTTCGCCTGCGCCTTGTTCGCCGCGGTGTCGGGCTCGAGCCCGGCGACGGTGGTGGCGATCGGCACCATCCTCATCCCGGCGATGGAGAAACAGGGCTATCCGCGCAAATTCGGCGTCGGCGCGATCGGCACGGCGGGCGCGCTCGGCATCCTGATCCCGCCGTCGATCGTGATGGTGATCTACTCGGTGTCGACCAACACCAGCGTCGGCAAGCTGTTCATCGCCGGCATCGTGCCGGGCACCCTGCTCGCGGCGCTCCTCATGGGCATCACCTGGGTGGTCGCGAAACGCAACGACTACCCTCGCATGCAGCGCGCGAGTCTCAAGGAAATCTGGGACTCGTTCTGGAACGCGATCTGGGGATTGCTCCTGATCGTGGTCGTGATCGGCGGCATCTACGGCGGCGTGTTCACGCCCACCGAGGCCGCGGCGGTGAGCGCGGTCTACGCCTTCGTCGTCGCGGTGTTCGTCTACAAGGACCTCAAGCTTTCGGACGTGCCCAAGGTGCTGCTCGACTCGGCCAACACCAGCGCGATGCTGCTCTACATCATCACCAACGCCATCCTGTTCTCGTTCCTGCTCACCTCCGAGAACATCCCGCAGGCGATGGCGCAGTGGATCGTCGACAAGCACCTCGCCCCCTGGGTGTTCCTGCTCGGGCGTGAACATCCTGCTGCTGATCGCGGGCAACTTCATGGAGCTCCTCGTCGATCGTGCTGCTGCTCGCGCCGATCCTCTTCCCGGTCGCGATGAAGCTCGGCGTCGACCCGATCCACTTCGGCATCGTCATGACCATCAACATGGAGGTCGGCCTGATCCACCCGCCGGTCGGCTTGAACCTCTACGTCGCGAGCAACATCGCGAAGATGGGGCTCACCGAGACCACGGTCGCGTTCGCCCCGTGGATCGTGGTGATGGTGCTGTACCTCCTGCTCGTCACCTACGTGCCGCAGATCGCGACCTGGCTGCCGAATCTCGATCTACGCGCGCCCGGGTTAGCCCGGTTAAAATGCAGCGATGAAGATTCTCTTCATCGCCGATCCGCTCGACTCGTTCAAGCTCGCCAAGGACTCGACCTACGCCATGATGGTCGAGGCGGCGAAGCGCGGCCACGATCTGTATTTCGCGCTGCAGGAAGGCCTGATGTGGAAGGGCGGGCGCGTGCTCGCCGAGTGCTCGCGCATCTCACTCACCGGCGCGACAGGCTCCTGGTACCGCGCGGACGCCGCCGGCGAGGCGCCGCTCGCGGAGTTCGACGCGGTGCTGATGCGCAAGGACCCGCCGTTCGACGCCGAGTACGTCGCGAGCACCTGGCTGCTGGAGCTGGCGCAGGCGCGAGGGCGCGAAGGTGTTCAACGATCCGCGCGCGGTCCGCGACCACAGCGAGAAGCTGGCGATCGCGAAGTACGCGCAATTCACCGCGCCGATCGCTCGTGACGCGCCTCGACGCCCAGCTCCAGCGAGTTCATCGACGGCGCACGGCGACGTGGTGCTCAAGCCGCTGGACGGCATGGGCGGCGCATCGATATTCCGCGTCGCGCGCCGCACGACCCCAACCGCAACGTCATCGTCGAGACGCTGCTGCGCGACGGCGCAGAAATCGGTCGATGGCGCAGCGCTACATCCCGGAGATCCGCGACGGCGACAAGCGCATCCTGCTGATCGCGGGCAAGCCCGTGCCGCACTGCCTCGCGCGCATCCCCAAGCCCGGCGAGACGCGCGGCAACCTCGCCGCCGGCGGCACCGGGGTCGCGAAGCCGCTCATCGAAGCGCGACCTCGAGATCGCGAACGCGCTCGGGCCCGAGCTCGCGCGGGCAGGGCTTGCTCCTCGTGGGCCTGGACGTGATCGGCGACTGCCTCACCGAGATCAACGTCACCAGCCCGACCTGCTTCCAGCGAGATCACCGCAGCAGACCGGGTTCAACGTCGCCGGGATGTTCCTCGACGCGCTCGAAGCCGCCTGCGCGGCGTAGCACGCGCGACCATGATCGGCATCCTGATCGTTTCGCACGGCAGCTTCGGCGAAGCGCTGATGCACAGCGCGAGCCACGTGCTCGGCAAGCGCCCGCAGCAGGTGCGCCAGATGGGCGTGGCGCTGCACGACGATCCCGACACGATCCTCCCGCAGGCCGCGAGCCTGCTCCGCCAGCTCGACACCGGGGACGGGCGTGCTGGTGCTGACCGACATGCTCGGCGCGACGCCGTCGAACATCGCCACCCGCCTGCTCGCGCCCGGCCGCGTCGAAGGGCTCGCCGGCGCGAGCCTGCCGATGCTGATCCGCGCGCTCACCTACCGCGACGAGCCGCTCGCCGCGGTCGTCGAAAAGGCGATGAGCGGCGGGCAGGAGGGCGTCGTCCACCTCACCTCGGACGTCTGCAATGGCGCAAACCGAAGCTGAGATCGTGAACAAGCTCGGCCTGCACGCGCGCGCCGCGGCAAAGCTCACCGAAGTCGCCGGCGGCTTCGCCGCCGAGGTGTGGCTGTCGCGCAACGGCCGCCGCGTGAACGCCAAGAGCATCATGGGCGTGATGATGCTCGCCGCCGGCAAGGGCAGCCGCGTCCTCATCGAGGCCGACGGCGAGGATGCCGACGGCGCGCTCGCCGCGCTCGTCGAGCTGATCGCCGAGCGCTTCGGCGAGACGAGGAGCCGCACGTGAAACCGGGCGAGAATCCCAGGCCGTCGCGGCGAGCTTCACGCTGCACGGCGCGGGCGTGTCGGGCGGCATCGCGATCGGCCACGCGCACCTCGTCTCCGAGCGCGCGCCTCGAGGTCGCGCACTACGAGATCGGCGCCGCAGGAGATCGACGCCGAGATCGCGCGCTTCGACGCGGCGATCGCGCAGGTGCGAGGGCGAGCTCGCCGCGCTCGCAGGCGAGCGTGCCCGCGGGCGCGCCGCGTGGAGATGAAGGCGATCCTCAACCTGCACGCGATGCTGCTCAAGGACTCCAACGCTCTCCGCCGTCCCGCGCGAGCTGATCCGCAACCGCCGCTGCAACGCCGAATGGGCGCTCACGCAGCAGCTCGACTACCTCGTCGTCGCAGTTCGAGGAGATGGAGGATCCCTACCTGCGCGAGCGCAAGCAGGACGTCGTGCAGGTGGTCGAGCGGGTGCTCGCGGCGATGCTCGGCACCGGGCACGCGCCCGCCGGCGCCCTCGCACGAGGAGGACCTGATCGTGGTGGCGCACGACCTGTCGCCCGCGGACATGATCCTGTTCAAGCAGCACCGCTACGCCGGCTTCGTCACCGACCTCGGCGGCGTGACCTCGCACACCGCGATCCTCGCGCGCAGCCTCGCCCTGCCCGCGATCGTCGGCCTGCACCACGCGCGCGGCATGATCCGCGAGGGCGAGCCGCTGATCGTCGACGGCCGCGAAGGCGTGCTGATCGTCAACCCCGGCGAGCAGGTGCTCGCGGAGTACCGCGAGCGCAGCCGGCGAGATCGAGACCGAGCGCGAGAAGCTCAAGCGCCTGCGCACCGCGCGCTCGGCGACGCTCGACGGCGTCGCGGTCGAGCTCCAGGCCAACATCGAGCTGCCGGAGGACGTCGAGGAGGCCGCCGAGGCGGGCGCGATGGGCATCGGCCTGTTCCGCAGCGAGTTCCTGTTCCTCAACCGCGACGACCTGCCTTCCGAGGACGAGCAGTTCGAGGCCTACCGCAAGGTCGCCGACGCGATGCACGGCCGGCCGGTCACGATCCGCACGCTCGACCTGGGCGCCGACAAGAGCATCAACGGCGCCGACCGCGGCGGCGCCGAACCCGGCGCTCGGCCTGCGCGCGATACGCTTCTGCCTGGCCGAGCCGCAGATGTTCCTGACGCAGCTGCGCGCGATCCTGCGCGCCTCGCGCCACGGCAAGATACGCCTGCTCATCCCGATGCTCGCCCACGCCCACGAGGTCGAGCAGATGCTCGCCGCGGTGCGCCAGGCGAAGGAGATGCTCGACGACCAGAAGATCACGCTACGACCGCCGCATCCAGATCGGCGGCATGATCGAGGTGCCCGCCGCGGCGCTGTCGCTGCCGTATTTCCTCGAGAAGCTCGATTTCCTGTCGATCGGCACCAACGACCTGATCCAGTACACGCTCGCGATCGACCGCACCGACGACACGGTGGCGCACCTCTACGATCCGCTGCACCCGGCGGTGCTGCAGCTGATCGCGCAGACCATCCGGAGCGCGAAGCGCGCCAAGACCCCGGTCGCGGTGTGCGGCGAGATGGCCGGCGACACCCTCGATGACGCGGCTGCTGCTCGGCTTCGGCCTGCGCGAGTTCTCGATGCACCCGGCGCAGCTGCTCGCGATCAAGAACGAGGTGCTGCGCACGCGCATCAAGGAAGTGGAGCAGGCCGCCGCGCGCGTCAGCCGCGAGCACGATCCGGCCAAGGCGCGCGCGCTGCTCGCGAAGCTGAACGCCTGAAGCCATGCAACACCGGCCGCGAACCCGCTGCGCGAGGTCCTGATCGTCGAGCAGACGGATCCTTCGCTCAGGCGCCGCTGGTTCGAGAACGACTATTTCGACCTGTTCACCTGGCAGGACGCCGCCGGGGCGTTGACGAAGTTTCAGCTGTGCTACGACGTCGAGCTGCAACGAGCGCGCCCTGGTGTGGAGCCGGTCCGGCGGGATCTATCACGACGGCGTCGATCACGGCGACGCATCCGGCGGGCACCGGCAGGCGCCGATCCTCGTCGCCGGACGGCAAATTCGACTCCGGTACGGTCGTGCCGCGCTTCGAGCGCGACTCGGCGACCGTTCCCGCCGAGCTGCGCGACTTCGTCCTCGCGAAGATGCGCGAGCACCTGCATCGCGCAGCACCGGCTGAAGATCGGCCGCGACCGAGTCAGGCGCGAGCAGTGGCAGAAACGCCGCAAGGCCAAGGATGCTCCCGAGAATTGACGCGGCCGCGCCGCTGAGGTAAGTTCCTCCTTCGCGCCGATTTGACTATCAGCTTGCAGGCGCCGCCTCGGAGGTCCGGGGCGACAAACAAATATTGCTAAAGCGAGGGCGACCCGTTTAGCAGGCAAGCTAAACGGGTTTTTCATTTTATGGCGCCGGAAGGCAACGCAGGACCGCGCTCGGTCGGCGCGGTCAAGCCGCAGATCCATGCATTTCGACCAGCCGCTGCACTTCAAGAGCGGCGCGACGCTCGACGCCTACGACCTGGTCTACGAAACCTACGGCAGGCTGAACGCGGCGAAATCGAACGCCGTGCTCGTCTGCCACGCGCTCAACGCCGCGCACCACGTCGCCGGCTACTACGCCGACGCAGCCCGACAACGTCGGCTGGTGGGACAACATGATCGGGCCGGGCAAGCCGCTCGACACCGAGAAGTTCTTCGTCGTCGGCGTGAACAACGTCGGCGGCTGCTTCGGCACGACCGGCCCCAAGAGCGTCGAACCCCGCGACCGGCAAGCCCTACGGCTCCGCCTTCCCCGTGGTCACGGTCGAGGACTGGGTGAACGCGCAGGCGCGGCTCGCCGACCGCCTGGGCATCGCCTCCTTCGCCGCCGTGATGGGCGGGAGCCTGGGCGCGATGCAGGCGCTGCAGTGGACGATCAGCTACCCGGACCGCATCCGCAACGCGGTCGTGGTCGCGGCGGCGCCCAAGCTCTCGGCGCAGAACATCGCGTTCAACGAGGTCGCGCGCCAGGCGATCACCACCGACCCGGATTTCCACGGCGGCGACTACTACGGGCACGGCGTGGTGCCGCGCCGCGGCCTGCGCCTCGCGCGCATGATCGGGCACATCACCTACCTGTCCGACGACGCGATGATGGAGAAATTCGGCCGCGCGCTCCGCTCCGACTCGATCAAGTTCCACTTCGACGTCGATTTCGAGATCGAGTCGTACCTGCGGCACCAGGGCGACAAGTTCTCCGAGTACTTCGACGCCAACACCTACCTGCTCATCACCCGCGCGCTCGACTACTTCGACCCGGCGGCCGAGCACGGCGACGACCTCTCGAAGGCGCTCGCCGCGGCGAAGGCGCGGTTCCTCGTCGTGTCGTTCACCTCGGACTGGCGCTTCGCGCCGCCGCGCTCGCGCGAGATCGTCAAGGCGCTGCTCGACAACCGCCGCGACGTGTCCTACGCGCGAGATCGACGCGCCGCACGGGCACGACGCCTTCCTGCTCGAGGACGCGCGCTACCACGCGCTGGTGCGGGCGTACTTCGACGGGATCTACGCGCGCCTATGAACGGCCAGCGAGCAGGGCGCGCTCTCCGAGCGCTCCGATTTCCAGGCGATCGCCGCCTGGGTCAAGCCCGATTCCTCGGTGCTCGACCTGGGCTGCGGCGACGGCGTGCTGCTCAAGTACCTGCGGCAGACGCGCAACGCGCGCGGCTACGGCATCGACATCGACGACGCCAACGTGCTCGCCTGCGTGAAGAACGGCGTCAACGTCATCCAGAGCGACCTCGAGCGCGGCCTCGCGGGCTTCGACGCCGGGTCCTTCGACTGCGTGATCCTGTCGCAGACCCTGCAGGCGGTGCGCCGCACCGAGGAGATCGTGCTCGACATGCTGCGCGTCGGGCGCGAGGCGATCGTCTCGTTTCCGAACTTCGGCCGCTGGGACCTGCGGCTGCAGATCGCGCTCGGCGGGAAGATGCCGGTGTCGCCGGAGCTGCCCTACCAGTGGTACAACACGCCCAACGTGCACCTGTTCACCATCGCCGATTTCGAGTCGTTCTGCGCGAGCCACGGCATCCGCGTGCTCGAGCGCATCGTCCTGCACGGCGGGCGGCCGGTCACGACGCTCGTCAACATCTTCGGCAGCCTCGCGGTCTACCGCATCCAGAAGTCCGCGCTAGGCCGCAGTGCGCTACGACGCGATCGTCATCGGCGGCGGCCACAACGGCCTGGTGTGCGCCTGCTACCTCGCGGGCGCGGGCCTCAAGGTCCGCGTGCTCGAGCGCCGGCGCCGTGGTCGGCGGCGCGGCGGTCACCGAGGAATTCGCGCCGGGCTTCCGCAACTCCACCGCCGCCTACACGGTGAGCCTCCTCAATCCCAAGGTGATCCGCGACCTGCGGCTCGCCGAGCACGGCCTGAAGATCGTCGAGCGCCCGTTCGCCAACTTCCTGCCGCTGCCCGACGGACAGTACTTCAAGCTCGGCCCGACGACCGCCGACACGCAGAAGGAGCTCGCGCGCTTCTCCCAGCGCGACGCCGAGCGCCTGCCCGAGTACTACCGCACCATCGAGAGCCGCGGCCGACACGCTGCGCAGCCTCGTCCTCGAGACGCCGCCCAACCTCGGCATGAGCTGGCGCAGCGGCCTCGCGCGCCCTCGCGCTGGGCGGCAAGCTCGCGCTCCTGTCGCGCCGCGCGCAGCGCGACCTGTGGGAGATCGTCACGAAGAGCGCGGGCGAGCTGCTCGACTGGTGGTTCGAGAGCGATCCGCTCAAGGCGGCGTTCGGCTTCGACGCCCAGGTCGGGCACTTCGCGAGCCCTTACTCGCCCGGCTCGGCGTACGTGCTCCTGCACCACGCCTTCGGCGAGGTGAACGGCAAGCGCGGCACCTGGGGCCACGCCCTGGGCGGCATGGGTGCGGTGAGCGATGCGATCGCAACCGAGGCGCAAGCGCGCGGAGTCGAGATCACCACCGGCGCGGAAGTGACCGCCGTCCGCGTCGAAAGCCGGACGCGTCGCCGCGCGTCGCGCTCGCGGACGGCACCGAGATCGAGGCGGACGCGGTCGCGGCCGGCGTCAACCCGAAGCTCCTCTATCTCAAGATGCTCGAGCCGGGCGCGCTCGACCCGGAATTCCGCTCGCGGATCGAGCGCTGGCGCTGCGCCTCGGGCTCGTTCCGCATGAACGTGGCGCTCTCGGAGCTGCCGGATTTCACTTGCGCGCCCGGAAAGCACGCCCAGCCCCACCACAGCGCCGGCATCATCATCGCGCCTTCGCTCGCCTACATGGAGCGCGCCTACTTCGACGCGCGCACGCACGGCTAGTCGCGCGAGCCGATCGTCGAGATGCTCATCCCGAGCACCGTCGATCCAGACCTCGCGCCGCCAGGAAAGCACGTCGCGAGCCTCTTCTGCCAGCACTTCGACCCGGTACTGCCCGGACGGAGCGCAGCTGGGACGACGCAAAGGAAGCCGCGGCCGATACCGTCGATCGAAACCGTCAACCGCCACGCGCCGAACTTCAAGGCGAGCATCATCGCGAGAAAATCCTCTCGCCGCTCGACCTCGAGCGCGACTTCGGCATCGATCGGCGGCGACATCTTCCACGGCGCGCTGACGCTCGACCAGCTCTTTCTCGGCGCGGCCGGTGCTCGGCTACGCCGACTACCGCTCGCCCGTGCGCGGGCTGTACCTGTGCGGCGTCGGGCGCGCATCCCGGCGGCGGCGTCACCGTGGAGCACCGGGCCATCACCGCGGGCAATCCTCAGGGTTTGCGCCGCCGCTAAGCACCGGATTGAACGCAAAGCGGCAACGGGTAATCTTGCGGCGGTTTGGGCGTAACCTTTACACGGTCCGCATATTTAACGTTAGAGCCGTGAAAGATGTTCGCCCGTCCCATTCGTCACGGTGGCGACCATCGGTCTGGCGAGCGTGTGAAAATGCGAGCGCGAACATTTTCCGCCTCCGTGCGATGCCCGGAGTTGCGGCGGCTTATGAGCCGATTGTCGTGTCCCGCCGTGCCAAGATGGCTGGGAGCACAATGGCGGTGGCTGCTGAGCTTAGCCGTGATGCCGATTCTGGGTCGTGCAGGGCCCAGTTTCGGTCCCGCTCCTGACTTTCGTTTCATTTCTGGTAATTCTCCTGGTCCATCGGCTGCGTCTCATTCTTTCTGGTTTTGCGCCAATGGAACAGTTAGCGCAAGCCGAACCGGAGCTCGCATTGACCGCCACTACCTACGTCTTTGGTAGCCATGGCTTTGATTGCTCTGCTCCTAGTTCCTGCTTATGCGATATTTCGGCTCTATCAGCGCGGCCCACCCGGAGCCTCTGCAGAAGCAGCGCTCCGTGTGGCATCCGTCGTCTCGTCGGCCCGGTGGCCGCCAAACGTTAGGTCTCATGTTCAGAGTGCGACCGTTCGAGGAAAAGGATAGATCGGCCCTGGAGACCATTTACCGAGTGCCGTTCCGAAGCGACTTGGCTCCCCATCTGCGGTCAAGGAGAAGGCGGACTTTTGCGCGAGACACTGAGGGCGAGAGTACTGCTCGTTGCCGTCGGGAGCGATGGTGAACCCGTCGCCTTCGTTTCGGTATGGGAACCGGACGCATTTATTCACCACGTTTTACGTGCGCAATGGATGGCAGCAAAAAGGCATCGGCAAGCAACTGCTCGATGCCCTGGGCCCATCGACTGCCCAGGCCGTGGAGGCTGAAGTGCGTGCGTGCAAATGACCGAGCACTTGCCTTCTATCTCGATCAGGGCTGGATGGAGGTATCGTCAGGCGTTAGCGAAGATGGGCCATATGTAGTACTGGAAATCGCATGAGACCTAACAACGCGGTCGAGAGCGGACGTTAGGCCCTACGATCACGCCCAGCGGGAGCGGAATCCCATCTCCGAAAAGGCACCTGCGCGGTCGCGTAGCCCAAGGTGAAGCGCGCATGTCAGCATCCCAACTAGGGCTGTGGAAGGCCATCCGAATCAAACCAGAGAAGTGGCAGTGGCATCCGTACGGCGACCCCCGGCAAAGGCTTCTGGGCCGCGTTGCGCTCATCGGGCGAAACGTCATCTGCGCGCAACGACATCGAAGAAGGCTTTGAACCAGGTTCGGTCTACACCACCTATGGCCAGATCGGAAGATTACCGAGTGCAACGAAGATGAGCTGGAAGTCACCATTGAATACCTGATGACTTCGCTCGAACGAGGTACAGGCACTGGATCTCGTTCACATGACAGACAAAACCAGTCAAGATTCCAGCGCTGTTGATGGGGCCTACGTGGTGGGTGTGCAATCTTGATCCGACGGCGGAATCGGTCCTGATGCTGTGAACGAACTCGGCAGTGCTTGGCAACCGTGCTGTCCGGAAGAGCTCATTGTCGGCGGCGAATTTACCGCTGAGGGCGCGCTCATTTCTTGCAGATCGACGCGACGACCGAGGTACGTCCAGCGTCTCGGGCGATTTTCGCTTCTATCTTGCCGAAAACGGTGACGAGCTTCGCCGGAGTGGCCGTCATCCGTATCGAACGCTCACCTCGTATTACCTATTTGTCGCAAAGCCATATCATGGTACAGGGTTAGCGCAACGACTTTGGAACAAGTAGGCTTGATGCCTTAGCCTTCGAATCCCGGCACATTCACGGTCAACGCGTCCAACTATGCTGTTCGTGCTTACGAGAAGCTCGATTTCCGGCGGATTGAGCCTACGAGAGAGAAGAATGGCGTGCTATATAACCCCATGCAGTTTGTCAGCGCCGGCTAACCCGGCGCCCAACACGGACGCGCGCAGAAGCAGCGCGCGCCGGTTGGCTCTACGTTGTGGACCCCGGCAGAAGTCGATTGACGGAGCGCGCACCACGGAAATCTCCGCCACTGTCACGAGCTCACGCATCGGACACGCAGGTAAACCGTTGTCCGCACTGGCGCGCGTGCGTCACAGCCTCTCGCCGTGCCTGCGCCAAGGCTGGCTGGCCGCGGGTCATCAATCAACGGTGGCGAGTTCCTGATGCTCGCCCTGGCAACCTGCTACTGCAACGATCTCTATCGCGAAGCCGAGCGCCTGCGCATACCGATCGAGCGTGCTCAAGTTGAGGCAACGGCCGAGTTCCCCGGTGTTGGCCTGGCAGCCACAAACATTCGCTACCGTGCGGTCGTCAGGTCTTCGGCCAGTGCCGAGGCAATTGCCCTGTTGCTGCGCGAAACCGATGCTGTGGCTGAAGTACACAATACCGTCCGTGCCGGCGTCCCCTGTCGAGTTTCACGCAGCAACCCTGAAACCCGAACAACCGAATCGGAGAGACGGATGATCGTTACCGTGTTTCGTTCTCGCGTGAAGCCGGAGGCACGAGAGGAGTACGCGCGCTGGGCCGGTCGAGATGAGCGAATTGGCACGCCAGATGCCAGGGTACATTTCCCACAAAGGCTTCGTGGCTGAGGACGGCGAACAGAGTAACGATCGTCGAGTTCGAGTCTGAAGAGGCACAGCGCGCGTGGAGCGTGCACCGCGAACACGTGGAGGCAAAGAAGAAGGGGCGTTCGAGTTTTTACTTGGAATACCGGGTGCAAATCTGCACGGTGCAACGTGACATTTCGTTTCCAAATCGAGCGCCCTGACACCGCGTTCGCATATCCGACCAATCATGACCCTGCGTCGCTTCATTGTCCTCGCCCTTCCGTCCGCGGCGGCGCTGATCCTCGCGATCCTGCTCTTTACCTCTCGCTTTCGGCGACCTGAGCCGGCACAAGGGGCGCATCGAAGCGCTCGTGACCGGAGCTGACCGGACGGCCTTTCGCGATCGACGGGGCCTTCGAGCTCGAGGTGCTGCCGTCCATCCTCGTGCGGGCGGAGCGCGTCCGCCTCGGCAACGCGCCCGGCGGCTCGACGCCTCAGATGGTCGAGATCGGGCGGTTTTCGACGCAGGTCAGCCTCTGGTCGCTGGTCTCCGGGCCGGTCAACATCCGCTCATTCGAGCTGAGCGACGTCGCCGTCGTCCTCGAGAAGGACGCCGAGGGTAAGGGCAACTGGATGTTCGGCGAGGGGGCCGCGGAGCAAGCGGAGCCGCGCAGCGCAGAGGCCCCAAGATTCCGGCCGTGGTCCTGCGCGCCAAGCTCGACAACGTCCGGGTCTCATTTCGCGAGCCCGGAAGCCCGAGCGCGCCGCGGTCCTCGAGACCTTGACCGTCGACTCCCGCGGCAGGCGGCCTGCTCGCGGTCGCCGGGAAGGGCAAGCTGATCACCTATCCGGCCATCCTGACGGGTGAGGTCGGGCCGCTGGGCGCGCTCGTCTCCGGGCGCGACATCCGCATGGCGATCCAGGCTTCCTTGGGAAACCTGCGGCTCGACCTCAAGGGCGCCCTCGGCCGGCTCGATCCGCTGGACGGCGCCGACCTCACGCTGAAAGTCGAGCACCCGGACTTCGGGGCCGTGCTCGAGAAGCTGCAGCTGCCGGTGTTCGCCCCCGGCGCATTGAGCCTCGGCGCCCGCCTGTCAGACGCGGGAGAAGACACCCGACTCGAACTCGACGCGAAGCTCGGCGACATCTCGGCCAAGGTGAACGGAACCCTCCGCACGCTTGGGCTGCCGGGGTCGGACCTGCGGTTCGAGGCCTCGGTCGCGGACGCCGCGCGTCTCGCGGCAGCGTTCGGTGTGGCGGACTTGCCTGCCGGCACCGCAAAGGCCCGCGGGCGCATCGTGTCCTCGAGCACGGAGATCAGGCTCGACGGCGTGAGCGCGCAGTATGCCGGCGCGAAAGCGACGGCGGACGGGACGATTCGCACCAGCGGCAGCGTCGCACATCCGCTTCCGGGCTCGCCGCCGAGAGCCTGGCGAAGCTGCGCGAGGGCTGCCGGCGATCCCGTTGCAGATGAGCGGCAACTACGCTCGGCAGCCGCGCCAAGCTCGAGGTGAAGAACCTCAAGGCGCGCGTCGGCGAGACCGAGATCGCGGCGTCGGCGTCGATGACGCGAACCGGCAAGCGCCGAATCGAAGCCGATGTCGCCTCGCCCGTTTTCGACCTGACGCCGTTCCTGGTGAAGGAGACAAGGACAGAGAAGCCGCCGCCGAAGCTGGCGGCGAAGAAGTTCGTCTTCGGCGAGGAGCCGCTGCCGCTGGAAATTGTTGAAGGGACCCGACGCCAGGCTGCACGTTGCGATCGGCGAGCTGAAGCTCGCCGACGGGCGGCTTGAAGGACGTGGACGGCACGCTGAGGCTCGGCGGCGGCCAGCTGGCGCTCGAAGGCCGCGCGCGCGGCGGGGTTGAGGGCAGCCTGAGCGGCTCCGTCGTGCTGGCGCAGCAGGGACGGCGGCGGCGCCGGCCTGGACTTGAAGATCACCGCCACTCGCTTACGCGCCGGGCCTTGGCTCCGGAGGTGTGATCAAGCCCGGCGAGACACCGCCGGCCAGCCTGGAGGCGAGCCTCCAGGCGAAGGGCGCCTCCGCGCGGCAGATGGCAGCGAGCGCCAGCGGGCGGTTCCTGGTGACGCTCGGCCCGGGCAAGGTGAAAAGCGGCTTGGCGAGCGCCGTCGGCGGCAGACCTGATCAGCGAGCTCGCCGGGAAGCTCAACCCGTTTGCGGCGCAGGATCCCTACACGCAGCTCGATTGCGTCGTGACCCGGGCCGACCTCGCGGACGGCCGCGTCACGGTCGATCCCATCCTCATGCAGGCCGAGAAGGTCACGGTCGTCGCGGTCGGCAAGATCGACCTGCACACCGAGGCGCTGACGGCTCAACTTCGGCACCCGGCCGCGCGAGGGCAGTCGGCATCAGCGCCGGAATGTTCACCACCCCGTTCATCGAGCTGGAGGGCACCTGGCGAGCCTGCGTGCTGGGAATGGGCGCCAAGGGCGCAACGGCGGGTGTCGCCGCCGCGGCGACCGGCGGCGTGACCGTGCTGGCGCAAGGCGCCTTGGACCGATACGCGCGGCGCGAAGGACATTTGCAAGCAGGTGCTCACCGAGGCCGGCGCGGCCCGAAGTGACGCCCTGCCCCGGCGGCAGAGGGACTACGGCAGCGGGAAACGACGGCCCTTGCTCCGAATGTCCGCAGCGCGACGGCGCGGTGCAGCGCCAGGAGCGCGCTCGAACCGCACGGGAAACCGCCGGATCCTCGACCATTGCGTCTTCGGTGAGCCCGGCTCCGAGCAAGGGAATGCTGACCGACGCTTCCTCGACGATGACCGCGGACATCGTCCTGAGCGTTTCGCGAAGCGCCTCGTCGGCGTGGCGAGCGCGCGGCGATGCGTTGAACACCGCGACCGGCTTGTTGATGAACGGCTCGAAGCTCACCAGCCAATCGAGCACGTTCTTGATGGTGCCGGTGACGCCGTGCGCGTATTCGGGACTCGCGATCAACAGCGCGTCCGCGCTCGCGACCTCGCCGTGAAGCGCAACGATCTTCTGCGGCAGCTGCGCCTCCAGATCGGGATTGAACAGCGGCAGCTCGCCGGCGGCGCGAAAGAGCCGCAGCTGCACCTCCGGGGGCGACAGGCGCACCGCGGCACGAAGCAGCGCGGAGTTGATCGAGGCGGCCCGCAGGCTGCCGGAGATGGCCAGGACTCTCACGACGCCCAGGACGCCGCCGCAGCTTCGCGCGCGCTCGATCTCCTGCGCAGCAGCCACACGAACACGAGCCCGGGAAGCGCGACGATGAAAGCCGAGAAGAAAAACGCCGCCCACGATAGCCCCAGGTACTTGGGGTCGGTCGCGTAGCCCGCAGACCGGACCGACGTAGACGCGCCCGAAAGACGCGAGCGCCGAGAGCAGCGCGTACTGCGTGGCGGTGAAGCGATGGTCGCACAGCGCCATCAGCAGCGCCACGAACGCCGCCGTGCCCATGCCCCAGGCGATGTTCTCGAAGCCCACCGCGAACACCATGATCGGATAGCTCTTGCCGGCGAGCGCGAGCCACATGAAAGTCAGGATCGACGCCGCCTGCAGGACTCCGAAGCCAAGGAGCGCGCGGTACAGGCCCAGCCTCACCATCAGCGCGCCGCCGAACAGCACGCCGACGATGGTCGAGGCGAGCCCGACGGCCTTGTTCACGTAGCCCACGTCGTCGAGCGAAAACCCCGCGCCGCGCAGCAGGAACGCCGTGGTGAGCGAGCCCGGCGAACGCGTCGCCGAGCTTGTAGAGCACGAGCAGCACCAGGATCCACACCGCCTTGGGCCGGGAGAAGAATTCGCGCAGCGGCTCGACGACCGCCTCGCGCAAGGTCTTCGGGCGCCGCGGGGGCGGTGGAAGGCTCCTCGCCCCAGAACGCGGCGACGACGCCCACCGCCATGAGCGACGGCCATGAGGAGATAGGTGTTGCGCCATCCCAGCGCCGGAATCCAGCCCGACCCGGCGACCAGGACCAGCGCGAGCGCGCCGGAGACGAGCATCGCCAGGCGATAGCCGACGACGCCGAGCGCCCCGGCGAGCCCGCGCTCTTCGCGGCTCACCACGTCGGTGCGGTAGGCGTCGACGACGATGTCCTGCGAGGCCGAGGCAAAAGCGACGAAGAGCGCGAGCCAGGCGATCGCGACGAGATCCGAGCGCGGCGACAGGAACGCCATGGCCGCGATTCCGCCCGCGAGCGCGAGCTGGGTGAGGACGAGCCAGCCGCGGCGGCGCCCGAGGAACGGCGGAACGAAGCGGTCCATCGCCGGCGCCCACAGGAATTTCCAGACGTAGGGCAGGCCGACCAGGGTGAAGATTCCGATGGTGGAGAGGTCCACGCCTTCGACCGTCATCCACGCCTGCAGCGTGCCGCCGGTCAGCGCGAGCGGCAGCCCCGAGGAAAACCCGAGCGCGAGGATGACGGCGAGGCGCGGGACTGCGGAAGACTTCGAGATAGCGCGGCGGCATCAGAGCTTCGCGTCGTAGTCGATGGTCAGCGGCGCGTGGTCCGAGAAGCGCTTCGCCTTGTAGATCACGGCCTTCTTCGCTTTCGCCGCGATGCCCGGGGTCGCGATCTGGTAGTCGATGCGCCAGCCGACGTTCTTCGCCCAGGCCTGGCCGCGGTTCGACCACCAGGTGTATTGCCTCGGGCCGCGGATCGACGCTGCGGAACACGTCGACCCAGCCGATCCCGTCGAAAGTCTCGGTGAGCCAGGCGCGCTCCTCGGGGAGGAATCCCGAGTTCTTGCGGTTTCCGCGCCAGTTCTCGAGGTCGATCTCCTTGTGCGCGATGTTCCAGTCGCCGCAGATCACGCACCTCGCGGCCGCTCGCCTTGAGCTTCTTCAGCACCGGCATGAACTCCCCGAGAAAACGGAACTTGGCCTGCTGCCTTTCCTCGGAGCTCGATCCCGAGGGCAGATACGCCGACACCACCGACAGCCCGCCGAAATCCGCACGCAGAAATCTCCCTCCGGATCGAACTCGCGGCTGCCGTAGCCGCGGAACACGCGGTCCGGCTTCACCCTGGAGTACAGCGCGACGCCGCTGTAGCCCTTTTTCGTCGAGCAGCAATCATAGTGGCCATGGTAACCCTTGGGGACGAGAGCGAGCCCCGCGAGGTCCGCCTCCTGCGCCTTGATCTCCTGCAGGCACACCACGTCAGCGCGCTGGCGCGCGAGCCACTGTGTGAATCCTTTGGCGAGCGCCGAGCGGATGCCGTTGAGATTGAGCGTGATAATGCGTAACATGCGGCGAATTCTCTCCGGGCGCCCTCAAGTGGCTGATTTTCGCAAAGACTTCATCGCTTTCTGCCTGGAGCAGGGCGTGCTGAAGTTCGGCCAGTTCGTCACCAAGTCCGGCCGCACGACACCCTACTTCTTCAACGCCGGCCTGTTCAACACCGGGGCGTCGCTCGAGCGACTGGCGCAATTCTACGCAAAAGCGATCCTCGCCTCCGGCCTGAAGTTCGACATGCTGTTCGGCCCCGCGTACAAGGGGATCGTCCTCGCCTCGAGCGCGGCGGTGGCGCTCGCGCGCGAGGGCCGCGACGTCCCCTTTGCGTTCAACCGCAAGGAAGCCAAGGATCACGGCGAGGGCGGCCGGCTCGTCGGCGCGCCGCTCGCGGGCCGCGTGCTGATCGTCGACGACGTGCTCACCGCGGGCACCGCGGTGGGCGAATCGATGCAGCTGATCGCCTCGAGCGGGGCGACTCCGGCCGGGGTGGTAATCTCACTCGACAGGATGGAGCGCGGCGAAGGGGAGCTTTCGGCGATCCAGGAAATCGAAAAGCGTCACGGCATTCCGGTCGTATCGCATCGCCAGCCTGGACGATCTGGTGGGCTGGCTCGGCGACACGCGCCGAATTCCGGCAGAATCTCGAGGCGATCCAGTGCGTACAGGCAACTCTATGGGGTGGCCCACTATGCGTAGCCAGGCAGCGGTGTTCCTGTTCTCATTGCGCCGTGCTCGCGCCCGCGCTGGCGCAGCAGGCGCACGCAGCGCATGTACAAGTGCACCGATGCGCGGGGCAAGGTCTACTACACGCAGGTGCCGCCCGCGCGAGTGCCTCGGCCGCGACACGACAGGAGCTGAACAAGTCCGGGACCGTAATACGCAAGAGCGAACGCGCGCCGACGCCTGCCGGAGCTCCAGGCGCGCGAGGCCGAGCGCAAGAAGAAAGGCGGAGGCGGACGAGCGAGACCAAGGAAGAGCGCCGCAAGGAACACCGCGCTGCTCAACACCTATTCGAGCGAGAAGGACATCGAGGACCAGCGCGCGCGCGCGCTCAAGGAAGCCGAGACCGCCATCGCAGGACACCGAAAAGCAGCATCGTCGGGGCGCAGAAACGCCAGCAAGGAGCTGGAGGCGGAAAAGGAGTTCTACGTCAAGAAACCGATGCCGGTGAAGCTCAAGCAGGAAATCGAGCAACATCGACATCGAGATCAAGAACCAGACCGCGCTGCTCGAGGCGAAGAAGGCCGAAATCAGCACGATCAACGCCAAGTACGACGAGGACAAGAAGCGCTACGTCGAGCTGACCGGCGCGCGAAGAAAGTAGGCTCTAGCGCGCCGGAGCTTGCGCTTCAGGATCTCGTTCACCTGCGCGGGGTTCGCCTTTCCCTTGCGTCGCCTTCATCACCTGCCCCACCAGCGAATTGAACGCCTTGTCCTTGCCGGCGCGGTAGTCCTCGACCTGCTTCGCGTTCGCGGCCAGGACCTCGTCGACGATTTTCTCGATCGCGCCGGAATCGGAGATCTGCTTCAGGCCGCGTTCTCGATGATTTCGTCGGGACTACCTTCCCGATTCCACATCGCGGGAAGATATCCGATATGGCGCTCGAGTTCGAGATGGTTCCGTCATGAAACGCGCGCTACCAGAGCTCTGCAGTAGATCTCGGTTTTATTTTGCTGTCCTCGGATATCGCAGATTCTCGTCGTTCAGCTTCGCGGCGAGAGCGACCCAGAATCCAGTTGGACACAGTAGGCAGCCTGAGGCCGCGGCAGATCGCGAAATTGCCTCAAGAGCAAAGGTCGACGATGCCAGTGCTCGCCGCAGCGCGTTGCTTCACCTGGCTCTCCGGAATTTCATACAGCAGCGATTTCGCTGCATATCGCTCCTCGTAAGATTTCGGCCGTCGAGGCTCCAAATCTCCTTTATCCGTAAATCGGAAATGACGAGCGGAAGCAAATCTGGGTCAGGGAAAGTACCTGTAGTCGTGCGCTTCCTCCTTGGTGCGCATCGAGCGCGTTTCATTCTTGTCGGGATCGTAGAGCCTCGTCTCCCTGCACGATCTTGCCACCGTCTTCGAGAATCTCGATCTGGCGCTTCGCCTCGAACTCGATCGCGTGCTCCATGAAGCGGAAATGAGTTGAGGTTCTTGATCTCACACCGGGTGCCGAGCGGCGCTCCCAGGCCGGCCGCACCGACACGTTGGCGTCGCACCGGAATTCGCCCTTCTCCATGTTGCCGCTGCAGATGCTGTAGTCGACCAGCAACCGGTGAAGTTCTTGGGCGTAGACCACCGCTTCCTGCGCCGAACGCAGTTCAGGCTCGAAACTATCTCGAGTAGCGGCATCCCGGCCCGGTTCAGGTCGATTCCGCTCACGCCCTGAAATTCTCGTGCAGTGACTTGCCGGCGTCCTCTTCCAGATGGGCGCGCGTCAGATGAATTACGATCTTGCCTCGCGTCGGCGACACGATCGGAACTTCTGCCGCCTTTCACGATCGGCAGCTCGTACTGGCTGATCTGGTAACCCTCGGGAAGATCCGGGTAGAAATAGTTTTGCGAGCGAAAATCGAGTGGCGATTGATGTTCTTTGGATCTCCTCCGTTGACCGCGAGGCCAAAGCGGATCGCGCGCTCGACCGCCCCCGGTTCGCCACCGGCAGCACGCCCGGCAGCGCGATGTCGACCGCGCTCGCCTGGGTGTTCGGGCGCCGCGCCGAACGCGGTCGACGCGCCGGAGAACATCTTCGACGCGGTCGAGAGCTGCGCGTGGGTCTCCAGCCCGATGACGATTTCCCAGTTCATGACTGCAGCGCCTGTCGGCTCGCGCCGGTGCCAGTCGGTCGCCTGCTGGTACTGGTGCGCGACGTTGAGCAGCCTGCGCTTCGCGAAATAGTCGCCGACGAGCTGCAAGCCCGACGGGCAGGCCGCCCGCGCCGAAGCCGCAGGGGATCGACGCCGCCGGCAGTCCCGCGAGGTTGGCGGGGATGGTGTAGATGTCGTTCAGGTACATCTGCACCGGGTCCGCGGTCTTGCGCGCCGATCTTGAACGCCACCGTCGGCGAGGTCGGGCCGATGACCACGTCGCAGCGCTTGAACGCCTCGGTGAAGTCGTTGCGCGATCAGGCGGCGGATCTTCTGCGCCTTGAGGTAGTAGGCGTCGTAGTAGCCGTGCGAGAGCACGTAGGTGCCGATGAGGATGCGCCGCTTCACCTCCGCGCCGAAGCCCTCGGCGCGCGTCTTGCGGTACATGTCGGCGAGGTCGCTGTAGTCCTGGCGCGCGATAGCCGTAGCGCACGCCGTCGAAGCGCGAGAGGTTGGACGAGGCCTCGGCCGGGCGCGATCACGTAGTAGGCCGGGACCGAGAGGCTGGAGTTGCGGCAGGCTCGATCGGCACGCGCTTCGCGCCGAGCTTCTCCAGCTGCGCGAGCGCCGCTTCGACGGCCTTGCCGACGTCGGCGGCGAGGCCCTCGCCGAAATGCTCCTTCGGCACGCCGACGCGAAGCCCGCAAGCGGCTTGCTCCAGGTCGCGCGCGTAGTCCTCGGCTCGCGCTCGATCGAGGCTGTCGAATCGCGCGCGATCGAAACCGGCCATCACGTTGAGCAGCAGCGCGAGGTCCTCGGCGCTTTTCGCGAACGGCCCGCCTGATCGAGGCTGGAAGCGAAGGCGATCATGCCGTAGCGCGACACCAGGCCGTAGGTCGGCTTGCAGCCCGGACACGCCGGAGAGCGCCGCGGGCTGGCGGATCGATCCGCCGGTGTCGGTGCCGGTCGCCGCCGGGGCCATGCGCGCGGCGATCGCCGCGGCCGCAGACCCGCCCGACGAGCCGCCGGGCACGCAGTCGGGTCCCAGGGTTTTTCACCGGGCCGTAGAACGAGGATTTCGCTCGACGAGCCCATCGCGAACTCGTCCATGTTGGTCTTGCCGAGGAGCACCGCGCCGGCGCGTTGAAGCTGCTCGATCACGTGCGCGTCGTAGGGGGCGACGAAGTTCGAGAGGATCTTCGAGCCGCAGGTGGTGAGCCAGCCGCTGCGCGACAGAAGATGTCCTTGTGCGCGACCGGAATACCGGTGAGCGGCTGCGCCGTCGCCCTTCGCGATGCGCGCGTCGGCCGCGCGCGCCTGCGCGAGGCTCTCTCGCGCGTCGACGGTGATGAAGGCGTTCAGCTTGCCGTTCAGCGCCTCGATGCGCGTCGAGGAAGAGCTTGCGTCAGCTCGACGCTGGAGACTTCCTTGCGCGAGCCGCAGCGGCAGCTCCTTGAGCGAGGCGTTCAGCATGGATCAGGATTCGGCCCGAATCCCGCTTACTCGATCACCTTCGGGAACGAGGTAGAGGCCCGCCTCGACTTGCGGCGCGATCGACTGGAAGACGCTCGCGCTGGTCGGTTTCGGTCACCGCGTCCTCGCGCAAGCGCAGCAGCGACGTCCTGCGCGTGCGACATCGGGCTCGATGCCCTCGGTGTCGACCGCCTGCATCTGCCCGATCAGCTCGAAGATGTCGTTGAGCTCGGCCTGGATCGCGCGCAGCCTCGGCGTCGCTGATGCTCGATCCGGGCCAGTTCGGCGATGCGCGGACGTCTTTCGAGGGTCAAAGGCATGAAAAGTCGCTTAAACGCTGAATTTATTTGCTGTATTATAGCGCAATCGCGAACCCTTCCGCTAAGCGAAATCAACAGCAAGATGTTCGGCTTCTTGCGTGGATACTTTTCCGACGACCTGGCGATCGACCTCGGCACGGCCAATACGCTGATTTACGTGCGCGGCAAAGGCATCGTGCTCGACGAGCCCTCGGTCGTCGCGATCCGGCAGGAAGGCGGCCCGAACGGCAAGAAGACGATCCAGGCGGTCGGCACGCGAAGCGAAACAGATGCTCGGCAAGCACGCCGGGCAACATCACCGCCATCCGGCCGATGAAGGACGGCGTGATCGCCGACTTCACCGTCACCGAGCAGATGCTCAAGCAGTTCATCAAGAAGGTGCACGACATCGCGCTGTTCTCGCCCAGCCCGCGCATCATCATCTGCGTGCCCTGCGGCTCGACGCAGGTCGAGCGCCGCGCGATCCGCGAGTCGGCGATCGGCGCCGGCGCGCGCCAGGTGTTCCTGATCGAGGAGCCGATGGCCGCGGCGATCGGCGCCGACCTGCCGGTCGCCGAGGCCACCGGCTCGATGGTGGTCGACATCGGCGGCGGCACCACCGAAGTCGGCGTGATCTCGCTCGGCGGCATGGTCGTACTCGGGCTCGGTGCGCGTCGGCGGCGACAAGTTCGACGAGGCGATCATCAACTACATCCGCCGCAACTACGGCATGCTGATCGGCGAGACCACCGCCGAGCACGATCAAGAAGGAGATCGGCTCGGCGTTCCCCGGCTCGCGAAGTGCGCGAGATGGAAGTGAAGGGCCGCAACCTCGCCGAGGGCATTCCGCGCAGCTTCACCATCTCCTCGAACGAGATCCTCGAGGCGCTCACCGAGCCGCTCAACCAGATCGTCTCGCGCGGTGAAGTCGGCGCTCGAGCAGACGCCGCCCGAGCTCGGCGCCGACATCGCCGAGAAGGGCATGGTGCTCACCGGCGGCGGCGCGCTGCTGCGCGACCTCGACCGCCTGCTGATGGAAGAGACGGGGCTGCCCGGGTCATCGTCGCTGACGACCCGCTCACCTGCGTGGTGCGCGGGTCGGGCAAGGCGTGCCTGGAGAGAATGGACAAGCTGGGGAGCATATTCGCAAGCGAAAGAGGACCGAAACGCGAGGCCCGAGACTGGGCCGAGCGCGTGTTCGTAACGGGTTCGAGCCCACCCTTCCCCCCTAGACCCGATACAGCCGCCGCCGTTCTTCGCCGCGGTCGCGCCGCTCGTCCGCCTGGGGTTTTTCATATCGCTCGCCAAAGCCTCATGGTGTCGACGCGCGTTTCCCGCTACGCGGAATCGGTCCAGCAATACGTAACTGAACGAAGTACGCTAC